>ENA-OUOU01000646-OUOU01000646.1-human-gut-metagenome-genome-assembly--contig:-NODE-646-length-20338-cov-20.278312_pt1 | contig 20338 bp, 16 predicted proteins | sample MGYA00237936_ERZ548765 | MGnify/ENA primary metagenome ERZ548765 (study PRJEB26490, sample SAMN05356889) | human gut metagenome | biome: terrestrial biome; feature: human-associated habitat; material...
GCGTGGATTCCCGCCCATAATGTATCGGATGTGCCTCAGCGGGCGTGAATCTGCCTTAAGTACGCCCTAATCCTCCCATCCGCTTTCCGCTGCGCCTCTGCGGACACGAATCCGCCCGAATCCCGCCCATACCAACTCCTCCGTTGTTTCCGCCCGTGCCTCTGCGGACACGAATCCGCCCGAATCCCGCTCTTGGCCTCCCGCCTGTGCCTCCGCGGGCGACATTTGCGTGGATTCCCGCCCATAATGTATCGGATGTGCCTCAGCGGGCGTGAATCTGCCCTAAGTACGCCCTAATCCTCCCGTCCGTTTTCCACTGCGCCTCTGCGGACACGAATCTGCCCGAATCCCGCTCTTGGCCTCCCGCCTGTGTTCAAGTCCAAATCCTGTGTTTAGGCTCGGGGGTAACTTGTCCACCGAAACCGCCATTCCGTGGACAAAGCCCCGGCATCAGTCGGCTTGTCCACCGGAGCGGTCTTTTCGTGGACAAAGGCCCGACATCAGTCAGTTTGTCCACCGGAACCGCCATTCCGTGGACAAAGGCCCGGTGTCAGTCGGCTTGTCCACCGGATCGCCATTATTGTGGCTAACTTCTTCGTGTTGAGCCTAGTATTAAGGAAAGACAGTCTGAAAGTTGTATCTTTCCTTGGAAATAAAAGCGGATTGCTGTTTGGTGAAGTCAGAGGTCACTTTCTGCGCATAGAGAAAAGGGTTATGAGGCAGTAGAGGATGTGGCATTGCCTTGTGTAAGGCGGATCTGGCTTTTGGTCGGTGGTGATAGTTGCGGTACCGCGCGTTAAGAAGGCAGAACATCGAGGTGGAGTAGTTTGGTGTAACGCCCAGCGTTAAGGAAGCCGGTCCTACGGGACGGAGGACGAAGGGCTACGGAGCATTGTTCCGCAGGAATGGTGGGCGATGCTCCGGGATGTTGGGAGAGTTAGTGGTTAGTCCTGCGGGAAGTAGGCGGGGCTGTTGAAGGTGGAGAGGATTCCTGAGGAGGGCTCGTCTATGTGGCCGACTATGCGGCGGGCTCTGATCGGTTTTCTGTTGTAGAAGTCTTTGGCTCTGTGATCCAGGGAGTTGATGCGAACTAGTTGGGAGGAGTGGATGAACTTGCCGTCGCCGATGTACATGCCCACATGGGTTACTCTTTCTTTGGTGCTGTCTGTGGCGGCTTTGCCCCAGAACAGAAGGTCGCCCGGGAGTAGACCGCTCCAGTCAACGTCCCCGTTGTCCTTGAATATTCCTAAATCCTCCCCGACCCTTGCTTGCTGTGAGGCATTTCGCGGCAGGAGCACGCCGTTGGCGAAGTAGACGTTGCGGACGAGGCCGCTGCAATCCACGTTCTTTATTGAGGTGCCGCCCCACATGTATGGAACGCCGAGGAATCGGAAGCTCGTGGCCAGCAGGTCTTTACGAAACTCGTCTTGAGATGTGGCCCGGTCTTTTCGATCCTTGGCCCATTTGTAGAACACATCCACGTCCTTGGCCGGGACGAAGCCGGTCTTGCCGGACGGTAGCACAACCCCTACGAAATGTTTTTTCAAGACCGCGCGACCTTCCTCGTAGCCGCTGTAACGCCCGTAAGAGTGTGTTTTGGCGCTGTACAAAATCCGAACTATGTCACCAAGCACGAAGTCGCTGACAATCCGTGAGTCAGTCGAAGGCTCCTCGTAGACGTGTGTAAGTGAGGCGGTGCAGATGTATTTCGGTGCCTCAAGGTAGTCCATAAGACCTTTCTCGTCCATCGGCACCAGCCCCATCTCGTTGACCCAGGCGGTGTAAGGTTCTGGACTCTTGATCTTTACCCAGTACCCGGACTTGTCCAGAATCTCCACAACGGTTCCCATCAAGGCTTGGTCGCCAAGTTCGGCGGCGTAGTCCGGAGCCTCGCGCATGAAGTTGGCGGAGAACTCGACCACGGCCCATTTATGGTTGGTTTCTTGAGCCAGGACGGCGATGCCTGGTGACACAAAGGCCACGGAAAGAAAAAGAATTTTTGATAAGAAGCTCATAACAAATCAGTACTGTGAGAAATTGAATCCGTCCTTTGCGCTCTTTCGCTTTAGAAAACCAACCGCTGCCTCGCTGGCGGATTCAAGTTGTAAAAATATTCACAATTCATTAGTTTTGCAAATATGTGGCGTTCTTTCTGGCGTTGAAATTCATCGATAATTCTATGGAACAGATGTTTGAGGAGAGGAAAGAGGAAAAAGATGCAAATAACAAGAAGGAAGAAATGACTATATCAGGTCTGTGCCCGAGGACGACGATAATGGGCGAAAGAGTCGCCGGAGAGTGCCAAGGAGTACCGTTGGGCAACGATAATGGGCGTAAGTGTCGCCCGGGAGTGCCGATGAACATCGTTGGGCAACGATAATGGGCTTAAGTGTCGCCGGAGAGTGCGGGCTTGAAGGGAGGTGGTGAAGAGTCGAGGCTTTTGAGTGAGGGAGGGATTTGTGAAGTGAGTGAATATGTCAGGCCAGTACCGTTGGGCGACAATAATGGGCGAAAGTGTCGCCCGGTAGTGCCTGGGAGTACCGTTGGGCGACGATAATAGGCTTAAATGTCGCCCGGTAGTGCCAAGGAGTACCGTTGGGCAACGATAATGGGCGAAAGTCTCGCCCGGGAGTGCCAAGGAGTACCGTTGGGCAACGATAATGGGCTTAAGTGTCGCCCGGGAGTGCCGATGAACACCGTTGGGCGACGATAATAGGCTTATATGTTGCCGGAGAGTGCCGGCTTGAGGCGATGTGGGAGATGGAAAATAGTGGGTTCATAGGAGTGAAAAATGTCGCCGGAGAGTGCGGCTTTAGGAACTAAAGTGGGGATAATGTCAATGATTGACTTGTCGGAAGATAGTAAACTTGTTGGAAGATAATAACTTAATGGTGATAACATAGGAATAATGAAAAGTAATATAGAGGAATTAGCGGGAACGGTGGTAAATAAAGCTGCTGGGGAAATGGAAGCAACAGCGGCTGTAGAAACATCAGAATCATCAGAGCCAGCAGTAGATACAACAGCAACAACTGCAGCAACAACTGCAGCAGCAACAGCAGCGGCGACGGCAGCAACTGCAACCGCAGCAGCGACAACCGCAGCGGCGACGGCAGCAACTGCAACCGCAGCAGCGACAACCGCAGCAACGGCAACAGCAGCGGCGACGGCAGCAACCGCAACCGCAACATCAGCAACATCAGCAACGGCAACATTAGCAACGGCGGAGGCAACAGATTATTACTCAGATGGTAAGCACTATAACTCGTTTGTGGGGTACTATCGTCGGAGGTATGGCGAGAGGGTGCAGAAGCTGGTGCTTGACGCGGGGTTCTCTTGCCCTAACAGGGACGGAACGGTCGGTTGGGGAGGGTGCTCCTACTGTGACAACGCGGCTTTTCATCCGGGGTATAGCACTCCTGGGAAGGCGCTGCTGGCTCAGATCGAAGAGGGAATAGAGTTCCAGAGAGTCCGGTATCCACGGGTCAGGCATTATTTGGGATATTTTCAGGCATATTCAAACACCTATGGGACTCTGGAGCGGCTTCAGAGGGCTTATGAGGAGGTGCTTAGCCATCCAGAGGTGGTGGGGATCGTGATTGGGACGCGGCCGGATTGTGTGGATGAGGAGAAGTTGGACTACCTTAGCGGACTTGCGGGCGGACGCGTGCTTAAGGGGTGGCGCAGGACTTTTGGCGGAAGTGGCATAGATGGCGGGTGGGCCAATGAAAGAAGTGCTGATAGCGGAAGTGGTGCCAATGGCTGGCGGGCCGATGACAGAAGTACCAATGACAGAAGTACCGATGACAGAAGTACCAATGACAGAAGTACCAACAGCATAAGTGCCAACAGCATAAGTACCAACAGCATAAGTGCAAACAGCAGAAGTACCAACGGCGGAAGCATCGATGACAGAAGTACCAACAACGGAAGCGCCGACGGCGGGCTGCCGGAGGGAAAGACCATCGACGCGCCGATCGTTGTCGTGGAATATGGCATCGAGTCCTGCTACGACGCCACGCTTCGGAGGATCAACCGCGGCCACGACTTCGAGTGCGCGCGAAGGGCGGTGGAAATGACTGCGGAAAGGGGACTCGACACGGGGGCGCACTTCATCCTCGGGCTCCCGGGCGAGACCAGGGAAATGCTTCTGGACCAGTGCGATGCCATCTCATCGCTGCCGCTCCGTTCCGTCAAGTTCCACCAACTTCAGATCGTCAAAGGCACGGCGATGGAAAAGGAATATGCCGCCGATCCGTCGGCGTTCTACCGGCCTGGGCTTGATGAATATCTCGACTTCGTGATCGACATCCTCGAACGTTTGAGACCCGACCTCTACATCGAGCGGGTGGCCGGAGAAGTGCCGCCAAGGTTCGTGAACGACACTCCTTGGGGGCTTGTCCGCAACTTTGAGATCCTCCGCATGCTGGACAGGCGCATGGAGGAGCGCGGCGCGCGGCAGGGCCGGCTGTTTCCGAAATAAGTAGACATTGAAAAAATGATCACTAAGGTCTGCCGGCGACGGAGGAATATTCATTGTCGATGAAGGAATATGTCCCCTTGCGGCGATGAAAGATATTCATTGATGATGAAGGAATATGTCCCCTTGCGGCGATGAAAGTTATTCACGGATGATGAAGGAATATGTCCCCTTGCGGCGGTGAAAGATATTCATTGGGATGAAAGAATATTTCCCCTTATGACGATGAGAGAGATTCCTTCGGCGGGCGAAGGGAAGCGGGGCTACTTACGGGCTACTTATTTTTTAACGCTTACTAACAGCAACTATTGCGTGAAAATTCTTATATTTGTCAAATTTATTTGATTACAATGGCGAAGTTTGTAAACCGAGAGATTCCTGAAGGCCTCACCTTCGATGATGTTTTACTGGTTCCGGCACATTCCGATGTACTTCCACGTGACGTTGATGTCACAACAAATTTCACGACAGACATTAGGCTCCACACTCCGATCGTGTCCGCGGCGATGGACACCGTCACGGAGGCCGACCTTGCCATCGCTATGGCAAGGGCTGGCGGTATCGGTGTGATCCACAAGAACATGCCGATCGAGAAGCAGTGCGAGCAGGTCAGGCATGTGAAAAGGGCGGAGAACGGCATGATCTATGACCCTGTCACCATCAGCCCGGACGCGACTGTCGGCAATGCGCTGGCCATGATGAAGAAGCATCACATCGGCGGCATTCCGGTCGTTGACGGCAACGGCTTCCTTATCGGCATCGTCACGAACCGTGACCTCAGATTCCAGGAGGACATGCAGCTGCCTATCTCCCAGGTGATGACACGGGAGAATCTCGTGACCGCGCCTAAGGGCATAACCTTGGCGGAGGCCACGAGGATCCTTCAGCACAGCAAGGTCGAGAAACTCCCTGTTGTGGACGGCGACGGCAAGCTTGTCGGGCTGATCACTTACAAGGATCTGATGAAGATCAAGGACAACCCTATCGCGTCAAAGGACAGCAAGGGCCGTCTTCTGGTGGCCGCTGCCGCCGGCATCAAGTCAGATACGATCGAGAGAATCGGCATGCTCATTGACGCGGGCGCGGACGCTGTTGTCCTGGACACCGCACACGGCCATTCCGAGGGCGTTCTGCAGATGATCCGCAAGGCCTGCGACGCTTACAAGGATTTCCAGATCATCGCCGGCAATGTCGCCACAGGAGCCGGCGCCAAGGCTCTTGCCGAAGCCGGAGTCAAGGCTGTCAAAGTCGGTATCGGCCCCGGCTCGATCTGCACGACCAGAATCATCGCCGGCATCGGTGTTCCTCAGCTGACGGCTGTCATGGAGGCCTCCTATGCCCTTAAGGGTACGGGAGTTCCTGTCATAGCCGACGGCGGCATAAGATATTCGGGAGACATCGTGAAGGCCCTTGCCGCAGGCGCCGGCACTATCATGGCAGGCTCCCTGCTTGCCGGAACGGAGGAGTCTCCGGGAGAGACCATCATCATGAACGGAAGGCGCTTCAAGTCCTATCGCGGCATGGGATCGCTTGAGGCTATGGAGCAGGGTTCCAAGGACAGGTATTTCCAGGACATGGAGGCAGACATCAAGAAGCTCGTTCCGGAAGGAATCGTGGCTCAGGTGCCTTACAAGGGAACCGTCTCCGAGGTCGTGTACCAACTTGTCGGCGGACTCCGCGCCGGTATGGGGTACTGCGGTGCCCACACGATCGCCGATCTGCGTGACGCCCAGTTTGTGCGCATTACCAACGCGGGATTCCTTGAGAGCCATCCGCACGATGTGACCATCACGAAGGAAGCCCCTAATTATTCAAGATAATCGTCAGATAGCCAGATGTTTCCAAAAAGGTTGCAAATAGTCCTGCTGGGTGTGCTGCTGGCTCTCCTGCCTTCATGCAAGGCCATCTCCTCGCTTATTCACGACGGGGAGGTGGTCGCGAAGCTTGGGGATCACAAGCTGTACCGCTCGGAACTTGATGATGTGATACCAAAGGGCACGTCGCCGGAGGACAGTGTCAATCTGGCCAACCTCTACATCAATTCATGGGTCAGGGACAAGGCCTTCATGGACATCGCGCAGCAACGTCTGTCCAAGGAGGAGAAGGATGTCTCGAAAGAGCTTGAGGCCTACCGCCAGTCGCTTCTCCGCTATCGTTACGAGCAGCGCTACGTCAATGAGAGGCTTGACACGACCGTCTCCGAGAAGCAGATAACGGACTATTACGACTCTCATAAGGAAACCTTCAAACTTGAGCGTCCGATTCTCAAGGCCCGTTTCCTGAACATTGACAAGGATTCTCCTAATCTGGCCAAGATCAAGAAGTTGATGTCTTCGGACAAGGTCGAGGACGTGGTCGCGGCGGACAGCGTGGCGTTCAACTCCGCCCGCCGCTACCACGACTATTCCGGGGAATGGATCGATGCGATCAAGCTGGCGGCGGAATTCGGAGTGGACTATGTACAGATGCTTTCCCAGCGTTCCGGACAGTTCATCCAGATCCCGGACGGGGAGGACAAAGTCTCTGTGGCTTTTATAGTTGACTATGTCAAGGCCGGCGAGATCGCTCCGGTCGAGTACTGCGAGGACAGGATCAGGGACATCATCATAAGTGGAAGAAAGCACGAGCTCCTTACCGGTTTGGAACGGGACTTGATAGAAGATGCCAAGCTTAGGGAGAATTTTGTAATATATTAGAGATGATAAAGAAAGTAGCAATCACCATCTTCGCCCTCGCGTCAGTTTGCGCGATGGCTTCGGCTCAGAAATACAAGTACGTTGACAAGACGATCGCGGTTGTCGGCAACGAGGCTGTCTTGATCTCGGACATCGAGGGTGCCGTCAAGGACAGAAGCGCCCAGGGACTGTCCTCCGACAGGAATGTCCGTTGCGAGGTGCTGGAGTCCATCCTTGAATCCAAGATATTCCTGATGCAGGCAAGGATCGACTCTCTGACGGTCAATCAGGACATGGTCGAGGGAAGCCTTTCCCAGCAGGCTGACAGAATGCTGACCTACCTTGGAGGGGAAGATAAGGTTGAGGAATATTTCGGGAAGCCTCTCTACCGCCTCCGCCAGGAATGGCGCAAGCAGTACGAGGACATGAGCCTCACCCAGCAGGCGCAGCAGGAAATCATGAGGAAGATTCCGGAGATGACCCCTTACGATGTCAAGGAATATCTTGACACGGTCGACGCGAAGAACCTTCCGATTGTCCCGATCAAGTACCAGCTCAGCCAGATCTGCATCTATCCTGACCGTGAGGCGGCCAACATGGCTGTGCGCGAGAAGCTTCTGGATCTGCGTGAGAGGATCATCAACGGAGAGAAATTCTCCACTTTGGCACGAATATATTCGGAAGACCCTGGCAGCGCCCGTAAGGGAGGTGAGCTTGGAATGGCCTCAAAGTCAATCTTCTGGCCGGTGTTCTCTGATGCGGCGATGGCCCTTAAGCCGGGTGTCATCTCGCAGATTGTCGAGACGCCGGACGGCTTCCACATCATAGAGGTCATCGAGAAGAAGGGGGACATGTTCAATGCCCGCCACATCCTGATGAAGCCTAAGTACACCGACGAGGACAGGGAAAAGGCGTTCAAGACGCTGGACAGCCTTCGTACCGAGATCAACAACAACGCCGTCACATTCCAGATGGCGGCCAACTTCTACTCACAGGATCCGGCCACCAAGACTAACGGCGGTCAGATGTCGGATCCGAACACCGGCTCGGCCTATTTCGAGATTGACCAGCTTAAGCCTGAGGACTACATGGCCATCAAGGATCTGAAGGAGGGCGAGATCTCGGAACCTGTTGAGTCTACGGACAATGACGGTCGCCAGGATCAGGTCAAGGACTATGTGGTCGGCAAGACCATCTACAAGATCATCAAGGTTGACCGTATCATCCCTGCCCACACTGCGTCCTTCGACGAGGATTTCAGCCAGATCCAGGAACAGGTGCGCCTTGACAAGCAGATGAGGGCGATCGACGACTTCCTCGCCGGAAAGATCAAGGAGACTCACATCATCATCGATCCGATGTTCAGGGACTGTGAGTTCCGCCGCTCCGGCTGGGCATCAAAGTTCGCGGAAGACTGATGCTCCCGAGACGCCTGGCATATTCATTACTCCTTTTGCTGCTCACGTTCAGCCTTTCCGCCCAGACCACGGAGCGGAAGGACAGTCTTGTGAGGCTGCTCGGCTGTGATGAGTTGCAGCAGGTTGATGAATATGGTGTCCAGTACCGCAAGGCCTTGGGTCACGCGCGTTTTGAGCACAACTCGACCCTGCTGGTCTGTGACACCGCCTTGTGGAACGTCAACACGAATGTGATCAACGCCTTCGGCAATGTCCAGATCATCCAGAACAGCACGGTGCTCAGCAGCGAGAGTCTGGATTACCTCATCGACCAGAACCTCGCGCAGTTCCGAGGCTCTTTGGTGCAGCTTCGGGACAAGGACGGCAACACGCTCAGGACAAGGGATCTGGACTACAACACGAAGGACAGTGTCGCGGTTTTCCGTGGCGGAGGAGCCTTGCGTGACAAGGACGGCCAGGTCATCGAGAGTGTCGAAGGGTCTTATTTCTCCAAGCTCAGCACGTTCACGTTCACGAACAATGTCAACATGTACACGGACTCGATGTTCGTGAAGACGGATTTTCTCAGCTACGACACCGAAGCCAACCGTGCCACGTTCGGCACCGGCACCAATGCCTGGAAGGACGACAACATGCTATCTTCCAAGGCTGGCCTCTATGAGAGAAACATTGATAAATTCACCTTCACCACCGACGTCCATCTTTTGACCGAGGGTCAGGAGGCCTGGGCCGACACGCTGGTCTACTACCGCGCCCGTAATGAAGTGGAGATGTTCGGTCATGCCGAGTTGTTGGACACGAGCCGCAATGTGGCCGCTGTCGCAGGCTACATGCAGTACATCGATTCCTTGTCCTATGTCAAGATGACCAGGGATCCGGCCGTCATCATGATCAGCGAGCAGGATGGAAAGAAGGACACCGTCTATGTCGGAGCTGACACGTTGATCCTTCGTTCGATATCGAAGTGCGAGGTGGACTCTGTCGAGTTTGTCAGGTCAGAGGCCCGATTGAAGGAGTTGAATGTTGATCCTATCACGGAGTACCGGCGCAAGGCTGCCGAGGCTGCCAAAGCCGCTGCCGAGGAGGCCCGGAAGAAGATGGAGGAGGAAGACCCGAACGCGAGGGGATCCTTTGACAAGGGAGCCGCCGCGCTGACCGAAAGCAGAAAACCGATCCTTCCCGCCCCGTGGGATGATGATGTCATTGAATATGAACCGCCTCGCTGGTGCTGGACACCGCCGGCCACGGAGTCATGTTCTTTGCCGGTCGCCGGGCTTGTCAAAACTCCCGCCCGCCCGCTCGCTCAGAACCCCGACACTTTGAAGTCGGCAAGTCTCAAGCCTCAGGCCGACACCCTTCGCACCCGGTCCGACACCCTTCGCACCCCGGCTGACACCCTTCGCGCCTCTGCTGACACTCTGAGGCCTCAGTTGGACACAACGGCGTTCCAGACTGACAGTCTTGGCTTCGCAAAAGATTCGCTGGCCATGGCGGACTCCCTTTCCATTGCCGCGAAAGACTCGCTTGCCCTGGCTCCGAAGGACTCCACAAAGATCAATTTCATCTACGGAATCAATAACGTCAAGGTCTTCAGAACCGACATTCAGGTAGTATGTGACTCCCTGGCCTACACCGACCTTGACTCGTTGATACGTCTCTACAGGAAGCCGTACATCTGGAATGAGATCAAGAGACAGTACACGGCGGACAGCATAACCGTGATTGTCAAGAACCAGTCCATCGAGCGCGCGAGCCTGATGTCAAACGCCTTCATCATCGTCCAGGAGGACACCCTCTCGTTCGATCAGATCAGGGCGACGGAAATGATGGCCTATTTCGACAGCACTGGAACACTCCGGCGTTTCGACGCGATGGGCGGGGCGTCCGGTGTCTTCTTCATAGAGGAGAACAATTCGCTTGCGACCGTCAACAAGTTCGAGTCGAAGATGATGACGGCCATTTTGAAGGAAGGGAACATTCAGGACCTCAACTATTTCGACGCTGTCAAGAGCGATGCCTATCCTGTCGTCCAGCTAAAGAAGGACGAGAGGATTCTTAAGGGTTTCGACTGGCAGCCTGAAAAGCGTCCCAAAGGTCCGGAGGACATCACCGAGTACAAGCCGCGAGAGTCTCAAAGGTCTGTCTACGAGCAGATTCCACGTGCGAAATTCGCCGAGACCGACATTTATTTCCCTGGCTATATGAGCAGCGTCTATAAGATGCTTGCGACCCAGGATTCTCTGAAGCGCGTCCGTAAGGCGGAGAGGAAGCGGCTGGAGGAGTTGCGTAAGGCCGAGGAGGCTCGTGTGGCGGATAGTCTGCGGGTGGCAGCCGACAGTCTTGCGCTCCGGGACAGCCTTGCCAGAAAGGACAGTCTGGCTTTGAAGGACAGCCTTGCGTTGAGGGATTCCTTGGCCGCGCGTAAGGACAGCATAGCGTTGAAAGATACCCTTGCGGTTTCCGCGGACAGTGCGTCTGTAAAGAATCCGTTGGATCCGGCAGCGGCGAGGAAGGCTGCGAAAGAGGAAAGCCGCAGGAAGCGTGCGGAGGCGCGTGAGGCAAGATGGGCTGAGCTTGACGCCCGTGATGAGGCCAAGGCCAAAGTCAAGGAAGAGAAAGCCTTGAAAAGGAAACGTAAGAAGACCCTCAAGACGCTGAAAGCAATGGAGAAGCGGCGTGCCAAGGAAGATCGGATGCTGGAACGCTATCGTCTCCGCTTCGAGAAGCAGAAAGCCAGAAAAGAAGCCCGGGCCGCCAAACGCTCCGCCCGCTGATGCCCCGACTTTTCTTTATGCGGAGATTTGTGACAACTCACGTCCGATAGTGCGAATTTGCTCCAGAATTTGATTCAGGCGTGCGTCGGATGGCTTCTTTGCGCCACTGATGTACTGGGCGAAAAGACTTTGGGAGATACCCAGTCGGCGGGCGACGGCGGAAGCGTTCAACTCCGGATGCTCGATGAATATGTTGTAGAGTATTGTCTTATCCTTCTTTTCAAAGAAATTCGCAAAGCAAAGATCCTCGTCCAGTTCCGGCCAATGAATGCCGTTGGCGTCAGGGACATAGTTGCATCTCTGCTCTTCCGTTGCATACTTCAAACGAGGATAGTCCACGAAACGCTCTCTCGCTTCCCTTCCATCCTCTGTCCGGATCCACACCGCCGAATCCGTCAGCCAAATCTCCTTAACTTTGATCATTTGTCACTCACTTTATTGAAGAAACGATTCCAATGCTCAGCGATCACCTCAACGTTCTCCTCAATCACAGCTTCGACCATCTTTAACTCCGGAGGCTTTAAGCCATTGTTTTCCACCAGTTTAGTAACCTTCAAAAAATAACCTGCCTCATCTTAAGGAATCTTTTCGGTCTATATCTGTTTTCTCATCAGTCATGTGCCACCGGCACACTCCTTCTTCGAAAATAGATCTATCCTCGAAAATCTTCTCCTAATCTGAGGCAGGTTATTTTTTTCACGTTACTTAACAGGAAAGATGGTAAACTTCGCATTAACATCCCCTTTCACTACATGAACATGAATAGGCCAGTGGTCATTGGCGTAGAACATAAATCTAAAGCCAAAGAAGTAAAATATGGTCGGCATCCTCAAATCTTTTTCTCAAAGACAAATATAGGTAATATTTTTATAACCTGCAAAAAAAAGAGGGTGACATTGGTCACCCTCTCCTTTATCTTTTTGATGTGTAATTTCTAGAGCAGCTTCTTGCGGAGCGCGTCGATCATGTCTACGGTCATGGTCTCCAGGTCGTAGGCGGGAGACCAGCCCCATTCCTCGCGGGCGCAGGAGTCATTCATCTTGTCCGGCCATGAGTCGGCGATCGCCTGACGGACAGGATCGACCTCATAGCGCATCCTGAATCCAGGGATGTGTTCCTCGATCTTCTTGCGCAGGATCTCAGGATCGAAGCTCATTGACGCTATGTTGAATGAGTTGCGGTGTTTCAGCTTGGACGGGTCGGCGTTCATGATGTCCACGGCGGCCTTCAGGGCGTCAGGCATGTACATCATGTCCATGAATGTCCCGGCGGCGATAGGGCAGACAAACTCCTCACCCTTCACGGCGGCGTAGTAGATCTCCACAGCGTAGTCGGTCGTACCTCCCCCAGGCAGAGTGACATTGGAGATCAATCCCGGGAACCTCACCGAACGGGTGTCCACACCATACTTCGTGTGGTAGTAGTCGCTGAGCAGCTCGGTGGCCACCTTGGTCACGCCGTACATTGAGCGCGGCCTCTGGATCGTGTCCTGAGGCGTGTCCTGGTGCGGGGTCTCCGGACCGAACGAGCCGATGGACGATGGCGTGAACACGGCGACATTGTTCTCGCGGGCGATCTCAAGAATATTCATGAGACCGTCAATCTGGATGTGCCATGCCAGTTGCGGCTTCTTCTCCGCCACGGCGGATAGCAGGGCTGCCAGATTGTAGATCGTGTCGATGTTGTACTTCTTCACGATTCCGAGAAGCTGCTCGCCGTTGCATACATCCGCCTCGGCGGCAGGGCCGCTTTCGAGCAGAATACCCTTAGGCTCAGCGCCTTTGATGTAACCGGCAACAACGTTGCCCTCAGGACACATCTTCCTGATTTTCATTGTCAGCTCGGAGCCTATCTGGCCGGTCGAGCCTATCACAAGTACGTTTTTCATTGCAGATGGCTTGTTTTATGCTTACTTAGCTTTTGCAAATTTACATTATTTTCCAATAAGTGTTCTTATTAATGCGAAAATATAAACTAATTTCACGAAAATTGATATATTTGTCATGGCGAAAACGAAACGTTTTAAAAAATCATAAGATATGTACGGAAAATTCAAGGATCATCTGACAGCGGAACTCGCCTCCATCAAGGAAGCCGGGCTCTACAAGAACGAGAGGAACATCGCTTCTGCCCAGTCTGCGGAGATCACTCTCCAGGACGGCAGCAAAGCCCTTAACTTCTGTGCCAACAACTATCTGGGACTGGCTGATTCTCCAAGGCTCATCGAGGCCGCCAAGAAGGCCATGGACGAAAGAGGCTTCGGAATGTCCTCAGTACGTTTCATCTGCGGAACCCAGGATCTCCACAAGGAGCTGGAGGCGGCGATTTCCAATTTCTTCCACACCGAGGATACCATCCTCTACGCCTCGTGCTTCGATGCCAACGGCGGTGTGTTCGAGCCTCTTCTCACGGCAGAGGACGCGATCATCTCCGACTCTCTGAACCACGCTTCGATCATCGACGGCGTGCGTCTGTGCAAGGCTGTCCGCTACCGCTACGCCAACGCGGACATGGCCGACCTTGAGCGCTGCCTCCAGGAGGCCCAGGCCCAGAGGTTCCGCATCATCTGCACGGACGGAGTCTTCTCGATGGACGGCAACGTGGCTCCGATGGACAGGATCTGCGAGCTGGCCGAGAAATATGACGCGCTCGTGATGGTTGACGAAAGCCACTCCGCCGGAGTTGTCGGCAAGACCGGCCACGGAGTCGCCGAGCAGTATGACTGCTATGGCCGCATCGACATATTCACAGGCACTCTCGGAAAGGCATTCGGAGGCACCGTCGGCGGATTCACCACCGGCCGCAAGGAGATCATCGATATGCTCCGCCAGCGCTCCCGCCCTTACCTCTTCTCCAACTCACTGCCGCCGATGATCGTCGCCGCCGGCATCGAGATGTTCAGGATGCTGAAAGAGAGCAACGAGCTTCACGACCGCCAGCAGGAGAATGTGACCTACTTCCGCGAGAAGATGCTGGCCGCCGGCTTCGACATCAAGCCTACGCAGAGCGCGATCTGCGCGGTGATGCTCTACGACGCGCCGCTTTCCCAGAAGTTCGCCGCCAAGATGGCCAAGGAAGGAATATTCGTGACCGGCTTCTACTATCCGGTGGTTCCGAAGGGTCAGGCCCGCATCCGCGTGCAGCTTTCCGCCGCCCACAAGCGCGAGCATCTTGACAAGGCCATCGCCGCCTTCATCAAGGTCGGCAAGGAGTTGGGAGTCATCAAATAGACTTTTTTGATCATTCATAAGTTCCGGTCGCCAAGCCTGTCGAAGCGTCCGGAACTTTTGATGAATAGGAATATGCCAAATCTGAGATTCTGGATGGACAACGCCCGGAAGATAGCCCTTCCCCAGAGCGCCATCCCATGCCTGACAGCGATAATCCTCTCGATCGGCCAGGACGGATTCTTCTGGCCTCTCGCGATACCGGTTTTCCTCGGAGTCTGCGCCGCACACCTGGGGATGAACCTCGCCGATGACTATTTCGACTACCTCAAAGGACTCCCTTCGGGAGAGATCCGCTCGTCCCTTGTGGCCGAAGGCTCGGTCCGCGCCCGGATGGACAAATGCCAGTACATCCTCTCCGGCGCGGCCACCGAAAAGGATCTCCGCAAGGCCATGATCCTATTCCTTGGCTTCGCGGCCCTGATGGGTCTGGCCGTTGTCATATTCCAGATGCTCACTAACGGCCCGGCCTCCGCGCTTGCTGTCGCCGCCTACGCTTTCGCCGGACTGTTCATCGGCCTCCAGTATTCCGGAGCGCCCCTGCGCCTTGGCTATCACGGCCTTGGCGAGCTGGTCATAGGCGTGGTTTTCGGGCCTCTGAACATGATGGGGACGGCTGCCGCGGTGACAGGAGCGGCCTTCCGCCCGGACATGTTCATCCTGAGCATCGGCATCGGTTGCCTTGTGACGAACATCGTCTTTGTCCATTCTGTGATGGAGGCTGCTGCCGACAAGCGGCTCGGGAAGCGCACTTTCGCCCACCTTCTCGGAGGCAAGACCTCGCAGATCACCGCCCTGGCCGTGTTCACGCTGGTGCCGTTCATCTGCCTGATTTGCAACGTCTTCCTCTACGGCTGGAGCCACTGGTACCTGCTGACCCTCGTCTCCCTGCCGCTGTCCGTCTGTTTCCTCAGCTCCACCTGGCGCTTCATCAACAACCTCCCCTGCGACGACACTCCTCGCTGGTGGATGGGTCCGATGGGGAATTGGAATGAATATGTCAAGGCAGGCGTTGACTGGTTCCTCTTCCGTTGGCTGATGGCACGCAACATCAACACATTCTTCTGCCTGGTGGTCATCATTGTGTTCATAATCAATTCTATTGTAAAATAACAACCCGCCTTCCGCGCGGCAACTATCTTCTAATATGATCAAGCAATACGCCTACCTCGCCTGGTGGTTCGTCCGCGCCCGCTTCTTCGGACGCCGCGCCCCGCTCCAGACCGTCCTGTTCATAACCGACAAATGCAACCTCCGCTGCAAGCACTGCTCCGTCTATGGCAGCGCCGGCAACCGTCAGAGAAAGTTCGATGACATCGTGGAGTCTCTGAGACGCTCCTACGCAGCCGGTTCCCGTTTCGTCGATCTGGAAGGCGGTGAGCCGACCCTCTGGAAGGAGGACGGCAAGACCATCAACGACATCATAGACGCGGCTGTCCGGATCGGTTTCTTCTCCGTGACAGTCACCACGAACGCCCAGCAGGACTTCTCCTGGATCCACCCCCACTCGATCTGGGTCTCCCTTGACGGCATCGGCAGGTACCACGAGGCGATCCGAGGTGAGGGCACCTTCCCGAGGCTGGAGGAAAACATCCGGAAGTGCGGCCACAAGCACTTGAGTGTGAATATGGTAGTGAACTCCCTGAACTGGGAGTCCCTGGATGAGGTAATGGAATATGTCCGTGCCAACGACGCGATCGAGCAGGTCTCCATCAACTTCCACACCCCCTTCCCCGGCACCGAGTACCTGATGCTCCCTCCGGCAAAGAAAGCCGAACTGATCGACAAGGTACTGTCCTACAAGAAGAAAGGCTATCCGATAATGAATTCCGCCTCCGGCCTAAGGAAGATGAAGCGCAACACCCTTGGCCAACTAAGGTTAGGAAAAGAATGCTTCGTCTCGAACTTCATCTACCCCGACGGCTCCGAAGGCCTCTGCACCGGCTACGGCACCTCTCAGTGCCGCGACTGCGGTTTCTGCATGGCAGGCGAGATGTCCTCCGTCTTCCACTTCTGCCCCGACACCCTCCTTGCCGGCTTCAAGCTAAGAATGTAGCCCCGCCGGGGTCGCTGGGCCTCTATCCCGCGCTTTATCGCAGCGGCGAATAAGCAATCTACTCCGCGTAGAGCGAGATGATGTTGAGGATGACCTGGGAGGCCTTCTCGATACTCTGAAGCGGCACGAACTCCATCTTGCCGTGGAAGTTCAGGCCACCGGCGAAGATGTTCGGGCAAGGCAGCCCCTTGAAACTCAGGTTAGCACCGTCGGTGCCGCCACGGATAGGCTGGATCTTCGGCTTGATGCCGGCCATCTCCATCGCCTTCACGGCTTTCTCAACCACGTGATAGTGCGGTTCGACCTGCTCGCGCATGTTGTAGTACTGATCCTTGACAGTGGCCACAGCCGTACCCTCGCCGTACTTCACATTGATGAAATCCACGCACTTACGCATGATCTCCTTCTTGCTCTCGAATTCCTTGCGGTCATGGTCACGGATTATGTAGGTGACATCCGCCTCCTCGACCGAACCGCTGAAACCGACAATGTGGAAGAAGCCCTCGTAGCCTTCGGTATATTCAGGCCTCTGCTGAACAGGCAGCAATGCGTTCAACTCAGTGGCGATCAGGATCGCGTTCTTCATCTTGCCCTTCGCGTAGCCCGGGTGCACGTTCCTTCCCTGAATGTGTATCTTCGCCGAGGCCGCGTTGAAATTCTCGAACTCCAGCTCACCGATCTCCCCGCCGTCCATCGTGTAGGCATATTCAGCCCCGAACCTCTTGACATCGAACTTAACCACGCCGCGCCCGATCTCCTCGTCAGGCGTGAAACCGATCTTGATCTCACCGTGCCTGAACTCGGGATGCTCCACGATGTACTGCACCGCGTCCATGATCTCGGCCACGCCGGCTTTGTCGTCCGCACCCAGAAGGGTTGTGCCGTCGGTGGTGATGAGCGTCTGCCCCACATAATGAAGCATCTCCGGGAACTCCGAAGGCTTCAGCGCCAGTCCCGGCACACCTTTCAAAGGAATGTCCCCGCCGTCATATTCATTGATGATCTGAGGCTTGATGTCCGCTCCCGAAGCGTCCGGAGCGGTGTCCACGTGGGCGATGAATCCGACCGCCGGCACTTTCGCCTCGATGTTCGAAGGGATCGTGCCCATCACGTAACCATATTCATCAAGAGTGGCTTCCACTCCGAGAGCCTGCAGCTCGTCGCGCAGCATGCGGAGCAGATTGAGTTCCTTCTCCGCCGATGGCTGGCTCTCTGATTCCTCGTTCGACTGAGTGTCAACGCTGACGTACCTCAGGAACCTGTCTAAAACTTTTTCCATTATTCTTGTTATTTTCTGGTCACCGAGCCTGTCGAGGCCACTTTCATAATGGCACTTCGGCGGGCACGGTGGCCGTTTGTTTATTCCTTAGCCCTCAAAGAGGCGATGATGGTGTAGGCGATGATTCCGAGGAACGGGATGATGGCGATGGCCTCGCCGTATTGGGCGTTCCAGCCGGTCAGGAACCAATCCACGTTGAAGAACTTGAGCAGAGCGCTCACGACTCCCATCAGCGCGCCGCCGGCGATGAAACCGGAAGCGATCAGCGTACCCTTGTTCAGACGTATCTCATTAAGCGCCTTGTCCTTCGAGCGGGTGCTGACGAACCAGGAGATCGCTCCGCCTATCAGAAGAGGCAGGTTCAGGTCGATCGGAATGAACATACCCAGCGCGAACGCCAGGGCAGGAACCTTGAGGAAGGTCAGCACTATGGCCAGCACGGCCCCGATCCCGTAGAGCAGCCACGGAGCGCCGCCGCCGTTCATCATAGGCTGGATCACAGCCGCCATCGCGTTGGCCTGAGGAGCCACGAGCGCCTGGTCACCGACGAAACCGTAGGTCTTGTTCAGCACCAGCATCACGCCGCAGACCGTCGCCGCGGCCACAGCCACGCCCACGAACTTCCAGCCTTCCTGCTTTCTCGGAGTGCTGCCGATCCAGTAGCCGATCTTAAGGTCGGTGATGAAGGAGCCGGCCACCGAAAGCGCCGTGCAGACGACACCGCCGATGATCAGGGCCGCGGCCATGCCGGCGTTGCCCTTAAGACCCACACCAACAAGGATAAGCGCCGCGATGATCAGCGTCATCAACGTCATGCCGCTCACCGGGTTCGTGCCGACGATGGCGATGGCGTTGGCCGCCACCGTGGTGAATAGGAACGCGATCACCGCCACGATCAGCAGCCCCACAACCGCCTGCCAGACATTGTTCACGACCCCGCCGAAAGCGAAGAAGGCGAACACCGCCAGAAGCGTCAGCACGATGCCGAACACAATGGTTTTCATAGGAATATCCTCCTGCGTCCTCTCGGCCTTCCCGGCATTGCCACCCTTCTTGGAGAACTCACCGACAGCCAGACCGACAGCCGACTTGATCACACCGAACGACTTGATGATGCCGATGATGCCGGCGGTGGCGATGCCGCCGATACCGATGTGGCGCGCGTAATCTTTGAATATCTGGTCAGGACTCATCTCCCCGATTGTCATTGTCACACCGGTCCCCATCAGGTCGATCACCTGACCGCCCCAGATGAGGTTCATCAGCGGGATGATCACCAGCCACACCAGGAAACTGCCGCAGCAGATGATGAAGGCATATTTCAGTCCGACGATGTAGCCAAGACCCAGCACAGCCGCCCCGGTGTTCAGCTTCAGAACGACCTTGGCCTTGTCGGCGATTGTCTGTCCGATGCCGGCAACAGTTGTGCTCACGGTGTCCGCCCAGGCTCCGAAAGTGCTGACGATGAAGTCATAAAGACCACCGATGAGACCGCTGACAAGAAGCGTTCCCGCACCCTTGCCGCCGCCTTCGCCGCTAACGAGGATCTGTGTGGTGGCCGTCGCCTCCGGGAAAGGATACTTCCCGTGCATCTCCTTCACGAAATATTTCCGGAAAGGAATGAGGAATAATATTCCTAAGACACCGCCAAGCAGCGAGGAAAGGAACATCTGCATGAAGCTGACATCCACTCCGAGGATGTAGATGGCAGGGAGTGTGAATATGGCGCCCGCCACCACGGCCCCTGAGCAGCCTCCGATGGACTGGATGATGACGTTCTGCCCCAGTCCCTCCTTTTTTCCGAGCGCGCTGGTCAGACCCACGGCGATGATCGCGATAGGGATCGCGGCCTCGAACACCTGCCCCACGCGAAGACCCAGATAGGCCGCCGCCGCGGAGAAGATGACCACCATCAGCAGACCGAGCGTCACTGAATATGGCGTCACTTCCGCCCATTTCCTTTCCGCCCCCAGGAGCGGCTTGTACTCCTCACCCGGCGCCAGCTCCCTTTGAGCGTTCTCCGGCAATGAATTTCTTGTTTCTTCCATCGATCGTTATTTTGTTATTGTTTCTTTCTTATGTGGCCCGTCGCCGGGTCTTTCCATCGGCTGTCGGGCTTTCCTTTGGCCACCGGGTCTTTCCTTTGGCCACCGGGTCTTTCCTTTGGCTGCCGGGTCGCCGCTGAGCTTGTCGAAGCGCCGGTGTCTTCCTGGTCGAAGCACCCGCCCAGACCCTGCGGCAAACAAAGGTACTATTTAAAGGTGAGAATTCCACCTCGCTGAAAAATATTCCTGAAAAAAGTCAAAAAAAATTTGGTAGTAAAGAAAAAGTGCGTATCTTTGCAGCCCGTTTCGGAAGAAGCGGTACAAAACAAAGTTCATTGACAATACTGAGAGATTACAACGAGGTAAGTGTAATAGAAAAGATTA
>ENA-OUOU01000651-OUOU01000651.1-human-gut-metagenome-genome-assembly--contig:-NODE-651-length-20252-cov-5.213150_pt1 | contig 20252 bp, 19 predicted proteins | sample MGYA00237936_ERZ548765 | MGnify/ENA primary metagenome ERZ548765 (study PRJEB26490, sample SAMN05356889) | human gut metagenome | biome: terrestrial biome; feature: human-associated habitat; material...
ACGAGATAGGAGTCCGTCTCGTGGGCTCGGAGATGTGTATAAGAGACAGTCATAGTACTGTGTACAAGCCTCTGTTGTTACTGTGAATCCCTGTGGTACAGGAAGACCCAGATTTGTCATCTCTGCCAGGTTTGCGCCTTTTCCACCGAGAAGGTTTCTCATATCTGCGTTACCTTCAGTGAACATATAAACCCATTTTGCCATGATCAATGACCTCCTAAAATAATTTTTACAAATAAAATAATTTTATTTCGCATATAATATTTTAATGGTTTTATACTTATGAGTCAAGTCTTTTGTTCGTAATTATATACAATTTTTACAAATGCTTTTTGTATACTTTTCATATTGGTTAACCTATCTTTCACAAATTGTAAACACATCGTCCATCAGGCTGTCATTTTGCATATTTGCATTAATCTCCATGCAATGTACAACATGCACAAAAAAATAGTTGTCCATGCTTTATAAGAACTTGGAAACAACTATTTTTTTGTGATTAATATACAATTTTCTGCCCTTATCTCATTTCTTCAATAAATGCCTTATATCCCTTATAAGCTTCATACACATCTGCCTTGCTTGTCACTTCCCACGGCGCATGCATACTCAACACTGCGACACCGCTGTCGATGACTTCCATGCCATAATTTGCCATAATGTAAGCGATTGTTCCACCACCGCCGGCATCTACTTTTCCAAGTTCTGCGAACTGGTATGCAACACTCTGCGCATCCATTGCATTTCTGATCTTTGCAAGATATTCTGCATTTGCGTCATTAGAACCGCTCTTTCCGCGAGCACCTGTAAACTTGTTGAATACAAGTCCTTTTCCAAAGAATGCAGAACTGCGTTTTTCGAATACTTCAGCATACATCGGATCATAAGCTGCGCTCACATCAGAAGAAAGCATTCTGGAATTCATCAGCGCTCTTCTGACTTTCAGGTCAGACTCCCCTTCTGTCAGTGCCACAAGTTCTGCAACTGTATTTTCAAAGAAACGAGAATGCATTCCGGTCGCACCGACACTTCCGATTTCTTCTTTATCTACGAGAATGCAACACGCTGTGTGCTCTACTTCTTCCACATCGAGCATTGCAAAGAGGGATGTGAATGCACACACACGATCATCTTGTCCGTAAGCAAGCACCATACTGCGATCCAATCCACAGTCACGAGCCTTTCCTGCCGGAACAATTTCAAGCTCTGCGGAGAGGAAATCCTCTTCCTCCATGTCATAATATTGTTTCAGAAGATTGATTACATTTGCTTTTACAGCCTCTTTTTCCTTTTCTTCTAATGTCTCATCCAACTCAATCGGGCGGCTTCCGATCAGAAGATCAAGCTTCTCTCCTTCTACAACCGTTGCAGCCTTTTTCTCCATCTGTTTCGACGCGAGATGGATCAGCAGATCCGTGATAACAAAGACTGGATCATCTTCTTTTTCACCGATGCTCACCTGAACTGTTGTACCATCTTTCTTTGCGATCACTCCATGAAGGGCAAGTGGAAGTGTCACCCACTGATATTTCTTGATTCCACCATAATAATGTGTATCAAGATAAGCAAACTCTTCATTCTCATACAATGGATTCTGTTTTACGTCAATACGCGGAGAATCAATGTGAGCTCCAAGAATATTCATACCTTCTGTCAGCGGTTTTGTACCCATATGGAACAGCGCAATCGTCTTGTTCATACACACGGCATACAGTTTATCTCCGGCTTTCACCTCTCCACCGTTTTTAATGATATCTCTGATATCCTTATATCCCTCTGCTTTTGCCTTTTCAACTGCCAGTGCAACACACTCGCGCTCTGTCTTGCCGGCATCAAGGCAGTTCTTGTATTCTGTATTCACCTGTTCTAATCTGTCCAGCTCTTCCTTACTGTAAGTTGTCCATGCATTTTTTCTGTCCATGTCATTCTCCTCCTGTTCTATCTTCCATGCTATTTTAAAGTTATAAAGAAACAGCCCAAACTGAATCCACAAGCTTACCTGTGAACTACAGTCCGGGCTTTTCTTATTTATCTTACCACTCGAATTTCTTCTCGAAGTATGCTTTCAGATCTTCAATCTTAACTCTTTCCTGTTCCATTGTGTCACGGTCACGTACTGTAACAGCTCCGTCTTCCTCAGAATCGAAGTCATATGTTACACAGAATGGAGTACCGATCTCGTCCTGACGACGGTAACGTTTTCCGATATTTCCACGATCATCGAACTCACAGTTGTAATACTTGGATAACTCTGCAAATACTTTCTCTGCGCCTTCGTTCAGTTTCTTGGAAAGTGGGAGCACACCGATCTTAACCGGAGCCAGTGCCGGATGGAAATGAAGTACAGTTCTCATATCCGGTTTCTCTTCTGTTCCGATATTCTCCTCATCATATGCACTGCAAAGGAATGCAAGTACAACACGGTCAGCACCAAGTGATGGCTCGATAACGTATGGAATGTATTTCTCCTTTGTCTCATCATCAAAGTATGTCATATCCTGTCCGGATACATTCTGATGCTGAGTCAGGTCATAATCCGTACGGTCAGCAATTCCCCACAGCTCACCCCATCCGAATGGGAAAAGGAACTCAACGTCTGTAGTAGCCTTACTGTAGAAGGAAAGCTCTTCCTGATCATGGTCACGGTAACGTACTTCCTCATCTTTCAGTCCAAGAGATGACAGCCAGTTCAGGCAGAAGCTCTTCCAGTAATCAAACCACTCAAGGTCTGTGTCCGGTTTGCAGAAGAACTCAAGCTCCATCTGCTCGAACTCTCTTGTACGGAATGTAAAGTTACCCGGTGTGATCTCGTTACGGAAAGACTTACCGATCTGTCCGATACCGAATGGAAGTTTCTTTCTGGATGTACGCTGTACATTCTTGAAGTTTACAAAGATACCCTGTGCTGTCTCAGGACGAAGGTATACTGTGTTCTTCGCATCCTCTGTAACACCCTGGAATGTCTTGAACATCAGGTTGAACTGACGGATATCTGTAAAATCATGCTTTCCACAAGTCGGACATGGAATGTTATTATCCTCGATAAATGCTGCCATCTGCTCCTGTGTCCATCCGTCTACAGAGCTCTCAAGCTCGATTCCATTCTCTGCTGCATAATCTTCAATAATCTTATCTGCACGGAAACGCTCATGACACTGTTTACAGTCCATCAGCGGATCACTGAATCCTCCAAGATGTCCGGAAGCAACCCATGTCTGTGGGTTCATAAGGATTGCACAGTCAACTCCAACATTGTATGGATTCTCCTGAATGAACTTCTTCCACCATGCTCTCTTCACATTATTCTTAAGTTCAACACCAAGATTACCATAATCCCATGTGTTGGCAAGTCCGCCGTAGATCTCAGAACCCGGATATACGAATCCTCTTGACTTTGCAAGTGCTACGATCTTGTCCATTGTCTTTTCAACCATTGTATGTTCCTCACATTCTTTTTTATCATTTACATTATTTATATAACTTATGCACTTTGGTCAGTATTTTCAGAGAAGTTATCCACATTTTCTTAAGAAAATATTCACCTTGCACATCAATGTTACTTATTATAACTACTAATGCCTTATTTTTCAAGCTGTTTTAAGTACTTCTCTTTATGTTTCCGCTTATATTCATACATAACTTCATCCGCTCTTTGCAGAATCTCTTCGGTAGAAACTATATCATGTCTTTCAGGGAGTTCTGTAATACCGTAACTGAAGCTCTTCGGATAGTCATTGTCTTCCTCATTACAGAATACTTCATACACATGCTCAAATTTCTTCTTCATAATTTCTTTCGAACAATTCAGGAGCACAATACAGAATTCATCACCGCCAAGACGCACAAAGAGATCTCCCGGCCGAATGTTTGCTTTCACTATATCGACAAAATGTTTCAGATACTGATCTCCTTCCTGATGTCCAAAATAGTCATTCACATATTTCAAATGATCAAGATCACAATAACAAAAGACAATCTTCTTTCCTGTAGCAAGCATCGTCTCCGCCCGTTCATGGAACAGATGACGATTTCCAATCCCTGTAAGTTTGTCTCTGTAAGCCTCTTCTTCAAGTTCCTCTTCTCATTCTTTCAACTGCTTTGTCATTGTATTAAATGCTTCTGAAAATTCTCCCAGATAAGAAACACTCTGAGAATAATCCCCTTTCGCCACCTGCTTTGCCTGCCAGGTGAGATGGTTCAGATTCGCATGGATATTCTTCAGATTCTCACAGAGGAAATTATCTCGCCCCGGTGCTTCAATTGACAGATTTCCCTTTGAAATCTCCGCTGAATAATGCTTCACTTCTTTCACCGCTTTATCTAGATATTGAAGACCTTTTCCAAGTTTCCAAAAAGGTTCGTCCAGCTGTTCAAGATCCAACTTTGCATTCTCGGAATCATATATAATATCCCTCAGATATTCAAACAATATCTCACAGTTTTTCTCTTCCATAACTAACTGTCACCTTCTCTTACATCTGCCTGGAAACGGCAGACACGGCCTCCTGTAGCCCAGCAGTCCGTTTCCACTGCTACATATTCCTTTCCAGAGTATAAAGATAAAATTCCGGAAATAAATCCTTCATCATAATTGCAGACAGTCTCACCAAGCACCGGAAGCCCCGAACAGTCCGCATCTTCCGAGACGGTCAGAATGATCTGCCCGCTCTCCTCGTCTACTGATTCAATACGGAGTACTCCAATCTTCATTTCTGCCATCTTCTTCTGGAGTTCGCCCACAAACTGATCCAGCGGCTGATTCAGATTCAGCATCTTACGTGCAAAAAATTCTCCCGCTTTCCTTCCCGCTTTCCGGAAAATCTCAACCTGTTCTGCTCTTCCGTAACGTACCGCAAGCTCGTCTTTTATAGAATATTCCAATAGCCGATATACAATCACAGGGAGTTCTCCTCCAAGATTCCCCCTGCTGTTCTCATCATATTCAAGGTAGTCTTCGAAAGAAATCGGTTTCTTCTCCTTCATAAAAATGTTCTCGTCCATCATTTTTCTCTTTTCTTTCCTCTGCTACTATTACATTTACAACAAAATACACTCGTTTCACACTGTCATGTAACAGGTGATATAACCGTAGTATAGCATGATTTTTTTCACGATTCAACAATTGCATAATATTTTAAATGTTGTTGAGAATTTTTAAATAATACCCCAAATATCACAGCAATGTCTGCAGTATCTCCAGAGACTTGAACTCCTTATCTACATACATCTTCATCAACCGTCCCATCACGCGTCCAAACTTCTCCAACACTTCCGGCTTCACGTTAAATGTATATAATTTCTCAATTGTACTGGATTCAATATACTGCATCGTATACAGCGTAGAACCGTCAAGAAACATTCCGTCTCTCACTTCTCCGTCACATTCATTACACACAAGTCCGCCCTTCGCCGCGCTGAACACTGCCGGCCTCGTCCGGTCGCCACACTGTACACACTGGAACACCTGCGGTCCCTGTCCGTTGATTGTCAGCACTTTCAACTCGAAAATGTAACGGATCAACTGATTCGGAAGATGTGGATTTATCAGCGCACGCATCGTCTGATAAAGTAATTTCAAAAGTTCCCGCTCATCATTCCGTTCCCTCGCATAGTAATTCGCAACCTCAAGGAAATAAAAGCCATAATATGCGCCTACCACATCTGCTCTCAATTCCGAAAAATAATTGAATACATTTACAGACTGAATTGTGTAGGAAGAACGACCTTCATACATCGTGAATTCACCGAAAGTAAATGGATTCACCGCTCCCACTAGAGGACTGTTTGGTCTTCTTGATCCCTTTGCAAAGGCTGAGATCTTCCCCTGTTCTTTTGTAAGTATGACAACTCTGCGGTCGTACTCGCCCACCGGTGCGACAGAAAGCACCATTCCTGTCAAAACGATCTGATTCACGATGAAATTCACCTTCTTTCTGCTATATTTGTAAAGATGTTGGAGACAAAACCCACAACTACGATGCCTGCGGATGCTTCGTGCAACGCATTTCCAATATCTTCTAATATATCCGATTTCGCGTGTAAATACAAGGAGCTGTTCTAGGGGGATTTTTTTTGGATATGAGTTTTGCTGGATATTTGACACATGTTAAGATTTTGGAAAACCCGACCAAGAGAAACTTGCTATAAATCATCTATTTAACCTTGATTCCCTGAATCTGCTTTTCAATTATTCCCATATCATATTCTTCAGCGTATTAGCGACTTACATCGCTAGATATGCTAAAAAGCGGCAGCCACCAACCTCTCAGTCAGCAGCTGCCGCTCTCATCATTCTCTTTTTATTCTTTATCTTCAAAGGCTTCTTTCATCTTATCCATGAATCCTTTTTTCTTACCCTTTTTCTCTGATTTCTCAGATTTTGTAGCAAGGTCATCATGCTGATGAAGTGTATTTCCACTAAGCTCATCGAATTTTCTCAGAGCCTCTTTCGCCTCTGCGCTTAATCTCTCCGGTGTCTGGATCACTAATGTTACATAATGATCTCCTCTTACCTGAGTATTTCTAAGGGATGGAACTCCCTTTCCTTTCAGACGTACTTTTGTATCTGTCTTTGTTCCCGGTTTTACTGTGTAGAGAACGTCTCCGTCTACAGTTGGAATCTTCACATCGCCACCGAGTGTAGCCACTGCGAAGGAAATCGCAACGGTTGAGAAGATATGCATATCCTGTCTCTGGAAGATTGGATGTCTGGATACGTTAACCTCAACGAGGAGATCTCCTCTCGGTCCTCCATTAACTCCCGGTTCTCCTTTTTCACGGATGCGTACGCTCTGTCCGTTATCAATACCTGCCGGAATCGTAACTTTGATCTTCTTTCTGCTGGATGTATATCCTGTACCTGCACATTTCGGACATTTCTCTTTCACGATCTTACCGGAACCACCACAGTTCGGACATGTTTGTACATTCTGTACGGTTCCAAAGAAGGACTGGGATGTATATACGACCTGACCTTTACCACCACACTTTGGACATGTCTCTGGTGATGTTCCAGGCTTTGCACCTGTGCCGTGACAGTCTTCGCAAGGATCTTTCAGCACAAGATCCAGTTCTTTCTCGCATCCGAAGACAGCTTCCTCGAATGTGATGCGGATGCTCTTTCTGATATTAGCCCCTTTCATAGGACCATTGCTTGCGCCGCCTCTTCTGGAGCCACCGAACATATCTCCGAAGATATCTCCGAAAATGTCGCTGAAATCTGCTCCATTGAAATTAAATCCGCCACCGAATCCACCTGCTCCGCCGCCGGCACCACCATCAAATGCAGCGTGGCCGAACTGATCATACTGACGACGTTTGTCAGCGTCACTCAGAACGGCATAGGCTTCGGAAGCCTCTTTGAACTTTATTTCTGCTTCTTTATCCCCCGGATTCATATCTGGATGGTACTTCTTCGCAAGCTGGCGGTATGCTTTCTTGATTGTAGCATCATCTGCATCTTTGCTTACGCCGAGCACCTCATAATAATCTCTCTTTGCCTCTGCCATAACACAAATACTAACCTTTCTGTATCTCTTTCTTAACCTCAAGAAATTCTACGAAGCTACAAAGCTCCGTAGAATTTCTCTTCATGCTTCATTTATCTGATGCCCTGCTGCCTGTTTCTCTTCTGTCTTACCGGCATCTTTTCTATATTTTAGACTTCTTTGTAATCTCCGTCTACAACATCATCACCCTGGAAACCATCCGGAGCCGGACCAGCTTCTGGTGTAGGACCAGCCTGTGCACCTGCACCTGCTGCAGCACCTGCCTGCTCATACATCTTTGTGAACAGTTTCTGTGCGCTCTCCATCAGTTTTTCCTTCGCAGCTTTGATCTCTGCTACCTGCTCTTCTGTTGTGTTCTCCGGAGCAGATTTTGCAAGGATATCTTTCAGTGCCTGAACGTCAGCCTCTACAGCTGCCTTCTCTGTAGCATCGACTTTGTCGCCAACCTCTTTGATTGCCTTCTCTGTCTGGAATACCATAGCGTCTGCTTCGTTTCTTGTATCGATTGCTTCTTTACGTTTCTTATCCTGAGCCTCGAATTCAGCTGCTTCTTTTACAGCTTTATCGATATCGTCATCAGACATATTAGAACCTGCTGTGATTGTAATATGCTGCTCTTTACCTGTTCCAAGATCCTTAGCAGATACATTTACGATACCATTTGCATCGATATCGAATGTAACTTCGATCTGCGGGATTCCACGTGGAGCCGGCGGGATTCCATCAAGTCTGAACTGTCCGAGGGACTTGTTGTCTCTTGCGAACTGTCTCTCACCCTGTACAACGTTGATGTCTACAGCTGTCTGGTTATCTGCTGCTGTTGAGAAGATCTGGCTCTTCTTTGTCGGGATTGTTGTATTTCTCTCGATCAGTCTTGTAGCTACACCACCCATTGTCTCGATAGACAGTGACAGTGGAGTTACATCAAGAAGAAGGATGTCTCCTGCGCCTGCATCTCCTGCAAGTTTACCACCCTGTACGGAAGCACCAAGTGCTACACACTCATCTGGGTTAAGGGATTTGCTAGGCTCTTTGCCTGTCAGTCTCTTAACTTCTTCCTGAACAGCCGGAATACGTGTTGATCCACCAACGAGAAGTACCTGTCCAAGCTCGGAAGCTGTGATTCCTGCGTCAGAAAGTGCACGTCTTACCGGTTCCTGAGTCTTTTCTACGAGGTCTCTTGTCAGCTCGTCGAATTTAGCTCTTGTAAGGTTCATATCGAAATGCTTCGGTCCTTCAGCTGTTGCTGTGATGAACGGAAGGTTAATATTTGTTGTTGTTGCACTTGAAAGCTCTTTCTTTGCTTTCTCTGCAGCTTCTCTTAATCTCTGAAGAGCCATCTTATCTGCAGAAAGATCTACGCCTTCTTTTGCCTTGAAGTCTGCAAGCATGTAATCTGTGATCTTCTGGTCGAAGTCATCTCCACCAAGTCTGTTGTTACCGGCTGTTGAAAGTACTTCGATAACTCCATCACCGATCTCGATAACGGATACGTCGAATGTACCACCACCAAGGTCGTAAACCATGATCTTCTGCTCTTTCTCGTTGTCAAGACCATAAGCAAGTGCAGCTGCTGTAGGCTCGTTGATGATACGTTTTACATCAAGTCCTGCGATCTTACCTGCATCTTTTGTAGCCTGACGCTGAGCATCGTTGAAGTAAGCCGGAACTGTGATAACAGCTTCTGTTACTTTCTCACCAAGGTATCCTTCTGCGTCTGCTTTCAGTTTCTGAAGGATCATTGCAGAAATCTCCTGTGGAGAATATTTCTTATCGTCAATATCTACTTTATAATCTGTTCCCATCTCTCTTTTGATGGATGAGATTGTTCTTGCTGCGTTTGTTACAGCCTGACGTTTTGCAGGCTCACCTACGAGACGCTCTCCTGTCTTTGTAAATGCTACAACAGACGGTGTTGTTCTTGCGCCTTCTGTATTCGCGATAACTGTTGGCTGTCCACCTTCCATAACGGCTACACAGCTGTTTGTTGTACCAAGGTCAATACCAATAATTTTTCCCATGATAAATTTCCTCCTCTATCTAATCTCTGAATCTTGTTAAAAATCAAATTAGTTTGCTACTTTTACCATGCTGTGTCTTACAACACTTTCACGGTACATGTAACCTTTCTGGAATTCTTCTGCGATGATGTTCTCACCGAGTCCCTCATCTTCTACATGCATCACTGCGTTGTGGAAATCCGGATTGAATTCCTGACCAACTGCCTCGATTGGTTTTACTCCAACGGATTCCAGTGTAGTCATAAGCTGTTTGTAGATCTTCTCCATTCCTTCTACGAACGGAGCATTCTTCTCCTCCTCCGGTACGGAACCAAGTCCACGCTCGAAGTTGTCTACAACCGGAAGAATCTTTTCTATGATATCTTTCGCTCCGATCTCGTACATCTGGGATTTCTCCTTCTCAGATCTCTTGCGGAAGTTATCAAACTCTGCCATCTGACGAGTAACGCGGTCTGTGAGTTCCTCGATCTTCTCGTCTTTCTTGTCCTTCTTCTCTTTCTTTCCGAAGAACTTTTTCTTACCTTCTGATGCTGCTTCTGAATCTCCTTCAGTCTCAGTTGCTTCCTCTGTTGCTTCTTTCGCTTCAGCCTCAACTCCCTGGGCATCTTCTGTTTCTACTGTCTCTTCAGCTTCTGCCTGCTCTTTTGCAGCCTTTGCTTTTGCCTCTTCAACAGCTTCTTTTACCATATCTTCTTTGCTCATGTTCTCTGTCACCAGCTTTCTACCTTCCTATTATTACTCTTTGGGTTCTTTATTATAAATCGCATCCAACTCACTTTGCAGCGTTTTCAGCGTCTTCATGACATGTTCATAATCCATTCTCTTCGGACCGATGATTCCAATCGTTCCTTTCATACCTTCTCCCAGCTCATATGTGGCGGTAACAACACTGCAGTCTTTCATGGTCTTAACCGGAGTTTCATCTCCGATATAAACCTGTATGCCGTTGTTCTCCTCACTTGCCAGTGTCTCTGTCACCAGATCTGCCAGCTGCTGTTTCTCTTCAAATGCACTGATGATCTCCTGTGCGCTCTGCTTATCACTAAGCTCCGGATATTTGAAAATATTCGTTGCGCCGCTTGTGTAGATCTCCATGTCATTATCTACATGAATGATCTCTGCCACTGCATCCAGTACATGACCGACAACTTCGCTGTGGATACCAGCCTGTTCTTTCAATCTGGCAATCAGACCTAATGTAATTTGATCAATGGATAATCCATTCAGTGTCGTGTTCAGAAGCATATTCAGCTTCAACAGATTCTCGTTACTTAAGGTTTCTCCAACTTCAATGATCTTATTCTTGATCACATTACCACCAAGTACGATGACTGCTACGATCTGTTCTTCATCCACCTGTGATAGCTGAATGAACTTCAATGTGTTCCGGCTGTTGACCGGTGCGGAAACCATCGTTGCATAATTGGTGTTCGAAGCAAGAACCTTTGCTGCCTGCTGGAGTACCTTCTCGACCTTATCGGTCTTCTCAAGAAGTGCATCCTCTCGTTTGCTAATCTCCTGCTCCTTATTCTCCATCAGAAGATCTACATAAAAGCGATATCCCTTATCTGATGGAATTCTTCCTGCCGATGTGTGTGGCTGGAAGATGTAACCAAGATCTTCCAGATCTGCCATCTCATTACGGATCGTTGCTGAACTAAGATTCAGATCCGTGTACTTGGAAATCGTTCTGGAACCAACCGGTTCACCTGTCTCCAGATAGTTGCGGATGATGGCTTTCAATATCGTAAGTTTTCTTTCACTTAATTCAGCTTCTACAGACATCTCTGTGTTCCCCTTTCTGTTCATCTTTGTTTGTTATTAGCACTCTTTGTTTTTGAGTGCTAACACCTTACAGATACTAAGATAGCACCTCGATTTCTGTTTGTCAACACTGATTGTTATTTTTATAAGTTTTTTATTTTCTTCTTATTTTATTAATAGGATGCTTTTTGGGGGAGGGAATGTGATTTTATAGAAATGTTGTTGACTTGGATTGTAATTTTGTGAATTCCAGGCAAGCTTATAGCCAAATCATAAGTTGACTTGAATTATGATACATAAAATCCAGGTCAAAGACAAGTTTATTTAACTTACACTAATTGACCTGGATTTTAAAACCTGCTATCTATACTATCCCCTGATCTGTCCGTTTCCGAAGATAATATACTTTGTTGTTGTCAATGCTTCGAGTCCCATCGGGCCTCTTGCATGAAGCTTCTGTGTGCTGATTCCGATCTCTGCACCGAATCCGAATTCGAATCCATCTGTAAATCTTGTTGATGCATTTACATAAACCGCTGCCGCATCGATCTCATCCTGGAATCTCAATGCATTATCATAATCCTTTGTAATAATGGATTCAGAATGTCCTGTATTATATGTATTGATATGTGTGATTGCCTCATCGATGGAATCAACAATCTTTACAGAAATAATTGCATCCAGGTACTCTGTTCCCCAGTCTTCTTCTGTTGCCGGAATAATCTCTGAACTGATTGCCTGTGCTCTCTCATCTCCACGTATCTCTACACCATGTTCCTTCAGTCTTGTTACAATCTTCGGCAAAGCTGCATCTGCTATCTTGGAATGAATCACAAGTGACTCACATGCATTGCACACACCAAGACGCTGTGTCTTCGCATTTTCGATAATGTCTGTTGCCATCTTAATGTCTGCTGTCTCATCAACATATACATGACAGTTTCCGGTTCCTGTCTCGATTACCGGAACCGTACTGTTTGCGACAACATTTGCAATAAGTCCTGCTCCACCTCTTGGAATCAGAACATCAATCCAGCCATGCATCTTCATCATCTCATTTACAACTTCTCTGCTTGTATCTTCTACAAGAAGAATGAGGTCCTGAGATAACTTCTCTTTGCGGAGTCCTTCCTTGATTACACGGGCAATTGCCTGATTGGAATGGATCGCATCACTTCCTCCGCGAAGAATTACCGCATTTCCTGTCTTGAAGCAAAGTCCGAATGCATCTGCTGTCACATTCGGTCTGGATTCATAGATAATTCCGACAACGCCAAGCGGTACGCGTTTCTTTCCGATACGAAGCCCGTTCGGTCTTGTCTTCATGCCAAGCACTTCTCCGATCGGATCATCAAGTGCTGCGATCTGACGCAGACCTTCTGCCATATCCTCGATTCTCTGTTCTGTCAGTGCCAATCGATCAATCAAAGACTGCTTCACGCCTTTCGCTTTCGCAGCTTCGATATCCTTTGCATTCTCCTGTAAAATCAATTCTCTCTCTTCTACAAGTTCATTCGCTACTGCGAGAAGCCCTCTGTTCTTTGCCTTCGTTCCAAGCTTTGCTGCCTCACGGGATGCACTCTTTGCAAGTCTTCCAAGCATCTGCATATATGTCTCCATTTTATTGCTCCTTTCATCAGCCTGCCGTTAAATATCTCTATCAGTTTCCATTCAGGAATGCCTCGGCATTTCTGCAATCCTGCCAGAGGCTATGTCGAGAGTATACCACATACCTTTTCTTTTTTCTATATTATATCAATATTTCGCTTTATCTTTTTCACGTATTAACGTATTAGTGCATTTCTGTAAAAACAAACATCAGATGTTTATTCCGATGTTTGTTTTCTTATTCTATAATATTTTTCATCCAGATATCTCTTAAGAATCCGCCATATTTTTCCTTCGTAAGCATCTTCTGATACCCCTGTTTCATGACATTTGATCTGCTGAAAACATTTTCCGGATGCACCGTACAAAGCAGGTAGCGATATCCTATCTGTCTCAAATCACCTTCCGCGTGCTGCATCATTTTATATTGTAAATAGTGCCCTCGAAACTCTGGTAATACAGCCGCCGTATCCATCATAGCACAAAGCTTCAATTTCTCTTCCTCCATTCCAAGATCATATCCCAGATTATCCGGGTGAGCGCCCGGTAAAATTACGAAAAACATAGCTCCCGCCTTGCCCTCTTCATCAACAGCAAGATATAAAAGACCTCGTTCCTTCTTCATCCAAAAATCAAATTCTTCATACGGTTCTGCAACAAACCATTCTGGAACGTTCATCCCCTGGTCTACCTTATTCACAATTTCGTACGCTTCTCGTAAGCACTCTCTTCCTACGCGAATTATCTTTATCATCAATAAATCTTCCTATTTTGTAATCACTTCTGTTCATTTATGTCTAATGCTTATACACTAAAATTATTTTTACAGTTCTTGTAGTCCTGCAAAAAACAATTCATAAGGGTCATCCTCTCCTGTAAGCACCGGTGAATTCTCTCCGCCACCATTCGTACTGCGCTTCATTGCGGCATAAAATTCATCTCCTGCCTGCACAATATCCATCGGATAAAGTTCATAACCCGTCTCACGACATACAGAGCAGAATCCTCCAAGAGGATCTTCTGCATCCCTTGTCTTTATGAACTGTTCTCTTAATTTATCATCATGTCTTGCTTTGCGCTGTAATTCGTCTAAAGCTTCTACTGCATTCATAATATTTTTCTCCTTCTGCTCTGTTTCACCTGGTATTTGTTTCATGTTTAGAAAAGCTACCGACTACAATATACAACTCCATTCGTTGTTATCGTAGTCGATAGCTTTCTCTTTTCACTTTTATTCAATTTCTGTAGTTGTCTTCTGGATTCAAATCACTCAACTAAGTACTTGTTTCTTACTCAAACCCCAAGTCTAACGCCCAGAAATTCCTCTGTAAATCTTCTCCGCTGTCATCGGCAGTTCTCTAATGATCACGCCTGTCGCGTTCTGAATTGCATTGCTGATTGCCGGTGATGGTGTATTGATTACAATCTCTCCGATGGACTTCGCTCCGAACGGTCCTGTCGGCTCGTAGCTGCTCTCGAACTCTACGCGGATTGTTCCAACATCAAGACGAGTCGGGATCTTATACTGCATCAGGGAATTGCTGAAGTTCTTTCCCTTCTCGTTATATACAACATCTTCATACAGTGCCATACCGATTCCCTGTGCGATTCCGCCTTCCACCTGTACACGCGCAAGGTTCGGATTTATAACTGTTCCGCAGTCTACGACTGCTACGTAATCGATCAGTTCAAGTACACCTGTCTCTTTGTCGATCTCAACTTCTGCCATACCAACCATGAATGGCGGTGGAGATACCGGTGAGGAAAATGCTTCACTTGCGGAAAGTGGTGCGTTGCTGAAGCACATTACATTATTTCCAATCTGACTTCTTGAAATCTGCTTTCCTGTTGCCAGCTCTGTTACATATTCTCCATCGAAATCTACATCTTCCGGCTTGCATCCGAGATACTCTGCTCCACGCTCGCAGATTTTCTTGCGAAGGGATTCACAAGTCTTAACAACAGCCTGTCCTGTTACATAAGTTGTACTGGATGCGTATGAACCACAGTCGTATGGAGAGATGTCTGTATCTACTCCGAATACAACAACTTCTTCCGGTTTACATTCAAGACACTCTGCTGCCATCTGCGCAAGGATCGTATCGCATCCTGTTCCCATATCAGTAGCTCCAATGATCAGACTGTAGAATCCGTCATCATTTACTTTGATTTCAACCGCACCTGTATCTACTGCTGAGATTCCAGATCCCTGCATGGACATTGCAACTCCGACACTGCGGACTTTTCCATTTCCCATATCACGGTATGGATACTTTTCATCCCAGTTGATCATTTCTTTTGCTCTGGCAAGACATCTGTCGAGTGTACAGCTGTTTGTAACTTCGCCATAATAAGCCGGCATCTTATCGCCCTGGCGTACCATGTTCTTCTCACGAAGCACTGTCGGGTCCATTCCGAGAACTTCTGCAAGTTCATTTACAGCTGATTCTACAGCGAACTGTCCCTGTGTTGCTCCGTATCCACGGTAAGCTCCTGCTGACATAACATTTGTATAAACAACATCATATGTAAAGCGAAATGCTTCTGCCTTTCCATAAAGTGGAATGGATTTGTGACCAGAAAGACCTACTGTTGTCGGTCCGTGCTCACCAAATGCTCCAGTGTTGGAAAGTGTATAGAGATCGATTGCTTTAATATTTCCTTCTTTATCTGCTCCCAGACGTACATGAAGTTCCATCTCATGACGCGGTGAAGAAGCGATCAAAGACTCTTCTCTTGTGTAAATGATCTTCGCCGGTTTTCCTGTCTTCCATGTGACAAGTGCCGGATAAACTTCGGAAACTACTGTCTGCTTCGCACCGAATCCTCCACCGATTCTTGGCTTGATCACGCGCACTTTACTCTTCGGAATATCAAGCGCATGGGCAAGGATTCTTCTTGCATGGAACGGAACCTGTGTAGATGAAACGACATTTAATCTTCCGTATGCATCTAAATATGTATAAGTACGGAAAGTCTCCATCATTGCCTGCTGGTTCGCCTTTGTGTGATAAACGCGGTCGATCACGTGATCGCATTTTGCAAGAACTGCCTCTACGTCTCCGTCTTCACTCACCCCATGTGCACAAAGATTTCTCTTGTTGTCCGCGCCAACCGGGCAGAGGCTTCTCCAGTTATCTTCCGGATGCACAAGGATTGGATTATCCTTTGCTGTACGGAAATCAAGAACCGGTTCAAGGACCTCATACTGGATCTTCACAAGCTTCATCGCTTTCTTAACTGCTTCCTCTGAAGTTCCTGCCACGATTGCAGCTGCATCTCCAACGAAACGTACTCTCTGGTCAAGGATCAGACGGTCATAAGGACTTGGTTCCGGATAGGTCTGACCAGCCATTGTAAATCTTTTATTCGGACAATCTTTATATGTAAGAACACATTCGACTCCAGGTACTGCCTCGGCACGTGCTGTATTAATATCCTTGATTAATGCATGTGCATATGGACTTCTGATCACTTTAACAATCAGACAGTCTGACGGCGCAAGGTCATTTGTATAAACACTTTTTCCTGTAACAAGTGCAGCAGCATCTTTCTTTACAACAGGACGGTTTACAATCTTCAGGGATTCTATAGCTTCTCCTTTTTCCTGATTGCTGTGGACAAATTCCGGTTTCTCAGGAATCAGATTCTGAACTTTATCTATTCTTTCCATTCTTACTCCTCCCCGCCCATTTTCTTTACTGTAATGTTAACTGCTGTATTTCTGACTTCCATATATTTCTGGATTGCACGAAGCTGTCCCATGTATCCTGTACAGCGGCACAGATTTCCTGCCAGATATTCTTTAATTTCTTCTATAGAAGGGCTCTTCAATTCACGGAACATTGCGAGCACGTTCATAATGAATCCAGGGGAACAGAATCCACACTGCTCTGCACCTTCCTGTGCAAGAAATGAGCCGAATTCTGCTGCTTCTTTCTCCACACCCTCAAGTGTTGTCACTTCATGTCCGTCAATGCTTGCTGCAAGAACAGAACATGACAGGCGGGATTTTCCGTCGATCCATACTGTACACAAACCACAGTTTGTTGTCTCGCATCCACATTTCACACTCTTACATCCAAGATCACGCAGAAGGTTCAAAAGGACTGTATCTGCAGCGATCTCTGTACTTACTTTCTTTCCATTCAGGGTAAACTGTACTTCCATCCTATTTCTCCTCCGCATTATATTCATCTAAAATTGAGCGCATCTCTCTGCGAAGCAGAACCTCCGCAAGGTGCTGTCTGTACTCCGCACTTCCGCGCATATTGCTTCCATAAGTAAATTCTGCTGCCACACGTTTTGCATACTCTGTGAGCTGCTCGTCTGTAGCATCTTTCGGGATCTCCCACTGCTTTTCAAGCAATGCCGCTTTCATCGGTCTTGCTCCTACCGAAAAGAACCAGGACTCCTGACCTCTGTAAATTCCTGTTACGACAGAACATGTCAGTACCGGGAAATCTGTCTTTGTCTGACGAATTGATTCATAACGGAATTTTCTCTTGCTCTTTCTGACGATCACGGATACAAGAATATCCTTATCTGCTTTTCTATTTACAAACTCAGAAAGTCGAACAGTTCCTCCATTATATAATTCCACAAATGTATCCAGTGCCAGTAATGCAGTCAGCACATCAGAAAATCCGTATCTTCCATAGATACTGCCTCCAACTGTTGCCTGATTTCTAAACTGAACTCCAACAATATGACGAAGGCTTTCTGCAATTCCGTCCCCATAGAATTTTCTCAGCCCCTCATGCTCTTCCAGCTGGCGCAGTGTACACATTGCTCCAATGCGGAATACATGGTCTGTCTCCTCAATCTCATTCAAACCAAGTTCCGACATATCAATGATTGTCTTCACTCTTGCATTTCCTAATCTCATCCACATCATGCCGCCCATGATACGACTGTTTCTTGCCTGATTCAGCTCGTAAGCCTCCTCCAGTGTCTTAACTTTCACGTAATTACCGATTGTTAACACAGTAGGTCTCCTTCCTATCCACATACCTTTTCCAAGAATCGCGGTTCTCATCCTCGCAATTTTCTCTTGTTATCTTATGTCGTTTCTTGCGATTGTTTTTCAAAAAACAAACATACAAGCATAAAAAAAGTGCAAATGAAACAACTTTGTCATTCACACATCTAGCGAATTAATGATATCATATATATAAGAAAAAAGTCAAAAAATCGGTTATACTTTATTATAATCAATTTTTATAAGGTGTACTTATAACACGAGTACTATAAATAAGAAAGAAATCCAGAAACCATGTTGACATCATTGTACCCTCGGTGTTATTATTTGCTTAAACACGGAAACGTAGATAGAGGTTGCATTTTTCATAAGTAAGGTGACGGATGTGTCAGGAACAGAAGAACTCATCGGAAAGGGAAAGATGCCGAAAGGGTAAGAATCCTGAGTTCTTGTTCTTGGGCATGACGTGAATAGCGGCATGACTGTCATCGCAAGATGGAGAGCTATCTGAATTATACATAATGTATATTTGGGGACGGCGCATCTTGCCGTTTCTTTTATGTTTATTTACAGTTTACGCATTCTTGCATAGATGTATATTAAACAGTTACTGCTCATGGCTATTATAATTATCGTTCACAAGGAACTTATGCGCAATAACCTGCTATGACCAGTAATACTTTGTTTCACCATGTTGAAGGAGGATAAAAAGAATGGCAATTTTTAAAGGCGCAGGTGTAGCGATCGTTACTCCGATGAAAGAGAATCTTGAGGTCAATTATGACAAATTAGATGAGATGTTAGAGGAGCAGATTGCAGGCGGAACAGATGCGATCGTCATCTGTGGAACAACAGGTGAATCCGCTACTATGACAGAGGAAGAACATGCAGCAACAACCCGTTTTGCAATTGAGCGTGTGAACCACCGTATCCCGGTCATCGCCGGAACAGGTTCTAATTGTACAAGAACAGCGATCCAGTTGTCCAAAGAAGCTCAGGAAGATGGAGCTGACGGACTTCTGCTCGTTACACCATATTATAATAAAGCAACACAGAACGGACTGATTGCTCATTACACAGCTATTTGTAATGAAGTAAATATTCCGGCGATTCTGTACAATGTACCAAGCCGTACAGGATGTGGACTTCAGCCACAGACAGTTGCAACACTTGTGAAAGATGTTGAGAACATCGTAGGTATTAAAGAAGCATCTGGAAATATCAGCACAGTTGCACAGATCCTGCATCTTTGTGATGGCAACGTTGATCTTTACTCAGGAAATGATGATCAGGTTGTACCGCTTCTCGCACTTGGCGGAATCGGAGTTATCTCCGTTCTCTCCAACGTAGCTCCGGCTTACGTGCATGACATGTGCTACAAATTCTTCTCAGGAGATATCACAGGTAGCCGCAAGATGCAGTTAGATGCACTTCCACTGGTTGATGCTCTCTTCTGTGAAGTGAACCCGATCCCGGTTAAGGCTGCTCTTAACATGATGGGAAAAGAAGTTGGAACTCTTAGAGCACCTCTGACAGAGATGGAAGATGCACATAAAGAAGTTCTGAAAAAAGCAATGATGGATCTTGAAATTCTGTAAGAGAACAAAGAAAGGAAGAAGTGATTTTGAGGTCGCTTCTTCCTTTTTTATAATTGCCTGATCCAGCGTTTCTCTTGGTATTAACATCACATCATATCGCCCGTAACCGCTTTCTCTGTTGAACTTTACTTCATAACGATCTCTTAATTCTACCAAAAGTCCCAGAACGAATCCATGATAAAAACGCTCCGGCTGCCTTTTTCCTGCCGGATGTCTTCCTGTATCAAAACTGTTGAATGTAGCTAGTGCAACTTCATTCATATAAGTATTCATCTCTTTCACATTCCCCCGAAGCATCGCTTTGATAAATGCGTTATAATTTGATTCAGAATTAGAGAACCATCCTTGAAACATTTCTGAATACATACTCATTGTTTCCAGATTCGTAATGCGAAGATGAATTCCAATCATCAATCTCAAATCTAATATCGCAACAATACTTAACAATCCATCCCACAAGGTTCAATACGCGATCGTCCTGGGAAGTAAGCAAGATTGCCATAGTCAAGGAAATCAGCAAGACGCTCAAGATAAAGATACCGTTTTTCATTAAATTCTTTCATGTTTTAGTTCCCCTTTCATAATGAAAATTAGTTAATATTTATTTTCTAATTTCATTATGAACTCAACATTTCTTGAATTTTCTTTATTTTTTTCTTGACATTCATCACTCCATAAGGTATACTTAACAAGTCGCTTGAGTTAAGCGACAACTGAATAGGGGATTGGTCAAATGGTATGATAGGGGTCTCCAAAACCTTTGGTGGGAGTT
>ENA-OUOU01000654-OUOU01000654.1-human-gut-metagenome-genome-assembly--contig:-NODE-654-length-20221-cov-7.159873_pt1 | contig 20221 bp, 9 predicted proteins | sample MGYA00237936_ERZ548765 | MGnify/ENA primary metagenome ERZ548765 (study PRJEB26490, sample SAMN05356889) | human gut metagenome | biome: terrestrial biome; feature: human-associated habitat; material...
AACAAATGAGAGAAATAGTTTCTCAAATCATTCAACGCATATAATGGGCCAATAATCCGACTTGCTTCCTCATCTTTGTATGCGATTATTTTTTCAAGAATCTTTCTAGTCTGAGTCTCAATGTCTTCAGGTGGGTTTACATCATAAAACGTTTTATAAAGCCTTTTAAGCTCTCCACTATCAATGCCTTCGTTAAGGATTCCGTCCATTAAATCTATATTTGTACTAATTTCTTTTTCGGTATAATGCAAAGGCTTTTGCAAACGCTTCTTTTTCTCCTCACACTCGCTCTGTAAGTGAAATAAGCTGATGCCATATTTCTTTTGTATACGCTGATAAAAGGAATCCTTCAATATTAGAATCCTTTTTTCAATAATTGGCTCACTTGGAACGCAATACATTTGTGCCCGATACAGTTCAGTGTCAACGACGCAATGATCCGACTCGATATTGTAGCTTTTAAGAAGATATGCCGCCGTTTCCTCTTTATCAATTGCGTCTAGATCACCAAGAAACATTATGACTCGATCATTTTTGTTAATACCAAAGTGAACCAACCAATCATACTCAAACCTATCTGTTCCCTTTTTTGCAATACATCCATAACTCTCAGAGAAGAAATCAAGCACATAATCGTCATCATTGTAAAATGCACCCAATATTTTTTTCTTAAAAAACACTGGGCAAGAGTAGCCTGCTGGGTGCATTGGGTCGAGATCAACATTTAATCCTGGGATGCACAAATCTCTAGAATCGTATTGCAAGTTCAATGCATGTGCCCATTCAAATCGTCTATTGTTCCTCATTGTTAGCTTACAAAAATTTCCATTTTTCCGCGTTTTATCATATGCTTTATAGATTTCTGCTGGAATTATTGGGCAAAGCTGCATTTCCCCGCACGCTGGACATTTCATAACTGGGCACTCTGGTATTTCAATATGAACTGCGCCTATGGTAACCCTTACATCAGTAAAATCCATTTCTCGACATTTTCCGCATGCGCATTGAGTTTGATGTAAGGCCATTATGGCTTTTTCATCATATTTTTTCTCAAATTCCCTCAAATCCTTAAAAATCATATCCATAGGCCAATTCCTCTAACCCACTATTATTTTTTCTCTTTCGCCATGATGTTCTTGCTATCCGCCAGCACCTCGTAGAACTTGCCATCGGCGGCGGTCTGGAGCTTGCGGTAGTTCACCTTTACGCCGTCATCGAGGTCCAGCGCAATGCGGGAAAGTGCCAGATGGCTGATCTTTTCGTCGTAGTCCCGGCACTCCTTCAACTGCTTGGTCAGCTTGTCCTTGCGCTTGGAGGCGGCAGCGGCTTCCCGGGCGTTGGTGGTGTGGTCCATCATGTCCTGCATCCGGTTGATCTCGGATTCGTACACACGCTGCATCTTGTGCAGGTAGTCCACACGCAGGGTGCCGATGGTATCCGGGGTGTAGCGGTGGAGGTAGACCAGTGCCTTAAAGCCGTTCTGCTTGCCGCTGTCAAACAGCCAATAGATGGGGCGCTTGCCGGAGCCGGTGACCGAGTAGGTCTGGCAGTGATCCTTGAAAAAGTCGTTCACAAAGTAATTGCGGATGACCTCCCGGCTGGTGCTGCCCTTGTTGCCCAGCGCCTTGGCAATGTAATCGAGGTTTGCTTCCAGTGTATCAGCGCCATACACCACTTTCAGCCAGTCGCACAGGCGGGCAATGATGTCGTCCTCCAGATACTCCTCATCCGTAATGGGGATGACGTTATCCACATCCGGGGCAAAGGTGCACTGTTTTACGCCATCCTCGGTGCGGAGGTACAGTGCGCCCGGCGCACGCAGCAGACCCGGTGCACCCAAAACGCCAGTTCCGGTCACAGCATTGCTGGCGTGGACAAACTTCTCTTCAAAGGGCTGGCCAGCCAGCACAAGCCCGGGCACATCCAGCGAGTAGCGGCCAAACATACAGCCCACGGCATAGCTGAGCAGGCTCTTGATGTCCCGCTGCAAGTCAGCTTTGCGCACGGTCACATCTTTCTCTTCCACTTCCGGGGTCAGTTCATCCTGCAAACCGTAAATATCAATAAAAATGCGGTTCAGTTCTTCCTCGTTGGCTTTCAGCTTTTCAAAGCGCTCTTTGCACTGGCCCTGCCACAGCAAATAGCAAATTTCCAGCGGGCAGCTTGCCTCCGGCAGGTAGCCATAAAAGTAGTCCATCGCAGCAGCAGTAGCCGTGGCATCCCACAGGCCTTTGCTCATGCTCACAAGGGGGTGGGTGGTAAAGTCCCAAGAAGTTTCAAAGGAATCCCAGTCATTTTTTGAAAGCTGAAGATTTTCATTTACCGTTTCTTCTATATTCAATTCATCGGTTACTGGCACGGGAATATTTAAAACATCCTCTGGAGATATTCCAAGCGTTGGGCTAAGCATATTTGAAATATAATTGCATGGCTTTGAGTTAAAAGCACCTAACAAATATTCCAAATTCACATTGTCGGAAAGTGCGTAAATACTATTCACCGCACTTTCCGAAATTGCTCCGCAATTAACAAGCCTATAAGGCAAATCTCCAGACGCTACATGTCCTACAACTATAGATTTTCTAAAGTTAAAATCAATATTTCTTAATGTCGATCTGAGTTTTTTCGTCCTAACATCATAAAAATGTTTCAAATCATATCCATTGTCTTCCCAGTTGATTAAATAATCCCTATTGCCATACCATCTACGAAATGTTCCACCCTTGTTGCAAGGAAACCATTTTTGGTTTGTTTTCCTACTATCGATTTCAAACCAAATTCTCAAAAATCTGTCATTGTCACCAGTTGTTAAACCGTTACGAACTGTACAAAAATCTCGAACTTTTTTATACTTCTTAAAATCTGCAATCAAAGCCTCACTTGCCCAATAAACATATTCGTACCGTGGAATTTGGGCAAACATATTTTGTTCGAGTATGATACCTTCTTTTTTTTGAAGAAAAGCAAGTCTTTTGGCGTTCTCATTTTTCTCATCCAAAAGTCGCACATATGAGCCTTTATAGCCGCCTATATAGTTATTATTCAGAACAAACGACACCGTTTGTACTACCTCGCCTTGTATTTCGTCAAATGCATGCGCCCCCAAATGTGTCATATTAACGATGCTACATTTCAGTAGTTTTTTTCTAAAATTTTCATAGCTCGCAATAAACATCCATGCTTGCTGAGTGATCATCGCCTGAAAACCATTGTTGGCGGTCATGGCACGGCAGCGTTCAATAAACACGGCAAACAGGTCAGCTTTGCTGTCAGGGTAGTTCTTTTTGACAAAATTATTGACCCGTGCGCTCAGGTTGCTGGTTCCGGCATAGGGGGGATTGGTGCAGGTGACCCAATACTTCCGTGCCATGGTCTCGCCAAGGTCGATGAGCTTTTGCAGCTCCTCGGCAGTCTGCTCCACACCGGCACTTTCCAGCGAAATCTGCACCTCATCGTCAATGCCATCCACAAACCGGCGCAGCAATGCCCAGTTGTACTCCGGCACATTGAGGATGGAGCCGTACTCCTTGGCATCGGTCAGGATATCCAGCAAGCCATCCAACTGCATTTTGGCGGTGTTCTTTTCCAAGTCCGAAAGGCCCGCCCCAAAGAACTTGAGGTGAGCCCGGTTGATGGGGTTGCTCTCCTGAATGGCGTAGACGTGGCAGGTGTTTTCGCCGTTGAGGATGCGGCGGTTGTACTGCCGTGCCTTCATCATTACGGCAAAGTAGGCAAGCTGATAGGCACGGTCGTCAATGTCCAGACCGTAGAGGTTGTGTTCCAGAATGCTCTTGGCGGCATCCCGCTGGCTGTAACCCACGCTTTCGTAGATCTGCATCAGCACGTCAAAGGCATAGACCAGAATATGCCCGGAACCCATGCAGGGGTCGATGAGGGTCAGGTCTTCCGGGTTCAGGGCGGCGTACTCCTTACGGATCGTCGCCAGCTTTGCCTGCACCTCCGGCTCCTGCGGGGCTTCGTCCAAATAATACTTCCAGTTTTTCCGCAGGTCGCTGTCCGGGTGACCCTCTACCCACAGGCGGCCAAGGCTGTTTTCCACCATGTAGCGGACGATCCAGTCCGGGGTGAACAACTGAGTCACCGCCGGGATCTCCTCTTTGGTAATCTTGCCGTTTTTGGCAAAGGCAGCGGCTTTGGGCTCGGTGTTGTAGTATTGATACAGCCAGCCGATGATCTCCACCTGACCGCCCTGCTCGATGTTGAAGTCCTTTTCCGGGATATCGTGGGTCAGCTTGTACACCACGCCCTCCTGATCCACCACCGAAAGGTTCAGCAGGACTTCGGTGTAGTCGGTGGTTTTTTCAAACAGACCGGGCAGGATCTCATTCAGCGCATTGCACTGCTTGATGAACAAAAAGCGGAACAGCTCGTCCAGCTTGTTGTCCTGCTTCCACTGGATGATCTGGGCTTCTTCCTCGGCGGTAAAGGGCAACTCGGCATCAAAGGGGGTGGTGACCAGATCCGGCTCCACCTTGCCGCTCTCGGAGCTAAGCACCCGCAGGTGGGAGGGCAGATAGTCGTTGACCTCCATGAACCGCACCGCGATCAGGCGGTTGAACCATGTATAGGCAACCTCCTCCATGATATACTGGTAGGCGGTGGCGTAATCGGTATCCACCTCCTTCTCCCGGATGGCGCTCACAAGCTGCCGCCGCTGCTTGATGGCCTCGCCTGCCACCAGATACGGCTCCGTTGCACCAAAATCGTAGAATTCAGCTTCCCGCGTACTCTGCGGCAGTGCATCCGCAATCCCTTTTTCGGTAATGCCCATCAGTCCGGCACGGTAGCAGATATCTGCGATCAGCTTGTTCCGTGCCCAGATGGCAAAGTTTTTAATGGCTGTTTTGTTCATGGTTGTATCTCCATTTTTTAGAGTTTCGATGCAAGATAATAATAATACATCACATTTTTTCCAGTAGCATCTTTTTTCTCTTTTACTTCAATTCGAGACTGGTTGTACATATTGGCAATTTTCAGAAATCCTGTTGCAAGCTCCTTCGATATCGTTGCTAATCCAGCCACCAAGATCAGATTTCTCAGTACTTCAAAGACATTAAAAAGATTCGTAGATGTTGTAATTGCAGTTGTTAGTCCTGCCGCTGCATAGCCAGCTTTCTTTCGAATTTCCTCGTCTGCAAGGACTCTATTGCCGAGGTTTTTAAGAACGCTTGTCTGCGTCATAACTTCATTGATTTCCTGAATTCGTGGAACAACCTCTGTGTTATAAAGTTGTAGACAATCGTATTGAAAATTGTTATCCCATGGCAACGATTCGATTTGATTTGAAAAACCGTATATTGCTTTCCTAAAATTCGCAAGCGGAGTTTGATTTTCTTTTTTCAGGTCAATCAGTTCATCTACTGTTGCAGATTCCAATGTCGGCAGCGTCATTAGAATTTCCGAGGCAACTCCTGCATGACGGAGTACTTTATCATCCAATCGACCTATGTCGAGCAACTTGGTTTGCACGACTGAATCAATTACACCACTACTCTGTTTATCAAAAAGTGGATATGCTGTTCCATTGTACATTGCATTCATCAGATTTGCAAAGTACCCACCAGTCAGTTCATTTACATCAAATTCTTTGAATCCATAGTCGTAAACTGACACAATATTTCGGTCAATCAAATTTTTGATTTTGCGGGATTCCGGCGTAGTCAATAGTTGATCCATGCCACTCTCAAGCTGCTCTTGCAACTGTTTTTCAAGTGTTTTAATCTTGTATTGTGCTAAAATTTCCTGTGTACTTCGCCGATTTTTCTTCTTTAGAGCTGGTGCGTAGAATCGAAGCTGTTGTTCTGCGTCCTCCAACTGTTTCATTATGGATGCACAGCCTTCAGGCTGGACGGATTGTAGAAACATTTTCAGTGCCGGAATCATACTATCCAAGTCCTTGGCTCCGAAAACATTTGCTGGAAGGTATTTGTACAAGGCGTACTCAACCATTCCAATCAATTCAATTTCATCCGCATATAATATAGAGCTTTTTATCAGCCTCAAATCTTCTTCCAAATTGAGTGAATTTGAAACCGTCCCGATTGTAAATTTCATCTTCGTCATTTGGTAGCCCTTCTCTATTTTACAGTTCCACATTCACGATCGAATCATCGGCAAGTTCCTTCAGCAGGCTCTGCCGCAGGGCATCCAGATATTTATCCACATCCTCTGCGCTTTCCAGTCGCCAGGACGCTGCCCGCGCCACCATTTTGATGGAGAGATTTTTGGTAGTACGCACCTTGACGGCAGGCTGCTGGACCTTCGGCTGCGGCACGGTGACGGTCTCGCCACGCTTGCGGGCTTCCTCTGCAAGACGCTTCTGTTCTGCTTCTGCCTGTGCAAGTGCCTGCTGTGCCAAGCGGTTGTCCTCGTCTACCATCTCGTTCAGCAGACGGATCTTCAGCGCATCGGACTTATCCTGATAGCTGCGCAGCACCGACACATTGTTGCAGTGCACAGCACCGTCCAGCAGCTCCTCGAACCGCTCCATGTAGCCACTGTGCTTTGCGTCCTTGTAGGGCTTGTCGTTCAGCACCTCCAGCACACGGTTGCGGTCGTCCTTGATGGCCTTTACCACCGGTGCGGACTGTTCTTCCAGAATCTCGTTGTACAGGGACATGAACTTTTCCCGCAGCTCCGGCAGCTTGGGGATCTCACGGTAGGGTGTTTTCATGCCCACGATGCTGCGCATCTGCCGGACAACATCCTCCAGTGCGGTGTTCACGATATAGGTCTTGCTGTCATCGTAAATGTCCAGCATATCCAGTGCACGGCGGAAGATCTGCTCCTGCTCGCTGTTGGGGCTGAAGAATTTCTGCACCGGCTCAAAGTCCTCGCCAAAATCCAGCAGCTCGTCCTGCCCGTCGCTGACTTCCTTGAAAAATTCCAGCGGAGCATTGATCTGCAGCAGGCTGCTCATCAGCTTTTTGCCCTCAGCAAGGACCTGCCTGCCGGGGTAGGCGTAAAGCTGATACTGGGGCTCCAGACGGTCGATGGAGGTGATGGTGCGCTCGCAGTAGCGCCGGAACTCACTCATCATGGTGTCCTCGTCCTCTGCCGTGGGCAGCACGTTGAACAGCTCCTTCATAATGGTGCGGGCAGCCTTTTTCTGCTTCTCCGGCACCCGGACACGGACCTCCATCAGCAGCTTGTCCACAAACTGCTTTTTGGTGATGTAGCCCACAAGCTCTTCCTCGGTGCGGTTGTTGGCGTTCACACTTTCGCCGTTCACCGTAAAAGCAAGGTCGCCCCGTTTGAACAGCCGTGCCACCAGCCACTGCACATCGTCCTCCACAAAACCGTAGGGAGCTTTCATGAACCGATCCTTGATGGTTTTCATGGAGGTCTTCATGTGCATCCGGGAGTTGCCGCCGATAAATTGCAGCACATCGTCCAACGCATGGACGTTTGCCTCAGAGCTATCCTCCAAGGTGAGGGAGAGCTGGTTGCTGCTGCGGAACAGCTTGCGGATGTCGGTCTCGCCCATGGGGGCGGTAATGTAGGACAGTTTATGGTAGACCGTCTGCACCAGACGACCGATTGCCTCGTTGATGCGGCTGTTCACTTCCTTGCCGGAGGTACGCAGCACATCACCGTTTACATAGATGGTAGCATCCTTCAGTGCCTCGGTCAGGTAGAGCTTGGCGTTGCTGTTGCGTTCCCGCATCTCCACCCGCTTTGCTTCCTTGATGGCCTCGTACTTTGCAAGCTGTACCGAGGTATTCTTACGCAGGAAGCGCTCGATCTTCAGGTAGGCGCGCATTTCGGTCAGGAAGGAGTCATCGTTGGGCAGTGCCACCAGCACTTCCTTGCCCTGCCCGGAGATCATCCGCAGGGTAGAGTCCTCCACACCACCCTCATACCACGGGGTCAGCACACGCAGCCCGATATCGTAGCTTTGATTTGCCTTGTAGGGGCGGTCATCCACCGTCTGGTTGAATGGGAAGGTGTACCGTCCGCCGAATGCCGGATACTGGTACTTTTTGCTGGGGAAGATGTCCTCAAAGATCATCTCTGCGATCTTAGTAAGGACTTCCGGCATCTCCACGTTTTCTTTTTCGATTTCATTGTTGATTTCCTGCTCCTCGTCGGTCAGGAACACATAGACGCTGCCGTTTTTCTGGATCAGCATCTGGCGCATCAGCACCTTCAGGGCTTCCTCCACCTCTGCTTTCAGGGCAAGGCGGTCATCGTCGATGTTGGAGATCATCAGGCTGGTGATGTTGTCCACATTTGCCTCGATCTCTACCACATATTTGATCAGGAACAGGGTCTTCAGCACGTTGATGGCAAAGACGTCCTTTTCCTTCTTTTCCGGGTTGATGTAGCTGTTATCATAGGCACGAATGATCACGCTGCTGTGGCTGTGGTCAAGGAAGTTTTCCAGTGCATCGTAGAATTTATGGAACGGCACGATGGCACCGGTTTCTTCGTTCATCAGCTGCATAGCAGACTCTTTGAACAGTGCCAGCATAGAGCGCTCACCCTCGGACAGATGCTTACCGGATGCACCGTGGGTACGGATGCTGGTCAGCACACTTGCCAGAAGGTTGAACTGATAGGGCACAAAGGGGTACACCTCTGCAAAATCCTCCGCATTGGCATACAGCTTTTTCTCCACACCGTCGTTGAAAACAATGAGGTTCTTGATGATGGTGCCCTTCTGGTCGTAGATCAGCCGCAGGCTCTGGGCTGCGGTGTCGGTCTTTTCCAGAATACGTTTTTTGATAACGGCATCCACGTTTGCGGAAGACAGAGACAGACGGGTATCAAAGCGGCCCTGAATCTTGGAGAAATCGTTGCCCTTCACCTTGGTGATGGAGTCGATATCCTGCTGAGAGGTCACAATGACCCACGCCTTGCCCTGACATTCCTTGCCCAGTTCCTCGGTTACAGTCTGGAGGTTCAGCATCAGCTTGGAGTCATCGCCGATATACTGACCGATCTCATCCACCAGAAAGACAACATGGTGGTTGCTGCCCTTCTTATCCAGATAAGCTTTCACACGCTTGGCAAAGTCTTCGATGCTGATCTGGTAGGGCTCCGTTGCCTTTTCGCACCAGTTGCGGGCGGCGGGCTCACTCATAAAGCCCATTTCCACCAGAACCTCCACAACGGTGTCCTGAATAAAATCAAAGTCCTGCCGGGAATCCTCCCACGCATCGCCATAGGCATCCTCAAATTTTTCCTTGAACGCAGCAAGCTGGTTCGCCTCAGCAAGGTGGCGTTCCAGGTCCGCAAGGTAGGGCATGGAGCCGCAGAAGCCCTGCATCTCATTGAACACCTTCAGGAACACGTTCACGATGGCATCCTTGTTCTCCTTGCTGTTGGATTCGCTTTTGGAGTCGATATTGAACAGGATCACATCCGTTGGCGTGTCTGCTGCCAACTTCATATCTGCCAGAACCATCTGGTTCGTGATCTTTTTATCGTCGATGAAGAAATCCAGTGCGTGCTTGTCGCCCACCTGCTTGTTTTCCAGCAGATAGGACAGGATCTTCAGAAAGTGAGATTTACCGCTTCCAAAGAAGCCGGAGATCCATACACCCATTTTCGGTGTGGTGCCCAGAATACCTTTTTTATAAGCCGCAAAAAAATCCGCAAAGTGCCGCTGCAGTTCACGAGTCACCACATACTCTTCCAGTTCCTGTGCAACATTGGTCTCTGCGCCCTGACCGACTACGATAACACCCTGAAGTTCACGGTCGATCTCCTTACGGAACATCTCCTTGATCTGCATAGCTACTGTATCCTCCCTTTATTTCACCAGCCGGAATGCCCGGTAATAGTTATCGTCCTTGATCTCGTTGAACAAGATCAGTTCCTGTTCGTTGTAGGTGCCCGGAAAGAACATTACGACCGGGCAGCGGACAAATGCCTGATGCAGGTTGTTCAGAACCTTATGGGACCGCAAAATCGGATAGCACTTTCCAATACCCGTCAAAAACACGATGGCGTTCTCCGGCGTATGTTCCTTGATATACTGCACGATGAGGCTGTCGTTGTCATTGATCTTCATGGCGTTGGTAACCGCTTTGGTGATCCGCTCCATCCCGTTTTTCTTTTCAAAGTCATAGCACTTTTCCAAAAAGCGCTTCTTCTCCAGAAAACCAATGATGACATCGTAGAGATCAAATACCACCAGATCAAAGTCATCATCGCCACGGGCATTTTTGCCTTTCATATACTCGATTCGAGCACGAACTTCCAGCTCTTTTTCCGGTGGATAGTCGAAAACCCAGTAGTTCACCTCGTTGGCTCTGCCGGTTCCCTTGCGGAAGGACGTTTTCCGGATTGCCGCTTCCATCTCATCCAGCCGGTCGCTCAGGCATCCATTCACAGTTTCCATCTTATCTTACCCCCGTAAGCGCATTGACCATAATGGCATATCCATTGTCTTGCAGCCAGCGTTCCAGCGCAATGTCCAAAATCGGGCGCAGGATCTTGCGTGAGCTGCCCTTGTTTCCGTCCAGCATTCCTGCCTCGTAGAGCTGCGTTTTGTATGCCGCTCCCAGCCGATGCAGCGTGTAGTCCTGAAAGGCTGCTACTTTCTCGCTTTGCGCCTGCTTGTCCTTGAAGAACACCCGAATGTCCGCATCAGTCAGTTCGTCCACTCCAAGGATCATCTTTTCCCGCACAACTTCGTACACAAAGTCAAAGAAAAGCGTATCGTGTGCAAGTGCTGCTACCAGCGCAAACATCTTCTGCGTTGCAATATCGCTGCTCAGGAAAACCGGGTAAAAGCTGGGGTGCAGCATCTTTATGCGCGCCGTAACGGTAGAGTAGATCATCTGTGCCCGTGCCTTTGTGGATGCGCTGTAAATATTCTCTTGCTCGTTTAGCAGTTTTATTTCCGAAAAGCTCTTGCCCTCTGCCAGCAACTGGACCGTTTTCCGAAACTCAATAAACCAGAATGAAAATTTCACGGCTCCTGCACTATATGGTTTTCTGTTCATCTATATCTTCTCCATTTTCATTCTTCGATTTAATGTATTTTCCACTCTTTACTCTAGCATCTTTTGGTTTTGGAGCATCTGCAGGAATGATCCACTGGTGCCCAACACGCTGTGCTCCTTCGATGCGGCCTTCTGTACACAAGGTCTGCACTCGTCTTGCACAAATGCCCCATTTTTCAGAGATTTGTTTAATTGATACGTATTCCATAGTAACCCTCAACATCGTTCATTCACGGATGGTGGCGGTCTATAACAAACCATTTTTATTTTACTCCAACAAACGAACGAAATCAATGCAAAGGTCTTACAAATCTCGGAATGGTTTTTTATGTCAAATACACCTTTCCCACTCGTTCAACAATAAGCGTGGAGTCTCTTTTCAAGGTTCCGCTCCTATTGTTCGAAATATAAATGCTGTTGTTTTCTTCCCGATAATGTTCATGTTTAACTAGAGCTAAAATTGGCTGAATACCGACTGAAAGGATGCATTGTTGTGGCAAACTGCGCAAGGCTGACATCATGCGAGTCGTCACCCTGATCTAAGTGGTAGAGAATCGCAAAGCATATCTCATACCCTCGATCATTGAATATTCTTCTAACGGGCGCTATAATAAAAGAAAACGGTAAGGAAGTGCACCTATGCTCTACCCCGGACTGTACGAACAGGTCATCAATAACGCACTGAACCGCGAGCTTGCAGAGATCCCGGAAGCCCGCAAGTCCACTGCGCCTATCGACACTGCAGAGGCTGCCAAGGTGCTGGCGCAGTATCTGACCGACGTGGTGCAGAAGGGCCTTGAGAATGTACAGGACAACGGCGGCGGCATCGAAGCGCAGATCCAGCTGGCAAACCAGATCGTGACCACCATCCAGAACACCACACAGGAAGCTGACTTTGCCGCGCTCGGTGTTGACCAACGGGCAGAGCAGCTTCTTGCGCTTTTGCAGCAGAACGACCCGCGCCTTGCTACGGGAAAAAGCGCAAAAGACCTTGACCGCCCGGAGACCTCTATCGCGCAAAGTTCCCTGTTTACCGGCGCTATCCATGAGCCGCAGATGTACACGGAGCTGAAAAAGGAGATCGTTTCCGCCGACCGTATTGATATGCTGGTCTCCTTTATCAAGTGGAGCGGCTTACGCCTCATCATGGACGAGCTGCGGCAGTTTGCGCAAAGCGGCGGTGAGTTGCGCATCATCACCACCTCTTATATGGGCGCTACGGACGTGAAAGCCATCGAGGAGCTGCACGCACTGCCCAATACGAAGATCAAGGTGAGCTACGACACCAAGCGTACCCGGCTCCACGCAAAGACCTATGTGTTTTACCGGGACACCGGTTTTACTACGGCGTATGTAGGCTCCTCCAACCTGTCCAATGCGGCAATTTCCAGCGGTCTGGAATGGAACGTCAAGGTGACCCGAAAGGACCTGCCGGAGACCATTGAAAAGATCGCAGCCACCTTTGAAAGCTATTGGAACTCCAATGAGTTCGAGTACTATGATGAAGGGCAGCGGGAGCGGCTGGCCCGTGCTCTGAAAGCCGAAAAATACAGCGAGGCCGACCACAGCGGGATCTATACCCTGGATATCCTGCCCTATTCCTACCAACAGGAAATCCTGGACCGACTGGATGCCGAGCGCACCGTTCGGGGGTATAATCGCAACTTGGTGGTCGCTGCCACCGGCACCGGCAAAACTGTGATCTCTGCACTGGATTACAAGCGCTTCTGCAGGCAGCATCCGGGGCAGCCCTGCCGTCTACTGTTTGTGGCACACCGGGAGGAGATCCTGAAGCAGAGCCTGTACACCTTCCGGGCGGTACTGAAGGATGCCAATTTCGGTGAACTATATGTGGGCAGTCACAGAGCCGACAGCATCGACCATCTGTTTGTTTCCATCCAGACCTTCAATTCTCAGGAGCTTGCCGCCAAAACGGCAGCAGATTTTTACGATTACATCGTTGTAGACGAGTTCCATCATGCGGCTGCACCCACCTATCAGAAGCTGTTGGAATATTACCAGCCGAAGATCCTGCTTGGACTGACCGCCACCCCGGAACGTATGGACGGCAAAAGCGTTCTGGACTATTTCGGCGGGCGCATTGCCGCCGAGATCCGTCTGCCGGAGGCCATTGACCGGAAACTACTTTGTCCCTTCCAATATTTCGGCGTCACCGACACCGCAGATCTGAGCAGCCTGAAATGGCGTACCGGCGGCTACGATAAAAACGAATTGTCCAACCTGTACACCCTCAGCGGCATGGTGGCGGAGCGCCGCGCTGACCTTGTGGTGAACTCCATCCTGAAATATGTCACCGATATCGACGAGGTAAAGGGTCTGGGCTTCTGCGTTTCCATCGCTCATGCCCAATTTATGGCGCGCTACTTTAATACCCACGGCATCCCGTCTATGGCACTGACCGGCGACTCTCCTGACGAGGAGCGCAACGCCGCCAAGCAGCGGCTGGTTTCCGGGGAGCTCCGATTCCTCTTTGTGGTGGACATTTACAACGAGGGTGTGGATATCCCCGAGGTGAACACGGTGCTGTTCCTGCGTCCTACCGAGTCGCTGACCGTGTTTTTGCAGCAGTTGGGGCGTGGCTTACGTCTGGCAGAAAACAAGGATTGCCTGACCGTTTTGGATTTCATCGGGCAGGCCAACAAAAAGTATAATTTTGAGGAGAAATTCGCAGCACTGCTCTCCAACACTACCCGCAGCGTCAGCCGAGAGATTAAAGAGGGTTTTGTCTCTGCGCCCAAGGGCTGTTATATCCAGCTGGAAAAGATCGCGGCAAAATATGTGCTGGATAATATCAGCGCCTCCTATGACCGCACCTCCGGGCTTGTGGCGCGGGCGGCTGCCTTCACTGAGGATACCGGTCTGCCCCTGACACTGGGGAACTTCCTCGACTACTACCATCTTGACCCGCGTGCGATTTACAGCAAAAAGATCTGCTTCAGCAGGCTGTGCGTCCGTGCAGGGGCGGCATCCGATTTTGCAGAACCTTTGGAAGAAACTATGACCAAAGCCTTTGCACGCTTTGCGGTCATCGATTCCCGCAGGTGGATTCGTTTTTTGCTGGGGCTTCTGCCGAAATTGGATAACACCGACTTTGCAGCCCTGCCGCCGGTAGAGCAGCGGATGCTGCAAATGTTCTATGTGACCCTCTGGGGCAAAACTGCAGAAAGCTGGGAGGATGAAGAAGTTCTCGATAACCTGTATGCTCTCTCGGATAGTCCCGTTTTGCTGGGGGAACTGCAGGCACTTTTGCAGTATCAATATGACCGCATTGATTTTATTGACGAGCCGGTGGATGTGGGCTTTGATTGTCCGCTGGACCTGCACTGCACCTATACCCGCGACCAGCTGCTGGTGGCGCTGGACTTTTTGAAGCCTGCTACTGTCCGTGAAGGCGTGAAGTGGCTACCGGAAAAGCAGCTGGACGTATTCTTTGTGACCCTGAACAAGGCAGACAAGGATTACTCTCCCACCACCATGTACAAGGATTATTCCATCAACGAAAGCCTTTTCCACTGGCAGAGCCAGAGCACCACCGCCGAAAACTCTGCCACCGGGCAGCGGTACATCCATCACCGGGAAAAGGGAAGCCGGGTGCTGCTGTTCGTGCGCGAGTTCAAGGCAGATGCCCGTTTTGGCGGTGCAGGAGCGTATACCTATCTGGGCACGGTGAACTATGTGAAGCATGAGGGCTCCCGTCCCATGAATATCACATGGAAGCTGGACCGCCCAATCCCTGCAAAGTTCCTCAAAAAGACCAACAAATTGATCGTGGGGTAACATACTATGGACGATATGCTGGCTCGCACCATAATTGAAACTCTTGCAAAAGGTATTAATCCTTTAACCGGTTGGATTCTGTCTGAAAATGATAGTTGTGCTCAGGAAGAAATTCAAGAAGCATTAAAAATCGTATTGGAACATTGCTCCATTGAATCTACCGCTGAATATCTGAAGTCTCTTCCTCGAAACAAAAAGGCAGAGCGTTATTCTCGCGCTGGAACAGCATGGTCGCAAAAAGAAGAACGTGAATTATTGCGGCTCCACCAGCAGGGAAACAGCGTCAAACGAATTTCTTTGATTCTAAAACGTTCTACAGGAGCAATCGAATCCAAATTGAGAAAACTGGGTTGTCCGCTCTATTATGAAAAATAATTCAGGAGATTTTCATGAAAATGATTCGCGTTGTTGCAGCCGTGATCTGCGACGATATTCAGACGAAACATAAAATTTATGCCACTGCCCGCGGCTACGGCGAGTACAAGGGCGGATGGGAGTTCCCGGGCGGCAAAATCGAGCCGGGTGAAACCCCGCAGCAGGCACTGAAACGAGAGATCCGGGAAGAACTGGATACCGAGATCGCGGTAGGCGACCTCATCGACACCATTGAATACGATTATCCCACCTTCCATCTTTCCATGGACTGCTTCTGGTGCGAAGTAGTTTCCGGCGAGCTGGTGTTGAAAGAAGCCGAGGCTGCACGCTGGCTGACTAAAAAGGAGCTTGATTCTGTTCCGTGGCTTCCGGCGGACCGGATCCTTTTAGAAAAGCTTTGCAGCTAACATCGTTGCTATCATGGAGACGGATTTGATAAAAAAGTTCCGGTGCAGGCTGCACCGGAATTTTTTGCGTTTTTTGAAAAGTACTGTTTATGGTATGCAAAAAGTCGATAATAGAATATAGCTTTTTTCAATGCGGGGCTTGCTTCTCAAGGAATTGGTTATGATAAACAGTTTTTTGTTGAATACCGGCGCCACAAGTGATATATTTTTAACAAAATCCGTCCATCTTTTACGTTTGAATCACTACCAAAAATGAGGACTGTTTATAATGAACGAGATAAAAATCATAGGTAAGATCAATGAGCTTCTTTATACTGCCACAGATCTATGCTGTGGGTGGCTTAATAAAATGCTCCCCCGTATCTCTGATAACTGGTGGACCAACTGTGTTCTCGACAGCCTGAGCTTCAACCAGAATCAGCTGGCTCAGGAAAAAGGATATACAGAATTAAAGCAGCTCGATCTGGCTGCGCTGCTTCGCGTCATCGACAAAAACTGGTATGCCATGAGAAATTTTGCATATCTTCCATCAAAAGACCGTGAAACAGTTCGTCGTATGATGCGCGTCCGGAATACATGGGCACACATTTCCGGTACATTGCCCTCATCAACAAACATTCAGGAAGATCTTCAGGTTGTTGAGGCTTTTTTCTATTTCATTCAGGCTTCTCGCCAGCAGCTTGAAGCTGTTGAGGCGCTTTTGAATTCACTTGATGATCTTGATGCCTCAGAGCTCTCCATAGAGGATGCTTCCTCTCTGCCGACTGACAGCAAAGGAACGATTCGTGAAAAGAGCAAAGTTCGCCTTACTAGCGATCCGAGTAAAATCGGAATGGTGTTTTCTGTTGAAACATTTGGTCCTACACATAAATACGAAGTATTTATAGACGGCGGGATCAATACATTTTATGATGGACAGATTCAGCTCATTGAGGATTCTTCCGAGGTCCAGTGGGAAAAAATCGAAGATTTCCGGAACAGCCTTACCGCTTACGAGATCAATAATCCCAGTACAAGCAATCTGTATTCTCTTAATTCCGCCAAAATCGACTTTGTCCCATACCAATTCCGTCCTGCTCTTAAGCTGATAAAATCGGATGAACCACGTATTTTGATTGCAGACAGCGTTGGTGTCGGTAAAACGATCGAAGCGGGACTTATCATCAAAGAGTTGGAAGCCCGCAACGAGTTGGAAAGCATCCTGATTATCTGCCCGAAGCCGCTTGTAACAGAGCGCAAGTGGGAAACAGAAATGAAGCGTTTTGATGAGGAATTTACCGCATTGGATGGCGATGCATTGCGCGAAACATTAAACGACTGTAATCGGGATGGAGAATGGCCACTAAGAAGCAAAAAAATTATTGTTCCTTATTCCATTCTGGACGATCACACCTATAACGGTACAAAACAGCGTCTTGCAAGCAATATCGGTCTGAAAGATCTTGACCCAGCACCGCATTTCGATCTTGTGATCGTTGATGAAGCGCATCATATCCGAAACGGCAGTATGGAGAAAGATAAGGCATTTGCGTATAAATGCGTCAAATACTTCTGCGATCATGCTTCTGCGGTTGCTATGCTGACCGCAACACCACTTCAGACCAGCGACAATGATTTGTTTACGCTGCTGAATCTCCTTCGTCCGGATGTTGTAATTGATAAGGCGACATTCCGGGCTATGTCTGAGCCAAATGCGTATATCTCCAAGTGCTCAAGACTTATCCGTTCTGCAGCGCCACATTGGCAGGAAAACGCCAGCTCTGAGTTGATCGATCTTGCAAGCACGCGTTGGGGAGAAAATGTCGTCTCCAAAAATCCGCTGTATCAGGATATTCTGAAGCGGTTGGAGAAAAAAGAATTCACCCGCGAAGAACGTGTCCAACTGATTTCTGACGTAGAATCGCTTCACTCTTTTGGGACGATGTTGAACCGTACTCGCAGAAAAGATATTCAGGATTTCTGTGTCCGTCATACGAATACTTTTTCAACATCCTTTACAGAGCCGCAGAAAATGCTTTATCACGAGCTTCTGCGCTTTGAACAGATCGCACTTTCCATGCTGCACAATGTGTCCTCCGTGCCGTTTATGATGAGTACCATAAAACGTCAGGCAAGCAGTTGTATTTTCGGTCTTGCTCCTCACATCAAAGATATCCTGAATCGGCGTCTGGCGCAGCTGTACGATGATCCTGAAGTTGATGTTGAATCGTTGAATCTGGACAATTCTTCTGTGGATGCACTGCGAAATATGTCGCAGAACGTTCTTGCTCTAGCAGAAAATCTGCCGGACGAAGACCCGAAATTTGACGCAATGCTGGATCTTGTACTGGAAAAACAACAGGAGCAAAACAACAAGATCCTGGTATTCAGTACGTTCCGGTACACCTTAGATTACATAGAACGAAAGCTTACCGGAGCGGGACTTCGTACCGCACAAATCAATGGCAGTATTAAAGACGAGGAGCGCGTTCTGTTGCGCGCCCGTTTTGAACTTCCTCGCGAAGATCCGGATGCTCTTGATATTCTGCTTTTTACTGAGGTCGGTGCAGAAGGTTTGGACTACCAGTTCTGTAACATGATGATCAACTACGATCTTCCTTGGAACCCTATGAAGATCGAACAGCGCATTGGTCGAATCGACCGTCGCGGCCAGCAGAGCGAGGTTGTAAATATCTGCAACCTTATAACAGAAGAAACTGTTGACGCCGAGATCTACTCCCGCTGCCTGTTGCGTATCGGCGTATTTGAACGCAGCGTGGGTGATTGCGAGGAGATTCTGGGCGACATTGGTAGCAAAATCGAAAAGATAGCTCTTGATTCCCGGCTGACGGATGAAGAGCGCAAACAAAAACTGGAAGATATCGCTGATAACGAAGTACGAAAAGCGCAGTATCTTACACAGTTAGAAGAAGAACAACGAGATCTGTTTGGTTTTGACCTGACGAATTATACCATTTCTCAGGAGATTCAGGACGCAGAGTCACCCTGGTTGTCTGCTGAAAATATTTATTCGCTGGTCCAGCAGTACTTGACGGCACGTGTCGGAAAGGCCTGCATTTTCGGCGATGGTGAAATCAAGAATCTTCGTCTGTCTGCGGCCGCAAGAATGACGATCCGTGAAGACTACAAACGGATTGCCGGTCAGACTTCTGCGTTAAAACGGCACTGGGACAGTTATTTGAAAGGTACAAAGCCCAATCTTTCCATTACATTCAGTGCAGATGCGGCAAAGCTCTCTGCTGAAAAGAATGAGAATGTTACCCTGATTTCTGCTGTGCATCCGCTTGTCCGGCAGGCAGCGGAATTTTTTGCATCCAGAAAATGCGCTTATCTCTCCCTGCGGTATCAGTCGGATGAATTGCCTGCCGGCACTTACCCGTTTGCTGTTTATGCATGGCAATATGTTGGTATTTCTCCCAAAATGAGGATCATCCAGGTCTGTGAGAACGAAACGATAGAAAGAGATCTGACTGATATTTTCCAGAACGCATCTTCTGATGCCTCCGCTTCAGGTGATTTCTCAGCGCGCTGGAAAGCACTGGAGCAGAAGCAAATGCAGTATTGGACGGAAGCACGGAAGAAACAGATTCAGGATACACAGAGCATTGCAGATTATCGTATCGAGAGCCTGCAGAGCAGTCTCAACGTTCAGCAGCACGCTATCAATGAAAAAATAGCGGCAACAACAGATGCAAGCATTAAAACAATGAGAATTGCACAGTTGGAAGCCGCACAGGAATTGTGCGAAAAAAAGATTCAGAAAATTGAAGATGCCGTTCGGCAGACAGATCTGCATGTGAAACTTCTTGCAAACGGCATTGTTGAAGTGCGGAGGTAAAAATGACTTTTCAGGAGCTTAAAACGGCATATCTTCATCTTGACTATGAAGAATTCACGAATAAGATTCAAAAAAATTTACAGGATGGTTTGAAAAACATTTCGCCTAGCGAGGTCGCATCGCGCGACGATCACAGAGATTACCTGACTCTGTTGAATAAATATCGCATGGCAATCGATGCAGGGACACAATTCTACGGTGCTAATTTCAAGGAAAGAATTACCGCAATGCTTTCTGCCGGCGAAGATGGCGTATATACTAATAGCTTGCGTTATATTTTTGAGCTGATTCAAAATGTAGACGATTGTGAATTTAGAGAGCGAACCAATTGTTCTCTTCGAATCAATTTTGATGAGCAAGCTGGAAAGATTATATTATTCTATAACGAAACAGGATTTACACCGTTTAATGTGTTTGCTGTTACAGGCATCGCCGAAGCAGCAAAAAACATTTCAGACGGAAATGTGCAGATTGGCGAAAAAGGCATCGGCTTTAAGTCTGTTTTTGGTGTGGCTCATCGCGTATGGATTCAGAGTGGAAAGTTTTCGTTTGAATTGGACGGAAAAAACTTTTTGCGATCACGAAGGAAAGACTCTTACCTTTTCTGTATCCAGAGAAAAAGATATCGAAGGAATCAACAACTCTTTTGAGCCAAACGTCCATCTTGGTGCTGTTTTTTCTGGCTTTGGTTCAAATTTAGATGAAGACTGCTCTATTAACTGTGTGCGTTATACACTTCCCATCAAGTTCAATCGTGAACAGTGTATTTCCCGCTATGACACATCCACTAAGTTGACAAATCAAACCTTGCGGATGCAAGTGATATT
>ENA-OUOU01000656-OUOU01000656.1-human-gut-metagenome-genome-assembly--contig:-NODE-656-length-20173-cov-5.985635_pt1 | contig 20173 bp, 18 predicted proteins | sample MGYA00237936_ERZ548765 | MGnify/ENA primary metagenome ERZ548765 (study PRJEB26490, sample SAMN05356889) | human gut metagenome | biome: terrestrial biome; feature: human-associated habitat; material...
TGTACTTTGACCGGCTGCTGGATTTTGTTTATGTGGAGTTCATGAAGGGGCTGCAGAAGGGATTTGTGCCGAAGCGCTGCGCCAACTGCGGACGCTGGTTTTTGCAAAAGCCGGGGGCGACCTATGCTTATTGCACCGGGCCTGCACCGGGACAGGACGGCAAGACCTGCCGTGAGATCGGCGCGAGCAGCAGCTTCCGCAGCAAGGTAGAGAACAACGATGTCTGGAAGGTTCACCAGCGGGCGTACAAAAAATATTTCGCCCGTATCAGAAGCGGACTGATGACCAAGAGCGAGTTTGAAGTATGGTCCCGTCAGGCAGCAGACCTGCGGGACGCCGCGCTGGAACGATATGCGCGGGCGGAGAATGAGGAAGAACGTCAGCGCATCGCGCAGGAGGTCGCCGAGACACTGAATGCGGAGTGAGAGAAAAAGAAGCCCATCCCCGCACCGGCAAACCGGTTAAGGGATGGGCTTTGCTGCGTGATTTTTAGTGCTGCCATGATCTGCTCTTCAGCAGCATTGGTTTGAATTCAGTTTATGCTGCATTTACAAAGAACGAGGTGTCAACTAAACCGTCGGCTCAGTCGTCCTGATCGTCATCGCGCTCATCATCGCTGTCGTCATCCTGATCGTCATCGAAATCATCGTCATGGTCATCGTCCATGTCATCAATGTCATCTGCATCGTCGTCATGCTGATCATCGACATCATCGTCGCTCACCATAGCAGGAACGGCAGACTCTCTGTCACCGTCGTCATCATCTCTATCGTCGAGATCATCATGGTCGTCCCGGTCATCGTTGTCATCGTCCTGATCGTCACGGTCATTCCGGTCATCATCTTCAAGGTCGTCGCGGTCATCATCGGGCAGGTCGAACTCGTTCTTATCGTCCCAATCGTCGCGGTTATCCCAGTCGTCATTTCCGTCGATGTCCGCCTCCAGCACCTTGCCGGTGCGGGCATCCACCTCGTACTCATATTCCACGCCGCCCGCGGTGAACTCAAACTCATACACACCGTCGTCCAGCTCATACTCGTGGTCGCGGAAGGAGGCGCTCTCCAAACCCAGCTGCGCCAGAACCAGCTCCTTTGCCTTGTTCTGACCGATGTGTCCGGCATCGTCCAGATCGCCCTCACTGACGGTCATGGCCTTCGCGCCGATGCCGCATTCCTGCACCGTCTCACGGATGCCGTCGGCTACATCCTGCAAAAACTCGTCGCTCACATAGACAGAGCCTTCCTCCAGCTTCAAAACGATGTTCTTGGTGTGTCCGTCCACCGTTTTCTCAAAATAGCCGTCGGCATAGATCTCACGGACCAGCTCGTTCACCACCGTGCGGCAGTCCTTGCCCTGATAGTTCTTCACATCCTTGACAACGGTCTTCCCGTCCTTGTTCAGCCCTTCGATTTCCAGCACCAGACCGCTCTTGTCATATTCTACCTCGATCTCGGGGTTGACGCTCAACAGCACGGTGCCGACGGCCTTGCTTTCCGTCGAAGACTGTTCGGCGGGTTGTGCGCCGCAGCCTACCAGCAGGGACAGCGCCAGTGCGGCGGAGGCGGTCAGGGTGAGGGACTTTTTCCATTTCATCTTCTTCATAGTGGATTCTCCAATCGTCATTTTTTTCGGCTTTCGTTTGCCTGATGGAGATGAAATCTTTCTTTTCCGGGGTCGGCCACTATAAAGGATCAAGAAACTATAAAAATCCAATTTTCATAGTAGCTGCAAATCGTAAAATCTGAAATCACATACAGGAAAAATATATGTAAAATCCTCAGAAGAGAACGGTGTAGGAAGCAAACAGATCGGCTAATACCGCCAGCGCCAAGATTTTTGGAAATGCCGGATTTTTGCTATACACGGTGAACGGCTGGCCGCTCGTCTACCGCTTCCGCGACGGTGTGACCAGCGGCGTACTGAACATACAGCATAACTGAAATCAAGTTCCATAAAACGAATAAGAGATCAAAATCGAGAGGCAAACGATGATGCGCTTGTCTCTCGGTCTTGATACTCGCCTACCACATGAAGGCTGTTTTTCTTTGCAAATCAATGCAGGATCGTGCGCTGAGACGAGATTTGTCAAGGGTATTCTCTTCTCAAAAACACAATTCCAAAATCATTATATAAATGAATTGGTCCTTCGCTTTCGCGACTGGCTCTTTTTTCATAGCTTCCTTTTTCCGCGTGTCAGAAGCCAGCCGCTTGTGATGGCGGTCAGCGGTGCGACGGTGACGAGACCGAACGAGCCGACGATGGTATGGACGATCTCCGCGGCGACATATTTGTAGTTCAGCATCAGCTCCACCGGCGTGCCCTGCGCCATAAAGACCATGAGAAGCGCGATATAGCTGCCCGAATATGCCAGAAGCAGCGTCGTGGTCGTCGAGCCGCAGGCCGCGCGGCCGACTGCAAAGCCGGAGGCGATGGCTTCTTTTGCGCGGATGTTGGGCTTTTTTTGCACGACCTCATAGACTGCCGAGCAGATATCGACCGACAGATCCATGACCGCGCCGGACGAGCCGAGGAAGATCGACGCAATAAAGATCTTCGTCAGATCGAGATGCTGATACCCGGCATAGAGCAGGCTCTCGCTCGATTCCATGACCGCGCCGTGGACCTGAAACAGGTTCGTGAACACCGCGCCCAACACAGCCGTCACCAGAATCCCGAGCGCCGCACCCGACACAGCCGCCAGAAACCGCCGGTCCCAGCCATAGATCAGCATCAAAATCAGCGCCGTCAGCGCCATGACAAGACCCAGTGAAACCCAGATGGGGTTATATCCGTTCAGCAGGCTCGGTACCAGCACTTTCCACATGAGAAGGATGGTATCGATGAAGGATAAAATGGCGCGCAGTCCCGTTCCTCTTGCAAAGATCAGAAGGAGCAGCAGAAACAGCCCCGCCAGAACAGCTTCCTTTCCGAGCCTGAAATGGTCGGTCATGTAGACGGTCGTGATCTTGCCGCCGGAATGACTCACGACGACAAACGCCTTGTCTCCCGCGGCAAACAGCTTGTCCTGCGCGAGCGAGCCGCTCAGGCGGTTGACCGCATCGGCTTCCGTCCCGGCAAACTGCCCGCCAAGAATGCGCACGCGGCAGCGCTGATCGCCGGTGCGGACAAGGCCGGTGTCGTAAATATCGCTCTCGTCGGTGGATAAAACCAGCGCGGGGACGCGGTCGGCGTTCTGGTAGGAAAGCGCGCCCTCATAACCCGTGGGCAGGAAGATCAGAACCAGCATCAGAGCGAGTGACAAGAGAACCGGAAAAAACGTTTTTGATTGTATCAGTTTTTGAAATCCATTCATTCTTTTTACCCATGCAGAAAGCAGGAGGCGCCTGCCCCCTGCCTTGCTTGTTTCGTCTTACTGCACGCCCACCAGAGAAGCCATCTTCTGGTAGATCTCGGTGTTGTCGTAGTAGCCGGTGAATGCGTCCGCGCCATTGCCGTCGGCAAAGACCGCGACCGGCAGCCCCGTGTGGGAGTAGCTGGTGAAATCCACACCGGATTTGTTGTTCAGGATATGCGTAACAGTCACGGAGAATGGGTTATAGGTGCCGTAGAGCACATACTGCTCCTGCGTGTAATCGTCGGAGGACGTGTCGGACATTGCCAGATCAAAAGCGGTACGCAGTCTTTGTACCTCGTAGTCCGTCAGAACCAGACGGTCTGTTTTCTCGCCGGAGAGCTTGAGACCGAAGAGCTTTTCTACATCCTTCATCGCATCTTCAAAGCTCGTGCCATTTTTCTTGTAGGCGGCGACATACTGCTCATCGAACTGGGCATAGGAGATCGTCTGATTGGCAAGGCTGTCGAGGTAAGTGTCGTAGTCCGTACCGGCAAAGCCGATCGTGAGACCGCCCGTCTCATGGTCGCCGGTCACAAGGATGAGCGTTTCGTCCGCATGCTCCTTGGCAAAGTCGATGGCGACCTGTACCGCATCGGCCAGTGCCAGCGTATCGGTCACAGTCGCGCCAGCGTCATTGGCGTGGCACGCCCAGTCGATCTTGCCGCCCTCGCACATCATGAAGAAGCCCGTGTCGTTGTCAAGGACTTCAATACCCTTTGCGACATAGTCGGCCAGCGCCCATTCGCCGTCCTGCCGATCCATTTCGTAGTCCATGGCATCGGAGTCTGCCAGATGCTCGTCGATCAGAATGACCTTTTCATCCGCCGCGGTGACGGCCTCGGCGTCGGCTTGCGTGTAGGTGACCTTGTAGCCTGCCTCCGCTGCCAGATCATAGAGACTGGTCTTGTCCTTGTCGGGGCCGGTGACCTTTTTCAGGCCGCCGCCGGCAAAATATTCAAAGCCGGACGCTACAAGCTCCTCGCCGATCTCGTAGTAATTGTTTCGGCTGGCCTGATGGGCGTAGAACGCGGCAGGGGTTGCATGGTTGAGGTTGACGGAGCTGATGATACCGACCTTCCAGCCCTTCTGGCTATGGAGCTTTTCCGCGATCGTCTCATACGGTGTGGAGCCGGTGATGTCCACGTTGATCATGCCGGAGTAGGTCTTGTAGCCGGTAGCGATGGAGGTTGCCGTGGAGGCCGAGTCCGGCGCAAAGCTGCACGAATCGTAGGTCACGGCAGAACCGGCAACGTCAAAATTCATGAAGTTCAGCGCCTCGGGGCCATCGAGCACCGCGCCCGCGCGGTCGTCGTAGCTGTTGCTGGGAAGCGCCTGCGTATAGTCGCTGTCTGCCAGTGCGCCGAGGTAGTCGGACGCAGCCTGGAACTGCGGGTAGCTCATGCCGTCGCCGATGAACAAGAATACGTACTTAGGGGTCTTTGCAGTTTCCTCCTGCTGCGCGGCGGGCTGCGCTTCTGGCACGGCAGCTTCCTGCTTCGGCGTTTCCGCGGCAGCCTGTGTCTGCGTCTGGGCGGGCTGCGCCGCCGGCTGCTCCGTCGTAGCCGGAGCGGCGGAACAGGCCGCCATGCTCAGCGCCAGCGCAGCGCTCAAAATTCCACTGATGATCTTTTTTGCGTTCATTGGAGTCTCCTCTCTGTATTACGCGCTTTGAAATGACTTACTTACGGGGCTGATTTTAGACGGCGTATGTAAAAATCGCAGCCCGCGTTTTGAAAAATTTAAGAAAAATAATTCCCGCAAAGATTAAATCTCACCGCACAGCAGAAAATAGGTCAAAAACGGCTTCTGTCCGAAATGTTCATTTTGTAGAAAATGATGCAAGACGAATTTGGCAGGCAGGACTAGACTGCTGTCGGTGGGCTTGATGCTCGGCATTTTCATGCTGGCGGCAGGCATCGCGGAGATCGTGGTCTTTGCCGGAACAAGCGGTGTACTGATCGGCTCCGGCTGGCTGCCGCGCGACGGCGTACTGACCGTCATCATGTCGCTGTTCCTGCTGTTTAACCAGTGGTTCACGCTGCTGTCGCTGCCGTTTATCTTTACGGTCTGGCTGATGTTCTCCGACCTCTCCCGGTTCGTCAGCGCGTTTGATCTGCACGCTCCCGGCGTGGCTGCTTAGGCTGGAGGATGTGCCGAAGCAATAAACAAAATAAACGCACCGCCTTCTTTGAACCGAACGGTTGGCTCGAAGAAGACGGTGTTTTTTTATTGTTTCAAGAGCTTCTTTCCGGCGGCCCAGATGCCTACCAGAATTTCTGCGACGGACAGACCCATGAGGATCCCGGAGAGGAAGTCCTGCACATCGGTTCCACCGGTGGTTCTGGACAAGGCGCTGCTGGCGATGCCGAGGACAATGAGGACAAAGCCGCAGAGGACGCCCTTCTGCCGTTCCAGCTCCTGCGTGCGGCGCAGCAGGTCGAGAATTTGTTCATCGTCGTAGACGCGCACACTGTCCTCCGCCGCATCCTCGCCGTCCATCAGCTCCGGAAGCGACACATGAATTACGTCGCAGAGTTTCTGGATGATGCTGTAATCCGGCATACACTTTCCGTTCTCCCATTTTGAGATCGTCTTGTTGGACACGCCGAGCTGCTGCGCCAGCTGCTCCTGTGTCAGATTCTGCTCCTTGCGCTTACGCGCGATATAGCCGCCGATGGCTGTCTGGTTCATTTGGAACGCCTCCTGTGGTGAAGATGCTCTGAGCATACGGCAAAGCCGGGAGAAAAAATATCCCCCGGCGGTAGAATTTGCGTGGAATGCGGTCTAATGCAGCGCTTTTGTGGGGCAGACCTTTGTGCACTCGTAGCAGAGGATGCACTCCGTTCCGTTTTTCCGTTTACGAGATTCTTTGTTGACCTCCACGTTCATGGGGCAGACGCGCAGGCACTTGCCGCAGTGAACGCACTTATCCTCATCACAGTGGACGCGCAGAAGCGAAAAAAAGCTCATCGGCTTGAGGAACACCGTGATGGGACACAGGTATTTGCAGAACGCCCGGTTATCCTTGAACGCAAATGCCAGAGCAATACCTGCGATGTAATAAAGCGTGTTCCCGGCAAGGAACAGCCAGAACATGATCTGCTCCAGATTTGCGACTTTCATCAGGAACAAGCCGGACACCAATGCCAACGACAGTGCGAACATCACATAGCGAAGAACGCCCAGCTTTTCCTTTCGCGGCTTCTGCGGCTGCTTGTAGGGCAGAAAATCCAGCACCATCGCCGTCCAGCAGGCGTAGCCGCACCAGCCGCGCCCGAACAGCAGCGGGCCGAATATCTTTGCTACGGCATAGTGGATGGTCGCCGCTTCAAAAACGCCGAGAAACAGATAGTACCAGAACCCTTCAAGCTGCATATTCTCGCGGGAGATCACGCCGAGATACAGCAGCATATAGCTGCCCACCGCCAGCTGCACGAAGTGACGGGCATATCGCTTCCCGGCGGTGAAGAGCACCGTCCCCGCTGCGAGGCAGCCGCCTATGTAGCTGAAATTCAGCAGGTAGAACAGGTTGTCCTTCGTGAGCCACAGCGTGACCGCCACCGCTTCAAAGAGCAGGAACAGCAGCAGCGACGGCGCATATTTGCGAAGGCACTTATTGCCTTTCGTCATCGTTCTCTTGCTCATCTGCTTTCTTGTTTTTCTTCAGCGCGCCGATCGCCGGATCAATGCAAAGCCCCGCAGCAACGCCCAGCATCATGCCAAGACCGATGTTATCCGTCACGATCCCAAAGAGGACACCAAGGCTCAGCCCGATGGCAAGACCGCTGCCGCTGTCGCCGGCCTGCACCGATTCTTTTTGCGAGGAATTGCTCTGAATGTTTTTGCCTTTTTTCATAGGGTCCTCCTTTTGAATGTTCTCCCTTTGACAAGCTATTGCTCCAACACCGCTGCAAGCTCTGCCATCATGGCAAGCTCTGCGCGGTCACCCCAGTAGCCGACGTGCCAGACAAGGCCGTCGATGAGGATCTCGCCCGTGCCGCCGCAGGTGAAATCCACACGGTCGTCGCCGTGATCCAGATAAATGTGAAGCCAGAAACCTGCGTGATTGCCACCCGTATTGTTTGCGCCTGCCAGCGTCCGGAAAGAACGGTGATAAGTATAATGGGAGAGAATGTCCATGATCTGCTTGAGCTCCGGGGAATCCGTCGAATAAATCTCCTTTGTGATTGTGTACGAGTAGTCCTCGGCGGTATCGCTGCGAAGAATTGTAACGGAATCGCATTCCGGCTGCAGATCGGCAAAGCTGTGCGGCCAGAGCATATAGCAGACCGATAACAGCACCGCAAGCAGCACCAGTAAAAATGCTAAGCGGCGGAATACTTGTTTCATGCGTGAGGCACCCCCTTCATCAGTTCTTTCAGACGCTGGAGAAACCTTGGCGCTTCCCTGACCGGCTGCGCAGGCTCGTGCGGCGATTGCTGCATGAAATAATCCTGCGAATCGAACGGCACGGCGCTGTGCTTGCGGCAATAGCTGCCGTCCGGCAACAGGAGACCGGCCTTCGCCGTATCGCGGAGCTGCGAATCCAGAATCCATTTGAGCTGTTTGCGCAAAAGCATATCGTGAACCGGGCAGGCGATCTCCACGCGGCGGTTGAGGTTGCGCGTCATAAGATCGGCGGAGGAAATATAGAACTCTGTGTCATCGCCACGGCCAAACTGATAAATACGGCCATGCTCCAGAAAGCGGCCGACAACACTGGTGACATGGATGTTTTCCGTCTCACCGGCCACACCCGGCAGGATGCAGCAGATGCCGCGGATGATGAGCTGCACCTCCACGCCCGCACGGGAAGCCGCCGCCAGCTTGTCGATGACTTCGCGCTCGGTGACGGAATTGGCCTTGATGCAGACATAGCCGCTCTGTCCCAGCGCAATTTGCCGGTCGATATTTTGAAGCAGCATTTCTTTGATGCCAAAGGGCGAAACGCAGAGCTGCTGATATGTGCCGTCCAGCTTGTTGACAAGCATATTGCGGAAAAACGCAGCCGCATCTTCACCGATCGTCTGGTCGGCGGTCATGAGGCAGAGGTCGGTATACATGGCGTTGGTCTTTTCATTATAGTTGCCCGTGCCGATCTGCGTGAGGTAGCTGGTTTTATTGCGGCTGCGAAGCGTGATCAGGCAAATTTTACTGTGGCACTTGAAGCCCTCTGCGCCGTAGATCACCTGGCATCCGGACTCCTCCAGCATCTTTGACCACACAAGGTTGTTTTCCTCATCGAAGCGGGCGCGAAGCTCCATGAGAACCAATACTTCCTTGCCGTTTTCCGCCGCACGGCAGAGTGTCTGCGCAATTTTGGACGAGGATGCCAGCCGGTAGATGGCAATCTTGATGGACAGCACATGCGGATCATCTGCCGCTTCGTTTAAAAGGCGCAGAAACGGCTCAACGGAATCGTAGGGATAAAACAGCAGGCGGTCTTTTTGCTGAATCTGCGGAAGCATAGGCTGATCATGCTGCAAGTCCTCCGCCCAGCGCGGACGGTAGGAAGGATACAGAAGTCGGGAGGATCTTTCCTTCGGCAGTTCGCCAATCAGGCGGAACACATAGCGCATATTGAGGGGACACTCGTCCACAAATACCTGATGCGTCTGCACACGAACGAGCATGGATAGAATTTTCTGAAATTCCTCCGAGACCGTTCTGCTCAGCTCCAGCCGCACGACGGCGAGATGATCGCGCTGCTTGAGCAGCTTCTCCATCTGACGGCGAAAATCTTCCTCGTTGTCCTCAAACTTTTCATCGTCGAAGCTGATGTCTGCGTTGCGTGTCACAGCCAGAATACAGCTTTCCTTCACCGTGTAAGCATCAAACAGCGTCGGCAGCCAGCGCAGGAGGATATTCTCCGTACGCACAAAGCGCTTCCCATCCGCAAGCAGCAAATACGGCGGCGCACTGTCCGGTACCGGCACAATGCCGACGGCCTTGTGTCCTTTTTTGCTTTCCAGCAGCGCGGCGGCATACAGCCGCTTGTTGACCAGATGCGGCACCGGGTGGTTCGGCGCGATCACAATAGGAGACAAGACCGGCAGCAGCTCTGTTTTGAAAAAGCGGTTGACCCGCTTCAAATCGTCGGTACCCAGCGCCTCGGATAAAACATCTTGCACGCCGCTGCGCGCAAGATCATCTATGACGGCGGCATAGATCTGCTGCTTCATGGCAAGAAGACCCGGAATGACGCGGTAAATATGGTGCAGCTGCTCCGCCGGTGTCCAGCCGGTTTTGTTGTCGGTGTTATCCGGCGTCATGTGAGCAAGATCGAAGAGACTACCAACGCGCACCATGAAAAACTCGTCGAGATTGCTCGAGAAAATCGAAACAAATTTCAGCCGCTCCAAAGCGGGAACGCCCGGGTCTGCCGCTTCTTCCAGCACACGCCGGTCAAAACGCAGCCAGCTCAGTTCGCGGTTCTGGGTATATCTGTATGGTTCTTCAAAATTCTTTGGCATAGATACCCTTCCCGGACGCCGTATTTGCCGACGACCAATTGTTCTGCATGGAATAGATGAAACACATGCTGCAAGATGAGCAGTCCCGGCACAAGTGTATGGATGCGCTCGGCTTCCAGCCGTAAAATGAGGTCGCTGGCTTCCTTTTTGCCGCTGCAAAGGAACGCGCAAAGACTGTCGAGCTGCTCGGCGGTCATGCTGCGGCAATCGTCCGAGATTCCGCAATAATGCCGTGCCAATTTGAGCGCGGCGCGTGCCGTACCGCCGACGCCGACGAGCAGCGCCCGCGGGGCAAGCGCGCCGTCACTGACGTCGATGGCTTTAGAAATTTCCTGCCGCAGGCGCTTCAAAGAGCCGTCTCCCGGCAGGATCTTCTTGACACAGCGGCGGTACAGGCTCAGAGAGCCGATAGGAAAGCTCGCAAAATCTACCGGCGTGCCATCCTCAAACGTGACAATTTCCGTGCTCGCCCCGCCGATGTCCAGAAACGCGCCGCCGGTCAGGTGCAGCTCCTGCATCGCACCCGCGTAGCCAAACAGCGCCTCGTCCTCGCCGGAGATGACCTCGACCGAAAAGCCTGTCGCCGCGCGGATGACGGACAGAGCACGTTCGGTATTGGAGACATTGCGCAGGGACGCCGTCGCGAAAATGCGAGTGTTTTCAATTTGCAGCGTCTGCAAAATTTTGCGGAACGTCAGAAGCCCTGCGCATGCGCACTCGATGCCCTCGGCACTGAGCTTTCCGTCTTCTACATATCCGGCAAGCCCTGCCATTATTTTTTCACGAAAAAGAATTTTGAAGCTCTGCCCCTCTGTTTCATAGAGCGTCAGACGGATGGAGTTCGAGCCGATGTCGATGATCGCCTGCTTCATTCTGCGTCACCGGCTGCCTCGACCGTCTGCTCCGGCAGCGCCGCGTCAGGCGTGCGGAACACCAGAATGGCTTTTGCGGAGTTCGTCACAGAGAACGTCACAAGTTCCCAGCCGGCCTGCGCCTTTTCGTTCGCAGTCTGTTCAATCGCCGCGGCCATTTTCTTTGCCTTGGGTGCGTAGTCGATCACGATCGTTTTATACATCATAATTATTACCTCATTTCAAAAATAATTATTTAGGAAATCCGATTTTGCAGAAAAGCCGCTACCTGCCCCTTGGCGAAACCGGTATTTCCTGCGCAGCTGCATCATGGCCGGTTTTATTCTCTTATTCCGCTGGATATCCAATATTCAAGGTAGCATATCCATGTAAAAGCATCGACCGGATTTCTGTAAAATGATTGTAAAAAGCGTAATTTTGCTGTCACTTTCTCAAACACGACTTCTGAAATGTTTTACACAAACATGGTTTCGGATTTTACACGCCTTCGCTACAATGTAGACTCAGGAATATCAGATTCCGATTCTGAAACAGGAGGCATTTCCATGAAACGAATTGTACGGGGCGTGTGCGGTCTGCTTTCGGCGGTTATGCTGCTTTCGACAACGGCGATGGCGGCGGACTACACGCCGGTTGTGACAAGTGATGAGCGCGTTAAGGGTTTTTATAACGTTTATAACGGTGAGAATGCGTCTTTGCAGATGGAGCTGGCCGGACGCTACAACTCCGGCGCGATGAGCGAAGAAGGCGGCAGTCTGGAGATTGTGCAGTTCAACGCCAGAAACGGCTTTGCCTACGCCGTCAGCGGCCTCAAGGGTACGCTGATCGCAATTGACCTGAACGGCGGCATGGACGGCGAGAAGGTCACCGCTCTCGGCGGCACGGAATACGATGTCAAGAGCATGGTCAGATCTTATGGCGATATGACCTCCGTCGCGATTTCCCCCGACGGGACCCATCTGGCGGTGGCGATTCAGGCCGTGGACTATGACGAGCAGGGCAGTGTCGCACTGTTCACCTGCCAGGCTAACGGTTCCCTTACTCATCTCTCCACCGTCGAGGTTGGCGTGCAGCCGGACATGGTGACCTTCACCCCGGAGGGCAGCAAAATTCTGACCGCTAATGAGGGCGAACCGAGAATGGGCTACAGCGCTGCCGGTGCAGTCGACCCCAAGGGTTCAGTTTCGATCATTGACGCAGAAACTTTCAACGTCGAAACGGTCGGATTTGACAACTTTGATGGCCGTCGTGACGCACTGGTGAAAGAAGGCATTGTTCTGAAAAAGAACACCGTCCCTTCCGTCGATCTGGAGCCGGAATACATTGCCTGCACAGACGATACTGCCTATGTCTCCTGCCAGGAGGCAAATGCCATTGCGGTGCTGGACTTGGACAATGCGCAATTTACCGGCATTTACTCGGTCGGCTTTGAGGACTATTCCAAGGTCGCAATTGACATCGACAAAAAAGACGAAACATACGCGCCGAAAGCCTATGAAAGTCTGCGCGGCATCCGGATGCCGGACGGTATTTCTCTGTATGAGGCCGGCGGCAAGACCTATCTTCTCACTGCCAACGAAGGCGACTCCAGAGAATGGGATAAGTACCTGAATGAGGATGAGCGAAATTTCAAAAAAGGAGAAAATACGTCTCCGAGCGGAGCAATCACGGCAGATAACAGCGGTCTGAAAGGAAAAGTCATTTTCTTTGACTCCGCAGATTATGATGGCTTGGATAGTAGCAAAGATTATCTCTTTGGCGGACGTTCGTTCACTGTTCTGAAGGTTACGGAGAATGGTCTCGAAGAAATCTTTGACAGCGGCAGCAAATTTGAAAGCATTACGGATGAAAAGATCTCCGCTAATTTCAATTGCTCCAACGATGACAAGACGGTAGACGATCGCTCCGGCAAGAAGGGTCCCGAGCCGGAATCCGTCACCGTCGGCACGGTGGGCGGCAAGACCTACGCCTTCATCGCCCTCGAGCGCATTGGCGGCGTGATGGTCTATGACATCACCAATCCGGACAAAACCGAATTTGTCAACTATATCAACTCCCGGGAATTTGACGCTGATATTCGGGGCGATGTGTCCCCTGAGGGTCTGTGCTTCATCCCGGCGGCACAGAGCAAAACCGGAAAGCCCCTGCTTCTGGCGGCCTGCGAGGTCTCCGGCACGCTGGCGGTCTATGAGTTGACCGGAGAGCAGGAGAAAACTCCGGATATTCCAGCGCCGGTCGTTCCGTCGGCACCTGGCATCGATCCGATCCTTGCTGCCATCCTTGCCGCAGCGAATCAGCAGAGATTTGAGGATGTCGCGTCCAATGCGTATTGCTACGACGCGGTGAACTGGGCCGTAGAGCGAAACATCGCCTCCGGCACAGGCAAGTACACGTTCAGCCCCGACCGGATTTGTACCCGCGCGGACTTTGTGACCTTCCTCTGGCGTGCCGCCGGAAAGCCGGTCGTGAATTACGCGATGAACTTTTCTGATGTGAAAGAGAGCTCCTATTACGCAGAAGCTGTCCGCTGGGCAGCAAGTCTCGGCATTGTCACCGGTCTCAGCAAGAACACCTTCGGCGCGGCAAACGCCGTGACCCGCGAGCAGGCGGTCACGATGCTCTGGCGCTTTGCAAAACAGCAGGGCTTCGACACCACGCAGGGCGGTATGGCGATCCGCGAATTTGACGATTATGACAGCCTCTCCGAGTATGCCCGCGAGGCAATGGCATGGGCCGTCAACGCAGGCATTCTCAAGGGTTCCGGCAACCGCCTGATGCCGGATGCCGACTGCACCCGCGCACAGCTCGTAACGCTGCTATACCGGCTGGAGTCCCAGACCAGATAAGGTCAATTGCGGCGGTGACGTGACCGGCTGGATGTATGCACCCGAGAGCAAGGATACGGTGGCCAATTTGCTCGTGAGCATTGATACTGTCGCGCACGGCAGCGCAGGCGGCAGCTTACATCAGGCAAACGCCCTGCTGGACGGCAGCGAGGATCCCGCGATTCTGGACGACGCCGGCGATGCCGGCTTTGACCTGAAGGCAGTCAGCAGCGACAGAGTCGATGGCTTGAATAAAACCGTGACAAAGCTGCTGCGCGATGCTGGTGTCACGGACGAATGGAAAAATCACACAGATCTGGAGCCGTTCAACGCCGCCTGAGCGGTGAGTTTCAGAAAGTGATTTTTCGTTTGTTCTGAATTGCCCGCGCCGTCAACGGCAGAGGTGTGACTACTGTTTGACTACTATCTCCTCCAAACCCGGAAAAGCCGGTTTGCCCAGTGTTTTCAATGGTTTTCGTAAAATTCAGAGAAGCTGGGTGTTCTCGTTAAAAACCGTACAACCCTTGAAAACACAGCACTTTATCAGTTAATGCCTGAAACTCCGACAATCGACAGAGCTCCTGCTAAGCTCCATCCTTATGCAAAAAGCAAGACGCAAACTCATGCATTTGAGTTTGCGTCTTGCTTTTGCCCGTACCGACTGTACCCCCATGACACATTGTGTACCTATAGGGAGAAACAGTTGCCGTTTCAGGGATTTTGGAGAAGAAAAAGGGAGACGCGATACGCGTCTCCCTCCCGTTTGCTTTATTGCAAGTTTTCAACGTCCTTCTTGCCGACCGCCATGCGCTTCCATTGCTCAGGAAGGCCCGGCGCGATGAGCGGGAACAGATTTTCCGTGTCCGACGTCGGCTGGATGTTATAGGTGCCGTACTTGTTGACAAGATCGGCGCAGTCGTCCGGCTGGCCGAAGCGCGCCTTGAGCATCGGTGCCAGGTCATACGGCATGCCAGGGTCTTTTCGCGGCATAAAAATCACCTCCGGACTTAGTATGTCCGGAGGCGGCAGATTTTTTCGATTTGTCTCGCTCACGCGCGCAGCGTTTTGGGGTACACGCCCGCGTCGTGCAATTTCTGAAGCTCGCGCTGCACCATTTCCTTATCCTCGTGATACGTCATGCCGAACCAGCGCGCGCTCGAGCGCAGAACGGAGACACTGAGCTCGCCGCGGTCGATGAGCTCGCCGATCAGGCTCGGCAGCAGGCACTCTTTTTTGAGCTCGCCGTCGGGCAGCGCGCGGAGGAAATCCTTAAAATACGCGTCCAGCTTTTCAAACAGCCACGGCGTAAAGCCCCAGAAGTTCATCGAGACCGGCGTCTCGGGCGCGTAGACCGGGCCGTCGCCGTTTTCCTGAATGTCGCGGATCTTGCCGTCGTCGCAGGGCTTTAGGTGGAACGTTTCGACCACGCGGTCGAGCATGCCCTGCTCGTTCACATGGCACACGCCGCGCGTGACCGTGCCGTGCTCGCTCACGGTGTTGCAGAGGTCGTATCCGACCATCGTGCCCTCGCCGCTTTCGGCGAGCTTTGAGAGCTCTGCGTAGATCGTTTTGAACGCGTCCACGCCGTAATAGTCGTCGGCGTTGATAACGACGAACGGCTCGTGCACAAATTCGCGCGCGCATAAAAGCGCGTGCACCGTGCCGAACGGCTTGACGCGATCAGACGGCACCGTGTAAAAATCGGGCACGCTCGAAAAATCCTGATACGCATAGCAGACCTCGACATTGTCCCCGTCCGCCGTTTTGCGCGCGGCAAGGTGATGTCCGACCATGTTCTCCATCAAGTCGCGCATGTCGGGCTTGATGATGAAGACCACCTTCGTAAAGCCCGCGCGCAGCGCGTCGAAAATGGAGTATTCCATCAAAATTTCGCCGTTCGGGCCGATGCCGTCCACCTGCTTATTGCCGCCGTAGCGCGAGCCCATGCCCGCCGCCATAATGACCAGCGCTGCTTTCATAAAAACAAAACTCCTCTCAAAGTTCTCGATCTCTTTTTCTCCGGGCGCGCACTGCGCGCTCATCTTCGCCCATCATAGCGTATCCGAACCGGCATTGCAACCGTCTTTTTCGTCTCTTGTCTTTTGCCGCAGGCGTGTTATACTGGTGTAACTATTTCTTAACACCGAGGTCACACCATGGAAGGATTTCTGCACGCGGTCTCTTCTGTCACCATCATCCTGCTGCTGACGGCGACGGGCTATTTCTGCGCGGAGCGGGGCTGGATGGGCCCGCAGGCCAAGGCCTTTATCGGCAAGTTCACGCTCTCTGTCGCCATCCCCTGCATGTCGGTCTACGGGCTGACGAATAACCTGACCCGTGATCTTCTGGTTCAGTCGGGCAGCTTTCTGCTCGTGCCGCTGCTCGGCACCGTGGTCATCACGATCCTGTCACTGCTCGTCGGCAGGCTCTTGAAGCTGCCGCGCAAAAAGCTCGGCGTTTTTATGATGATGTGCTCGGTGTCAAACGCCATCTTCGTCGGCCTTGCGATGTGCACCGAGCTCTTTGGCGACACCTGCACGCCCTACGTCATGCTCTACTACCTCATCAACACCAGCTTTGTCCAGCTGCTGTTTCTCTCGCTTGTGCGCTGGTCGGGCGAGAGCCGCGGCTTTGACCTCAAGATGCTCCAGAAATTCCTGACCACGCCCGCCGTCATCGCCGTTTTCGTCGGCCTCGCACTCGTGTGGTTTGAAGTGAGGCTCCCCTCGCTCGTGATGAGCTACTGCCGCTATATGAACAACCTCGTCACGCCGCTGGCGCTGCTGCTCACGGGCTATATCATCCACGACATCGGGCTCAAAAATGTCCGGCTCGACCGCGACTTAGGCATCGCGATGATCTTCCGCTTCCTGCTCGCGCCCGCCCTCTCGGTCGCGCTGTGCAGGGCGTTCGGCGTGACGGGCCTTGCTCACGACGTGCTCATCGTCGAAACGGCGATGCCGGTCGTGACGCAGACGGTCGTCGCCGCCGCGGAATACGGCGCGGACGAGGAATTCGCCGCGCAGGGCGCGGCGCTCTCCACGATCGCGTGCTTCGTCGTGATCCCCGTGCTGATGCTGATTTTGTAATCCAAAAAGTGGCAAAGCCACTTTTTTGAGAAGGTTTCGCTGCGTTCTGTGCCTCGGTTGTCCGCTAAAAGCGGACAATTCGACCTTACACCGTTGCGGCACTACGATTCCCGCGCCCTTGCAGGCGCGCCAATCGTGCCGCTTCCTCGAAACCGACTTGCTGTTTCCGCCGCTGGCGGCACTTCGCCGGTTTCCACTTTGCGCAAAGAGTTTTCTGCCAGAAGGTGAATTGCCCCGCAGCGGGCAAGAGAAGCCCCTCCGGAGGGCGCACATGTCGCGGCGGAAAACCGATTTGAATTTATTTCGTGCCGTGCGCGGCACCTGGGCAGCCGTTGGCAGCTTTGCTGCCTTACGGATGCTGCGTACCCTTTGCGGGTAAAAACTCTGCGAGGCTCTCTACCCTGAAAAGAATTCCGCGCCGTGGGCGCGGGATTCTTTTTGTTTTCAATTTCCGATCAGCGCGGACAGGCCGCCGGTTCTCAGTTCGGCTTTGTAGTAGTTGAGCTCATCGCCGATGAGCTCGTCGAGCACGCGCATGCCCAGCACCTCGACAGGGGCCTTGTCGTCCGTCAGGATGCAGCTTCCGCCCTCATAGGGCGTGAGCTTCGAGTAGACCGTGCGCATCATATCGGCATAGTCGCTGTCCTTGAGCTTTGCGATGCTGCACAGGAACGTCTCCTCCCAGTCATCCGCGTTCGTGCAGAAAACCTCGGTATTCGTGTTGCCTCTCACCGGCGCGGTGACGGTGTGCTGGAAGACGCTCGCCATCGTGTCGCAGAGGTATTCGTTGATCGAGCCGTCCTCCGCGGACGTCATGTTGAGGTTCACGACCATCACGCCGTTCGGCTTCAAATGAGAGCGCACTTCATTGAAAAACTCGACGCTCGAGAGCTGGAACGGGATGGTGATATCCTGATAGGCGTCCACCATGATGACGTCAAACTTCTCCTTCGACGCGGCAAGGTACGCGCGCCCGTCCTCGACCGCGACGGTCACGCTGCCTGGAAGTCCGAAGTAGTCCGTCGCGATGTCGGCGATTTTTTTGTCGATCTCCGCGCCCTGCACACTCGCGCCGGGGAAATAGCGCGTGCAGTAGCTCGCGTACGTGCCAGAGCCCATGCCGAGGATCATCACGCTGCGGTTTTCGTTGTCCGTGCCGTCCATGCCTGCCATGCAGGGCGCGGCGAGCGCGTAGTCATAGTACATGCCCGTCAGCGCGTCGCCCTTGACCTGCACGCTCTGCACACCGAAGAGCACGTTCGTCGAGAGCGTCGTGCGTTTCGCGTCGTCCTGCACCTGCAAATAGTTGTAGATGGACTCGTCCTCAAGCGTGATGTCGCTCTGCCAGAAGGCGAAGCTGTAAGACGGCAGGGCAAAGCACAGTCCAGCGATCAAAAGGACGGAGACGATCCCCGGCACGCTCTTTTTCTTCTCGAACACGAAGTACGCGATGCCGATGGCCGCGAGCACACCGGAGAAGATCAAAAACGTTGCCGCCGTGCCGACGGCGGGGATCGTCACAAACGTCGGCACGAAGGTTCCGATGATGCTGCCGATGGTGTTGAGCGCGTTGAGCCTGCCCACGGTCTTGCCCGTGTCGTCGAGATTGTCGACCGTGAAGCGCGTGAGCGACGGCGTGACGGTGCCGAGCAGCACGCACGGGAACGCGAAGATCACAAGGCACGCCGCGAGCGCCGCCCAGACGAGGAAGTTTTTCGTCACAAAAAGCGCCAGCAGCAGCAGCGAGATGCCCGCGATCAGATACCGTCCCACAAACGGGATGAGCGCGATCCAGATGGCCGCGATGATGAGGCGGCGGTAGAGCTTATCGGGCGTCGCGCTCCTGTCGGCGAGCTTGCCGCCCCAGACGTTGCCGATGGCCATCGCGATCATAATGACGCCGATGATAACGGTCCACACGATCTGCGACGAGCTGAAGTACGGGGCCATGAGCCTGCTCGCACCGAGCTCGACCGCCATGACGGACATACCGGCAAAAAATTCGGTCAGGTATAAAAAGTATTTGCTGCGGATGAGTTTATTTTCCATGCAGGACCTCCCTGTCGTTTCGTTTGTGCCGTCTTCGGTGTAGACAGAGAAATTATAACACGCCTGAACCGCTTTGCACAACGTTTTTGCCGCGTATTCATTCCCGATGCGCATATTCCCTCTCTGCACGCATATAGATGGAGCAACATGAGTCAGGAGTGTGCTGCATGAAGGGTAACATGGAAGAGCGCGCCTGCGCGCTGGCCGCCTACATCATCGAAAACCGCGCCACCGTGCGCGCCGCGGCAAAAAAGTTCGGCGTGAGCAAGTCCACCGTGCACAAGGACTTACAGGACCGCCTGCCGCAGTTCAACCGCAGCCTATACTTGCAGGTCAAGGAGGTGCTGGAGGTCAACAAGGCCCAGCGCCACATCCGCGGCGGCATGGCCACGCGAAAAAAATACAAGGGATTTTGAAACTTTTTTCGACTTTTTGCGTCTAACATAAGAGTGTGACTCCCGCGCGGCAAAATTACTCTTGCACAATTCCGCCGCGCAGGGTAGAATGCATTATTGTAAACCGAAAGAAAAATGATCGGAGCAACAAGATGAGAAAGCAGGACTATTACGAGCCAAGCATCGGCCGCGAAAGCGAGCCGCGCCGCAGGCCGAAGAAAAAGAAGAAACGCGCAAATCGCGGTGAGCGCGTCGTCGTCACGCTTCTGTCGCTTCTTTTCCTGACCGTGGCCATTGTGGCGACGGTCAAGTACGTCGTGCGCGCGCCTGAGCCCGTCACGGACGGTGAAGACCAGCAGACGCAGCAGGACGGCACGGCGGAGGACAGCGACGCCATTCAAACCATTTCTAACGGCAAAGAGCGCAAAAAATACTGCTATACGATCCTCGCCTACGGTGTGGACAACGACGCCGGCGGCAGCGACACGAACATGCTCGTGCGCTTTGACGCGGAGAACAAGAAGATCGACGTCGTCAGCCTGCCGCGCGACACGCTGATGAGCAACGGCCACAAGCTCAATTCCTCCTACAATAACGGCGGCACGGAAAAGCTGCGCAGCAACATTGAAGATATGCTCGGCATCCCCGTGGACTTCTACGTCTCCGTCGACCTGAAGGGGTTCATCGCGCTCATCGACCAGATCGGCGGCGTCGACTTCGACGTGCCCGAGGATATGGACTACGACGACCCCTACCAAGATCTGCACATTCACTTCAAGGCCGGTCTCCAGCACCTGAGCGGCCAGCAGTCTATGGAGGTCGTGCGCTTCCGCCACAACTCCGACAAGGATAACCCCGGCTACGGCGGGCGGCAGGATATCGGCCGCATCGGCACGCAGCAGGCGTTTTTGAAGACTGTGGCGCAAAAGCTGATGAAGATTGAAAACGTTCCCGCGATGGCGGAAACGTTCTTAAAATATGTCAAGACCGACCTGACGCTCGGCAACCTCGTGTGGCTCGCCAACCAGGCGCTCTCCATGGGCGGGACGGACGCCATCAGCTTTGCCACGCTCCCCGGCGACGGCGCGGGCTGGTACAAGGGCAAGTCCTTCTAC
>ENA-OUOU01000658-OUOU01000658.1-human-gut-metagenome-genome-assembly--contig:-NODE-658-length-20115-cov-3.273081_pt1 | contig 20115 bp, 15 predicted proteins | sample MGYA00237936_ERZ548765 | MGnify/ENA primary metagenome ERZ548765 (study PRJEB26490, sample SAMN05356889) | human gut metagenome | biome: terrestrial biome; feature: human-associated habitat; material...
ATAAATCATAGGGATGGCGGTCAAGCAATTCCGACAGCTTGCAGAGCGAAACGACCTGTTTGAACTGTGTTCGGAATGTATGGTAAGCGATGACTATATCGAAATCGTACACCTTTTCGGAAGCCGTGTGGCAAATGAAGCGGAGCTTTTCAAGGAACAGGTCGAAAAACTGGATATTCCAATCACACTCATAACAGAAGCCGACTGTATCCCCGACCACTATTCCAAAGACATCAACGGCAAAATCATAGCCATTGACCCCAAGGTATTAAAGCCTGAATTTCAGAGAGCCGACAGACAGCTCTACTATGTTACAGGTGGTTTCGGTGCGTCGGCAAACAGCCGTGGAAGTGCCGTGTTTTGTACCAATCTTCACACCGGCAAATCAACCCGATATGAAAGAATGGATGTTATGGGCGAAATAAAGCCTGAGCGTCTGCCTGAATGGGCAAAGGAAAAGGCACAAGAGCTTTCAAACAAGAAGCGAAATAAAGACAAAGAACGATAAGGAGGACAAAGCAATGAAGGAAAATTTCACTTTTCAGCAAAAGACAAAGCTTCTGACGAAACTGTTTGACGCAGGCTGCAATACCGAAAAGAAATTGCAGCAGCTCGACATGGAGAGCATTTTGAAAATTCCGGGTATCACTATTCCGGATATGAGTCTGATTATCGAGTTTCAGAAGCAGACCAAAGCCAATAAGCTGTTCTCTTATTTGGGAGGTGGTGCTGATGAACAGACGGGAACAGAGTGACCGTCATATTATTTGGAGCAATATGAACCTTGAAGCTGATGACTGGCGTGACAGTTATAAGGAATACCTTGAAATCAACGGTTTAGATGATGACCCTAACGACGAAAACAAGCTATATGAGTATATGGTTGAAGCAAATGACGATTACCTTTCCGATGAAAGGCGAAATCTCGATATTCAGTTTTCACAACCGATTATCGCTATCGGCGACCTTGGCAGATGGAACGGCAGAGTGACGGGATACAAAATGATTGATTCCGGCAATATAACGGATTGCCTTTATTCCGATACCGATTATACCGAATGGTATGTGGACAAGTACGGCGACCTTCGAGCCAATGCCGTTCATCACGACGGTACAAACCATTATCTTTACCGTGTATTCAAAGACGGTGTTACCGATACGCAGATTGAAAATCTGCAAGATAAAATCTATAACGGAAAAGCCACAAGAGCCGACATCACACGAGTTACCAAAAGGCTCGGCGATGAGATTGCCGAAGTATATGGCTTTTCTATTCCAAAACAAAGACAATCAAACGAACAAGCGAGGTGAGAAAAATGGATTACAGAGTATTGACCGAAGCAGAGCGTAAGTACACATTCAGCCAAAGCCAGCAGCTCTCTATGCAGACCGGTCTTATCGGATATTTGCGAGCGGACTTCGGTTCTACCGGTAACGAGTTTTGGACGACTTGGAACGATTTCAGAAAAGACTTAAAAACCGATGAATTTAAGGCTGAATTTGATGGCGTTATAAACGGGTTGCGTGACGGAGATGTTTTGTCTGGCAGAAAGGCTATGTCCTCTTACTGTTATTCCACTCCCGACAGCTCCTTTAATGATGACTGCAACCACTACGGCATCCGTCTTGATACGGGAAAGTACAGCTATCTTATGAGATTTAACCCCAACAGGGGCGAGTACAATCTGTACTGCTATTGCTATCATAAAGAGTGGCTAAACAGCCATTTGAAAGACGCAGAGCGTGGTATCCGCTTTATTGACTCCCACTATAAAGAGCAGTTTCGCATTGCGGACGGCGAAAAAATAACCATTAAACTCAGCGATGGCAAAACAATGGAGAGAACTTGCAGATATATCGACGACTATCATTTAGAGGTTGGTACAAATCTCTATCACATCTGCGAATTTGCTGAGCTTTGCGAGAGAAACGGTTATACCGTAGAACCAGCCGCAAAAGAAAATATGAAGTCTGCCAAAGACAAAGAAAAATCACGATAAGGAGGTGCAAATAAATGGCGAGGAAATACGAACTCATATCCGAACTGTATGACAGAACTTGCAAGACGGTTGTTTCAAATCCGCAAAGCTGGCAGAAGTTTTTGGAGTCGGCTTGCAGAAACTACAAACTGCGATTTGACGAGCAACTGTTAATCTTTGCACAGCGACCGGACGCAACGGCGGTACTTGAAATTGAAAGATGGAATACTTCTTTCGGTCGTTGGGTAAATAAGGGAGCAAAAGGTATTGCCGTGTTTGAGGACGCAGACAGAAGCAGACAAAGGCTTACCCATTACTTTGATATATCCGATACACACGAAAGCAGATACTCTCGTCCTGTTCCGCTTTGGAATATGAGAGATGAATATGACGCAAGTGTTATTGAAACGCTTGAAAGCACATTCGGTGAGCTTGAAAACAAGAGTAGTTTGAGTAATGCTGTAATGAGTGCCGCACAAAATGCTGCCGAGGATAATCTTCCCGACTATCTGAATGACCTTGTGTATATTAGTGAGGACAGTTTTCTTGAAGAACTCAGCGAGGATATGATTGCAAGCCTTTACAAAAAGGTTGTTACAAACAGCGTGGCATATATGATGATGTCAAGGCTCGGTATCAATGCAGAAGAATACTTTGAAGCCGACGATTTTCGTGATGTAACAAACTTTAATACACAGGACACGCTTAATGCTCTCGGCATTGCCACAAGCGATATTGCAGAAATGGGACTTTCCGAAATATCCAAAACCGTAATGGCATTGGACAGAGAAAATCGCATAATTGATGAGCAAAGGCAATTTGATTACAATAAAGATAACAAAGACGAAAGGAGCCAAAACGATGAACGAAATCACATACACGATGGTGGGAGACTACAATCTTCCGAACCTGACTCTGCCCGAACAGTCGGAAGTGACTCTCGGCAGATGGTCGCAGATGAGGAGAACTTATCTGAAAGAACATCACAAAATCCTATATTACAATCTTCTGACGAAGGGAATTCTGACACAGCACTTGGCGGAAGTTCAAGAGAGAGCGACCGACTTGGAGGAAAGTTTAGTCAAGCAGATGGCAGCGAAAGCAGGTCTAACCGAACAGATGAAAGCGGAAGATATGATGAAGTGGGTAGGATTGATGAACAACTTCCGCAACTCCGCACAGGAAATCGTGAAGGAACAGGTAATATTCAATTAGAGTATTACGACAGAGAACACGAGGACAAGAGCCTGCCGTTTTTCGGCGGAGACGATACAATCAGAGAAATACTCGGCACTACCCCACACCTGTCCGCTTCAAAAGAAGAAATCAAAGACTTCTTTGAAAGAAACACAAACAATTCGGATAGGACTGAATATGTTAAGAGTATTTTCAATAACGACTACACCGAACTCACATTGGAGGACGGCAGAACGGTAGGCTACAAGACATTTCAAAATGTTCTCCATTTGTGGGAAGGCAGCTATAACAACAGAACGGCTCAAAGCTACTACGACTGGGGTGTAATCGCACAGTATTTTGAGGCAATGAGGCTTTTAGGAGAATTGTCCGATGAGATAAAGCCGTTACCGTCAACAGACAGTCAGTTATCTTTAATAGAAAGCAGTCAGGCAGAGGAAAAGAAAACCTCTGCCTTTACTTTTTCTCAGGAAATTATTGACGCAGTTCTAACCCGTGGAAGCGGAGTATCAGAAGGCAAAATGCGAATTTATGAGCAGTTTGAAAAGAGCCTATCCGCAAAGGAAAATGCAGATTTTCTCAAAAACGAATACGGTTGGGGCGGTTCATATCCTGTTATTATCGGTGCAGGTATTGATGAAAACCACGACGGAAAAGGCATAACCCTTTCAAAAGGATTTGGAAACGACGCACCTAAACTCATTCTTAAATGGAATCAGGTTGAAAAGCGTATCGGGGAACTTATCCGAATGGACAGATACTTAAATCCAAAGGAAAAAGAACACTATCCTCGATGGCTTGAAAGCCAAGAGGAACGCAGAACCAAAATTGCGGAAACGAAAAGAAATCGTGAGATACTCTCTAATGCACCACCGGAGCAGGAGGTTGAACCAACCGAAAAAGAACCTGAAGAAGCAGAACAGCCGCAAGATGTGCAGTATGAATATCATCTTGGCGATAAGGTGTATATCGGTGCTTCTGAGTATGAAATCTTATCTGTTGATGATGAGAGAGTAATGCTCTATGACTATGATATGCCACTGTTCAATAAGGAATTTTCACGCACAGAGTTTGACAGAAAAGTGCGAGAGAATCCGATGAATGAGCATTTGATTGTAAAGGAAGAACCTGCCGAAGAAAGAAATGAAAAAGAGCCTGAGCCGTTAGTTCCCGCTTGGGAGCAGAAGAAAAAAGTCAAAGGCTTTGACTTGCACCCTGATGTGCCTATGGCAGACCGTCACACCTTTAATCTCAGAGAAAATGAGGTTGAAACGGTAGGTAAAAAGGAACGCTTCCGCAGAAATATTATGGCGATACAGCTTCTTAAAAAATGTCAGGAAGAAAACAGATTTGCCACTCCTGAAGAACAGATTATCTTATCAAAGTATGTCGGTTGGGGTGGACTTTCAGAAGCCTTTGATGAAAATAATTCAGCGTGGGCAACTGAATATCTGGAACTTTCTTCGGTATTAACACCGGAGGAATATGCTTCGGCAAGAGAAAGCACGTTGACTGCGTTCTACACGCCGCCTGAAGTTATCACAGCCATTTATAAGGCAATGGAGCAGATGGGCTTTAAGGAAGGCAACTTGTTAGAGCCGTCCTGCGGTATCGGTAATTTCATCGGTATGCTGCCGGACGCAATGCAGGACAGTAAGATTTACGGTGTGGAACTTGATACGATTTCCGCAGGGATTGCACAGCAGCTTTACCAGAAAACAACCATTGCGGCACAAGGATTTGAAGAAACCAATCTGCCGGACAGCTTCTTTGATGGAGTGGTTGGCAATGTGCCTTTTGGAGATTTTAAGGTGTTAGATAAAAGGTACGACAAGCATAAGTTCCTGATACACGATTACTTTTTTGCCAAGTCCCTTGATAAGTTAAGACCCGGCGGTGTGATGGCTCTTGTAACGAGCAAAGGCACAATGGATAAGGAAACTTTAGCAGTACGAAAGTATATTGCACAGAGAGCAGAGCTTCTTGGAGCAATCCGATTGCCGAATAATACCTTTAAGGGTAATGCAGGAACGGAAGTCGTTTCGGATATTCTTATCCTGCAAAAGCGTGACAGACTGATAGATATTGAGCCGGATTGGGTTCATCTTGATACCGATGAGAACGGAATTAAGATGAACTCTTATTTTGTGCAGCACCCCGAAATGATACTTGGAGAAATGAAAATGGTATCGGGGCGTTTCGGTATGGAAGCAACTTGTGTGCCGTATGAAAATGCAGACCTTGCAGCACAGCTTGATGAAGCAGTAGCAAACATTCACGGAGAAATCACGGAATATGAAACTGAGGAAGAACTGGAGGAGGAAGATAATTCTATTCCGGCAGACCCGACAGTGAGAAACTTTTCTTATACGGTGGTGGGCGATAAAATCTACTATCGTGAAAATTCCCGTATGACTCCGGTGGAAGTGTCGGCAACCGCAGAGAACCGAATTAAGGGTATGATTGCTATTAGAAATTCCGTCAGAACGCTGATTGAATTGCAGACAGAAGATTACCCTGACAGCGAAATCAAAGCGGAGCAGGAGCGATTAAACAGACTTTATGATACCTTTTCAGGTAAGTACGGACTCATTAACAGCCGTGCAAATACCTCTGCTTTTTCGCAGGACAGTTCATTCTCTTTGCTTTCCGCATTGGAGATAATCGGAGAGGACGGAGAACTGGAACGTAAGGCTGATATGTTTTCTAAGAGGACAATTAAGCCGCATACTCCGGTTACTTCTGTTGATACGGCAAGCGAAGCGTTGGCGGTATCTCTTGGAGAAAAAGCCACGATTGATATGGACTATATGATGGAGCTTTCCGGTAAATCGGAGAATGAAATCTTTGAGGACTTAAAGGGTGTTATCTTCTTAAACCCGCTTTATGAGTATGGAAATTCTTACGAACCGAAGTATCTGATGGCTGATGAATACCTTTCGGGTAATGTCAGGGAAAAGCTGAGGATTGCAAAGAACTCGGCAGAACTCTATCCGGAAGATTATAAGGTCAATGTGGAAGCACTTCAAAAGGTGCAGCCGAAAGACCTGACTGCAAGTGAAATTTCCGTGCGACTTGGTGCAACTTGGCTGCCGCCGGACGATGTGCAGGAGTTTATCTTTCATTTGCTTGAAACACCACGCTATGCACAGTGGAATATCAAAGTTCACTTCTCTCCATTTACGAGTGAGTGGAATATTGAGGGCAAATCCTATGACAAAGGAAATGTAAGGGCATATAACACTTACGGAACTTCCCGCATCAATGCCTATAAGATTATTGAGGAAACGCTGAATTTAAAAGATGTGCGTATCTTTGATTATATCGAAGATGATGAGGGAAAGAAAAAGGCTGTCCTAAATAAAAAGGAAACAGCGATTGCTCAGTCGAAGCAGGAAATGATTAAGCAGGAATTTCAGGACTGGATATGGTCTGACCCTGAACGAAGGGAAAGGCTTTGCAAATCTTACAATGAGAAATTCAATAGCGTCAGACCTCGTGAGTATGATGGAAGTCATATCATCTTCAATGGTATGAATCCTGAAATTGAACTCAGGGAACATCAGAAAAATGCGGTTGCTCATATCCTTTACGGAGGAAATACACTTCTTGCACACGCAGTCGGAGCAGGAAAAACTTTTGAAATGGTAGCGGCAGCACAGGAGTCGAAAAGGCTTGGGCTTTGTAACAAGTCACTGTTTGTTGTACCAAATCACTTGACCGAACAATGGGCGGCTGAGTATTTGCAGCTCTATCCGGCGGCGAATATCCTTGTCGCAACAAAGAAAGATTTTGAAACCAAGAACCGCAAAAAGTTCTGCGGAAGGATTGCAACTGGAGATTATGACGCAGTTATCATCGGACATTCACAGTTTGAAAAAATCCCGATGTCCATTGAAAGACAGAGGGCAATCTTAGAACAGCAGCTTGAGGAGATAACCGGAGGAATTGCGGAACTCAAGCGAAACCGAGGGGAAAACTTCTCCATAAAGCAGCTTGAAAAGTCAAAGAAATCCATTAAGCAGAAATTGGATAAACTCAATGACCAGACGAAGAAAGATGATGTTGTAACTTTTGAGGAACTTGGTGTAGACAGGCTTTTTGTTGACGAGAGCCACTACTATAAGAACCTTTATCTCTATACAAAAATGCGTAATGTGGGCGGTATCGCACAGACGGAAGCACAGAAATCTTCCGACCTCTTTATGAAGTGTCGTTACCTTGACGAGATTACCGGAGGACGAGGAACCGTATTTGCAACGGGTACACCTATCTCAAACAGCATGAGGACCCAGAGGATTGTGAGTATTATCTCTGCGGACCGCCAATGATGGCGAAGACCGTGCTCGACCTTCTGCATTCACTCGGAGTGGAAGACGATATGATTCGTTTCGATAATTTCGGAGGATAATAAGAACAGACCTCCGACAACAATAAATCCCCAAACTGTCATCAAGACAAGTTTGGGGATTTATTGTCAGTACGTGTGATAAGAATATACTGTTGCTGTCAGGTAAGACCTGCATAAAGACCCTATTCCGGTTGGTCTTTTTCCTTTTCAAATAGCCAAATCACAATCCTTGGCAAGGACAACAAAATGTAAAGGAAATGATTACTATCCGTGCCCAAGTGGGGCAAGCAGCTTGCCCCTGTTGAGAAAGCACCTTGCCCCTGTTGGGCAAGCACCGTGCCCCAAAATGGACAAAAGTATCCATGGAATGAGGCTCTTATGTCAATACAGATAGAACATCCTTTCCATCATCTGCCATTTCTGGTCAGACGTGGCATCGGCGGCACATTCCTGGAACATCGCCACATGGCGTTCCCATTCCTCCTGTCGGGGCATGGTGGCAAGACGCGCCATCGCCTCGTCCCAGCAGAAGTCAAGCGGAGCGTCGACGATCATCACAAGACGGTTGCCAAGGATGTATATCTCCATCTCCAGTATTCCCACTGCTTTTATTCCCTCTTCTATCTCGCGCCAGAAATGATCCTTGTCGTGAGCCTTGCGGTATCCCTTCATAAGTTCTGAGTCGTCTTTCAGTTGCATGGTCTGTACGAAACGCTTCGTTGGCTGTCCGTACTCCTTGCTTTTGTATCCTTCCGTGTTCATAATAGTATTCTGTTAGTTGTAATTATTCAATGCTTGTATATTACGCTTCTTTATTCACAATAAGGGTGTCATGTAAAGCGGAAAATATGTGATACCATCTTCCACCTTGTAGTCGGCTGCATGCAAAACCGTAGGAGAGGTCATGTATTCTCCAAACTTCTTCATACACTTTGTTATGGAAGACAATGTATAGTTCTTGCCACTTTTTACTTCTATCGGGCGAATATTATGACGTGTTGTCACTTTGTCTTTTTGGAGCAAGAAGTCTATCTCCATACGGTTTTCGGCTTCTTCGGATGACTTACTATAGAAAAAGAGTTTGTTGCCGCTGGCAGTCAGCATTTGTGCCACAATATTCTCAATGAGCATCCCTTCGTTCACCTCAAGTTTTCCAAAGAGCAGTTTCTGATAAATCTCTGACGAGACAATACCCTTTTCGTCAAAAGCGTGACTGATTAATAAGCCCGTATCGTTCATGTAGCACTTCAGAGTGGTACGGTCTTCATTCATCTTCAGTCCGATGTTCGGCTCAGTCGAGTTGTAGCAGATGTTGACAACTCTTGCGTCCTTCAGCCAGAAGAAAGCATCATCCCAATCACGATATTTTGCACCTGGTTTTAGAGCTGACAGACGGAACTTCTTCTCATGCGTTGAAAGTTGAGGAGGAATCTGATCGAAAACAGACACCACCTTGTCGGCAATCTCACTTGCGTAATTGAAGATGTCGTTACGGTAGATGGTCAGCACGTCGCGCTTGGCGGCATCTACGGCATCGAAATCTTTCGTCTCTACATACTTCTTGACGGCTTGTGGCATTCCTCCCACTATCATATAGAGACGAAATACATCCATAGCCTGACGATGGAAAGCCTGTCCCATTGGCTTCTTTTCTGCATACATCTTACGTATCAAGTCCATTAGCATGTCGTTACCAGTGGCCCATAGAAACTCTTCAAAGTCCATTGGGTACATCTGTATAGGGCGCTCTTCGGATGGTAGTACGATGCCCTGCGTATTTTTCTTAATGCTTACCAGCGATCCGGTCTCAATGTAGTCATATCTACCATCTTTCACCAAGAACTTGATGGCAGCTCTCGCCCTAGGACACAGCTGCACCTCGTCAAGAATGATAAGCGACTTGCGTTCGTGTAGCCTCACCTTGTAGTGCTGACTCAGATAGAGAAACAGCATATCAAGGTCTTCCAAATAGAGGTCGAACCAGTCTCTGACCATTTGCGGAGCCTTGTTGAAGTCGATGAGAATATATGACTCGTATTCATTCTTGCCGAACTCTTCTACGATATAACTCTTACCTATGCGTCGTGCACCCTCTATGAGCAATGCCACTTCGCCGTTTCTTTTCTCCTTCCAGTCAAGGAGCTGTTTGTATATTTTTCTCTTCATAGTAACGCCTTTTACACCTATTCAAAATATCTATCCCCTATGCGATACACCTTTTTGAGATTTTTGACTGTGCCAATATACACCTTTTTGAGATTTTTAATTGCGCATATATACACCTTTTTGAGATTTATCGCAGTGCAAATATACACCTTTTTGAGATTTTTTGCAAGTGTAACGTTGAAAACTTATTGGTGGTGCTATAAGACTGTTATTATTTGTGACTATATATTTGTTTGTAGCAGAATCTTCATATATTCGTCGTAGGAGATATGCTCGCCGCCCATAGTCTTCAGGTGGGGAGTCTCAAACTGGCAGTCGATGAGCTTGCCGCCATTGTCCTTCATGATGTGTGCCAACTCTATCAGCGCCAGTTTCGAAGCCGACGGCACGAGCGAGAACATGCTCTCACCGAAGAAAGCCGCTCCGATGTTCACACCGTAGAGACCGCCTACGAGCCTGTCGTCCTTGTTCCACACCTCCACGCTGGCAGCGAAGCCCTGTTCGTGTAGCGCCTTGTAGGCTTTTATCATATCCTCGCCGAGCCATGCTCCAGCCTCGTCGTAGCGCAGCTGGCTGCAGTTGCTTATCACTCCGTCGAAGTCGCGGTTGATGCTCACGGAGTATTCCTGCTTCCTCATCAGAGTGCGCATGGAGTGGCTCACGTGTATCTTGTCGGGGAATATCACGAAGCGGTCCATGGGACAGTACCACCATATTTCCTTGCAGTCGCGGAAACTGTACCATGGGAATATGCCGTTGCTGTATGCCAGCAGCAGGCGGTCGATGCTCAGGTCACCGCCCACGGCAAACAGTCCGTCGTCTTCGCCCAGCCTCGGGTCGGGGAAGGCTATTGTGGAGTCTAATCCGAATATCATATTGTCAGGATGCCGTTACGGTTTGTGGGTTATGCATTATCAGCCGACTGGCTTTTTGAACTGTTCCTGACAGTCATCACGCCGTTGTTGAAGTCCACTGCCAGAGTGCTGCCCTTCTTTCTCTTTCCAAACAGAATCTCGCGCATTATCAGCGGTTTCAGTTCGTGGGCAATCACGCGGTCAGCCTCTCTCGCTCCATATTCCTTGGTGAAACACTTCCCGAGCATGTGTTCGAAGGCAGCGTCGCTGATCTGCAGGGTCAGTTCCTTGGCAGCCACCTTGTCCTTCAGTTCCTTCAGCTTCTTGTTGAGGATGAGGCGTGCCATGTGCTTGTCCATCTCGTTGAATACCACGATGTCGCTGAGTCGGTTGATGAACTCCGGCTTGAAAGTCTTCTTCACCTGCTTCATCATCGCCTCGCCTTTCGTCACATTTCCCGTGAATCCCACGTTGGCCTGTGCGGCGAACTGTGCTCCGGCGTTTGATGTCATTATGAGGATCACGTTGCGGAAGTCAGCCTTCTGTCCGCGGTTGTCTGTCAGACGGGCATAGTCCATCACCTGCAGCAGTATATTGTATATGTCGCTGTGAGCTTTCTCAATCTCGTCGAGCAGCAGCACGCAGTTTGGAGTCTTCCTGATGGCGTCGGTGAGCAGACCGCCGTCCTCATATCCCACGTATCCCGCCGGCGAACCGATAAGTTTCGCCACGGCGTGTTTCTCCGTGTATTCCGACATGTCGAAGCGCACGAGCTCCACTCCGAGCACTTTTGAGAGCATACGTGCCACCTCCGTCTTTCCCACTCCCGTAGGACCGACAAAGAGCAGCGAGGCGAGCGGTTTGTCGTCTTCGGTGAGACCTGCCTTAGCCATCATCACCGCCTCAGTCACTTCGTCTATCGCCTTGTCCTGTCCGTATATGCTTTCGAGCATCCTCTCGCGCAGGGTCATCAGCGCCCCGTTGTCCTCCTCCTTAAGAGCCGTAGCCTGAATCTTGCACACCTTGACGAGGATGTCGTCGATGAGGCTTTTCGTCACCCACGACCGGCGGCGGTTCTCCACTGGGTGTACCTCCAGATAAGCCCCCGCCTCGTCGAGAAGGTCGATTGCCTTGTCGGGCAGGCATCGTCCTGATATCTGCTTCGCACTGGCTGTCACGGCATATTCCAGAGCCTCCTTGCGATACGACACCTTGTGGTATTTCTGCAGGCTCGGCTGCAGGCCGGTGACTATCTTTATCGCCTCCTCAACCGAAGGCTCCTTGATGTCGATGGTCTGGAAACGGCGCGTCACGGCACCGTCTTTCAGCATCTTGCGGTTGTATTCCTCATGCGTGGTGGCACCCACGAAGCAGATTGCGCCGCTCTCAAGATAAGGCTTGAGGATGTTGGAAGCGTCGGGACCACCGTCGCTGCCTCTGCCGGCGCCGATGATGTTGTGTATCTCGTCGAGATAGAGTATGGATTTCTCCTTGCTCGCACCGTCGAGGATCAGTTTCAGACGCTTTTCGAAGTCGCCTCTGAACTGTGCTCCGGCGAGCAGCTGTCCCATGTCCATGCCGTATATAGTGGCACCCTTCAGTCTGTCGGGCACCTGTCCCTTGTTTATCAGGTTTGCCAGTCCGTATATCAATGCCGTCTTGCCCACACCGGGATCGCCCACGTGCAGAGGGTTGTTCTTCTCCATCCGGCATATCACCTGTATCGTCCTGTCCAGCTCCTTCTCTCTGCCTATCAGCGGCGTGTGGGTCTTGGCAACTTCAGAAATGTTGGTCACAAGACTCTTCCAGTCTTCCGGACTTGTGAACGGCATCGGCTGGCCGTCGTCGTCAAACATATCATCGTCGTCGTCGAGGTCATCATCGTCGAGGTCGGGGGTGTCGTCTTCATATTCCAGAAACTGCGGATATGCTTCGGTGAGATATTCCATGAATTCGCTCTCATGGTCTTCTATTGCGGTGTCAAGTATATAGGCAGCCATAGAGTCCTGCAGATTGGCGAGTGCCACAATGTATTCTCTCACGCCGGCGAATTCTTTCTTGAATCTCTTGGCTATGGTGCATGCGTTTTGTACCAGGTCAGTAAACTGTGCCGACGGAACGGGCACCTGGTATTTGCCAAACTTCTTGTCCTGGTCTTTGAGATATTTTGTGAGTCTTGCATGCAGCTTGTTGTAGTCCACTCTGCTCTTCTGAAGAGCCAGCTTGAACGGCTCCTGCTGTATCAGTCCCATCAGCAGATGCTCCGGCATTATGTATTCGTGTGCCATGCTGACGGCAATGTCCAATGCCGTCTCCACCGCTTTGTTTATGCTATGTGAGTTTCTTAATTCCATACTTTCCTTCTTTCTGTTTCCGTTTGTTCTGTCTTTTGTGCCAACTCTTAAACCCGAATCGGTCATTAGGCCGTTTATAGAATTATTTAATGACTGCTTGCAGTCTTTTGTTTTTTATAAGGCGTCTTTTGTCTGTTTTTAATTCGCAATAGCTCGCTATTACTCATTAAAAGCCAAACAAAATCCACTCTTCTAAAAAAGCAAAATCCAAGCAAGCCCTAATGGCCGATTTGGGTTAAATTCTTCTGCTCTCCGCATCATTCCGGTTCGTATGTTGTCTTGAGCGGAAAGCCCTTCTCCTGTGCCATCAGAGTGACCGTGCGCACCTTCGTTCGTGCCATGTCGTAGGTGTAGACACCTATCATAGCCGAACCTTCGTGGTGTATCTTCAGCATCAGCTGTTCTGCGTCATCGGGAGTTCTATGGAATATCTCTATCAGCACCTTGATTACGAATTCCATCGTCGTCACATTGTCATTGTGCATTGTCACTTTGTACATCCGGGGCTTGTTGAATCTTGTCTTTTGTCTTATGTCTGATTGTTGCTGTGGCATAATTGTATGGGTATTGATTATTGATTATCTATATTGTTTCTCTCTATTCCGCCTTCCGTCAGAACTTGAACATCAGCTTGAACCTCACTCCCTGTTTGTGAGCCGTAGGCAGGTCGAGATAGTTGAGGCGTCTCACGTACTGCACGCTGAGCACCTTGAAGATGTTGCTCACTCCAGCCACGATTTCCACGTAGGGTTTGTTCTTGTCCATCAGGTGGGCACCGTCGGGGAATTGCATCAGCTGCGTGTTGCCGATATTACAGGCGGAGTATGGGTTGTTCTTCTCTGTCAGGTTGCCCCACAGACATTTCACTCCTATATACTCCCTCCACTTGAGCTTCTTGATGAACGGAATGCGGTTAAGTATCTTGCCGTTCATGTTCCACCACACGTCGATGCTGGCATAGCGGTCGTTCAGAAACTCCATGTTGTTGATGAGGTTGAACGTGCCGTATTGTGCGAGATACGACAGGTTGGCGGCTGGCATGATTAGCAGCGGGAACGGCACCTTGTTCCATTGTATTCCGCCTCTGAGGTCAACGTTCAGGTCGCCCCAGCTGTTCATCCAGAAGCGCTTGTATATCGTGGCTTCGGTGAAGTTGTAGTTGTAGTCGCCTCCCAACACCCCCTTCACTCCCATCGTGTGGGAGAGGGTGAAGACAGGAGCCTCGCGGTTGACCGACACTCTGTTCTGCTTTGTGTTCACCACCGTTTCGCCCGGAGCGTATCTCAGCATCACCGAGGCCTCTGTGGTGCGTATCTTCCATGGCTCTGCCGGAGCTACGCCGTTTGCCGACAGCGGTATGAACTTCAGGTCGCCGCACGCCTCATTCTCTTCGGTCTTCAGCTTTGCCATCGCCTTCAGTCCGCCATACCATTCGTATTCGAAGGCGAGCTGCTGTCTGTTGTAGAACATCATCTCCTTCACCTTAGTCCACTTCAGCGATGTGAACACGTTGTCCTTGTCGGTAATCAGGAACTTGTCCGACGGTGAGCATACGTCATGAGACGACGACAGTGTCAGCGTGCGCTTCGGGTATTCGTGGGGCAGATACTGCTTGGCGTTGAACGAGTAGGTGAGGTCGGCATTATAGTAGTTCTTCCTGCTGCCCCAGCCGTGGGCGTAGTAGCCCTTCAGAAACCAGTGCCTGTTCAGGTTTGCCGTAGTCTGTCCGCTGAGTCGCGTTCTCGTTCCGTCAACGAAGTTGCTCGTGATCATCGTGTTTATCGGTCCGATGTCGAATTTGCTCGGTGTCTGCTGCGATCCCGTCTCCACGAAATTCTCTATTGCCACCTTGAGGGCGAAGAGAGCGTATTTGAAGTTGCGCGAGTTCTCTATGTCGCGCAGAAACTGCGGCATCCTCGCCTCCGACCTCGTCAGCGGCACCATTCTCACCTGTTGCCAGAACATCCTGTCGCGAATCTTGGCGTCTGGCTGGTATATCTCCTTCTGTTTCCCTTTGAAGTATTTATCCTGTATGGGATCGAAGAGATAGTCTGTCATCCGCGTGTTTCTTATCACTATCGCCTTGGTGAGCACGCTGAGCAGTGACAGCTCCGCCACCATGTCGTCTTGTGTCAGCACCCATTCGCCGTTGTCCAGCTTGGTGTATGCCTGCTGTATCTGCAAGCCCTCCACGAAGTTCACTCCCGACTTGGAAGGCAGCGTCAGATGGCAGCGCTTCACGTGGAGCGTGGAGTCCTTCACAATCCACAGTTCGCCGGAGAATCCGAAGTCCTGCTGGTTGTTGGGCAGGAACTGCAGATGGAAACACGAGTCGCGCTCCACCTTCACCGTGTCAACGATATAGTAGCGGTAGAACTGTATGGCGTCTTTTCCTATCGGACTGGTGAAGCGTGCCTGCAGCAGTCGTATCTGGTCGTCGTAGATGTTCACGTTGCTGAACACGTCTTTCATCACCGTGCCCATCACCTCGCCGGTCTGTATGAACTTGTTCACGCCGTCCATGTGCTGTCCCACGATGATTGTCTTTTCCGAATGAGGGTCCTTGCGGTATATCTGCCGCGAGATGGTCTCGTCAACCATTACCGGCATTATCAGCTTGTTGTTGTATGGACAAGCCTCCACCTGGTTCACCATCCAGTTGGTCTTCTTCGTGCCCTTCCTTTCCAGTTCCTTCGGCGAGATGTCGTTCACTGCCAGTGTCAGCTTCTGGTATTTGGCATATTGGAAGAAGTCGTGATTTTCTATGTCGGTGCGCTTCTTGGCTGCTATCACCCGCCGCATCAGTGCCACGGCAGGGTTTTCCTTCCTCTTGTATCTCTTGCGCTTTGACTTCACCGTCACTCCCGACAGACTCTTGGTGTCGGGCTTCAGCGTGATGCGCATGTGGTTGGGAGAGTTGGTGCCGATGAGCAGTTTGAGGTCATGATAGCCCACGGCGCTGAATGTGGCATACCAGCCGTCGTGCTTCTCTATAGTGAACCGACCTCCATTGTCACTCACATACGATTTGCCGTGCCCCTTATACCTGATGCTGGCAAGGGGTATGCTGTCGCCGGTGGCCTCGTCAACGATGACACCGGTGATTTGCTGTGCGCTCGCCATGAGGGTGGAGAGCAGCAGCAATATGAATAATGATTTCAGTCTTTTCATTTCTCTCTTGATTTTCAGAATTGTATCCCTATGCAGTCTTCATGAGACAGTGGTGAGCTTCTTCGCCCGTCATTCCGCCAGCGACAGAATCTCCTTCAGACTCCCTATCACCTTGTCGGCAACGGGATTCTCCACCACCTCGTCTGTCCATCCTTCGCCTTTGAACCATATCGTGTGGCAACCGATGGAGTGGGAGGGCAGGATGTCCTTGTCGTAGCTGTCGCCGACCACTGCCACCTCTTCGGTTTTCATGCCGAGCCGTTCCACTCCCAGGGCGAAGATGCGGGCGTCGGGTTTCCTTATTCCCACCACTGCCGACTCTATGATGTCGCCGAACAGATGGTCGAGGCTGAACTCGCGGAGCACCGTGGCGATATTGCCATAGAAGTTGCTTACGAGCACGAGTGGGTATTTCTTTGCCAATTCCTCCAGCACCAGTGCCGACTCCTTCGTGGTCTCCTTGGTCTGCTGATACACGTCGTCGAGGATTCTCTTGAGATATCCTGTGGCATCGCCCAGATTCCTGTTCTCCTCCAGCCATTGCAGCTGCAGCCTTATCTTAGCCTGCAGTGTGTCGCGGAAGGTGAAGTCGGGTTTCACTATCGGACTGGTGGCAAGCGTGCGCTCGCCGTATACGTAGGCATCTCTGAAATCCTGTTCGCCTACGGGCACTCCGGTTCTCTCATACCCGTGCCACAACACCTTTCCCCAGTGGTTGCCTCTGGTGTCGAGCGTACCGCCGTAGTCAAAGATAAATCCTTTAATCCGCATCGTCAGTCCTCCTTGATATCGTTTTCCTTCGTCGCTTTTGCCTCGCTGCTAGCTACTATTCTCTGCACCATTTTGTGACAGAGGTTCTCGTGCTCATGGTGCATGTATATATACATAATGTTCATCACCACGATTTCAAACAGCAGATACAGCCATGGCAGGTCTATCAGACAGGCGATATACAGGGCTATGGCTCTCATGTTGAAGGTGAGCAGGTTGGTGTATTTCATCAGCGGACGGCTGCCGGCAAGAAATTCCTCCTTCAGTGCTGTAGGCAGGTTCAGCGGTGCACCGTAGCGGTTTGTCGCCTCAGCCATCATGAGTTGGAAATTCTTCGTGCGTCGCTCCTGTGTGGCGCAGTATTTGGCGTAGTTGTAATAGAAGGCACGGAAGAAGAGCGCCTTCTTGGGCTGCTCGCGGAAGATCCGCCATTGTTCCTCCGACTTGTCGAGTTCGCTGCCCTCCTTGCCTTTCAGGAAGAACAGGTGTATCTGTCGGTAGTAGTCGGAGAGCAGACATTGCGGCGAGTGGCTCATGATGCCTGCCATGAATGCCATCACCCATATCCATGGTCCCCAGGTCACGTCGGTGCCCGGAATCAGTTCGGTCATCATTCTCATGGAGAGGGCGAAATACACGCAGAAGAATGTAACGTCGGCTGAGAATCCGTCGAGCACACGTCCCACGAGTGTCTTCTTTCCTGTCAGTCGTGCCAGCTGTCCGTCGGTGGAGTCGCAGAAGTTGCTCAGCATCATCAGCACCACTCCCCAGATGTTATATTCCAGTTCGCTATGCCAGAACATCCATCCTGCCGCTGCTCCGAGTATCATGCCGAGTATTGTTATCACCGTGGGGTGAACTCCGAGGCGTTTCCACAGCAGTGTGAACACCAGTCCTATAGGGCGTGTGAAATACACGTCAAGCCATTCTTCCGTATCTTTAGATTTCATTGATGCCTTGAGCATCTCCTTAAATGTTGCCATGTCGTTTGTTTTGTTTTTATTAATTGAAGATCCTCACCAGCCTTCACCAGCCATTGCTATCTTATCAGCAGCCTTCACCTTCCATTGCTATCTGTCCCTCCCCTACGGGGGAGGTTAGGTGGGGGCTGATTACGTTACTCCGCTATTGTCGCTATTGCCTCTGCCGCATCGTGTCGGCAGACGGAGAAGCTGGGCCAGTCGTTGAAGTCGATGATGGCATACGAACCGTCGGCTCTCACTATGCAGTCGCCGCCATACACCTCTATTCCCGTAAGCTGAGCCAACCGCGAGGCGTCGCTATGCAGGGCGGCAATGTCGAAGGGCGTGTGGCGTGATGTGCCGTTGCGCCTCTCGTCGCCGAACTTTGAGAATCCTCCATCCGTAGGGTAGGTGGTGTGGAAGAATGCCGTTCCTGCCACACCGTAGAATTTCACGAGGTCACCGTCTACGTGTGCCGTTATCACGATGTCGGTTATTCCTCTCTTTCTGAATTCCTCTGTGATGATGTCCCTCTCTTTCTCGTCGGCAGCAAATCTCACGTCGCCCTTCTCCTGAGCAGCCTCGTTGCCTCGCTTTATCCACCAGCCGTGGTCGCCGTGGAGTGGGGCACAGGGAATGTCGTTCTCTCTCATCATCCTGTCGATGACGCTCCTCGTGGCGTTGAGGACAGGTTGCGGACGGTTTATCACTCTCGTTCCCTCAGCGTCCATCTGCGTCAGGATGTCGAGCGCTTTCCGGCTCCTTGCCATAGAGAGGACAAGCAGTGGGGCGCTGGAGTGTGGCAGATGGGCGTCTGCCAGTCTCTGCATCAGCGGCATCCCTTCCGTCTCGATGTCTTCTTCCCTTGTTTTATATATGGTATATCGTGTACCGAGCTTTTCGCATACCGCATCCATGATGGCTTTGTCGCGCTCCACGGAATTTGGCGAATACCTCTCAGCTCGATATATGGAGATTAATTCATATTTCATACTCTCAAAAACTCCTCTGCCTTCCCGATGTCGCTCTTGTGGTCGATGTCGAGGATTTTGCTGAAGGGGAAGGCTTCCAGATGCAGTCCGTCAGCCACCATAGCCCTTTGGAAATTCCTCATCCTGCTCTCTCCGCGCTCTATGCAGGCATGCAGCGTGGCGATGGATTTTGGGGAGAGTCCGTAGATGCCGCCGGAGATATATCGGCAGGAGTCGCTATGGTTGAGGAATCCCGTGATGGTCATCGTCCCGTCGGTATCCACATACAGCGGTTTCTCATCGTCGATATAGTCGGTCACCGCCATCAGTCCGTCAGCTGAATATGTCTCCATCGCGTCGTTCAGAGCCATGATATAGTTGCTGAACTCCTTCTCGCGGAATATCGTGTCCACGGTGGTAAGACAGTATGGTGCGCCCTCCAGATACCGGCTTATCTCGTATAGGCTGTGCATAGAGCTGGGTGTGCTCTTCACCACGAAGCGCAGCGGGATGCGTCTGCCGTTGAGTCCGTCCTCCTGAATCTTCGTCAGGTGGCTGCTGACGAGTGTCGTCTTGTCGTTGCATATCACTACAATCTCCTCGGCGTTGTTGTCAGCGAATATCCTTATCAGACGGTCGATGAGCGGTTCGCCATTCACCTCCACGAGTGGTTTCGGCATATCTATTCCTTCGGTGGCGAGCCTTGATCCTTCGCCGGCTGCTATTATTGCGTATCTCATATCTCTTGTCGTTGTGGTCAGTTGAGGTTTTTGCTCTTGCAGATTTCAACCCAAATCGGTCATTAGGCCGTTTGTTTTCCTTCAAGTGCCTATATTCTGCAAAGTTATCTAAATCCTCTGTAATAAGAAAACAATTTCTTCTATTTAAGTTTTTTTGTTAGTAGATGATGTGATTCCTTGCTCCTCGTCTGTTTATACCCAGATTTGCATGTTTCGATTATGGAGTGTTCCTCTTATATTGTCTAAAAACCAGAGTATTTGTCAATGAGCAAAATACAACAAGGAATATGTATTTAGGGATTAACGCTTTTGCCCTTTCAGGGCGTACCAATGATAATACGATAAAATACCCAGGGTGTCGCTTCGGTACAACCGTCCGCGTTGACAGGTACCGGTCAACGCGGACGGTTGTACAGCCCAACAAGCGCATAGCCAAGGGCAAGCGAAGCGACACCCTGGGTATACCGAGTCCAGCACGCGTTGCTCTATCGCTACGATTTTCATGGCTCACAATCGAGTAGGAGGTAAATACTAATCGTAGGTGTTATCTCCTACTTTCGTATTTACCGACCTCTCACACCACCGTACGTGCCGTTCGG
>ENA-OUOU01000672-OUOU01000672.1-human-gut-metagenome-genome-assembly--contig:-NODE-672-length-19874-cov-12.421767_pt1 | contig 19874 bp, 9 predicted proteins | sample MGYA00237936_ERZ548765 | MGnify/ENA primary metagenome ERZ548765 (study PRJEB26490, sample SAMN05356889) | human gut metagenome | biome: terrestrial biome; feature: human-associated habitat; material...
GCATTTTATGCGTGAAAACGCGCGGGTCGGAGCGAAAACTCTTTTGTCAAAAAAGTGCGTCGCCCTTTTTTGACAAGCTCAGCGAAAGACACCCCTGATGGGTTTCTTTCGTAACTATCTTCCTTTCCGCTGCATATACCTTTTCTCTCTCCCTGATAAACGCGTCAGCCCCCGGCGGACCATCGGTCCGCCGGGGGCTGACTCTATGGGGGATGGGGCATCTCAGCGCGTGGGATGGAAGATCATCCCAGGCTGTTTTTCATGCTTAGCGGGTGCGCTTTCTGCGGGGCAGAACCACCACGGCGGCAGCCAGCAGAGCGGCGGAAGCCATCATCACGATCCACAGAGCAGTGTTGCTCTCGTCGCCGGTCTTGACACCGGGCTTGTAGTTGGGATCAGCCGCGCCGCAGACGGTGCACTTGCCGTCCTTATACTGATGGCCGGTGGCCTTGATGACCTCGCCCTTCTTGATGGTCTCGCCGTTGGTCTTGCAGATCACGTCGCCGGTGTAGCCATCCTCGGTGCAGGTAGGCTCCTTGGCGCCAACGATCTCGGTATCGTGGCCGGTGGCGGGGATGACCTCGCCCTTCTTCACAATCTCGCCGCAGATGGTGCAGACTTCATCGCCGGTGTAGCCGTCCTCGGTGCAGGTGGCAGCCTTGGCGCCAACCAGCTTGATCTTGTGACCCAGAGCGGGGATGACCTCGCCCTTCTTCACGGTGACGCCGCAGGTCTTGCAGACCTCATCGCCGGTGTAGCCATCCTCGGTGCAGGTAGGCTCCTTGGCACCAACGATCTCGGTGTCGTGGCCGGTGGCGGGGATGACCTCGCCCTTGGTGATGACCTTGCCGCAGGCCTTGCAGACCACATCGCCGGTGTAGCCATCCTCGGTGCAGGTGGCGGCCTTGGCGTTCACGGTCTCGGTCTCGGTGTGCAGGTCAGCAGCCAGAGTCTCGACGTTCTCCACAGTCTGATCATTGCGCTGGGTCTCGGTAACGGTGACGTTGATCTTGTCCAGAGCGGTGGGATCATTGACGGTGAAGGTCAGGGTGGCCACGGTGGAACCGGCGGTCACGCCGTTCAGATCCACATAGCCCAGGGTGACCTTGCCAGCCTCATCCTTGTGGGAGGAGTACTGGGTGTTGAAGGAAACGTTGGTCAGGGTCAGGTTGGCGGCATCGTAATCCACGGTGAACAGGCCATTGGTGGCGGCATCCTTGGCGATGACATCCACGGTGACGGTCTTTTCATCGGCGGAGACGGTGACCTTGGAGGCGCCGGCGTTCTCAACAGCGTCGCCCATGGGCAGGTTCACCACCTTGGCCGTGGGGGCGGAAGCGTTCAGGGAGCCGGAGGCAGCCTTGGTCTCGGCGCCGTTGTAGCGCTGGATCTGAGCGGAGGTCATCTCCACAGCCTGAGCGGTGTGGACGGTGGTCTTGCTCATGGCAGCGTTCACGGCCTCGGTGGCGTTCTCATTGGCGTGGTACATGGAGCCCACCAGGGTGGCGGGCCACACGCCGTCGCCGAAGTTGCCGATGTCGGCAGCTTCCCACTTACCAGTGTCCTCATTCAGGAGGATGCGGTAGACATGGCTGGCGTCGCCGGTGAAGTTGGACAGGTACAGAACCAGCTCCTGGCCCTCGACGGTGGCGTACAGGGAGTCATACAGGTCGCCGTCATCGGTGGGGTTGGCAGCGTAGCCAACGTTAGCCAGGTTGGACTCGATGATGCCGAAGGAGGCGGTCCAGCTGTCCTTGCCGGTCTCCTCATCCACCGTGGGATAAACATTCATGGTCCAGATGTTGCCGGCGTCATCCAGCGCCAGGAACAGCTCGGTGTCGGTATCCTTCACGCCGTCCTTATCGGTGTCGATCTTGTTGGCACCCAGAGAGGTAACGGCGGTGAAGTAGGAAGCGTCGGCATAGAGCCACAGATACAGTCCGAGGTCGAAGGCGGACAGATCCAGGTTATCCACCGGCTTGGGAGCCAGGAAGTAGGTGGCGTACACGCTGGCCAGCATGGGCTTGGCCTCGGTGGAGTAAACCAGGCTGTACTCCATATCCCACATGGGGATTTCGCCCTCGAAGCCGGGATAGGTAGCCAGGGTCTTACCGGTATCCAGGTCCATCTTGTTGATGTTGAAGCTGCCATCCTGCAGATAGACGTTGCCGGTGCGGGTGTCGAAGGTGGAGGCAGACACGCTCTTGGTGGTTTCGAAGTTCACCAGCTTCTTCCAGGTGGCATCATGCTCCAGATCCCAGGTGAAGAACTGGGCATCGCCGTTGGTATCCATCAGCGCGCCCACCAGGGTGGTGTCCACGGTCTGGACGGTGACGGCGCAGGAGGCGGTGGCGGTGGGATCCTTGATGGAGGCCGCCGTGATGGTGGCGGTACCCTTGTTGACGCCGGTGATGATGCCGCGCTCGTTGACGGTGGCGACAGTCTCATCGGAGGACTTCCAGGTCACGCCATCGGGATGCACGCCGAAGGGGCTGACCTCAGCGCTCAGAGCAGCGGTGCCGCCCTTGTACATCTTGATGGACTGCTTATCCAGAGTCACGGACACGGGGCCGCTGAGCTCTTCCTTGTTGAGGTTGATCTTGTAGGTGGCAGCGTTGTCGGCGTAGTCGCAGACCTGAATGTACAGGTGATCCACGCCCTCGGCCTTGCTCAGATCCAGGGAGACGTCGGTGGCAGCGCCCAGAGCGGCACCCTCGGGGGAGCCGGCGGTGCGGTCCAGAATGGACATCTTGTCATAGTCGATGAGGAAGGCGGCCGCCACATAGCGGTCATCCTGAGCGGTCAGGACCAGGCTGCGGGCGCCGGTCTCAGCATCCTCGCGGAAGTACACGTTGGACAGGACGGGCTCGGTCCGGTCGATGAAAGCGGTGTAGGTCCGGCTGGCGCCGTCGCCCAGGGCATCCCAGTTGGTGACGTGGGTGCCGTCGGCATTGTAGGTCACATAGTACTCGGGAGCCTCGGTGACCTTGACGGTGATCTTTTCGCCGTTAGCGGCAGCGGTGGGGGCATTGTTGATACCGATGTTGCCCTGAGCATTGCGCCAGGAAGCGCCGTTGCTGTAGTAGTAAGCGGAGGCGGCGGGAGAACCGGACGCCTTATCATAGTAGACATTGCCGTTCTCGCCGGTGATGGTCACCCGGGCATCCGCGGAGTTGCGGATCAGGGAGAAGTTAGCACGGGCAAAGACGGTGGTGTCGGGGTTGATGGCGGCGCGGTTGGGATCATAGGTCTCATCCACGTAAGGATTGCCGCCGAAGTAGTACATGCCGGAATCGCCAGCGTACTGGACGGCCAGGGCCTGATACTTGGTGGCGTTCTTGTTGTAGGCGTACATGTAAGGCACACGGGACTCGGTCTTGGCCTCATGATACTCCAGATAGCTGCCGATATCGAACATGGAGGGATCGGTCCAGCTGCCGTAGTAGCCCAGAACGGGGATGGAGTGGCTGTCGCCCTTGACACCCTCGTTGGAGGCCAGCTCATTGGCGTACACATAACCCTCGACATAGGTGCCGGTGTTGTCGCTGGCCTTGTCATACTTGTCCAGGCCCAGGACCTTGGCATTGACTTCCACATGGACGCTGCCATTTGCAGGGATCTCCACAGTGCACTTGCTCAGCTGCTTGAAGAACAGGTAAGCATCGTAGGTGTCGATATTGCCGTCGTTGTCGAAGTCGGCGTTGTCCTTATTGGAGATGGAATCCAGGACGCCGGTGACATAGTCCAGGAGCGCCTGACCGTCAGCCTTGGTGACCTTGCCGTCGCCATTGAAGTCGCAGTTGGCAAGACCCTCGGGAGCGGTCATCTCCACCACCTGGCCGTCCACGGTCCAGGTGACGTTGGAGGACAGCAGAGCGGTGTAGGTATCCTCGAAGTTCACCTCGGAGCCGTCCTCGAACTGATTGGTGAAGACATCCTGGGTGAAGAAGTCGGCGCTGAGGTTGAAGGAGGTCGCGATATCCTTCAGGTTGTTGATGGTGAAGCCGAAGCTGTACTCACCGGTGCGCTGGGGATCGTCGCCCAGCTCCACCTTGACCTTACCGTCGGCAGCGCCGGCGTTGGTGCCCTTATCCATCAGGATATAGGTGCCGGCAGAGGTGGCGGCGCCCACGTTGGCAAGGCCGGCGCCCTGCTGCATGACGGGATAGTAGCCATACTCGCCCTCGCCGTGATCCTGATACATGGGGACAGCGGTGGACATCAGCAGGGACTGAGCCAGAGCACGGGCGGTGAGGCCGGTCTTCTCCGTCAGCTTGTTGGCGCGGACGTACTGGGCCACCACAGCGGCCATACCGGCAACCTGGGGAGAGGCCATGGAGGTACCGGACATATTCTGGTAGCCGCCGCCATTCTGCAGGGAGTAGATATTGCCGCCAGGAGCGGTGATCTCAGGCTTCAGCTCCAGGGAGCCGGGAACGCCCCAGGAGGAGAAGTCGCTCATGGTGTAGTAGTCGGCGGTCTGAACTTTCACGCCGGGCTTGGAGCCCACGGTGAGCTTGCCCACATAGTAGGTCACGCCGTTGGCTTCCTTCTTCTCGGCACCGGCCTTGATGATCAGGCCGTCATCCAGAGTCAGGGAAACATAGGGAGCGGTGCCGGTGTAGCCGTCGGTGGACATATTGAGGGTACCGGCGGCGTTGTTGACCACGATGGTGCCGATGGCACCGGCGGCAACGGCGTTGTTGCCCTTGGCGGTGAAGTTGATGGAACCGCGGTTGCACAGCGCGATGGCGCCCTTGAGCTCATCGCCCACAGCGGCGAAGTCCTCGGGATTGCCGACGGCATCCACATAGACGAAGCGCTGCTCACCGGCCAGAGCGGTCATGGGCTGGATGGGAGCCTCGCTGGTGTCGGTGTAGAACATCTTGGTGCCGGCGAACTCAACATAGTTGCCGGTGGAACCCACGTTATCCACGGAGGCGACGCCCAGAGAGTTGGTGTAGGAGCCGGGGCTGCCGTTGGTAGCCCAGCTGACGCTCTCGGCGTAGGGATAGGCATAGGGGGTGTTCTCGAACCAGTGGCCGGAGTTACCGGCGGACATGGCAACGACCATACCGCTGTTGACAACAGCCTCCAGGATGGCCTGGTACTTGGCGTCAGACTGGCGGGACATACCGGGGTTGCCGCTGCCCAGAGACAGGTTGGCAGAATCGCAGCCCAGGATCATAGCGTCCTCGATGGCTGCCATGTAATCGGAATCGTAAGCGCCGCCGCCCTTACCGAAGACCTTCATGGTGTACACCTGGGCATCAGGGGCAACACCCTGGGTCAGAGCGGTATCCAGAGCGGGAGCGAAAGAACCGTCGGCCTGCTCAATGTAGCGGTTGCCGGCGGCAATACCGGTGACGTGGGAACCGTGGTCACCCTCTTTGTCGTTGTCGTGGGTGACATCCAGATCGGCGTCAATGTAGTTGAAGCCGAAGGGAATCTTGGCGCTGACATACAGGTCGGAGGCCTTCAGGTCGCCGTTCTTCTTGAAGGCGTTGAGCTTCTCCAGCTTGTCAGCGTAATCCGCAGAGGTGACGGGGGTAATGCCCAGACCCTTGACAGCGTAGCTGTAAGCCGCGCCGCTGAGAGAGGGATGATCCGTATCCGCGCCGGTATCGATGATGGCTACCTTGGAGCCTGCGCCGGTATAGCCGTTGGCCCAGGCGAAGTTGGAGCCGATCATGTTGGAGGAGGTGGCCATGTTGGGATCGGTGGTCTCGGATTCCTTGACCACGCAGGGCTCATAGCGGGTCTCGATCAGGACCTGCTTGACGCCCTTGACGTTCTCGATCTTCTCGATCTGGCCATACTGAACGTTGGCGGAGATGATGTTGGTAGCCAGGGTCAGATTCCAAACCACATCCAGGGCCTGGCCGTCCAGGGCCTTCTTGGAAATGGTCTTGGTCATCTTCTCCTGCTTGGATTCCAGCTTATCCCGATACTTCATCGCTTGGCGGCTGCCAGCAGCGATATCAGCGGCGGTAAAGCCTTTTTCCAGGGTGGAGGGATCGCTCAGCACGATGGAGACGCGGACCACGTCCGTGTCGGCATACTGCTGGGTCTCATCCGCAACAGCCGCGTTTTCCTTGGTGGGCAGCTTGATGTTGTCCACCTTCTCCCAGGTGATGCCATTGTTCTCGCCGCGGGTCGCGACAGTGCTTCTGCCTGCGGCCCAGGAGGGGGTCACGAGACTCAGCGTCATCACGAGAGCGAGAAGCACTGCCATCGCCCGTTTCAGGGTATGCGCGTGTTTCATATGCGTACTCTCTCTTTCTCCGGTTTGTACCGGTAAAGTTGGATGCTTGTATAGTTCCGGTCGCCGTGATGCCCTATCAGCCGGCCCGTCCCATACAGCTTACGGTTACTATACCATTTCTCTGAGAATTTTGCAACGAAAATGCCGCAGTTTTTCATGTAAAATTGATAGAAATTTCGACAAACACAAAAATCGGCAGTTTGTCTGCGATATAGCGACATATTGTGACTTTTTACACAAATCAGGATTTATGTATAAACCAAGTTGGTCATTTTAACACATCAGCGTATTAAGCGTTACCGTATTAAACCGTTAAAAACAGCGCAGTTCATCGTTCACGTTGCTTTTGCGTCACCATTCATCGTTCAATTCGATGCAGTGTCTATTACTGTCGGCAGAATTTTGCGCAACAATAATTTATTTGCATGTTTTAGCGAGTCCGGATTGTGAACTATTTTTGTACAAAATGCCGGAAGCCCGGGGACCCCTGAAGGGGTCCCCGGGCTTCCGGTGATGCCGTCTCTCTGTCAGAGACAGGCGTTTATTCAGCGGGTGTGCTTTCTGCGGGGCAGGACCACCACAGCGGCAGCCAGCAGAGCGGAGACGGTCAGCAGCATGACCCACAGGGTCACGGAGCTGGCATCACCGGTCTTGACGCCGGGCTGAGCAGGCTGATAGTTGGGATCCTTTTCGCCGCAGTCGGTGCACTTGCCATCCTTGTAGTGATGGCCGGTGGCCTTGACGACTTCACCCTTGGTGACGGTTTCACCGCAGGTCTTGCAGACCTCGTCGCCGGTATAGCCGTCCTGGGTGCAGGTGGCGGGCTTGGCACCCACCAGCTGGGTGTCGTGGCCGGTGGCGGGGATGGTCTCGCCCTTCTTCACGGTGACGCCGCAGGTCTTGCAGACCTCATCGCCGGTGTAGCCGTCCTCGGTGCAGGTAGCAGCCTTGGCACCCACCAGCTGGGTATCGTGGCCGGTGGCGGGGATGACCTCGCCCTTCTTCACGATCTCCTGGCACACGGTGCAGACCTCGTCGCCGGTGTAGCCGTCTTCCGTGCAGGTGGCGGCCTTAGCGCCCACCAGCTGGGTCTTGTGGCCCAGGGAGGGCAGGGTCTCGGTGCGGGTGTCGGTATAGTTCTTGCCGTCCAGGGTCACGGTGGCGGTATAGGTCCGGACGCCCTCGGTGGAGCAGCCGGGCTGGGTGGTGACCTCGCTGGTGATGCTGGCGGGCAGGACCTTCACATGGCCGGCATCCCGGGCGCAGGCGAAGGAAGCCTCGGCGGCGCCGTAGCCGGTCCAGGTCCACACGGGCTGACCCCAGGCGTGGCCAGCGGCAGGGATGGTCAGAGCCTCCAGGGTGGTCTCGTTCTTGCCTTCGGCGTCACTGAACAGCTTGCCGCAGACGGAGCACACCCAGTGGGCCTTGGTACCGGCGGTTTCGCAGGTGGCGGGCACCTCAGGTACCGCGGTGAGAGTATGGCCGTCGGCGCAGGGGTCGGTCTGGCCGTAGGTCATGGTCACGTTGTCGATGGCGAACATGGCGTCGGTATACTCATAGACCTGGTTGGCCTTCTTATAGAAGTGGAAGGCGAACTGGGCATTGTCCGTGCAGAAGGCGGCGGGAACGGCAACATGGGCCGTGCCGTTGTACCAATAGCCGGAAATTTCGCCCAGATCGGCGGCGTTCCAGATGGTGGTCCAGGTCCGGCCGCCGTCGGTGGTGGCCTCCACGGTCACGGAGCAGTAACGGCCGATGACATACTTGAACAGCAGGTAATCAAAGTTCAGCGTAGGCGTCTTGCCGGTGAGGTTCACCACCGGGGAGATGAGATACTCATCCTGCAGCTTGTCGCTGCCGCCGGCCATAGGCAGCAGAGGCTTGCGGATGCCGCCCACGCTCCAGTCGCCCCAGGTATCTTCATAGTAATCCATGTCGATGCGGGCCTGCTTGGTGGAATTGAGCTTGGTGTTGGTGCCCTTGTACCAGGTATAGGGGCTGTCGGTACGGGTGCCCTTCACGGTCCAGCCGTGGCCGGGGAAGTTCTCGGACTCGAAGTCGTTGTCGAACTGCACGTCGGAGGCCGTCCTGGTGAACACGGCGGCAATGGTGTGGTTGGCGGTGACATTCTCGAAGGTGTAGCTGTCCACCGCGCCCACGCTCTGGCCGTCCACCAGCACGTCGGCAATGGCATAGCCCTCGGAGGCGGTGATGGTGTACTTCTGGGCCACGGGGCCGTCCTCCACCGCCATCAGCTTCACGTTGTCGATGGCCAGAGGAGCGGTGTCGTGGGTGGTGTTCACATAGCGGAAGGCGAACTGGACACCGTCCACCGCGTACTGGTCGGGAACCTTGACCTCAGCACTGCCCGCCAGGGCATAGCCGCTGGTCTCCTGGCCGGTGTAGCTGTCCTGGAAGTTCCAGATGGGGGTCCAGGTCTGGCCGCCGTCGGTGGAGGCCTCTACGGTGGCGGTGAAGGTCTTGTTCTTGATGCCGTAAATGCCGTAGGCATAGTCGAAATACAGAACGCCATCCCGGGTTCCGGACAGGTTCACGGACGGGGAGATCAGCCACTCGTCCTGCGGGCCGCCGTTCCAGTCGTCGGAAATGTAGGCGTGCTTGGTGTCGTTGCCCAGGCTCTTCCAGTTGTAATAGGTATACTGCTTCCAGGTGTAGCCGTTGGGGTTGACGCCCTTCAGGGTCCAGCCGTGGAAGGGGAAGCTGTCGCCGGTGACGGACTCGAAGTCGTTCTCGAACATCACGGTGGGGACATCGGGGATCTTCTCAAATACGACGGAAACGGCGTAGCTCTGGTCCATGGTCAGGGTCAGGACATTGCCGGTAACGGAGGCGGTGCGGCCGTTGACCTTCACGGAGGCCAGCTGATAGCCCTGGTCCGGAGTGAAGGTAACGTCCACGGCCTGGCCGGAGACATAGGTGGTCTGACCGGCGGGGGCCACGGTACCGCCGTCGGAGGCGGTGGTGGTCAGGGTCACGGTGTCGCTGCTGCCGCCGGGGGCGGTGAGCTTGACGTTGTCCACGGCCAGAGGACCGGTTTCGTGAGTGGGATTCACATAATGGAAGGCGAACTGAACGCCGTCCACTGCATACTGGGCCGGGATAGCCAGCTCCTTGCGTCCGGAAACAACGCCGGACTTCTCGCCATTGTAGCTGTCGAAGAAGTTCCACAGAGCGGTCCAGGTCTGGCCGCCGTCAGTGGATACCTCCACGGTGGCTGTGTAGGTCTTGTTCTGTGCTCCGTAGTAGCCGTAGCCATAGTCGAAGGACAGGGTTGCTTCCTTGCCGGTCAGATTCACCGCCGGGGAGATCAGATACTCGTCCTGCGCGCCGCCGTTCCAGTCATCGGAGATATAGGCGTGCTTGGTGTCGTTGACATCCTTCCAGTTCCAGTAGGTCTGCTGCTTCCAGGTGTAGCCGTTGGTGTTGACACCCTTCAGGCTCCAGCCGTGGAAGGGGAAGCTCTCACCGGTCACAGATTCAAAGTCGTTGTCGAACAGCACCACGTCGCCGGACTGCTGGGTCTTCTGGAAGGTGGCGGAGATGGTGTGGTCCACGCCCACCCGCTGGAAGGTATAGTAGCTGATGGGGCCCAGATCCGTGCCGTCAACGTTGACGTTGGCAATCTCATAGCCCTGGGCGGGGGTAACGGTGAAGGTTTTGCTGGTGCCCTTCTTCACCAGGGTCTGACCGGCGGGGTCAATGGCGCCGCCCTCACCGGCGGAGGCGGTGACGGCCACATAGTTGTCCCGCTCCTCGGCGTACAGCTGGACGTTGTCCAGCGACAGGTCGGAGCCGCCCTTGCCGGTGTAGACAAAGGCGAAGCGCAGGTCCTTGCTGTTTTGCAGGCTCTCGGGAATGTTGACCTTGGCCTGGGTCTTGGTCCAGGCGGTGAACAGGCCGGAATCCCGCTGCAGGTTCCAGATCTCCTGCCAGGTGGCGCCGCCGTCGCCGGAGGCCATGACCTGGAGGTTGCAGTGCTTATACTCCACGGTGTACCAATAGGTGGTGTAGAAGTCAAACACCATGTGGACATCGGTATCCACGCCGCTGATATCGGTGGTGCGGGAGATGAGCCACTCGTCCTGCTGGTTGTCGTCGTCATGATCCACGGCGGCCATGTAGTCCTCGTCGCGGTACCAGGTGTTCAGAGAGCCGCCCTTGCTCTGGACGCTCCAGTCGTCGGGGAGCCACTTCTCGTTGAAGTTCTCGGTCCAGAGGATGTTGGTGGGCGTGATGGTGCCGTGATCGTCGGGGTTGCCGGGAGCGCGGACGGTATACACCTTGGAGTTGCCGGCGTAGTCATGGACGATCATGCCGAAGGTCTCGCCGAAGCCGGTGATGTCATACTCGCTGACATGGCTGGTGACGCCGGGCTGCAGCTCGCCGAAGCCCTGCATGCCGTACAGCATCTGGGTATTGGCCACGTTGTAGAACACCACGGCCGCCACATACTGGTTATCGGACACGTCCAGGCTCAGATAGTACCGGCCCTCGGACTCGGTGACCTTCAGGTTGTCGGCATGGGGCTCCTCGGTGTCGATGGTGATGGGGAAGGACCAGGAGTGCTTCTGGTTGGTCCCCACGCCGTCGCCATAGGGCAGGGTGGCCTCGATGGTCACGGTGGCCTTGGTGTTGTTGGGCAGCTTGGCGTTGTGGGCGTCGGTGCCGTACCAGGGCTCGATACCGTCATATTCGGCGTCCACACCGGCGGGCACAATGCGGTAATAGTCATAGCTGTAGATGGACTTGCCCACATACTCGCAGTCCTTGCTGTAGTACACCTGGCCGTTGGCGCCGGTGATGGTGTATTTCAGGCTCTTGGTATTGCGCAGCAGACCGGTGTAGATGCCGGTGAGGCTGTCCATAAAGTCATCGTTGTTGGGAGAGATGGCGTTGCGGTCTGCCAGATATGGCACGCTGGTGTAGTTGTTGTCACCCAGGTAGGTGTCCACCGTGTTCTCGCTGGAGGAGGAGAAGGCGGTGTTCATATAGGCCTGGGCCTGGCTGGCGGAGCCGTCCAGAGTCTCCCAGTAATCGGTGGAGTCCATGATGGGGGCCTTGGTCCAGTCGCCGTAGAAGGCCAGGAAGGGCACGCCCAGATCAATGGGATCCGTGAGGCTGCTGCCGTCTGCGGCCACCTGGGTCAGGGTCACGAAGCCCTCCACATAGCCGCCGTTGGGGAACTGGGCCAGCATCGTCCGGCCCTCGTCGGTGACGGTGACGGTGACGGTGACATCGGCGGTCTTGCCGGGAGCCACGGACACGCGGTTATTCTCGCAGTTGGTGGTGAAGGTGTGGGGCAGCAGCTGGGAGCTTCCGCTGATGGTGGAGAACTCCTGCTGATTGCCGTTGACGTAGCTCTCGGTGGTGTCCGTCAGGACGATGGGGGTCACGTCGTAATACAGGGTGTCACTGCCGGTGTTGTGAACGGTGAAGGTCATGGTATACACGCCCTTCATAGCGGGATCGTCCTTCAGCTCCAGCTTGGGACGCTCCATGCCCGCCACGGACAGATAACCCCGGGTATTCACGGCGTCGTTGATGCTCATCAGGCCGGCGCCCTGCTTGCGGGGAGAATAGGGCACGCCGTCGTTGTCATAGATCACATGGGCGGTGCTCATGAGCAGGGTATCGGTCATGTGCTTGCGGTCCGCGCCGGACATAGAGGCATCGCGGGCCTTCAGGGCCTGCTGGACGATGGCCATGCCGCCCGCCACATGGGGGGAGGCCATGGAGGTGCCGTCCATGCTCTCATAGCCGCCGGGCACGGCAGCATAGATGCCCGCGCCGGGGGCGGTGAGCTCCGGCTTCAGGGTCAGCTCGGTGGTGGCGCCCCAGCTGGAGAAATCGGCCATGCCGTAGGTGGGAGACTCCACCAGGGCGTCGGCCGCAGCCACGGACAGGGTCTTGGTCTGCTGCTGCTTCATGTATTCGCCGGCAGCCTGGGAGACAAACGCGCAGGGGATCTTCCAGTCGGTGATGGACATATACAGCATGCCGGGGACGTTGTTGTACACCAGCATACCGATGGCGCCGGCATTGGCGGCGGCGCGCTCCTTCTGCTCGTAGTACATACCGCCGCCCCGCTGGACCAGGGCGATCTTGCCCTGAGCATCCAGGCCCTCATAGTCGTCCTCGGCGCCGTAGTTGGGCACCACCACATACTCCAGGGAGCCCCGGGAGGACAGGCTGCGGAAGGGCTTGGCGTTCTCGTCGTCGCTGATGGTGGCGCTGTCCTGATAGGCCAGGTTCTTGCCGCCCACGGTGACATAGGGGCTGTTGACCACGCCGTTGGACACGGCGGCCACGGACAGGGACTCGCCATAGGTAGAGGGCTCGCTGACCAGGCCGTAATCGGGGTTGGAGGCCAGGGCCTTGCCGCCGAAGGCGTCGCCATAGGCGGCGTTATAGGCGTTGCCGGCGGCCACAGCCAGGGACACGCCGCTCTCGCCGGTGCGCTCAAACACGTCCAGCAGGCTCTTGGTGAAGGCATCCTCGCTGTCATAGTCGATGTAGCCGCAGTCGGAGCCCAGGCTCAGGTTGGCCACGTCCACGCCCAGCAGGATGCAGTCCTCCAGGGCGGCCAGAATATCGGAATAGGACGCGCCGCCGCTGCTCTTGAACACGTTCATGTTGATGATCTGGGCCTGGGGCGCCACGCCCATGACGGCATCGTTGACACCCACATTACCGGCGGCGGTGGAGGCCACATGGGTGCCGTGGCTGCCCTTTTCGCCGGGATTGCCGTCCTTATCCTTGTCGCCGTAGTCGAACTGGAAGGGGATCTTGGCGCTGTAGTACAGGTTGGACACGCTGATGCCCTTGATGATGCTCTCCACCTGGAAATCATAGGTCTCCAGCAGGGTCCGGAGCTTTTCCTGGGTCAGGGAGGGGCTCTTGGGCGCGGCCTTAAACACCTCGTGGCCCATGTCCACGCCGGTATCCAGAATGGCCACCAGCATTCCCTCGCCGGTAAAGCCGGTGGTGTTATAGCTGCCGCCGCCGATCATCTTGTTGCTGTTGGCGGTGTCGGGCAGCAGCTCAAACGTGGGGGAAATGAAGGCGGACTGGACGCAGTCCAGCCGGCGGATGGCCTTGTACTGGCCATAGGTCACCGTGGCGGAGAAGCCGTTGAGCAGGGTGGTGTACTGCCGCTGGGGCTCCACCTTGGTGTCAAGGGCGCGTTCGATCTGGGACAGGGCGCTCTTCTGCGTGCGCAGCAGGGCGTTGACCTGGGCCCGGGAATCGGGGTCGGCCACGGAGTCGTTTACCACCACGATGATCTCGACTTCATCGCTGTCGTCGAGCTTGGCGGTGTTTTCCATCTGGATTCTTTCGCCGTCCTTCTGGCTGCTGCGCAGGACCTGGCGGGTGATATCGTTGGCGATACCATCCAACGTCGTCTCATGGAGAGAGGCGTTGGTCTCGTGCGCAGCCGTCTCGGCGAAGGCTGTCACCGGCAGGGCGGTCAGGATCATCAGAACCGCCAGGGCCAGTGCGCAGCACCGTTTGATAGCTGTCATCTCGTTCCTCCTATAAGTGTAAGTCGGACGCCATGCATAAAAGTATGGCGCACTCCACATATTGTACCATCTTTCGCGGTTCAGCGCAATAATGCGATGTGTGCAAATATCCCGCCGAAAATTTGTGGGTTCCGTGAAAAATCCGGAAGCGGTCATTCCCTGCCGCCAACCGCGGTCAGGTGCTCTTCCTTTCGCAAATTGAAAATATTCAGCCGGTATTCACGGCAATCCGGCGGGACTTTCCCGGTTTTTTCTCTTGACAACCGGTCCCGGGATAGAATATAATGAGTGTATCAATACAGATAATACACGCAGAAAGGAGGTCATATGCGTGATACGCTTGGATTACCGGGATGCGCGGCCCATCTATGAGCAGGTGCGGGACGGCCTGCGGAGCATGATGGTGACGGGCGTGCTGGCGGCGGGAGACAAGCTGCCCTCTGTGCGGAGCCTGGCCACGGAGCTGGCCATCAATCCCAACACCATCCAGCGGGCCTATACCCAGCTGGAGGCGGAGGGATATGTTTACACCGTGTCGGGCCGGGGCACCTTCGTCTCCGAGGGCCAGGAGCAAAACCGCCAGCGGCGCAGAGAGGTGACGGCCCGGGTGCTGCCGCTGATGGCGGAGCTGCGGGACCTGGGCATGACCCGGGAGGAATGGACGGACCTTTGGAAGGGAGGGGATCGCGATGCTTGAAGCGAATAACGTGGTAAAAAACTTTGACGGCTTCCGGGCCCTGGACGGGGCCAACATGACGGTGCCCCGGGGGGCGGTATACGGCCTGGTGGGCCCCAACGGGGCGGGCAAATCCACCATCATCCGCCACTTCACCGGCGTGTACCGGCCCGACAGCGGCCAGGTGACCCTGGACGGCCAGCCGGTATATGAAAATCCCGCCGCCAAAAGCCGCATGGCGGTGATCCCCGACGACTGGTACTATTTCCCACAGGCCAGCATCCGGGACATGGCCCGGCTGTATGCCGGGACCCACCCCTTTTTCAGCTGGGACCGGTATCACAAGCTGCGGGAGGCCTTTCCCCTGCCGGAAAAGCAGCTGCTGCGCCGGATGAGCAAGGGCATGCAGAAGCAGGCGGCCTTCTGGCTGGTCATGAGCTGCATGCCGGAGGTGCTGGTGCTGGACGAGCCGGTGGACGGTCTGGACCCGGTAATGCGGCGGCAGGTATGGTCCCTGCTGCTGGGAGACGTGGCCGACCGGGGCACCACGGTGCTGGTGTCCAGCCACAACCTCCGGGAGCTGGAGGACGTGTGCGACCATGTGGGCATTATGAACAAGGGGCAGGTGCTGCTGGAGCGGAGCCTGTCAGAGCTGCAGGACAACACGGTGAAGCTCCAGGTGGCCTATGCCGCAGCGGAGGAGCCGCCGCTGCCGGAGGGCATCCGGGTGCTGCACCGGTCCGCCGTGGGCCGGGTCATCACCTACATTGTCCGGGGCAGCCGGGAGGAGGTCCTGCACCGGATGCAGGCCCTGTCTCCCCTGCTGCTGGAGGCCATTCCCCTGACCCTGGAGGAGATTTTCATCTATGAGCTGGGAGGTGCTGACTATGCGGTCCGCGACATCGTTCTTTAACCTGGCCCTGGCCCGCAGCGACCTGCGGCGGTATTGGCCGGCCCTGTTCCTGTATGTGGGGCTGTGGATCATTTTCCTGCCCATCCCGGTGTGGAACCGGGCCGCGGAGCGGAATCCCGCCCTGGTGAACCTGACCGAGTTGTGCGCCGACACCTACGCCGCCGCCGTGGTGCTGGCGCTGATCTTCGGCGGCATCATGGCCACGGCGGTGTTCTCCTATCTGATGCAGACCCGGTCCGTGGGGGCCATGCACGCCCTGCCCCAGCGGCGGGGGACCCTGTTCTGGACCCATTTTCTCACCGGCTGGGCCATGCTGGCGGCGGGGAACCTGCTGGTGCTGGCAGTGACGGCCCTGGCGGCCCTGCTGGGCGGCCTGGCTCTGACGCCGGCCCTGCTGACGTGGTTCGTGGTGGCCACCCTGCTGGACCTGATCTTCCTGGCCCTGGGGACCCTGTGCGCCATGGTCACCGGGTGGCTGCTGGCGGTGCCGGTGCTGTACGCCGCCGTCAACTGCCTGGCGGTGGCGCTGACCTGGCTGGGCCAGCAACTGGCGGAGCTTCTGCTGGACGGCTTCACCATGCCGGACGCCCAGCCCGTCATTACCCGGTGGCTGACGCCGGTGTATCAGCTGATCTGCGACCTGGGCCAGAGCGGTCCCAGCTATTCGCCGTTTCTCACCGGCAAGCTGCCCGATGACCGCATACAGAACGCCGACTGCGCCAGCGGCCTGGCTCCCCAGGGCTGGCGGACCCTGCTGATCTTCACCGCCGTGGCCCTGGTGCTGACGGTCCTGTCCCGGCTGCTGTACGGCCGGCGGAAAAGCGAGCTGTCCGGCGATGCGGCGGCCTTCCCCTGGATGCGGCCGGTGTTCCGGCTGGGCGTGGGGCTGGTAGGCGGTCTGCCCCTGGGTATGCTGCTGTATGTCCTGGTGTCCGTGGGCCGCAGCGGCGACTTCAGCCCCGCCCGTCTGTGCGTGTGCATGGCCGTGATGGGCATCGTGTGCTATCTGGCGGCGGCCATGCTGGTGGGCAAGACCCTGCGGGTGCTGCCCAAGCGCCTGCCCGGCGCGGCGGTGACGGCGCTGGTGCTGGTGCTGCTGTGCGTGGCCCTGCGGGCGGACGTTTTCGGCTACGCCGACCGGACGCCCCAGGCGGAGGATGTGGCCCGGGCCCGGGTATATTGCCTGGACACCAGCTTTACCCTGGAGGATCCCCGGTCCCTGGAGACCCTGGTAAAGGCCCAGGCGGAGCTGGCGGAGAATCGCGCCGCAGATATGAACTACCGGATGACCTTTGAGGTGCACTATGTTCTGAAGGACGGCACCTCCATGGCCCGGCGCTACCGGCTGGCGATGACCGAGCCGGTCAAGGCGGCTCTGGAGCAGGTGGCCCAGCTGGAGGAGGTCCAGACCGATGTTATGTTCAACGGCAACGTTCCCCCGTCCGGCTGGCAGCCCACCGGCGGCGGGCTGTGGCTGAACGCCGCCGGCGAAAGCCGGGAGCTGACGGCGGAGGAGGCCCAGGCCCTGTATGACGCCGCCTGGCGGGATGTCCAGGCGAAGAACGTTCTTCCGGTGGATGGCGACTACGCCTGGCTGGGCGTCGAGATCACCCTGTTCCGCGATGGCGACAGCCGCACCATCAGCGCCACCAAGTCCTCTTACAAGGAGCTGACCCAGGCCCTGCTGGACCTGGGCATCCCGGCGGAAGATATCGGTGAGATCAACATAGACTGATAACGCACCAAGGCCCCGGGGGAAGCCCCGGGGCCTTTGGCTTGTCCAAAAAGGGCAAAGCTCTTTTGGGACAAGCCGAATGGGAGGGGCTGAGCCCCTCCCACTTTTTATGATGAGCTATTGCGTGCGTTACAGCTCCCCGGCCCTATACAGCTGGGACTCCCGGCGGTATCCGGCGGCGGAGGCGGCGTTCTGGGCGATCTCCTCCGGCGTCAGGGGGCGGCGGACCCTGGCAGGCGCACCCATGACCATGGATCCGTCGGGAATCACGGCCCCCTGGGTCACCAGGGCTCCGGCGGCAATGATGCAGTCCCGGCCCACCACGGCTCCGTTGAGGACGATGGCTCCCATGCCCACCAGCGTGTTGTCGCCGATGGTACAGCCGTGAAGAATGGCGGCGTGGCCCACGGTGCAGTCCCGGCCGATGACGGCGGGGAAGCCGGGGTCGGCATGGACGACGCAGTTGTCCTGGATATTGGCGCCCTCCCCCACGGTGATGGGGGCCGTCTCCGCCCGGAGCACTGCGCCGAAATAGATGCCGGCCTCCGGGCCGATGGTGACGCTGCCGCGGACGGTGGCATTTTCCGCCACAAAGGCGGATTCGTGGATCACAGGCTTCATGACATTTCCTCCTTAATGAAACAGCCAGCGGGCGATGAGGATCACCACGCAGGCCCCGCCTACGCCGATGAGAATGGCCCCCACGGAGCCGGTGGCGGCGATGCCGATGGTGCCCGCCAGCCAATTGCCCACGGCGGAGCCCACCACGCCCAGGATCAGGTTACGGATCAGGCCGCCGCGGCTGCCCATGAGCTTGCCGGCGATCCAGCCGATGAGGGCGCCTAAAATCAGGGAACAGATCATGCTTTTGTCTCTCTTTCTACCCGCACGGGGTCCACAATATGAACATTCAGGTGGTTATACGGCATCTCCACGGACCGCTGGTCAAAGGCCGTCTTGATCCCCTCCAGCAGGGCGTAATACGCCGGCCAATAGTCGGCGTTTCTGGCCCAGGCCCGGACAATATATTCGATGCCGCTTTCGCCGTAGGCATTGACATACACCTCCGGCGCCGGCTTGTCCAGCAGGCCCGGAGTCCGGGCCACGGCATCCAGCAGCGCCTGGCGCACCGTCTGCACCGGCGCGTCATAGGACGCGCTGACGGCGTGCTCAATGCGCCGGGTGCCAAGAGCCGTATAGTTGGTGATCTTCCCGGCGGAGATGCTGCTGTTGGGGGCGGCAATGCGCAGGCCGTCCGGCGTATCCAGATAGGTATAGGTCAAGGTCAGATCCTTTACCGTGCCCGCGCCGCAGGGGGTATCCACATAGTCGCCCACAGCGAAGGGCTTGGTCACCAGCAGCACCAGTCCCCCGGCCACATTGGCCAGGACATTCTGCACCGCCAGGGATACGGCCAGGGACAGCACCGACAAAAGCGCCACCAGGGACGTGACGGGAATGCCCAGCTGATCGGCGGTGATGAGCACCGTCACCACCCACAGCACCAGGCGCACGGACTGCACCAGGTATTTCCGCACCCGGGCGTCGATATGGGTTTTATCCAGAACCCGGCGCAGCAGCGCCGTCACCAGGCGCACGGCGATCAGACAGATCACCAGCGTCAGCAGCGCTCCCAGCAGCTTCCCCAGGGAGATGGTCCCCAGATGCAGGGCCGACAGGTCCAGCTTTTGATCCAGTGCGCTTTCCACAGTCCGCACCTCCTTGCGCGTTTCGTGCCCCCCATTATACTCCAGGGCGGCGGAATTTGTCAAACCGGCAAAAAAAAGACTTACCCTTTTTGGGGAAAAGTGGTATAATATGGTAAAGAAGAAAAGAGAGGATGAGGGTCATGTATGCAGCGGGCGAATTGGTGGTATATGGCGGCGAGGGCGTCTGCCGGGTGGAGGGCGTGGGCGCGCCGTCCCTGCCGGGTATGGACAAGACCCGACTGTACTACACGCTGTCGCCCCTGTACCGGTCCGGTCAGGTGATGACCCCGGTGGACACTCAGGTGCTCATGCGGCCGCTGCTGACGGCGGAGGAGACGGCGCAGCTCATTGCGGAGCTGGACCAGCTGCCGGAGGAGCAGGCCGAGAGCCACAGCATGCGGGCCATCAAGGACCTGTATCACCAGGTGCTGACCTCCTACGACTGCCGGCGGCTGGCGGGCCTCATCAAGGGCGTGTGCCGGCGGCGCAGCTGGGCCGTTCATCACGGGCGGAAGATAAGCCAGATGGACGAGCGTTATCTGAAGCGGGCGGAGGACGCCCTGTACGGGGAGCTGGGCGCGGTGCTGGGCCTGCCTCGGGAAGAGGTCCCGGCGTACATCCGGAAAACCTGGCCCAAATGGCCGTTATTCTGACGAGAAGGTCGTCAGACGGCCCCGCATTGCCTGCGGGGCCGTTTTTATGCGCAGAAACCATAAGGCGGAGAACCGAAAGCCGGTTCTCCGCCTGAATGGCAGGAAGATTGATGAAAAAAGTTTTTTGTCTCTTGCAAGTATAGAATACCCAAGGGATGTTACAAAAGTTCATGTATAAATATTAAAAAAGTATTAAACATCTTCCACCATTTGTCTCAAAAAGGCCCGGCAGAGCACACTCTGCCGGGCCTTTTTATTCAGCTATACGCCGGTGGGGGGAACGTCAATCAGTCGTTGTTGATGGCGATGACGACGCCGGAACCCACGGTACGGCCACCCTCACGGATAGCGAAACGCAGACCGTTCTCGATAGCGATGG
>ENA-OUOU01000684-OUOU01000684.1-human-gut-metagenome-genome-assembly--contig:-NODE-684-length-19650-cov-9.739117_pt1 | contig 19650 bp, 12 predicted proteins | sample MGYA00237936_ERZ548765 | MGnify/ENA primary metagenome ERZ548765 (study PRJEB26490, sample SAMN05356889) | human gut metagenome | biome: terrestrial biome; feature: human-associated habitat; material...
CCTGGGCTAAGAGCTTCTGCCCTTTCAGGGCGTATTGGGTAATTTCAACCGTACAGGTCGAATTAGTTTCTACCCTTAAGGGAAATTGTTTCTACCCTTAAGGGAAATTGTTAATACCCTTAAGGGAAAATAATTATTCCCTTAAAGGAATTACTTTCTACCTTTAAAGGAAATTGTTCCTGTACCTAATAGAATTCTCCGTTCATAAGTTTTGAATGTAGGTTCAAAAGTATTGAATGTACGTTCATAAGTTTTGAATGTACGTTCAAAACTTATGAACGGAGATTTCTTCTAGTCTTAAAAACAATTTCCATAGGGGATAAAGGCTTTTTCTTATAGGGGTGTCAGCAATATAATCCAATGCCGGATACAATAAATCCCTATTCCGTGCGTTCATATTATTATAATTAATTTATGAAAGAGGTATAACCAAGTGTTTAAATAGTATAGCCAAATGTTTAAATAGGTATAACCAAGTGTTTAAATAGTAAGGAGAAAATAAAAATGATAGAATATATTCATGGCGATCTGACCGAACTGACCCCGGCAATGGCAGTAGTAGAGACTGCAGGAGTGGGGTACGGACTCAATATTTCGCTCAATACCTATACTGCCATTCAGGGCAAGCAGGAAGTAAAACTCTATGTGCATGAGGTTTTGGTGGCAGGTGGAAGAGATGACTCTTTCACCCTTTTCGGTTTCGCCTCCAAGCAGGAGCGCGAACTCTATCGCCAGCTCATCACCGTATCGGGTGTGGGAGGCAATACGGCGAGAATGATTCTCTCGTCGATGTCGCCAAGCGAACTCTGCAATGTGATTTCTACAGGCAACGACAAGATGCTGAAGACCGTGAAGGGTATCGGATTGAAGACCGCCCAGCGCATCATCATCGACCTGAAGGATAAGATCGTGAGTCTGGGCATTGCCGATGAGCTGCCGGCTAATGGCGGTAATGTGGTGATGGTGAACAATGATATCAAGGATGAGGCTGTCAGTGCCCTCACCATGCTCGGTTTCTCACCGGCACCTTCTGCCAAGGTGGTAGTGGATATCCTGAAGGCGCAGCCTGATCTGCCGGTAGAGCAGGTTGTAAAGCTTGCCTTGAAGCAAATTAAATAACTTCTGGCTGAAGCAAATTAAGTAATTTCTGGCAGAAGTAAATTATATCACTTCAGGCTGAAGCAAATCCAGTAACTTTATGAAGGGGCAAAGAATCTTTTATTTTTTGATGGCTTGGCTGATGGTGGCAACCTTCGGCTACGCCCTTGCTTTGCCTTTTCCGCAGCAAGACAAGAAGCTTCCAAAGCACCAGCCCATTCAGGTAGATGAGGATACGATTCCCGATTCCCTGCTGCATCCCCGCTGGAAAATCCAGCTTACCCAACCTTATTCCCTGAGCGATCTCTATCAGAGTCCGCTCGACCTCAAGCGTCCTGATGCCCTCCGGTATCAGGTCATCTACAATGATACCCTCAACCGTTATGTCATCGGCAACCGGATGGGCAATACCTGGCTTTCGGCTCCCATCATGCTCACTCCGGATGAATATATGAAATGGACGGAACAGAACGAGCGCAATGCCTTCTATCGCCAGAAGAACAATGAAATCTATCAGGCGAAGGGCAAGGAGAAGTTCGATTTCTCTGATATGCACTTCGATCTGGGACCTGCCGAGAAAATCTTCGGTCCAGGGGGAATCCGTGTCAAGACCCAGGGTACTGCCGAACTGAAGTTTGGTATCAACAAGAAGAATATCGACAACCCGTCGCTGCCTATCCGCAACCGCAAGACCACGATGATGAACTTTGATGAGAAGATCAATCTCAACGTGAATGGAAAGGTAGGCGATAAGATGGACCTCAACCTGAATTACAACACCGATGCCACCTTCGACTACGATGCCCAGAATATGAAGCTGAAGTATGATGGCAAGGAAGATGAGATTATCAAGCTGGTTGAGGCGGGCAATGTATCCTTTCCCAGCAACTCCTCGCTCATCAAGGGCGCCAGCAGTCTTTTCGGTGTAAGGACCGATATGCAGTTTGGCAAGCTCAAGCTGCAGACGGTGTTCTCGCAGAAGAAGTCGGCTTCCAAGAGTGTATCAAGCCGGGGTGGCGTACAGCTTACTCCCTTCGAGCTTAATGTGGCAGATTACGAGGAAAACCGTCACTTCTTCCTCTCCCAATATTTCCGTAGTCATTATGATGCCTGGATGCAGAAACTGCCGAATCTGCTGACGGGTATCACCATCAACCGTGTGGAAATCTGGGTAACCAACAAGACGGGAACCACCACGAATACCCGAAACATCATCGCCCTGACCGACCTGGGAGAAAACGAGAAGGTGAGCAACCCGATGTGGGGGGCAGGAGGAACGATGGTGCCGGCTAACAATGCCAATACCGAGTATGCATCGATGACAGGTCAGTTTGCCGCTGCCCGTGACATCAACCAGACAGCCTCTGTTCTGGAAGGTGGCGGACTGATAGGCGGCAGCGATTTCGAGAAGCTGGAGAGTGCCCGTCTGCTCAATTCCTCTGAATATACCGTGAACCAGGCGATGGGATATGTGTCGCTGAAGTCTGGTCTGCAGACCGACCAGGTTCTTGCCGTGGCATACGAATATACCTATGGCGGAGTGACCTATCAGGTGGGCGAGTTTGCCTCGGATATCACCGATACCAAGCAGGCTCTCTTCGTGAAGTCGCTGAAGAATACCAGTTGCAATCCACAGCAGGGCAACTGGGACCTGATGATGAAGAACGTATATTATCTCTCTTCGCAGGTGGAAAAGGACAAGTTCCGCCTCGATGTGAAATATCAGAGTGATACAACGGGCGTCTATGTCAACTACATTCCGGAAACGCAGGTGAAGAACCAGCCTATCATCCGTGTGCTGGGTGCCGACCGACTCGATAACAACAACAAGGCGCGCAGCAATGGCTACTTCGATTATGTAGAGGGCTATACCGTATCGAATGGTCGCGTGTTCATGCCGAAGGTGGAACCGTTCGGCAGTTATATGCAGGATTATCTCGTCAAGAAGGGCGTGTCTGAGGAGCAGGCAGAGAAGTATGCCTTCACCGAACTCTATGACAGTACGAAGACCATCGCCAAGCAGATAGCCGAAAAGAATAAGTATCTCATCGTGGGACAGTTCAAGGGCTCGGCAGCCAATGTCATCTCCCTCGATGCCTACAATGTGCCGCAGGGGTCGGTAGTGGTGACGGCAGGTGGCGTTACCCTGAAGGAGGGTACCGACTACTCGGTGGATTACAATGCCGGAGAGGTGACCATCCTCAACCAGAGCATCATCGATGCCGGTACGGCGGTCAACGTCTCCCTGGAGAGCAATACCGATTACGGACAGATGAGAAAGACGATGGTAGGATTCAACTGGGAGTATGAATTCTCCAGGAATTTCCAGATCAGCGGAACCTTGCAGCATCTCTCGGAACAGGCGCTCACCAACAAGGTGGCGATGGGCAGCGAACCGCTGAAGAATACGCTCTGGGGCATCAACCTGAACTGGAAGAAGGAGAGCCAATGGCTTACCAACATGCTCGACAAGATACCGTTCCTGCATCTCACCCAACCTTCCTACATCTCCTTCAAGAGTGAGTTTGCCCAGCTTCTGGCGGGCGAGGCAGGAGGAGTGCAGGACAATGCTTCGTATATTGATGACTTCGAGAATACCAAGGGAACCATCGACGTGATGACTCCTACTTCGTGGGTTATCTCCAGTGTGCCGTCGCTCAACTTCAAGGATGATTACAATGACAAGACGGGGTTGACCAGCGGTTTCCATCGTTCCCGCCTTGCCTGGTACACCATCGATCCGCTCTTCACCCGACGGGGCAGTTCGCTCACTCCGGGTCATATCAAGAGCGACCTCAAGCAGTTGAGCAACCACTATGTCAGAGAGGTGTATGTAAAGGAGCTTTTCCCTCTGCGCCAGCAGAGCACCTATCAGGGAGCCACCAGCACCCTGAGTGTTCTCAATCTGGCTTACTATCCATCGGAGCCGGGACCTTACAACTTCAATGTATCCGATCTGCAGTCGGATGGTACCCTTGCCAACCCGTCCCGCAACTGGGGTGGAATGATGCGCAAGCTGGATACCAACGATTTCGAGCAGGCAAACGTGGAGTATATCGAGTTCTGGATGCTCGATCCGTTCATCTATTCCCGAGAGCAATCGGATGCTGCCGACTATGGTGGCGACTTCTACATCAACCTGGGCGAGGTGAGCGAGGACATCCTACGTGATGGCAAGAAGTTTTATGAGAGCGGAATGCCGGTGGATGGCAGCAACAGCTTCACCTATACGCAGTGGGGTAAGATTCCTACGCAGAGCACCGTGACATACGCATTTGCCACCACCAGCGGAAGCCGTGCCCTGCAGGATGTGGGATTCAATGGTCTGACCGATGCCGAAGAGCAGGAATTCTACAAAAGTGCCTATCTCGACCAGATACAGGGAAAGGTGAACCAGGCGGTGTTCGACAGTATCTTTGCTGACCCTGCCCGGGATAACTATCACTATTTCAGAGGATCTGACTGGGATGAGATGCGTGCGCCCATCCTTCAACGATATAAGTATATCAACAACCCTCAGGGCAATTCGCCTGACAGCGAAAGCCGTACCGAGAGTTATGATACCTCCTATAAATCGACACCGGATGTGGAGGACATCAACCAGGACTATACGCTGAACGAATACGAGAAGTATTTCCAGTATCACGTCAGCATCCGTCCGGAAGATCTCGTGGTGGGCAGCAACTTCATCGTGGATAAGCGCGAATACACCCAGACTTGGCGAGACAACACGAAATCCACGGTTACCTGGTATCAGTTCCGCATTCCTGTGGATGAGTTTGAGAAGCGCCAGGGAAACATCAACGATTTCTCCAGCATCCGCTTCATGCGAATGTTCCTCACCAACTTCAAGAAGCCTATCGTGCTCCGCTTCGGTACGCTCGACCTGGTACACAGCAAGTGGCGTACCTATGACCAGCCGTTGGGTGCAGCCAGTGGCGGAACCTTGGAGGCGAGTGCCGTCAGTCTGGAGGAAAATGCTGAGAAGACACCGGTCAACTATGTGCTTCCTCCGGGTATCAGCCGCGAGCAGGATCCATCGCAGCCACAGCTTGTCGAGGCAAACGAGCAGGCGCTGAGTATGGTGGTGAAGGATCTGACCCATGGCGAGGCAAAGGCGGTATATAAGAACTCTACCCTCGATCTCCGCCAGTACAAGCGCATCCAGATGTTTGCCCATGCCAATGCCCTGGAGCAGAACGCCACCAATCTGAAGAACGACCAGCTGGCGGTATTCATCCGTCTGGGCAGCGACTATAAGAACAATTACTATGAGTATGAGATTCCGCTCAAGCTGACCGAACCTCGCAACAATTATAACCGCAACAGTTCTGCCGACAGAAAGCTGGTCTGGCCGGAGGAGAATATGCTCAATGTAAACTTGAGCGTATTTACCAGTCTCAAGAAGGAGCGAAACAAGGCGAAGGCTGCTGGTATGGCTTCCTATATGGCACCTTATATGATGATGGATGCAGAACATCCGGGCAACCGGATCACCATCGTGGGCAATCCGAGCCTGGGAGAGGTAAAGACGCTGATGATAGGTGTGAGAAACAATTCGGATGAGGTGAAGAGTGGAGAAGTCTGGGTCAACGAGCTCCGGCTTCTGGAGCATAACAACAAGGGAGGATGGGCAGCCAATGCCAATCTGAACGTGCAGCTCTCCGACCTGGGTAGCGTGAATGCTACCGGCCGCTATATGAGCGAAGGCTTCGGCGGTCTGGAAGACGGTGTGGCTAGCCGCAGCACCGATAATTATGGTACCTATAGCGTGACCACCTCGTTGGAGATGGGTAAGTTCTTCCCCGACAAGGCGAAGGTAAGCATACCTTTATATTATAGTGTGACGAAGGAGAAGACTTCTCCGAAATACAATCCGCTGGATACGGATATGGAACTGAAGGATGCGCTGGATGCCGCCGGTTCGAAGACTGAGCGGGACTCTATCGAGAACATCGCCGTGACCAAAGTCACCCAGACCAACTTCTCGGTATCCAATGCCCGGGTAGGTATCGCCACCCGTCGTCATCCGATGCCTTATGATCCAGCCAACTTCTCGTTTACCTACAGTCATGCTCATCAGCATACTACGGGTGAGACCACGGTCTTCGAGAATCGGGACAACTGGCGCGGAGCCCTGGATTATTCCTGGACACCAATCTATAAGGCGTGGGAACCTTTCAAGAAGTGGAAGAACAAGAGCAAGTGGCTCGACATTCTGAAGCGATTCGGATTAAACTGGTTGCCTCAGAACATCGCCTTCAATACGGAGATGACGCACGAGACTTATGAACTGCAGGAACGCGATATGGAGAGTACGCTCAATTCGCAGCTGCCGCTCACCGTGAGCGACCAGTTCCTCTGGAACCGCGAGTTCTCTCTGCGCTGGGATCTGACCAAGAACCTGCACATGAACTTCCAGAGTGCCACCCATGCACAGGTAGATGTGCCTTATCCGGATGTGAATGCCGATCTCTATGCCGACCAGTATCATGCCTGGAAGGATTCGGTGTATCGAAGTTCGGTATGGCAGAGTGTGAAGAGCTGGGGTACGCCGCTCGACTACAGTCAGAACTTCACGGCATCCTATAAGTTGCCTATCCATCTGCTGCCAGTCTTCGACTGGGTGAATACCGATGCCTCCTACAACGCCAACTATACTTGGGAGCGAGGTACGGAGGATGAGAACGGCAACTCGTATGGCAACACCATCAACACCCAGCGCGAGCTGACGATTAACGGAAGCTTCGACCTGGTGCGCCTCTACAACCACATCCCATTCCTCAAGAAGGCGAATGACCGATTCAACCGCTCGATAAGCAGGAGTGAGATAGAGCGGAAGAAGAAGGAGAAGGAAGCCAGACGGAAGCAGGCTTTGCTGAAGAATGCACTGCAGAAGAATGATATGCAGAAGAATCAGGTAGATCTGGCAAAGGCGCTTCCGAAAAACAGGAAGGCTTTCGAGAAGGAAATCACCCTCCTGCCGGATACTACCCTGCTCATCAGACATGGCAAGAACAGCAAGCGACTCATCATTTCAGCTAAGACGGAGGATGGAAAGGTGTATCATCTGAAATACAAAAAGGTGGATAACAACCAGATCCGTATCAAGTCGAAGGTGGATAGCATGATGAAGCTGAAGATTACGGTGATGCCGAAAGAGCCGCTCGATAACGAAAGATGGTATCGGACTGCCCAGACGGCAGCCCGACTGGCAATGATGCTGCGCAAGGTGAGCTTCACCTACCGCAACAACTATCAGATGCTTCTGCCGGGCTTTACTCCTAACGTGGGTGATGCCTTCGGACAGAAGAAAGTGGGAACGATGGCGCCGGGACTGGATTTCGCCTTCGGACTGGTGGATGACAGCTATATCGGAAAGGCAAGAGACAACGACTGGCTGCTCTGCAACGACTCGATTGCTACGCCGGCTACTACCAGCAAGACCGAGAATCTGCAGCTGCGTGCCACCCTGGAACCAGTCAAGGATTTCAAGATAGATCTTTCTGCCACCCGCACCATGACCACGCAAAAGAGCATACAGTATATGTATGAGGGTACACCGACCACCCAGAGCGGAACTTTCCAGATGACTACCATCTCGCTGAGTTCGGCTTTCGAGGGAATCGGAAATGTCAACAGTGGTTATCGCAGCAGGACTTTCGAGAAGTTTGTCAACTCGCTCGATGGTTTCCGCCAGCGGGTGGAGTCGCAGTATGCCGGAACGGTATATCCTGCGGGTTCTAACTTGGGCGGTGGTAAGTATGATGCTTCCCGCACACCGGTTAATCCGTATAGTGGTGATGTGATGATTCCTGCATTCCTCAATGCCTATACCTCGATGGGCGGCAGTTCGCTCTCCATCTTCCCGGCATTGAGCCGACTCTTGCCAAACTGGACGGTGCGTTATAGTGGCTTGGGCAAGTTGCCTTGGTTCCGCGAGCACTTCAAGAGTGTGAACATTAACCACGCCTACAAGAGCATCTTTGCCGTGGGCAGCTATAGCAGCTACAGTACCTATCAGGAGTATATGAATGGTCTGGGCTTCGTGACGGATGCCTCTACGGGTAATCCATCGCCTAGCAGCATGTTCAATGTTTCTCAGGTGAGCATCAACGAGGCATTCTCGCCATTGCTCGGTATGGATGTTACGCTGAACAACAATATGACCATCAAGGGTGAGTATCGCCAGACCCGAGTGCTGAACCTCAGCATGACGAGTGTACAGGTGAACGAGGCGCTGAGCAAAGACTGGGTGGTAGGTATGGGCTATCGCATCAACAATTTCAACCTCTTCGGTGCTCCGAAGGCACACAAGGTGAAGGGAAGAACGGGTGCCCAGCAAAACAGCAGAAACGGAAGCAAGGGCAAGAATCAGACCCAGAACTACGGTCCTAATCATGACCTGAACCTGCGTCTTGACTTCAGTTTCCGCAAGCAGGCAGCCATCGTCCGTGATATAGCCACGATGACGAGCAGCGCCAGCAGCGGCAACAATGCCCTGAAGCTGAGCTTCACGGCTGATTATACCTTGAGCAAGATGCTCACCATGAGTTTCTACTATGATCGCCAGACCAACACGCCGCTCTTGTCGAGCAGCAGTTATCCTACCACCACGCAGGATTTCGGTCTGAGCATCAAGTTCTCGCTGACGAGATGATGTTTTTTATCGCCCAACTGCGGTGCAAAGGTACAATAAAAAAAGACATTGTGTTTTGCAAGGTTGTCGCTGGGAGGACAGGTAATAAACCTGCGCTCCCAGCGCATTCTTGCTTTATAAGAATGGGGCCATGTAAATTGGAATCAAGAGTGTTTGCCCATCTTTCTGTAGATCTTTGGTGTAAACCAAGTACGGATTTACTATTCTGTCGGAGAATTTTTGACAGAAAGCATCAAGCGAGGCATGCGTTTTATATCCAGACGACTTGACCTCTATTGGTTGGCTATATATTTTTTTCTCTTGAATACCATATTCTCCATATTTTCAATGTTTTATGGGGCATAAGTTACATGAAAAATATGTTTTGCCAAAATCTTTTTAGCGAAAATATGTCGTTTTACCAAAATTAATTTTCGTGATTTATGTCGTTTTACCAAAATTTTTTTTGTGAAAATATGTCGTTTTACCAAAATCTTTGCTGCAAAAGTGTGGTCATCAATGTCATTAAGGATTTGAACTTTCATATAAGCAAAGAAAAAGCCGCTAGGATATCGTGTGAGTATATCCTGGCGGCTTTTTGCTTAGCTTCCCAGCTCCAACTGATTTCTTACCAATTTGTAGTAAGTACCTCGCTTGGCTGTCAGTGATTCATGGTTGCCAATCTCCACTACCTGTCCGTGTTTCAGCACGATAATCTGGTCGGCATTCCTAACAGTACTGAGTCGGTGAGCCACGATGACCACCGTCTTGCCAGCATAGAATTCTTCCAGATTCGTCACGATGTCGTATTCGTTGCTGGCATCTAGCGAATTGGTTGCCTCATCCAGGAAGAGATAGTCTGGATTCTTATAGATGGCGCGAGCTATCAATATGCGTTGTTTCTGCCCTTGGCTTAGTCCCATGCCATCTCTGCCAATCTTGGTATTGAAACGCAAGGGTAGGTAAAAGATGTCGTCCTTGATACAGGCAAGGTCGGCTGCTTGATAGAGCTGTTCTTGGTTCACATCATTGTCATCCACCGCTATGTTGCGAGCGATGGACTCAGAGAAGATGGCTCCCTCCTGCATTACTACACCACACTGCCTGCGCCACCACTTCTTGTTGAGCTTATTGACATCCGTCCCGCCAATGGTCAGCTTGCCTCCAGATACAGGATAATAGCCCAGCATCAATCGGATGAGCGTAGTCTTTCCACTGCCAGATGCTCCCACGATGGCTGTTACCTTGCCATGTGGTATATGAATATTGATGTCATCCAACGTTTTATATATGGCATGTGGATCATATTTAAAGTCCACATGTCTTAGTGTGATACCTTCGCTAGCGTCTTCCACCTGCTTTTTTAGTCCCTCTTTGCCGTTTTCATCCTTCATCAAGTGTATCTCGTTGATGCGCTCCAAGCTGATCTTCACATCTTGCAGAGAATAGAAGAATTGCATCAGTTGCTCCACTGGCGAATTGAGCTGTCCGATGATGTATTGGATGGCAAGCATCATACCCAAGGTGATGTCACCATGAATGACGGATGCTGCCGCTACTACGGTTATCACCATATTCTTGATTTCATTGATGAAGATGCTGCCAGCCTCTTGGGTTTGCTGCAACTTGAGTGATTTCTGCTGCACACGGAAGAGGTCGTGCTGCACCGTTTCCCATTCCTTGCACTTTCGGCGTTCACAGTCCTGCAGCTTGATTTCTTGCATGGAAGTGATAAACTCATAAGTTCGGTTATTGTTGATTGCCTGCTGCTCAAAGAGTTCATAATCAATCACCTTTCTGCGGCGCAGGAAAGACAGCAGCCAACAACCATAACCCAAACTACCCAACAAGAAAATGCAGAACACAAATTTGCTATACATAAACAATACCACGCTGAACACCACAAAGGTGAGCATGGAGAAGGTTACATTCAGACAGTTTTGCGTTAAGAAGTTATTCACACGGCTATGGTCGCTCATTCGTTGCATCAGGTCGCCCATCAACTTGGTGTCGAAGAAAGACATCGGCAGTTTGAGCAACTTAACGAAGAAATCGCTAAGCAGGGAGATATTAATGTTCATACCTATACGGAGCAATATCCAGCGACGATAGAAGTCGATAGTTGTACGACTGGCTGTAAGCATCAGTTGCCCCAAAAGTATCAGCCAGATGATATTGAGGTCTTTGCCCTTGATGCCTTCATCCACAATAGCCTGGGTCAGAAATGGCAATACCAATTGCATGCCACTACCCAATATCAACCCGATGACAATCTGTAAAAAATACTTGCGGTATTTCTTGATGTAGCCAAAGAGAAATCTGAAGGAACGTCGCTCGCTTGCATCAGTCATACCATCCATCTTAAACTCAAAAAAGGCAGGTGTCGTCTCAAAGAACATCACGATGCCAGCCGGTCTGCCATACGACAGTGTGCTAGCCCAGTGGGCGATGAATTCATCATAACCATAAGTAATGTGCCCCTTAGCAGGATCAGAGATATAAAACTTTCGTCCTTTCTTTACCTTATATAATACCACGAAATGGTTTTGGTTCCAATGCAGGATAGCAGGCAGAGGATTCTCTGCCAGTTCATCTACCGTGGCCTGGGCACTAAGGGTATGAAGCCCCAGAATATCGGCTGCCTCGCTGATGCCCAACAGGGAAACCCCTTCGGTTGTGGCAAAACAATATCTCGACAGGGCACTAAGGGTATAGTCCCTGCCGAAATACTTACATATCATTTGCAGACACGCGATGCCACACTGCATGCTGTCATGCTGAAGAGTGAGTGGAAAACTATTCATATATCTGTTTTACAATCGGTTTATTTCCTCCCGAGCTGCGCCCTTGCCTCGATAACTCTTCTTCTTGTTGAAAGAATATGTTACATTGAGAGATACATTGTGAACACCGCCCTTGAGGTTTTGATAGAAAGACACTCCATTGGTCTCAATCAAGTTCTTTTGACGCCAAAGCTTGAAGCAATCATTCCAGTAGATGGTAAATGCCCAATTGCCCAAGCTCTTGTTAAGTCCCATGTCAAGGAGAACATATCCCTTGGTATAGTTAGTGGCAGAATATCCTTTGCTAACCCATATTCCATCGAAATAAGCATAGATTCCCCAAGGTAAGTCAAAGCGGTTGCGCATAGTCATATTAAACAACGGCTTGTTGTATGACTTTTCGGGATTACCATATTCCAACTTCTGCAATCTCAGCACACCGTATAGCGTAGGATGCCAGATGCCTATGTCCAATCTTTGCCCTGCCACCATCTGAAAATAATCATAGCTAGGTAAGTTTACATTTTTGATGATATTTACCTTCTTGTTTTCCATATATGAATAAGTTGTGGCAAGTTCTCTCATGCTATGTACATAAGAGAGGCTCAAGCTCGTCTTAAGATAACTCACATCCAAACTTAGCTCTCTTTCTAGTGATGATTTCAGCAAAGGATTTCCAAGCATCCATGATGTATGCGAGGCATAAGAATAAGTATTGCTCAGCATACTATAGCTAGGACGGTCAACTGAAGAGCTGTAAGATAATCCCAAACTCAGATTGTCGTTCTGATAATCAATGCTTACGTATGGAAGCCAATCCGTAAAACTCTTAGATTGTTCAGCAACCTTCTCACCATTAAGTATATAAGCAAAGTCGGTGTTCTCTACACGCAGTTCTGTTCTTGCGCTCCATGAAGGGCTAAGCTGCCAATTTGCCGTAATGTATCCTGCTGTCAGATGCTGGCGTTCCTCATCATGAGAAGCATCAAAGAGAGCCTCGTCATGAGAGGTGCTTCCCACAAAAGATTGGCGAGTCTTGGTATACGAATATTGGGTGCCTAAGTCTAGAGTTACAGCCTTCCATGAAGCAGTGAAATTAGCCTTGCCCGCTACCAGGTGATTGTTGCTATGACTTACTGTACCAATATGATTCGCATAGTTCTCACCTTGCTCGTTGACATCAGAGAGTTCATTGGAGTAGTTGTAAAGATAGTCCACATCTGCCGCCAACTGATAGTTCTTCTTTTCACCGAATTTCAATATAGCATAAGAGTTGAGATAATGGCGTGTATTTTGCTTTGACTGTTCACTCGTTGACTCAAGCTGTGCATTCTCTGGCTCTACATTTGTCTGGATGTCATTTGTTGAAGAGTATTTTCCCTTAGGTTTTCTGCTAAATTCATAACGGATGCCCAGAGAATTGGCTCCAAAGTCGTAACTAGCACCTATATTGGCGTTTAACTTATGCGCACGATTCTTATAGGTAGTATTTGTTTTTGTTTCATACTCATTATTGCCAAACTTTTCCAGATAGTAGCCTGTTTGCTTTTCTCCGTCCCCGGCATAATTGGCTCCGGCATACACTCCAAGTCTATTGCTGCCAGTCCAAGACAAGTCCAGGCCCGTTCTCCCGTATGAAACATCAGAAAGTGTAGCACCGGCTTTTGCTAAGCCTGCCCATCCTGTATCCTGCTTTTTGGTATGGATGATAATGACCGACTTCACATCTGCCTCATATTTAGCTCCAGGATTGGTGATGATTTCTACTCTTTCGATATTCTGAGAGGAGAGTTGTTGCAGTTCAGAATTGTCTCTTACCTTTCGCTGGTTGATGTAAATCTCTGGAGTTCCTTTGCCCAATACCGAAATATTATTGCCTATGCCATCAATTAATGGCATCTGCTTGATGGCATCCAAGGCAGAACCCAACTTAGACAAAGGGTTACCTATCATAGAGACGGTTAATCCCATATTGTTAGACTTCACGTAGTTGCGATGTCCCTTCACAACGACTTCACCTAACAGCTTGGCGTCATCCTGCAGGGTGATATTACCAATAGATTCATTATGGCAAATAAGATAGTTTGTCTTATATCCCATGGCAGATACTTTGAGAATATCGCCATTTTGGTATCCATTCAGTGAGAATGCACCATTCTCGTCGCTTACAGTGCCTTTTATAAATGTGGAGTCCTGCTGGTTAAGCAAGAATACATTCGCATAAGGCAAGGCTTCGCCCTGCTCATTGATAATTTTTCCAGTGATGTGTTGAGCCATAACAGGCATAGTTGCTATACACAGAAATGGCAATAATATCTTTTTCTTCATAATTTTCTCTTTTAATATTGTGGACTTACTTCAGGAGCAAATTGACATCTTGGATCAGGATAATCCCAGTTTTCTTCCCCATATGCTCTTATGATTTTTACAAAACATCTTCGATGTTTTTGATTGCAAAAATCCAAGACTTTACAGTTGTGACATGAGCTTTGTTTTCGAAACATTTTTCTGTGCATACAGAAAAGCTCTTTCGCTTTTGACGAGTTCCAAACTTCTTGTATGGATTGCTTTTTCAAATCTCCAATGATAAATTGTGGGTGCCAATACATTAGTTCGCAAATGCTTACCTTACCATCAGGCAAAACAAATGCTCTATTTTGTAGAATACCGCATGTGCCGCCAACAAAATATTCATCCGTAGGCTTGCCATCTTTTAGATGCTCATTTAAAATTTCATCACTGCATATTATCTTAAACTCTGCTTTTGACAACAGTTGAGTTCTTATGAATTTATATATATTCTCTAATTGTTCTCTTGAAGCTTTAACGCTTTCATAGGACTCCGTGGAATATATAGATTTTTCAGGAGCTCTGATTTCCCAATAAATCAAGCCTTTTATGCTTTTAATATAGTTATAAAGCCTTTCTATTTCTGCCTCTATTGCTGTTGATTTTATCAATATCGTATTTATCTGAATTTTAAACTTGTATTTCTCCAGATAAGAAATTGCTTTCTTGATTTTATCAACATAATCAAGTTTAACTCCAATGGTCTCTTCTAGAACAATTGGATTCAACGAGTCTAATGACACTTGAACTACATTATTATACTTTGTGTTATGTAGCTTTTTTACCATTTCCTCAGTCAATGGATACTTTGTGGATATAAAGTTGGGACACATATCATATTCTACAAGCCTTTTAAGAATTATGTCCCAATCTTTACGGCAAAAAACCTCACCGCCTATTATATCAATGTGTGTCATCTTAAGAGCATGGGCCTCCTCTATGATTTCCAATATCTTTTCTGTTGACAAAGTTTTGTACTTAGTATTCTTATCTGCGTAACAGTATTTGCATTTTGTAGCACATTTTGCTGTCAACATAAAAAGCAAAGACTGAGGTGCAGAATGCATTCTGTCTGGTGTCAAATCTAAATGTTGAAGGCTTATCTCTATGTCCGATTCTCTTCTTGCAGACAATTCTTCATCTTTGACAAATCCGATTGGAATTAGTACATTTTTTGGGAAAAATATTTTGTGCTCCTCAAATTCCGTAAAAATGGGCTTCTGGTTTTCTATATATTGTAAAATCATATCATAAGCTTGTCTAACTGTAATTCCATATTCTGCTGCAAGATTATCACAATGTTCGGAAATGTTTTGTGGCTCTATGAATTTATTTAAAATGCATGCTTGGACAGGATGGACAAAACTAATCCAATCCGAAGAACTGTAGTCTTGCACTGTTTTCTTCGAATACATAACAATTCTATCTTGATCAACTTTAAAAGAATAATCAGGATTTAGAATATAAGTCTCATTTATATTCATTCGATATCTTAATAAAGATAGGCACGCTGTATGTTTACAGCATGCCTATTGGGTTCTTACTTAGAAACAGCTTCACTATCGCACTTTACTGCAGCAGTAAAAATGCAAGTAATACTTTCTGATTTCTTACCTCCTTTGACTTGCATCAAGTCTAAAACGTTTAAATTCTTGTTCATTTTTTTAATTTTAATTGTTAATACTCTGTTTACTAGCCGAATTTACGCATCGGTCTATACATGCGCTTTTTGCCAGTTGTGTCTGGATATAATATTACCGGTTCTATTATAATCTTTCTTCAGGAGGAACTAGACGAATATGATTTCGTCTTCTTCCCCTTCTTCCTCATCTTCCTCAATATAGATGCGAGTTCCATCAGGAAGTGTAATCCATCTTCCTCCTAATACATTAGAAATCTCTTCTTTATTTAAAACTTTCATTGTATGTTACTTTTTTTATTCAAGTGCAAAGGTAAGCAATGTTTTTCTAACGACATCTAACAAAAAACTAATATTTTTCTAATAATTTTCTAATATGGTATTTTTTATGTTGCAAATTCAATTATTATTTGTATTTTTGCATCCAAAAATGAAAAAAAGTATGAAGAAAGTATATTCTATAGCATTGTTAGCTGTCTTTATGATAGTATTCCTGCAGGGATACAATGTGCACTTGCAGTATCAAAAATACAAGTTAAAATGTATTGATGAGATTAATGATATGCTGGTACAATCAGTTGACGAGGAATACCATGATAGAGCAAAAAGTAAAAATAATCCTGACAAAAATGGAGAATACCATATTCGATATAAAGTATTCAATGCAACAGACAAAATTCAAGAGAAAAATATAAAAGAACCTGGCTTAGATTTGCAAACTTTAGATATTGGTTCCCTAAAAAAACAAGGAATAGTAAGTAATTATGGGGATGCCGTCATATTGCTGTCACAAGACATGTTGGAGCAAGAAGGTAAGCCTCTTAATCTAGCTAAGTTGGATGAAATAGTAACAAGGAGAATGGAGGACAAGGTAGAGCGCTCCATATTCTTACTCGACAAAAATAAAAAGATAATAAAGGCAGAGGGAGTAAATAATGTACCTTCCTCGTGGGTTTGCTCAAAAGATGTAGTAGTAAATTTAGCCAATCTCCGATTTGTAAGAGTTGCTATGCCTGTTCCACCTTCTCAGTTTATAGCACACTCTATATGGACATTGGCTCTGTCTGTACTATTTGTGCTGATAGCTGTAGTTTGCATCGGTTACCACCTCTTAGTGATAAAGAGAAAAGAGCAGCTTCTAAGAAATCGAGAACTAGGCGTTAATGGTATCATCCACGACCTCAAGGCTCCTATCAATAGCGTTATCTCTGTATTGAGTTTGCTAAAAGTGAAGGTAAAGGAAGATAAGATATTGTTGGATGTAATTTCACAAGCAAGTGACAAGGCTAAGTTGCTGGTGAGCGATATAGAATCTATATTGCTTGCAGCCAAGGGTGGCAATGATAGAATATTACTCAATTTGAAGAAGGTCAGTCTTCTAGAATTAACAAATATCGTTAAGACAGATATGGACATATTATATAAGGAGAAGCCGCATAACATCGTTATTTCCGATGAGACGCAAGGTGAAGGCATGGCGTATGCCGACGAATTATATATCCGTAATGTGATGAGGAATCTGGTGGAGAATGCACTGAAATATTCTGATGACGGAGTGAATGTTCAAGTGTTAATCAGAAATATAGACGAAAGTATCGAGGTTAGCGTAACCGATGATGGGTGGGGCATTGCCCCCAAGGACCAGAAGTTGATTTTCAGACAGTTCTACCGTGTACGGCAGCATAACCAGGTTAAGGGATATGGTATCGGATTGGCTGTGGTGAAATATGTGGTGGAAGCACATCATGGAAGAATATGCGTAAATAGTGAATTAGGAAAGGGAAGCTGTTTTACCTTCAGTCTTCCTAAAGCACAATAAAAATGGCAGGAAAAATGGAAAAATTGAAAGTAATCATTGTGGATGACGATAAGTTGCTAGGCACTACACTGGTACTGGGCTTAGAAGGGTTAAGCATGAAACCTTACTATCTAGACTCATTGGATGGACTTTTGGATAAAATTTCTGAGGTCCAACCTAATATATTGGTACTAGACGTTGAGGTAGGTATGGGAAATGGCATCGAGATACTAAAAGAATTGAAGCTTCATGCCATCAACATACCTGTTATCATTATGTCCTCACATATTCAGATGGATTACATCTCAAAAGCATTGGAGAACGGGGCTTTTCATTTCTTGAAGAAACCATTTGAGATAGATGAACTTGGCGCATACATCCAGCGTTTTGCAAAAACTGATGAAAAGTTAGGGATAGTGACCGATATCCAAATAGGCTGTCTAAACTTGCATATGCAATCCCATGCTCTATATACTAAAAATAACGATCAACTTCATCTTTCCCAGAAACAGTTTGAGGTGCTTAGTATATTGGCACAAAATCTAGGGAAGATTACGACTCGTCAAACTTTGAAATGTCAACTATGGCCTGATGGCAACTATTCTGATCCCAGCTTAGATAACTACATTTCGCAACTAAGAAAAATCTTATCGGTTGATGAGAGTGTTAAATTAGAAACAATCCCGAAAGTTGGCTTCCTGTTAAAAACTAACAAATGAGAGTGTGCCATTCGTGTAAAGAAAAAGCCGCAAGGATATCGTGTGAGAATATCCTGGCGGCTTTATATGGTAGTTTGAAAAAACGTTATTTCTTGTCGTAAGCGTGAACAGGGTAGTCGATGGTGTAGTGAAGACCACGACTCTCCTTGCGCTCGATAGCCATACGGGTGATGAGGTAACCCACATTGATCATGTTGCGGAGCTCGCAGAGTTCCTTGCTCACCTTGACACGCTTGAAGAGATTCTCGGTCTCTTCGTAAAGAAGGTCGAGGCGGTCCCAGGCACGCTTCAGTCGGAGGTCGCTACGAACGATACCTACATAGTTGCTCATGCATTCGCCTACTTCCTTGATGCTTTGGGTAATCAATACCTTCTCCTCGTTGGTCATGGTACCCTCGTCGTTCCAGGCTGGAACCTTCTCATTGAAATCATATTCATCTACATGCTCCAGACTGTGCTTGGCAGCAGTCTCGGCATATACCACAGCTTCGATGAGAGAGTTGCTGGCAAGACGGTTGCCACCATGCAGACCGGTGCAAGAGCACTCGCCCAAGGCATAGAGGCGGTTGATGCTTGAACAGCCGTTCAGATCTACCTTGATACCACCACACATATAGTGAGCGGCAGGACGAACCGGGATGTAATCCTTGGTGATATCGATGCCGATGCTGAGACACTTGGCATAGATGTTAGGGAAGTGACGCTTGGTCTCCTCCGGATTCTTATGGGTAACATCCAGGCAGACATGATCCAATCCGTGAATCTTCATCTCCTTATCGATGGCACGTGCCACGATGTCGCGAGGAGCCAAACTCAGGCGCTCATCATATTTCTCCATGAAGCTCTCGCCGTTAGGCAGACGCAAGATGCCGCCGTATCCACGCATTGCCTCGGTGATGAGGAATGCAGGGTGGGTCTCTCCTGGATGATAGAGGGCTGTAGGGTGGAACTGTACGAACTCCATATCAGCTACGGTACCCTTGGCACGGTAAACCATCGCCTCGCCATCACCGGTAGCGATGACTGGGTTGGTGGTAGTCTGATAAACGGCACCACATCCACCGGTACACATCACGGTAACCTTGCTCAGATAGGTATCCACCTTCTGGGTGTCAGGATTCAGAACGTAGGCTCCGTAACAGTTAATATAAGGTGTACGGCGGGTAACACGGGCACCCAAGTGGTGCTGAGTGATGATTTCTACAGCGAAATGATTTTCCTTGATATCGATGTCTGGGCAGTTGCGTACAGCCTCCATCAGACCGCGCTGGATTTCAGCACCTGTATCATCTGCGTGATGAAGAATGCGAAACTCGCTGTGTCCGCCCTCACGATGAAGATCGAACTTGCCATCCTGCTGCTTGTCGAAGTTGACACCCCACTGCACGAGCTCCTTGATCTGCTCTGGTGCCATGGTGACAACCTGCTTCACAGCCTGATAGTCGCTGATGTAATCACCAGCGATCATTGTATCCTGTATGTGCTTATCGAAGTTATCTACTTCCAAGTTGGTAACTGACGCCACACCACCTTGTGCAAATGAAGTGTTTGCCTCATCGAGTGAGGTTTTGCAGATCATACACACTTTACCTTTATGCGCTCTGGCTACTTTCAGAGCGTAACTC
>ENA-OUOU01000708-OUOU01000708.1-human-gut-metagenome-genome-assembly--contig:-NODE-708-length-19279-cov-10.934301_pt1 | contig 19279 bp, 15 predicted proteins | sample MGYA00237936_ERZ548765 | MGnify/ENA primary metagenome ERZ548765 (study PRJEB26490, sample SAMN05356889) | human gut metagenome | biome: terrestrial biome; feature: human-associated habitat; material...
TCAGGAAGATGTTGCTGATGGCACCATCCTCGATCTTGAAGCACTTCATGTCCTGCCCGCCGATGTCAATAATGAAGTCCACGTCCGGCATAAAGTACTTGGCAGCGGTAAAATGTGCCACCGTTTCCACCAGACCGTAATCACAGCGGAAAGCGTTTTTCACCAATTCCTCGCCGTAGCCGGTGGTGGTAACACTGGCCACCTGCAGCCCCGGATGCTCCTTATAGATCTTGAGCAGCTGCTCCCGGATGAGGGGCAGCGGGTTGCCAAGGTTGGGCTGATAGTTGGTGTACAAAATCTGGCTCTTTTCATCCACCACCACCAGCTTGACGGTGGTAGAGCCGGAGTCGATGCCGATATGCACCGGCCCGCAGTGGGCACTAAAAGCCACGCGGGGCACACTGTGAGACATGTGCCGTGCGTGGAAAGCCTCGTACTCCTCCTTGCTGGCGAACAGCGGCGGCTCGCTGGCATAGGTAGCAGTGGCGGCGTACTTGTCCAGCGCAGCGGCCACCTCGGTGAGCACAAATTCCTTGTCGGCATACAACGCAGCGCCCAGCGCCACATACAGCAGACTGTTTTCCGGGCAGGTGCCGGTCACGTTCAGCGCTTCGTCAAAGCTCTTGCGCAGCACGGTGCTGAAGGTGAGCGGGCCGCCCAGATAGAGGATATTACCCTTGATGGGGCGGCCCTGTGCCAGACCGGCGATGGTCTGGTTGACCACGGCCTTATAGATGCTGGCGGCGATATCCTCGGTGCGGGCACCCTGATTGATCAGCGGCTGCACATCGCTTTTGGCGAACACGCCGCAGCGGGAAGCGATGGTATAGGTGCGCTGCGCCTGCTCGGCAGCCTTGTTCATTTCCTCGGCGCTCATCTTCAGCAGAGTGGCCATCTGGTCGATGAAAGCACCGGTGCCGCCGGCACAGCTGCCGTTCATGCGCACCTCGGTGCCGTTGGTCAAAAACAGGATCTTGGCATCCTCGCCGCCCAGCTCAATGACACAATCAGTCTTTGGCATAAAGCGCTTGACCGCCACGCGGGTGGAGAATACCTCCTGCACAAAGGGCACACCGCAGCTGTCGGCCAAGCCCATACCGGCAGAGCCGGAGATGCTGAGCAGCGCCTTGCGGCCATGCAGATGCTCGGCATCAATGCGCCGCAGCAGCTCCTGCGCCTTTTCCAGAATATGACTATAATGTCGTTCGTATGTAGAATACAGCAGTTCATCATGCTCGCCCAGCACCACGCACTTGATGGTGGTGCTACCGATGTCAAGACCTACTCTCACCTTGTTTTTCCTCCTAAGGACAAATAACCGGAACATAACGCCCCGGCTGCTATGGCAAACAAGCCGTTTGCGACAAAGACCCGCAACGGCGTTTTTTCTTTTTAGCTTCCCGCATTGCGCATCTACGTCATTTTCAAACAGTACGCGTTATAAAAAACACAGCAAATGCGCTTTTGCATACATTATTATTATAATCCAATCGCGGGCGGCATTCAATCCATGTTGTCTATTTTACACGAAAAAAATAGTATTTTTTGCTCAAAAGGCTGAACTTTTTGTGAACATGTGTCGGTTTTCCCGCAAAAAAAGCCGCCGCACAGCGCTTTGTGCAGCGGCCTTATACCGGCGGAACGATTTCGAATGGCTCCGCATGCGCTTTGGCTATTTTCAGCGGAAGTTCCTCTCTACGCCCCACGCGTAAAAATGTTTTTGGAGTGCTCCATTCTCCTTACCGGTTCACGAAATTCAGCACCAGAACCAGCAGCAGCATGTGCACGGGGTAAAAGGCGTAGCAGGCATACTGGAAAGGCTTGCTGTGGTAGCCCTGCCGACCGCGGTACAGCCAGATGGGCACCAGTGCCAGCAGCGCCAGCCCCTGCTGGCAAAGCTCAAAGTCCATGCCGAAGAGCTGAATGGGGTACATAAGCCCGCCCAGCAGCTCCACGTTGACCCAGTACAGCGCAGCCAGCTGCCCCAGCAGACACCACCACTTGCGCCCGTGCCCGTGAAAAAAGTAGAAGATGAACACAGTCAGCACCCCTGCGCCGTAGTAGTCCACCATGCCCAGCGTGCCCAGCACCGCGCCCGCCACCACCACAAGGGCGGATACCAGCAGGTACAGTCCTGTTTTTTGCTTTTTGCGCACCGTTTCCATCAAGTGGATGCCCAGAATGCCCAAAAGCAGCGTCCAAATAACGTTCTGGTGCACCGGGTAGAACCATGTACCGCCGTACATCAAATCGAAGGGGATTTCCGAAAGCAGGGCAAACAACAGCAGACGCAGGGTGTATTTTTTCAGGTCGTGGGTGTGGAAGTAGCCCTCCACCGCCATAAAGGCAAAGATGGGAAACGCCACCCGCCCGGCACAGGTCAGCCATTCCTGCGCGGGCAGCAACGTCGCCCACAGGTGGTCCATCAGCATCAGCGCCATGGCAAGGATATGAAGCGCCGCTGCGCTCAGGTCAAAGCGGGTCGCGGCAGTGGAATCGATTGGTTTGGTTGACATGATCCTACCTCGTTTTTGTCGAAATTTGGTCGTTCTGTCTGGAATACGAACGAGCCCCGCAAAGAATTGCAGCCCCGGCCAGATTTTTCCACCGCCGGGGCTGCAGGAATGCTTTATTTTTTCTGCTGCGAATATCCCAGACACAAAAAGGCGGAACCAAGGCAGAGCCACACCACCGCCGTGGAGTGATTCTCGCCGGTAACAAGATTCAGCACCGCAACAAGAAAAAACAACAGTCCACTGAGATAAAACAGATTGCATTTTTTCATAGAGCATTCCTCCGGTTTTGGTTTTTTCACCGGCTATTTTGGATACGGCAAGCGCAGGGGCGGCTGTCATTTTACTCCGCGTGCAAAGGGGCGCAGAGCGCCCACCCGGCACGCAGAAAGTGTGTGCCCGCAGCAGTCTGCGGGGCAAATTCATGAAGGGTGGCTTGCCTGCCTGCCCATGGAGACGTAAGCGCAAAAGCAGGAATGCGGGAAGGAGCAAGGGACGGTTTCGGCGAAAAAGCGTCTGGCGGTGGCGGAAAAGCCGAACGCAAGATTTTTTCATAATAGCTGGCTCGTAAGGTGAGCCGTACCAAAACTTCCTTGCGGAAATGTGCAGCGTTATAGTTCATCTGCACCTGAACCGGCAGCTGTGCACCCGGCGCTTGCCGCACCCAAAATAGCCGGTGGAACGTTTATTTAGTTTTGGACGTTTTCCAGATAGATCTCAAAGGCTTCGGCAAAGCTGGCGTTCACATCAAAGGGGACAGTGTAGTCCACCTTGGAGGTCACAAGGCAGATGTCCAGCCGGTTGGAGGTTTCGTCTGCCTGCCGGTTCAGCTTGCTCAGCGCGGCATGGATGACCTTGCGGTCGTAGTTGATGGTGGTCACTCGCTTCACATCGCAGCAGTAGGAGATCTGGTTGCCCTCAGCGTTGAAGCGGTAGCCGGTGCCCCCGCCGGAGAGCAGCTGCTCAGAACTGCGCAGGTCGTTCATCCGTTTGAAGGTGCGGGCAATGCTCTGCCGCGCAGCATTCAGGCTGACCTCGCTGTCCATATCCATGTCCAGCGCATCCTTTGCCTTGCGGATGGCGGCAAACAGGCGGCTTTTTTCCTCCAGCAGATAGAGCATGAACCGGGCAACGTCGGTGATCTGCTCTGCATATTCGGTCTGTGCCACGTCCATAACGGTCTCGTCCTCGGCCTCGGGCATCACCTTATGGCGCAGATAGGTGTTGGCCACCTTGGTCACGTTGGCATCGCAATCCAGAATGCCCTGCGCCTCGTCCAGCAGAGACTGGAGCTTGTTCTGGTAGCGGAATGCTTCCTTCAGGTTCATAGTCGTTCCCTCCATCTTGTTTTTTCTGCTTTCAGCTTACCACAGACTGCCCGCCCGCGCAAGCGTTCCGGTAAAATGAGCAAAACGCCCGCCCCGGCATGACCGGGGCGGGCGCTTTGCATTTGCTGTGACACTTATTGGGATAAGAGATTGGCATTACTCAGCCGGCCACGCGCTCGGTGCGGCCTGCCTCCAGCATATAGCGCAGGAAGCCGGTCACGTCGGCAGGGTCGGTCACGGTGAGGTCAAAGCCCTTTTGGGGGGCAGTGTCCATCATCTGCAGCATGGAGCGTGCAGTAGTGTCCTTTTTCAGGTCGCAGGTCTTGCCGTTGTCCAGATGCAGCAGCACGCTGCCGTGGCTGGCAGAAAGCTGGCGCATGAAACGTTCCTTATCAAAATACTCGATACGAAGCATAGGAATACCTCCTTGATGAAATGGTTTATGTTACACTTGCCGTCCGGTCCTCTTTGGATAGACGGCGGGAGAATAGCGGTTTTGCCCGGCAGGGAACGCTTGCACAGCTTGCGTCCCGGCTGCCTTGGTGCTATACTGAGCTTGGAAGCTCTGATAGGATAATACCACAAAACAATCGCAAATTATAGAACAGAACCGCATAGTATATGCAACAAAACCGGCATTGACAAAAAACATTCAAAGTATTGCGGAAAGGATTTGGTGAATATGGCATATCAGACAAGCTGTGCCTCTTATACCAGCGGCCGGGTGGGGCTGTCCAGCGCTACTGCCGTGGTGGCCGATGCCGCCGGGCGGGAGCAGACCCAGCACGGCAGCCCGCTGTTCCCTATCGCCTGCTATGCCGAGGATCTTTCCTGTTTTTCGGTGGCGTGGCACTGGCACGAGGAATTTGAGTTCATTCTGGCGGCGTTGGGGCCCATTCATGTGGATGTGAACAAGACCCGGCTGACCCTGCAGACCGGGCAGGGGGTGTTCATCAACTCCGGGGCGCTGCACGCGGTAGAGCCTGCCGAGGGCAGGGCGCTGCTGCACTCCGGCGTGTTCCAGCCCCGGCTTGTCGGCGGCATGGACACCGTATTCTGGCAAAAACTCATCCGCCCGCTCTTGCAGCCCGGCACACCGCCCTTCTTTTTGCTGGACGAGGCCGTGCCATGGCAGCGGCAGGTGCTGCTCTGCCTGCGGGAGGCGTGGAAGGGCGTGGCGGACGAGCCCTTTGACTACGAGAACCGGGTGCGCTACCACCTTACCGCTGCCCTGCGGCTGCTCATTACCCAATGCGTCAGCGGCAAAGTAAAGGTATCGGAGCAGGAGCAGATCGCCTCGGAGCGGATGAAGCAGATGCTCCGCTATGTAGAGGAGCACTACGCCGAAGAGCTGACCGTGGAAAAGCTGGCCGGTTGCGTCGCCCTGAGCGAAAGTGCCTGTCTGCGCAGCTTCCGGCAGTTTCTGGGCATCACGCCCATCCAGTACGTCAAGCAGTTCCGGGTGGAAAAGGCCGCAGAGCTGCTGCGCTCCACCCGGCTCAAGACCGGCGAGGTGGGGCTGGAATGCGGCTTTTCGGATGCCAGCTACTTTATCAAGACTTTTCGGGAGATCAAGCACTGCACCCCTCGGGAGTACCGTATCCGCTTCTGCTGAGCAAAAAGTAAAAAATGCCGGGCAGCTGCAGGCTGCCCGGCATTGCATTATAAAATTTTCCCCTGCCAGCGCTCCGGCGGGATGACCGGCTCGGTGACAAAGGCTTCGGGGTTCGGGGCAAGAACATGGCGGGTGACCCGGAAAAGCCCCTCGGCGTCGCACAGGATACACTTTGCATCGCCAAATTTTGTATTCCGGGCTGCGCCGCAGTCCAGATATGCCTGTTCCAGCTTGACGAAATCCTCCGAGATATGCGGCTGCTGCGCGTTGTAGTGGCGGCGCATATAGACGGTGTGCTGCGCCCCGGCTTCGTCCACCACGGTCATCTGCATGGGCTTGTCGGTCAGGCGGTTCGGCACGTTCAGTACCTCCTCCACGCTATGGATAAAGGTGTTGCGGGCGTGGGTGACCCCCAGCAGCAGCACTTTGCCGTGGGCTGCCCGCAGCCGATCGTAGCAGCCGCCGGGAGTGCAGGGGGTGTTGGCGTCCAGCTCTCCTTCCAGATACGCAGCCGCCCCCTTGCCGTAAGCCGCCATGCTGTGGGTGGGGTGCAGCGAGCGCACCACCCCGGGGCGCTGCCGGAACAGCTCCGGCAGAATGCCCACACAGCACGGGCTGCGGCGCACATCGAACACCCGGTTTTCCTCGTTGATGAACCGCCATGTGTGGGTGGGCAGCAGCAGCAAGCCCTCCGCAAAAAACTCCATCCATGCGTCCAGAACCGTGTCTGCGCCGCCCTCCACCGGGCCGATGGACTTCATGGAGGAATGGATCAGGATGGTCTCGTTGCCTGTCAGCCCCATTGCTACAAGGTCGTGCTTGAGGTCAGCCTTTGTGTATGCCATGTCGTTTCTCCTTTTCGGGCATTTTGTCTGTACCCAGTTTACCGCCTTTTGTGCGGCAAAGCAAGCACGCACGCAAAAAAGGCAAACACCCTGTTGTATTTGCCGGAGACGAGCCGGTATCTGCGGGGTGTGTGCCCTTGCAGCTTTTTTAGTAAAATCCTGTATACAGCATATCATCTCGCAGCGTTACCGCGAAACAAGCACAGCGCCTTGCAATTATAGCAATTTGACAGTTGTTTCCTGTTTTCTTTGTGCATTTGGTACAACAGTCACTTGATTGCAGCATTTTATCAGCACTTTTCCCGCATTGCAAAGTGGTATATCAGTTTTTCAGTTTCAGGAACAGTTCCGTGCGCGAGTGCGCATTCTTGTATACAAGTATTCAAATCAAGTTCCATTCCAGCATTGACATTCAGTTGCTGTAACGGTACAATGATACTAAGATTACATTTACCGGATAAATGGAGAACAACTATGGCTACATTACAGCACACTGATGAGCTCTATCATATTCTCGAGGACGAGATCTGCGCGTTGAAGATCCTGCCCGGGGAAGCGCTGAGCGAAAACCAGCTGTGCAAGCGGTTCGGCGTTTCCCGCACTCCTATCCGCAGCGTTTTGCAGCGGCTGGAGCAGAACCGCTTTGTGCAGATCATTCCCTGCAAGGGCACCATTGTTACCGCCATCGACACCGGCGTGGTGGACCAGCTCATCTTCCAGCGTGTTGCGGTGGAGGGCATGGTGTTCCGGGACTTTGTGCAGAGCTGCTCGCCCATGGAGATCCTTGCGGTAGAACACCTTTATAATATGCTGCTGGAAGCCGCTGCAGGGCGCAGCGACCCGGAGAACTTTGATTTCAACCACTTCCTCAGCTGCGACCTTGCCATGCACGAGTACTGGTTCCACAAGACCAGCAAGGAGTACCTTTGGGAGCAGATGACCCGCCCGCAGGCAGACTACTCCCGCTTTATCCGTCTGGACATCGTGGGTGCACGCAACGTGTCCAGCGTCGTCAGCGAGCACGCCGAGATGCTGCGCATCCTGCGTGAGAAGGATCTGGACGCCATCGAGCCGCTGATGCGCACCCACCTGTACGGCGGTGTGAGCCGTATGGGCAGCAAGATCTACTCGGACGAATACCGCGGCTACTTCAAGCTGCCGGAGAACAAAAAATAAAGAAGGCCGCTGCACAGTTCCCTGTGCAGCGGCCTTCTTCTGGTTGCGCCAGCAGGAGTCGAACCTACGATGGGGGAGTCAAAGTCCCCTGCCTTACCGCTTGGCGATGGCGCATCATGCAAAACAGTATAGCATATTTTCCGCTGTTCCACAAGAGGTGCGCCGCATTTTTGCAGCTTTTTCTGTGCGCTGTCTGCCGCACTTGCGGCGGTTTGGGTCGGTTTTTGGGCTTTGCGGCCGGGACCCTGCGTTTTCCATATCCTTCCATGTTTTTACGAAAGGCAAGTTTTGCGGGATGCGTTTTTCAAAAAACACAGTCCGCAGGGGGCACAAGATTCATATTGCAAAGGTGAAATTTATTTTTTTCCTGATTTTTCTTATTATTTTCTCAAAAGACTGTATTTTTTGTTGCGATTCTGGTACACTGGATGTGATAAAAATAAGTTGAAGAAACTACGCCGATGTCCGGGCTGTCCCCGGGCGGGGCAGTGTCTCCATCTTTGTGAAGGAAAGCGAGGGATCTCATGAAAAAATTCCTGAAAACGCTGGTGGTCGGGCTTTGCCTGTTCACGCTGCTGTGCTGCGCACTGCCGGCTGCATTTGCCGCCGACAAAACTTCAGGGAGCAAAAAGGAAGAGAACGTGTACGCCATTGGTATGGATGCCCAAGGCGGCATCTGCTCCACCGTGGTAACCTACACGAACCTGTCCGGCAAACTGGAGAGCACGCCCGAGCAGCCTACCATGACGGGCTACACCTTTGATGGCTGGTACACCGAGCCGGTGGGCGGCAGCAAGGTGACCACCTCCACCGTGTTCACCTCCGACGCCACCATCTACGCCCACTGGACTGCCAAGGCCGGTACTTCTACCGTGCCGCAGCCCACCACCCAGCCTGCCGCCACCCAGTGGCAAAAGTATGTAGGCCCTGCCCTTGTGGCCGGTGCCCTGCTTACTACCCTGCTGGTCGCCACCATGTTCTGAACACTGCTGTAAACACAATGACACCATTGAAGAAAGGGATCTTACCATGACTACTTCTACCATGAAAATGCCCGCCAGCTATTCCACCATCGAAGCCGAGGAGATGACCTATCTGGACGGCGGCGCCAGCAACGCTTATCAGTCCTTCCTGGACATCGGCAAGGTGTTCAACTACATTGCCCGCATCTTCTCCGGTGCAAGCTCCATCATCAACAATGTTAACGTCATCTACCAGTCCTTTGTATCGCTGAACAGCCTGCTGGGCAGCTTCGGCAAGTAAAAGCATCACCCCAAAGTTCAGATCCGGGAGCCGCGCTTTTTTCGAAAAGTGCGGCTCCCGTTTTTCGTACACACTGTAATTCAGTACATTACTGCGCAGCACTTCACGTTCCAGAATTGTGAACAACTTTTTAAGTTTTTGGGGGGTCAGTGGCCGTTTTTTGGACATTTTTAATATATAAAGCAAAAAAATGCGATATTTTTTCAGCTTTATCTCTTGATTTTGTATCTGATTTGTTATATTACTGTTACAGTGGGTGTGCTAGAATAAGGTTGTTTATAAAATGCCCTTCAGACCGCGTAAAAAATCGTGGCGGCAAGCGTTTTTTCAGGTATTTTTGTTAAGTAATTTCGTAATCTTCGAAAACCTTTTCGTTCTTTATGATTTGGGAGTATGTACACAAATGGCAGATCGTGAACTGCGGCGGATGCACCGCGCTGAACTGATAGAGATCATCTATGCGCTGAAGCAGAGCGAGGACCAGCTCAAGGCGCAGAACGCCGCGCTTACCGCGCAGCTGCAGGACCGGCAGCTACGGCTGGAAAGCGCCGGTTCCATCGCGCAGGCCGCGCTGGAGCTGAACAACGTGTTCGCCGCCGCGCAGGCCGCCGCCGATGACTATCTGCACTCGGTGCAGGCCAGTCTTGCGGACACCAACGCCACCGCCGCCAATACCCTTTCGCAGGCGCGCAGCGAGGCCAAGCGCATTCTGGAGCAGGCACAGGCAGACGCCGACAGCCTGAAAGCGCAGGCGCAGCAGGAATGCGACGCCATGACTGCCGCCGCCGCGCAAAAACGCACCCAGACCGAGGCCGACTGCAAAGCCATGGTGGAGCAGGCCGAGCAGGAGGTGCAGCAGCGCTGGCAGGCATTTGACCACAAGGCCAACGAGCTGCTGGACCAGTATCGCAGCACAGACGGCCTGCCTTCGGAGGAAACATGAAAAAACGCGATATCCGGTTCGCTTCCATCCCTTCCACCGAGGAAGTGGCCGCAGAACGTGAGCGTCTTGCGTACCAGAGCCGCTACCAGCGGGTGCTGCGCAGTACGATCTATATTCTGGTGGTGGTAGCCGCAGTAGCTGTGCTGCTGGCTACGCTGTTTCTGCCGGTGCTTCAGGTCTCCGGCGACAGCATGTACCCTACATTAAATGATAAAGACATTATCCTGCTGGTAAAATCCAACCACATTGAAAACGGCGAGCTGTGCGGGTTTTACTGGCAGAACAAGCTGCTGCTCAAACGCATCATCGGGCAGCCCGGTGATGTGATCGATATGGACGTGAACGGCGTGGTCTCGGTAAACGGCGTGGCGCTGGACGAACCCTATGTGGACGCGCTGACTGTGGGCGAATGCGACATCCGGTTCCCCTATCAGGTGCCGGAAAACCGCTACTTCGTGCTGGGCGACCACCGTGCCACCTCCATCGACAGCCGCAGCAGCGTGATAGGCTGCGTTGAAAAAAGCCAGATCGTGGGCAGGGTTTTTCTAAGGGTATGGCCCTTGTCCAGCTTCTCGTTGATCCATTGACCCCGGGAGGAGGTATTTCGTTATGAACGACATTCTTAAAACGTACATGGAGCGGTTCCGTGAGAACCGGCACACCCTGCGGCGCTACACCGCATTTGTGCTGGCACTTGCCATGATCACCACCCTGTTCGTCAACTGGCAGCTGCATGGCGTGGGCATCTCGATGACCGCGCAGTACCAGTGCGGCGAGGAGGAGCACACCCACACCGCGGATTGCTACACCAAGGTGCTCACCTGCGGTTACGAGGAAGGCGAGCTTGAAAATGCGGACGAGCTGGCCGCCGCTGCTTCCACCAGCCAGCCCACCGTTGAGGCTGAGCCCGCGCCGCTGTCGCTGGAGCCGCAGATCGAGTTTGTGCCCCACGAGCACACCGACGACTGCTACACCGAGGTGCAGACCCTGACCTGCATGGAGGAAGAGCACGTCCACGGTGACGACTGCTTCGACCCCGAGGACGGCAGCCTGATCTGCGACAAATTTGAGCATACTCACGACGAAAACTGCTATACCACCGAGTACGAGCTGACCTGCGGACTGGAAGAGGGCGAGCTTGTGGAGCAGGTGGTGGAGCCCACCCAGAGCGCCGAGCTGGCGGCTATGGCTGTGGCCGAGCCTGTGGCACTGGAGCCGACGGTGGACACCGTGGAGCCCATCTACCACCACCACACCGACGCCTGCTACGAGGAAGTGCTTACCTGCCCCCTGCCGGAGCATCACCACACCGTAGCCTGTCTGAGCGACACCTCCGCCGACCTTGAGACCCCCGAGGAGTGGCAGGCCGCCAACGCTGAGGCTGTGATGACCGGCAACTGGGACGAGGACCTGCTCAGCGTGGCAAAGACCCAGCTGGGCTACGAGCAGAGCGAGAAAAACTTCGAGATCGACCCCGCGGACGGCGTGACCCTGCGCTACTACTCCCGCTACGGCCAGTCTTACGGCAACCCCTACGGCGAGTGGGACGTGATGTTCCTCTCCTACTGCCTGAAGTACGCCGGTATCCCCCAGAGCGCCATCCCGCAGGAGGCCAGCGTGCTTTCCCTGCGCAGCTCCATGAGCGACATGGACTGGCTGCTGGACGGCGAGGACGGCAGCGCCGCCAATGTGGGCGACATCGTTATTTATAATAAGTACGTCACCCGCACCGTGGCTGTGGACAGCAGCGCCGATGGTGCAGCGGACGGTCTGGACGACCAGTTCAGCATGGACGCTGAGGGTGAGAACGGCGCAGAGCTTGAAACTTCCGGCGCTGCTGCGCTGGATTCCGCCCCTGCCGCCGAGGACGCCCCCGCTGCCGACAGCGTGATCACCCCCGATCTCCCCGATACCGCCAACCCGGAGCAGCCCGCCGCAAAGCCGGTGGACAGCACCGGCACCTCTGCATCCGGCGCGGACACCCTTATCCCCAGCGTGGTGTCCCCCGCTGCCGAGCCGCAGACCACTACCGTGACCGACGCTCAGCCCGTGGAGACCGTGGGCATCGTGAGCGAGGCGGACGATGACACCCTGACCGTCATCTCCGGCGATGTGGACGGCAAGGTGGCTGAGGTCACCCTTTCCAACGCCGAGGTTCTGGCCGTGGTGGATGTTGCCGCCGCCCAGTATGCAGACGAGATGCTCTCCTCTGCCGTTGACGGCGCACTGAAAGCCCCCGATATGCTTACGCTGGCGGGTGAGCCCATGACCGTAAGCACCACGACCGTTGGCTCTGCCTTGGACGGTACTAATTATGTTACTGATTTCAAGATTCAGAAGCAGCAGGGCAGCCAATACGTTGATGTTGCCACCAGCGTTGTCACTGACCAAATGCACGGCTACCTTGAACTGAAGGATATTCCGGCTCAGGACATTGCAAGCCATGACTACAAGGTTAAAGTAGCTTTGCCGGAGGCTTTTGACTTGCAGAGCGTTGCTTCGGAAACTGGCGACTTGATCGATCCGAACTATACCGGTCCAAAGGGCAGCGTTTGTGGCACCTACCAGTTTGTAAAGGAAAACGGTAAGTGGTACGTCCTGTTCACCTATGACCGTGATTTTATTCATCAGGATCAGGTGTCGAATACCACCAAGGTCAGAAGTACAGTCAACTTTGATTTCCGGTGGGACCAAACCAAGGTCACGACCGGCGGGAGCAATGAGTTTAAGGTCAACGAAAAAGCAAAGGTCACCATTTATATTAAGCGCGAAGAAAGCACCACGCCCGGCGAGGAAAAGAAATTCAGTCTGGATAAACAATCTGCCGGGCTTAAGTACGACGGCAAGAATGCTTACGTTGATTACACTGTAAAACTTACCCTGAAGGAGGACAGAGCAGCCCCCCTGACGCTGACCGATACACTCACAAATCCGTCCGGGGTCACCTTCGACTATGTTGACTCCTTCCTCCAAGTTACTGGCCCGGATGGTTCTGCGCCCGACATTTCTTGGGCAGATACCACAGGTAGTACGGGCAAAATGATCACCTTGGGCACTAGTGGTCAGACCCTGCAAAAGGGCACCTATACCATCACTTACCGCGTCAAGGCTGATAATTTTGGCAGCACAAGTTACAACGGGGACTATTTAAAAAACTTTATCAAATTTGGTGATGATGTAGAAGGTACTTCCACCTCTATCAAAACAAAGGATATTGAAAAATCGGGCAAGCTCAGCAAAGACGGCGAGATCATCACATGGACTGTCAAGATCAACAACGGTGACGTCATGCGTTATCTGCCTAGCAACGCTAAATTTACCGATACGATCGACACAGATCAGGAATTTGTTGCCGGTTCTTTCAAGGTCACAAAGACCAATGCAGACGGCAACAAGACCAAGCCCACAGCATCAGATGTCTACGACAGCACAAACAAGACCCTCACCTACCAGCTTGCGGAAGGCTTCAACAAGTATGAGATCACCTACCAGACAAGGGTCACAAAAGCTATCCCTCTGACCGGTCTGGATGTCAAAAACACCGGCAATCTGGAGGGCGATGGGCTGGACAGCAGCTCTGAAGGTACTGTCCACATCGACTCGGATGTTCTTACCAAAGAGGCAGTTGGTGAGCCGACTAATAATGGTACAGAGGCCACCATGCAGTGGAAGAGCACCATCAAACCGACAGATGTCAGCAGCTATATTTACTACGATTACAGTAACGCGGTGCAGGATGCAGACGGTAAAAACCGCAAGGCGCAGGAGATCGACCTTGCCTCTATTGTGGTAAAGGACAAGGATGGGAATTCTGTTTCCGTTACGCCCGTCGCATGGAACTCCGGTGAAAGAGATGATTACGGCACGGATCTGGGTCTGTTTAAGATAGACTTTACAGGCATTACTGCACCCTGTCCGCTGACCATTACCTACACAACAAAATGCACTATCGTCCAGCAGCTGCCAAGCTACGGTGCAACGGTCAAGAACCACTGCCGCATCAATAATGGCACTGTGGCAACCGCTGAGCAGAAAATTACAAAAGGCTCTGACACGATAAGTTACTTCTATAAGTATGCTGGTGATTGTAATTGGACGAACATTCAGAGCGGCAGCGGCAGTACTACCCTGCAGCCCGGCCAAAAGCTGCCTTGGACGATCGAGCTCAACGCGGAGGGAGTGCTGAAATGGGAAAATGACACCAAATGGGTCATTACCGATACCATTCCCCGCGGTCTGGTTCTGGACGAAAGCAGCGTTCAAATCAAGAACTATGGCGTTGCCCTGCCCGCTACATCTACAGTCACCAAAAACGCAGACGGAACCACCACGCTGGTAATCACCATGTTGCCGGAGTCGTTCAGATATACAAATAACGGTGTGACTGAGATCCGCAAGCAAATCAATATCACCTACGACACTACGCTGGATCCTAAATGTACCGACATCTGGAATGACAATACCGCATCGTTTAAGAACGTTGCCAAGTTCGAGCGCAATGGCCATAAGATAGGTGATACCTCCTTTACCGAAACAGTTACGCGCAGAGTTGTTGGCAAGAGCGGTACTTTTGACGAAACCACCGGTCTTTTGACCTATCAGGTCAAGCTGAACCCCTACGGTGCAACGCTGAACAATGGCACCGACATGGATCTGCAAGACGTCATGACCGTGCCCTCTGATTTGTGGGCTGATGGGTCTGGTAACAAGCGTGTAACGCTGGAAGGCATCTCTGTTTTTGATGCCAAGCTGCAGGCAGATGGTACGCTGGAAGCAACCACATGGCGTGCAGACCTTACCTGTGTAGCCGGAAATAACGTTGACACGTCCACCTACTATTTCAAGTACAGCAGCGATAACAGCCACCAGCTTAAGGCATGGACAAAGGTACCCGATAGCACCCCGCTTGTGCTGGTTTTCCATTACCGAGTTAATACGGAAGGTCTGGTTAAAGGCAATGCCTTCACCTTTGAGAACACTGCAACGCTGAATGGTAAGTGGAAGAACGAGCAATGCAACACCAGCTTTACTTCCAGTTCGGGAGCTACTGCCGGTATCGACTTCAACTCCAACCGCTTGACCATCGTCAAGTACTCCGGCACGCCAGACAAGGTTCTGCCCGGTGCAAAGTTCAGTCTGGAAAAGTATAACGCTACCACTGGATGGAAAAGCGAAAAAACTGATATAGTGACCAACACCAGCGGCAACGTAACGCTTGGCAGTCTGGACGTTAACACCTTCTATCGCTTGAAGGAAACACAAGCGCCTGATGGTTATCGGACACCGAAAAATTCCCATTATTTTGTAATTTCTGACAATAGTCTCAGCTACACGGCCTCTGGCGTTCCCGACTTTAAGAGTACAGATACCTTTAGCGAGTACAAGTTGGCTGAAGGGCAGATGTTTGGCAGCTTCTACTACTACTGCGAAAACACCCATAATGACAGCTCTGACTACGTCCTCCCCTCTACCGGCGGCACCGGTACACTCCCGTATACAGCCGTGGGCGGCACAATGATGCTGTCTGCGCTGGCATATAGTTTTATCCACCGCAAGCGCAGACGCGAAGGGAGGGCAGATGACTAAACTGCACTTCCCTGCCGGACGCCCGAGGCTGATCCCCCGCCCGCCCAGCGCAAAGTTTACGCGATAGACCGAACAAAAACGACACCCCTACCCCCCCCCCTGTGCAAAATGCAGGGGGCGGCAAGGGGCAGAAAAGAAAGGGGCTTTTTCCATGAAAAAAGCAATGAAGAAACTCATGGCTGCACTGCTGGCAGTTGCTATGGTTTGCGCCATGGCCATCCCGGCGTTTGCGGCTGGTGGTACTACTGCCGGTACTGGTAGCATTACCATTGACAAAGCTGTTAGCGGTGAAACTTATACCATTTATAAGATGTTCGACCTGAACAGCTATGATCCCACCGCTGGCACCTACTCCTACACTGTAGTCTCCGCTTGGGAAGATTTCTTCAAGGACGGCGCAGCTGGTAACAGCTACATTACGCTTGAGAATGGTCATCCCACTTGGGTAAAAGGTGCACAAGCTGCTGATTTTGCCAAGGCAGCACTTGCTTATGCAACCGAAAAAAACATTACCGCTACGGAAAAAGAGACTGCTACCAGCAATACTGTTAGCTTTACCGGTCTTGGCCTTGGCTACTATCTGGTAGATACTTCTCTGGGTGCTCTCTGCGGTCTGGATACCACCAAACCCGATGTTACCATCAAAGAGAAGAACGAAGTGCCCGACATTGATAAAAAGGTAGAGGACTCCGAGGGCAACTGGGTTACCGAAAACACCGCTAAGATCGGCGATACTGTCAACTATAAGGTCACCATTACTGTGCAGACTGCAAACAACCGCTACGTCCTGCACGATACCATGAGCGAGGGTCTGACCTTTAACAAAGATTCCGTCAAGGTTACCGTTAATAATACTGTGGTTGATGCAACTAACCACTATACACTGGTTACTGAAGGCCTTACTGATGGTGAGACCTTCAACATCAAGTTTGAGGACAGCTACATTGCTACTCTGAACGCAGGCACTAAGATCGAAGTTACCTACAGCGCAGTTGTGAACGCGAAGGCTAAGGTCGATTCTGACAAGAATACGAACGAAGCACATCTGGTTTACGGCAACAAGCACGAGACCACTCATTGTGAAACCAAGACTTATCTGTGCGAGTTCGACCTGATCAAGTTCAGCGGTTCTACTAAAAAACTGCTGGGCGGCGCTCAGTTCAAGCTGTACGATGCAAAGACTGGCGGCAACGAGATCAAGCTGGTAAAGAATGAGGATGGCACTTACCGCGTGGCAACCGCAAATGAAACCCCTGTTGACCATATTGAAACGGTTGCAGGTAAGACTGTTAAGATCTCCGGTCTGGACAAAAAGGTCTACTATCTGGATGAGATTGTTCCCCCTGCCGGTTACAACGGCCTGACCGAGCGTGTTACGGTTGATCTGCGCACCGGTTCTAAGAAGGTAACTACCGGGTATCTCAACGATGGCACATATGACGAGTCAAGCGCTGATTCCATCGGCGGTGTCGCAGTTATGAACAACGCCGGCACTACCCTGCCCGGCACCGGCGGCATCGGCACCACCATCTTCTATGTGATCGGCGGCGGCCTGATGGCTGCTGCAGCCATCCTGCTCATTACCAAAAAGCGCATGGAGAACCACTAAGCTCTCCTTTCCCCCGGCACAGAGCGGGGCCGCAAGGCCCCCTGCTCTGATCCTGAAACTATAACGTTAGGGAGTAGCCCATGAAAAAGAACAAAAGCACCATTATATTGATCCTCGTCTTTTTCGTGGGTCTATCCGTGATGTTATACCCCACTATCAGCGATTACGTCAACCAGCGCAACCAGTCCCGCGCGGTGGCAAGCTACGCGCAGGACGTGGACAAAATGACCGATGCGGATTACAGCGCCTACTTTGACGCCGCCGATGCCTTTAACGCACAGGTGGCCGCCAACGAAAACGCCCTCTTCCGCCCGGATCAGCTTACCGGCTACAACGACACGCTGGATATTACCGGCACCGGCATTATGGGTTACATCACCATCTCCAAAATCGGCGTGGAGCTGCCCATCTACCACGGCACCAGCGACGGCGTATTGCAGATCGCCGCAGGCCACTTGGAGGGCACCAGCCTGCCGGTGGGCGGCGCGTCCACCCACGCGGTCATCTCGGCGCACCGCGGCCTGCCCAGCGCAAAGCTGTTTACCAACCTCGACCAGCTGGAAGTGGGCGATACCTTTACCATCACCGTGCTGGACCGGGTGCTCACCTATGAGGTGGACAAAATCTCCATCGTGCTGCCCACCGAGACCGATGAGCTGAAGATCGCCGAAGGCAAAGACTACGTCACCCTGATGACCTGCACCCCCTACGGCATCAACACCCACCGCCTGCTGGTACGCGGCCGCCGCGTAGAGACCCCGGATCAGTACAAGCACCTCCGCGTTACCGCCGAAGCGCTTAAAATTGAACCCATTATTGTTGCGCCCATTATGGCGTTGCCCATGCTGCTGATCTTGCTGATCGGTATGCTGATTTCCACACGCAAACCCAAGAAAACGAGAGGTGAAGAACATGAAAAGCATTGATCTGCGTCATCGTCTGGCGGCTGTGCTGCTGGCTATGTGCCTTGTGGTATGCTGCGCCCTGCCGGCGTTTGCCACCAGTGCCAACATTGTGCTGGGGCGTCTGGGCTCGCTCCATGTCCGTCTGTACGACACCCACAACGATGTGCCCCTGCGCGGCGGCGAGCTTACCCTGTATCAGGTGGCTTCCGTCAAGCGCACCAACGGCAACCTGTACTTTGACTATACCGGCGATTTTACGGGCTGCGGTGTCGTGCTGGGCGATCTTTCCGACAGCACGCTGGCAGACCAGCTGGTAAAGTACCTGCCCGCTGTGCCCGCCATTGCCGCCCAGCAGGACGTGAACGAAGAGGGCTATGCCAACATTACCAAGCTGCCGCAGGGTCTGTACTTGGTCGTGCAGACCGAGGCATCCCACGGCTACGAGGCCATCAAACCCTTCCTTGTGTCCATCCCCATGCCCGATGGCGACAACTGGATCTACGATGTGGACGCCACCCCCAAGGTAGGCGCTACCATCCCGGAAACGCCGGACACCCCCGACACCCCGGATGTGCCCGATACGCCCGACACACCGGACACCCCCGATCTCCCGGAGCAGCCGGACACCCCGGATACGCCGGTGAGCCCCGGCACACCGGATAACCCGGTAAGTCCCGACAGCCCGGACAACCCCGTAAGCCCCGAAAATCCGGATAACCCGGTCTCCCCTTCCAACCCCGATAAGCCTGTTCTGCCCCAGACCGGTCAGTTGAACTGGCCCGTGCCGGTGCTGGCCTGCAGCGGCGTGCTGCTGTTTGCCGCAGGCTGGGTGCTGAACCGTCAGGGCAAAAAGGAAAACTGACTTTGCGCTCCTTTCTTTTCGGCACAGCGTGGCGTTGTGTACCGAATTTGCTCCCCCGCAAGGGGGAGCATTTTTTGTGCCCTTCCCCTGCCGGGCGCAGCACGATTTTGAATGCGCTCCGCATTGCTCTGCGCATAATCAGCGGAAAATATATTTTTTAATTTGCAATTCTGGAAAATCTGCGGATTTTCCAGAATTGCCTTTTCACGGGTGGGGTTTGGGCACGAACCCTCTCAGGCATCTCGCTTTGCTCGATGCCAGCTCCCCCGAAGGGGGAGCTTTTTGGGTGGAGCTGGCGAACGCAGTGAGCCTGAGGGGGTACACGCAAAAGAGCCACTGTACTTTTTGTACAGCGGCTCTTGTTTTATGCAATCTGTATTAGGTTTTTACTGCTGCTGGGCGGCCCTTTTGGCTTCCAGAGCCAGAATGGCGTCGCGGCGGCTCAGGTTGATGCGGCCCTGCTGGTCGATGTCGGTCACCTTGACCACGATGGCATCGCCCACGGCAACCACGTCCTCTACCCGCTCCACGCGCTTGGTGTCCAGCTTGGAGATATGCACAAGGCCTTCCTTGCCCGGGGCGATCTCCACAAAGGCACCAAAGTTCATCAGGCGGGTCACCTTGCCCTTGTAGA
>ENA-OUOU01000717-OUOU01000717.1-human-gut-metagenome-genome-assembly--contig:-NODE-717-length-19114-cov-8.229918_pt1 | contig 19114 bp, 17 predicted proteins | sample MGYA00237936_ERZ548765 | MGnify/ENA primary metagenome ERZ548765 (study PRJEB26490, sample SAMN05356889) | human gut metagenome | biome: terrestrial biome; feature: human-associated habitat; material...
ATACTCGACTTCCTAATACATTCAGGCAGACTGAACCTGATATACGAGCATACACGGTAGATGATATACAGCACATCTTGAAAGTGAGCAGAACTACCGTCTATGAGCTGCTTAAAAGCAAGAAATTCCATAGCGTTCGTGTCGGAGGTCAATATCGAATATCTAAAAAGAGCTTTGAAAATTTCAGCGCTAAATTTAACGTGGAAAAATCGAAACCAACACAACCATACAAGTGTGGGTCTGCTGTGCAACTTAGATTGTATCAAGGTTGGCAAGGAAACCTATGGAATTATAAACGCCAACAATTTTGATCATGAGCCATCTGAAACCGTAGGTCTGGAAATAGGAAATTATTGCTCGATTGCCGATGATGTGTATTTCTTGTTGGCTGGCGAGCATGAGCTAGGATATGCTTCTACATTTCCGTATGAACGGTTCCGACCTGAAAGCAGAGTTTATGCTGCAAATTTTTCCAAAGGAAAAATCATAATTGATGATGATGTTTGGATTGGTTACGGTCCAACGATTTTGTCTGGGGTACATATTGGACAAGGAGCTGTAATCGGCGCAAAGTCTGTTATAAACAAGGATGTTCCACCTTATGCAATCGTCGGCGGTGTACCTGCCAAGATTCTGAAATATCGCTTTAAGCCGGAAATCATTGAAGTGATGAAACATTTGGATTATTCAAAAGTGACTTATAAAACGATTGAATCCCATCCAGAAATATTCAAAGAAGAATTGAATGACATTGACCCTTTTTTTCTTGAAGATTCTTTGAAAACCGCAGGAGTATATAATGCAAGGTAAAAACAAAACGCTTAAAAGCATTATAGGAGTAGCTTTGAGCAACTGCACAACCATCGTGTCGGGTTTGGTTGTTGGTTTTCTGATTCCTAAAATTTTAAGCATCGAAGATTATGGAATGTATAAAACATTTTCTCTATACACGACATACATCGGCTTTTTCAGCATGGGAATCATAGACGGCATCGTTCTTGATTATGGCGGAAAAGACTACGGACAATTAAAAAGGAGCAAATTCAGATCCTTTTTCAAGTGGTATATTGCCGTTCATGCGTTCTTTGCAGTGATTCTGACAGTGATAAGCCTTTTTCTCAGTACAAGCGACTATCGGTTTATCGTATTGATGCTTGGACTGGATATGGTTGCCGTAAATATCACAGGTTATTTTCAGCAAATATCACAGTTCACACAGCGGTTCAACGAGTTCTCTTTTAGAAAAGTATTGCAGTCTCTTTGTAACATTTTGATTGCGGCGGCACTGTATATGCTTTATAAGCAAGGTTCAGAAATCAACTACAAAATATATGTTGTGGCGTTAATTGCAACAAATTGTCTCTTAACAATGTGGTATGTTTATACATATCGGGACATTTCCTTTGGGCGTTCAGAGAAAATGCGCGATACCTTTCCTGAAATCGTCCATTTGATTCAGATTGGCTTCCCGTTGTTGTTTGCAAATTTATGTTCCACGTTGATTTTGACTTTGGATCGTCAGTTTGTAAATGTGCTATTCGATAACGCAACCTATGCGGTATATGCTTTTGCGTACAATATGCTTTCACTTGTTACAGTAGCAACATCGGCCATTTCGACGGTCTTATACCCCACCTTGAAACGAGTTGATTTGGAGAACATAAAAAACAATTATCCCATCCTGATAAGTGTTATCTTGTCTTTCGTTTTTGCTGCTAATATTACATATTTTCCGTTGTGCATCTTCGTTAAGTGGTTCTTACCTAAATACACAGGTTCTCTTATTATTTTCCGCGTGATTTTTCCGGGGCTGGCGATTAGCTCTGCCATCACAGTCGTAATGCACAATTATTATAAAGTCCTAGGAAAGAACTTCGATTATTTTCTAAAAAGCATCGTGGTTTTAGTTATATCTGGCATTGCCAATGCGATTGCATACACTGTGTTTAGAACAACGATTTCTATTTCGATTGCGTCAATTATCACGATGATTTTCTGGTATGTATTAATTGAACAATACTTTGTAAAAGCAATCGGCTATGACCGCAAGAAAAATCTTTGGTATCTGCTGATTATGCTGGTGGCTTTTTATACTGTATCTGCAATACCTAATGAAATTGCTGGCTTCTTTGTATACGGAATCGTTTTTACGATTGTCACTTTGCTCATACATCGAAAAACCATAAAGCAAATATTGCAAATGTTCTCGAAAAATCGGAAATAAGGTGAGGATGTAAGATGAAAGTTGTTATCATGGCCGGTGGGCGCGGCACTCGAATTTCTGAGTTGTTCCCTGATATTCCAAAACCGTTGATTCCAATTGACGGTATTCCTGTACTGGAGCGTGAGGTGTGTTCTTTGGCTTCGCAGGGGTTTCGGGACATTATTCTTACGGTGTCCTATCTGCACGAAAAAATCGAAGAGCATTTCGGAGATGGCAGTAAGTGGGGTGTGAAAATTGAGTATCTCGTAGAAAACACTCCACTAGGTAATGCTGGTGCACTCTTCAAATTAAATCTGAAAGAAGATTTTCTACTACTAAATGCCGATGCTATGTTTGACGTGGACTTTAATCGGTTTGTTGCTTTCCACAAAGAGCATGGCGGGTTGGTCACGCTCTTCACGCACCCAAACAGCCATCCGTTTGATAGCGGCTTACTTGTCGCCGATAAAAATGGTGCAGTTGAACAATGGCTGGCAAAAGAGGATTCTCGCCCAGAATACTATCGAAATCGTGTAAACGCTGGTCTCCATGTTATCAATCCGAAAGTTCTAGAGCTGTCTGGAATTGATGCGGACAGGGTTGGTGCAGTCGGAGAAAACGGAAAGCCTATTAAAGTTGACTTGGATCGTCAGCTTCTAAAACCCCTTGCTGGCACAGGAAAAATGTTTTGTTATGACAGCCCGGAATATGTGAAGGACATGGGTACACCAGAGCGTTATTATGCTGTCTGTGAGGATTACAAGGCAGGACGTGTTTCCGGAAAGAATCTGCAAAACAAACAGAAGGCCGTATTCCTTGATCGGGACGGGACAATCAATAAATATGTTGGATTCTTACGTGATATTGATGAGTTTGAACTTCTGGACGGTGCAGCGGATGCTATCAAGAGGATCAATGCTTCTGGGTATCTGGCAATCGTTGTCACAAATCAACCCGTGATTGCTCGCGGGGAAGTGTCTTTTGAAGAGCTGGAAAGAATCCACAATAAAATGGAGACACTTCTGGGCAAAGAAGGAGCTTATTTGGATGCTATCTATTTCTGCCCGCATCATCCGCATAAGGGATATAAAGGAGAGCGTCCAGAGTTGAAGTTTGATTGTAACTGTCGCAAACCAAAGCCGGGGATGCTGTTGAAAGCTGCTCAAGATTTCAACATTGATTTAGCTCAGTCTTGGATGATCGGCGATGGCGAAAACGATATTAGAGCAGGTCAAAATGCCGGTTGCCGGACCGCCCTTATTGGAAATGAAACTTACGGTCAGACCGTAACAGTATCATCTCTGAAAAACTTTGTGGATCAATATCTGAACTAGGAGAAAATTATAAAATGCGTGAACTTGAAAATCGACTGATGAAGCACATCAATCTGTTGGTGGAACGATACCCTTCTTTGGAATCGGCAAAAGATGACATTATTGCGGCATATCTTATAATGGAAGAGTGCTATGAAAATGGTGGAAAGCTGCTCGTGGCTGGCAATGGCGGCTCTGCAGCAGATGCCGAACATATTGTCGGCGAACTGATGAAAGGCTTCAAAATGCCTCGCAAGCCAGAAACGACCTTCGCAGAAAAACTCGTAGCTGAGAATCAAGAACTCGGTTCTGTTCTTGCTGAAAACTTACAGGGAGCACTTCCTGCCATTGCACTGGACGGTCATCCTGCTTTGTCCACAGCGTACATGAACGACTGCGAGCCACTGCTCTGCTTTGCACAGCAGGTCAACGGCTATGGCAAGGCAGGAGACGTATTCCTTGGTATTTCGACCAGTGGCAATAGCAAAAATGTGCTGTTTGCAGCGACTACCGCTCACGCAAAAGGCTTGAAGGTTATCGGCTTAACTGGAGCAAAAGATAGCAAACTGAAAGACATGAGTGATGTGTGCATTAAAGTTCCTCAGACAGAAACTTATATGATTCAAGAACTGCATCTGCCGATTTATCACTGCCTGTGCCTGATGCTGGAAGATAAATTTTTTGCGTAAGGATTTGGACGGCAGTATGGTAGAGTATATTCGGCAGGGGAAAAGCAGTCCAAATAATTCAAATAAAATGATATAGGTAAACTTCAATGGGAAGCGAATGAATCCTCGAATGATGAAAATAAAAGAATTATTGGCAAAAATCACTGTATTGTGCAGAAGAGAAATACGAAAGCAAAGCGGTAGGGGGTTGTAGCTTGCAATTTTGTATCGCACACTATCAAGCTCGGTTGTTCAGTGTTTAATAAACGCTTTTTTTGCATTTTACGCATCAGCTTATGCTATGATAAATGAAAAGCTTAATTGGAGAGGAATTGCAGTATATTGTATAGTTCTTTTATCAATGTTAGTGGTAAATCAGCATAGAACAAAACAATACAAACGGATGGACTTAGTGAAAAATGTTCTTGAGCAATATGCAACGGTTATCGATTTAACCGGAGATGATATGTTTGACCTTATGAACCTGCCAGGAACTGTAAATATTCTGGACAACACCTCACAAGCCGTAGTTTCATCAGTATATGAAGCTTTTCGCGAATACTATAATGAAAAAGATTTTAAGATTAGTATTGTTCAAAATTTTAAAGATAGCAAAAAAGGTCTTTATTGTAAAATGACTGCATATAATGCGTTTGGAGCGATTCCTGAACGGCATCGGACGAAGTATTATCATTCAGATATTGTAGATGGAAAGCCCAACGATTATCCTTTCTTTGCCAGAGTTTTATCAGAAGCTGAAAAGGATAAAGAACATATAGGAAAACGAGGAGAAATTTATATCAAAAATCGTGACACAATAAAGCAGTTGTTTGAAGATTCACAACGCAGAAATGGAACACAGCAGTATTTAGGAATTTTAGCATATAGTGTGGAGCATCATCCTATTATACTGTTGCAAGTGTGCGCGAATTTTGAAGACGGATTTGGTAATGCAGAAGATGCTGACACTATGCTGAATACAGTGCTGATTCCATATATAAAACAGCTATATCTTGCTTATGAAATTCAATGTATGCATGAACAGCAGAAATTGGGAACTTGAGGTGTTTGGAGATGAAAGAAAAAGTATCTGAACCAATAAAATATAAAATTTACGTTTCGGATTTTGCTCCTGATAAGCTGGAACGAAATTATAAAAAAATGCAGATAATCCAAAAAAGACTTGCAACCTCAAGAAAAAAGATGTTTGGATGTATAGAAGTAGGAAAAACAAAAGAATAAGCCTATTTAATCAATATAATATGCCTTGCGAACATATAGGAACGGTGCTATACTGAAGCCATCAAAAAACATTGGAGGTGTCCGCTATGCCCCGTCCCAAAGGTAGCAAGAACAAGCCTAAGACCGTAAAAGCAACCGTTGACTTTGCTGCACAGCTTACTGAAAAGCAGTCTGCAAAGGAAGCCGTTTCCGCCGAAATCGCATCTATCACCGCAAATATCGATACGCTAAAAGCTGACCTGAAAACCAAGAAGGCAGAACTGAAATCTATCGATAAGGAAATCGCTAGAATCGAAGCTAAAAAGGTCAAAGCCGAAACCAAAGCAGCAGAATCTGCAAAGAAAGCCGAAGCAGAGGATGTGCTGAAAAAGCTGCTGGCAAGCGGCGTGAGTGCAGACGAGATCCTTGCAAAGCTGAAGTGATTTGAAAATTTCTGACGCAGAGGTTGACGGGAATATCTACGCTGCAAGCAGTGCGAGTTGGTACCAACTCGCGATTTTTGAATCGGATTTTTCAAAACCAAATTCAAAATGCTTGTTGGGCTGTGCCCAAACCCCATGTGTTCTGCATCGCGCGATGCAGGCTGCGCGTTTGTTCCAAACGCTTTTATAACAAAACGAAGAGACAAGACCAGAGTTCTTCTCAAAGGAAGGGCTCTGGTCTGTCGTTGTTTAATGGGACTTTGTTTTTTCAGCGCTGCTTTTTTGTCTGCGCAGACCGACCGCATTGCTGGACAGGGGAGCCGCAATTTTGCTATCAAAGCCACAAAGAGAAATGTAGGGAAGGGGACAATCTTCTCCAGCGCAGACAGTATTTTGAATGCAACCATTTTTATTCGGTCTATTATAAAGGTAACGGCTACTGGGAAGCAAGGATATCAACCGTTATGTAAAACCGCAGCCCTCCGACTGCGGTAAAAAATCAAAGATTGGATAGTTGCGAAAGGATTTGCTTGCTGATGCTGATCAGTTCGTCCAGCCGGGCACGCAAGTCCTCCAAATCGGCGGAATAGACCTGACCGTTTTCGTTGGCGGCTTTGGTGTATTGGTTCAGATTATTGCTGCACATCTGCAAAAGATATGCCATCCGTCGCAGCTGCGGCAGATCAAGATGCAGACAATATCCATCCAGCGCCATCTTGCGCAGATAGGAACCAATGCTCAAAATGCCGCTGAACTCCATTTTGTTCCGGATTCGTTCCAACTCCTGCTTGCTGACCCGGAAGTGAAGCTGCTGGTCACGGCGGTCATTCACCGGGCATCACCATGGCGATTCCTTCGGAACGGATGGCACGGGTAGAATCGTTGTTCATAGTTCTTTCTCCATTTCAATAAAAGAAAAAGACCCTATTGAGCCTTTCGATGCAGTGCGGTTCAACGTTCGTTCTGCCGCTGTCGTTTGCGCTGCCACTGCTCCAGCAGCTTGATGATGGTGTCCTCCATCTGTTTGGGAGTGTAACTGCGGGGAAAATATTTCCGCAGGGTTTCATTTTTGATGACAACCTTGTCCAGTTCGTCCTTCTTGGCTTCGCCCATGACTGCAAAGGCAACATCGTACGAGAAGTGCCCTTCCAGTGCCAGTTTCTTGAGCCGCTGCGCTTGCGAAAGGGACGGCGCATTCTGAGTGTCCTCCATGGCTTCGAAAAAATCCCGCTGTTGGGCTTCGTCCAGATAGGACAACTCCACAGCGGGATTGAATGCAATTCTCTTTTCGTCCACCATGTCAAGCAGCTCAGGGATAAGGTTGGTCAGACGGATAAATCGGTGAACCTGACGTTCACTTTCGTTTGCGTCTACGCTCACTTGCGATACGCTCCACAACTTCTCGCCAACTTGGCGAGAAGTTAAATCTGACCTAGCACCCTGCTTTTTTAGGGCTTCCAGTTTCATTTTGTAGGCGAAAGCCCGTTCGCTTGGTAAGATGTTCTCTCGTTGGAGGTTTGAGTCCACCATGAGCAAAACAGCGGCATTATCGTCCATGTTGCGGACAATGACCGGCAAGGTTTCCAGCCCGGCAAGTTGTGCAGCGTGCTGACGGCGGTGCCCGGAGATGATCTCGTAGCCTCCTTCCGGGCGTGGGCGGGCAATCAGCGGGGACAGCACACCGTACTGTTCCACGCTCTCTACTGTGCGCTGCATGGATTCATCGTCCAGCACTTTGAATGGATGGTTCGTGAACGGGTGCAGTTCCGCAATGGGAATCTGCTGCACCTGTTCACGCTGCTGCTCCTGCCGGGATTCCTCGGTAGAAAAGATGTCATCTGCACCTTTTAGCGACACGTTTAAGCCGCCTTTCGTCATTCGCCAACACCTCCTCTGTCAAAGACTGGTAGGCTTTCGCCTACGGTACTGATTTCCGCAGAACGTGCGGAAAGGGGAACGGCCTTGCCGATATCGCCTTTCTGGTTGACGATGGCAATCGTGGTTGCTTTCTTTGAAATTTCTATCACCTCTGATTCGCTAAGTCGTGATTGGTTTGGTTCTGGTAGGAAAGCTGCATTGTAGTCGGTGCGTTATACAGAGAAGCAAGCAGATATTGTTTCATGTTTCGGATGGGGCTGCTGTTCTCTGCAAGGCACTTCAGCACAAAGCGGATATGGTCGGCGTTCAGCTTCATAAACCGGCTGCGTACCACCTCGGCGGGCTTATCGTCCCCGGCAATGTGCAGTAGCTTACGGTTGGTAGCGCAGGTATCCACCAGCAAATTCACGATTTGATAGAGGGTGTCCTCATCGTCCGGGCAGAGCCGGAGCAGAAGTTCTACCTCCAAAGACTGAGAAAAGTACTCTTTCAGTTGTTCGCGTTTGCTCATTCCCTCCGCTTCTTCAGAATAGAAAGGATTAGTCTCACTCATTTCAGTATTATTCTTATTAGTCTTATTTGCTTGCGGTTTTGGCTGTTCCAGAATTGCGATTTCGGCAGCACCAGAACTGCTGTTTTGGCAATTCTGTACTTGCGCTTTTGGCAGTCCAGACGAAAAATCCTTGACGTAGATCAGGCTGGGCCTGCCCAGACCACGGCGTTTGCGCTCGACGAGGTCGATGTCCTCTAGTTCCCGGAGCAGCTTGACCGCCTTGTGTTCGGCGCAGCAGAGGGATTTCTGCACTTCCCGGACGGTGTAGATGATATACACCCGGCCCTGCTCGTCCCGCCAACCGTTTTTCGCCGACAGGCTCATGCGGTCCAGCAGGATGCCGTACAAGATTTTGGCATCGGTTGATAAGTTCTGAAACAGCTGCTCCTGAAACAGTGCCTTTGGAATGCGGAAGAACGAAAACAGCTCTCCGGTTTGTCCGTAGAAATAATCAAGTGTCATATGATTCTGTCAAGACTGAAAAAATAACGCGGATACATAAACATCATTGAAAAATCCTCCTTATAGATAATTCGTGCAAATAAAAAAGCGCAACTTCGATTTGAGAAAATCGAAATTGCGCGATGTAACTTGGCAGGGAATAAAAGTCATTTGTCGGGGTCGGTTGACCACAATTTGACCACAATAGAAACGAAACTTCTTGACATCAAATGAAATAAAATGAAAAAACGGATTCGGAAAATAGTGATATGGCGTATATTGTGTGCTGCTTTGACCAATGTGTCCGCGAATGGAGCACAATGGGGTTCAAGAGGCCGTGAGTTCGATTCTCGCCACTCGGACCATAAGTCCAACGATTTCACGTTAGAAATCGTTGGATTTTTTTCGTTTACGGGCTGACCTCATTTGGGTTTGACCACAATTTTGACCACAATGCCAACGATTTTATCTGGTCAATCGCAGGGGCAAGTGGGCTTTTTTGACGCAACATCATCTGCTGCGATATGCGAGCCAGCGTTGATGCCAACGATTTGAAAAGCTGGCTCGCGATAATTAGTGCCGTTCCGTCCAATTTTCAGGCCGAAAATGCCTCGCTGAACAACTGGATCGCACTCTGCCGAATGGATTCCTGAACATGGAGATCATGCTCAGTCACTCGGTATCGGCATGGCCTACGATGCTCTGGATGGTCTGGATATCCACGCCCAACGCCTGCATCGGCGATACAATTCCTTTTGTTTAATGGGCCTGTTTGACGGAGCATACAATCAAATTGTCAGGTTTTTGGCAATACTGTCGATTGCGTCAAACAATTTTTTCCCCTCCCCAAAAAATTGGATTTTGGAGTGTTTTTTATTGACCGATTGCGGAATTAGCTGTAAAATCTAAAAAAGAATAGTGGCTGTGGAGTGGGGTACTCTACGATCTGCTCGATTTTTAAGTATTATGATAAGGATTACGCCAATGCGGTGCTGGAACTGCAGGCGGCCGTCCGGTTACAGGGAGCAGGTACTGAAAGCTATCGGGGGTCTTGCTATTGCACTTGCCAATGATGGAAAGCTGGAAGAGGCACAGCAGGAGCTGGATACATTGCAGAAAAAAGGCGCTTCCTTCGGTGACTGTGATCTGGTTGCGGCAGAGATTCTGTCCTTGCAAAAGAACTATGATCAGGCGCTTGCGCTTTACACAAAAGTGTTCAATGAGGTGGAGGACCCGCAGCTCCTGAGCCATGCTTACCTGTCAGCCGCAAATGCAGCGCTGAATCAGGACGATATGGAAAAGGCTGTGCGCATTCTGAAACAGGGATGCCAGAACCTTCCGGAAGGTCAGGCTGTGCTTCAAAAGGAGATGCTTGCGGATCTTATGATGCAGCAGGCAGCATCTGACAAAGAAAATGCAGAAGAATACTATGCTGAAGCGCAGCAGCTGCTGGAGGAACTGGTGGACAGCGGCTACGATACTATTGCCACCCGGTTGAATCTGGCAACTGTACTGCAGGCATTGGATCAGTACAGTGAAGCTGAAAAGGTTTTGAAAGATCTGCAGGAGCAGTATCCATCGGATTATCGTTTTGATATGCAGATGGCCTATCTTCTGATCGACCAGCTCCGCACCAGCGGATGGCTCAAATAAGGAGGGAATACCTGCGTCTACCGGACAAATCTTTTGTGTGGTTGGAATCGTTGACATGATCGTTTCGGCTGTTGCGGCAGTCGTTTCAGCATGGATCCTGCGCAGGCAGGAAAAAAAGCTGAAGGAACAGATCTGGAACGAGTATCAATAAAAATCAATCGATTAAGGGGTATGAAAAAATGCTGAAAAAACTTAGTGTAACGGCTGTTATTCTTGCAATGTCGGCCATGCTTCTGGTGCCGACTGCATACGCGGTGCAGTCAGTAGACGCACCGGCACAGGTGGCTTTGTGACGATTGACGGCAAGCTGTATCATGTTTCGAAGAATGGCTATGCCATCGATCGGTACGCCAAGGGTTTGCACGAGATCGACGGAGGAATGTACTATGTCAAAGAGGATGGCTCGTTCCTGACGAACAGCGCGGTAGAATACCTTACTTTTGATGCGAATGGCCGCTATACCTCTGGCAATGCAACGCTGGACAGCTATGTGGATCAGGCACTGGCTGCGTGCACAAACTCTGGCATGACGAAGGCGCAAAAGCTGCGCGCCGCCTATTTGTATGTCCGGGATCACGGCGCATACCTTGCCCGTCCGCATCAGGCAAGAGGCACAACGGCTTGGGCAGAAGAGAGCGCTTTGTTCATGTTTGAACACAAAAAGGGCAACTGCTACTGCTTTGCAGGCCAGTTCCTTTATATGGCCCGGCGGCTGGGCTACAATGCCTATGTAGTGTCTGGCGGTGTGGGCCGCAAGGACTCGGACCATGCATGGGTCATGATCTGCGAGAACGGAGTTCCCTATATCTATGATGTGGAACTGGAGTGGGGCTATCGTGCCGGCAGATACGGCCATGCAGAATATAATATGTATAAAATGCCGCTGAATAAAACGGTGTTCAGCTACCAGTTTCCGTGATTGCTGAGGTAGCCGAAAAATGGTTTTTAGTTCCGTAATTTTCTTGTTTCTGTTTTTGCCCATCGTGCTGGGATGCTATTATCTTTTGCCCGGGCGGGAAGCAAAAAATCTCTGGCTCGTCGCAACCAGTCTGCTGTTCTATGCCTTCAGCGGGCTGTGGTATGTTCTGCTGCTGTTGTTCTCTGTGTTCTGCAATTATCTGGCCGGTCTGTTCGTCTCCGGGCGAAAGAGCGTGCTCTATGCCGCTGTGGCCGTTAATCTGGGAATCTTGGGTATTTTCAAGTATCTGACTTTTCTGGTACAGACAGTAGACCGGCTGCCGGGCGTGACGATCCCGGTGCCTTCCATCGTTCTGCCGGTGGGTATCTCGTTCTTCACCTTTCAAGGGCTGAGTTATGTGATCGATGTATACCGGAATGAACGCCTGAAGAGCACTCATTTCCGGGATGTACTGCTGTACATTGCTCTGTTTCCACAGTTGGTGGCAGGACCGATCATCCGCTATGAGGACGTGGCAGATGAGATCCATAGCCGCCGAAATACGCTGGAGCAGCTGGCAAAAGGCCTGCGCCGGTTTATTGTGGGCCTGAGCAAGAAGCTGCTGATCGCCGATATCTGCGGCAATGTTGTAGCACTGATCTACAACGCCGACCGCTCTGTGCTGGACAGCCGGACGGCTTGGCTGGCCGCGGTGTGCTATCTGATGCAGATCTATTTCGACTTCAGCGGATACAGCGATATGGCCATCGGCCTGGGCTTGTGCTTTGGGTTCCACTTCAAGGAAAACTTCAATTATCCGTACATCTCGGCCAGTATTCAGGAATTCTGGCGCAGATGGCATATCTCCCTTTCCACCTGGTTCCGGGAATACCTGTATATCCCATTGGGCGGCAACCGGAAGGGCAAGGCAAAGACTTACTGGAACAAGCTGATCGTGTTTTTCTGCACGGGGCTGTGGCATGGTGCAAACTGGACCTTTATCGTCTGGGGCCTGTGGCATGGCTTCTTTATCGTGGCAGAGGACGCCGTTAAAAAGCTGTTTGGGCTGGAAAAACATGGCAAAGGCGGGCGGAACCCTGCGTGTGCGGTGCTGAAACATTTGTACACCCTGCTTGTGGTGCTTGTTGGCTTTGTGATCTTCCGTGCAGACAACATGGGGCAGGCCTTCTCAATGATAGGAGCCATGTTTTCCGGGGGCTCTGCCTCTGCGCAGACAGGGCTGCTGCTGGCGCAGTGTCTGACCCCGCTGACCCTGTTTGCACTGGCGGTTGGCCTTGTGGGCAGTACGCCGGTTTTGCCGCTGGTCTGCCGTAAAGCAGAGCAGCAGACCGGAAGCGTGTATGCATGCCTTCAGGCACTGAGTTATGCAGGGGCGCTGGCGCTTTTGCTGGTGGATATCCTGCATCTGTCGGCTGCATCCTATGTGCCTTTTATCTATTTCCAGTTCTGAGGTGGAAAAATGCAAGTGAAAAAATTAGGATATATCCTGTTTGTGGGGGTCATTGCCACAATTTGCATTTTGCCTGTGGCTGTGATGCCTTGGCAGACGGAAAAAGCGGTGGGCAATGAGCAGCTTGCATCCTTTCCTGAATTACGGAAAGAGGATGGCAGCTTCAATACCGGTATCCTGAATGAGTTTTCGGATTATTTTGCGGATCATTTCGGGCTCCGTCATGAGATGATCACCTTGAACGATCAGCTTACCGGAACCGTGCTCAAAACGCTGGACAGCAGCAGTGTGCTGTTGGGAAAAGACGATTGGCTGTTCTATAAAAGCACCCTTGCGGACTATACCGGCGCAGAACCCTTTACAGCCCGGCAGAGTTATGCGGCCGCTCATGTACTGGGTCTGATGCAGGAATACTGCGAAGAGAACGGCATTGGGTTCTGCTTTACCATCGCACCCAATAAAAATTCCCTGTATGGCGGTCAGATGCCGGCACGGTATACGGCAGCCTCCGTACGGAACGCCCAACTGCTTCAGCAGCAGATGGAACAGCAGAATGTCCGGTATGTGGATCTGTTCAAAACACTGTCTGACCACGAAGAGCAGCTGTATTACCGTCGGGACAGCCACTGGAATATGCGGGGCGCACAGCTGGCAGCACAGACTTTGCTGAAAGAACTGAAAGGCTCTGAAGCGGAGTTTGATTCCTGCATCAATGGAAAAACATCCCCGCATACCGGCGACCTGTATGAGATGGTGTACCCTGCCGGAAACGAGACGGAACAGGATACGGCATACGACTTTACCTATCAGTATGACGAAAAATTCCACTCGGCAGATGATATCACGATCCACACGGAAAATTCGACGGCAGACGGAAGCATTTTTGTATATCGCGATTCCTTTGGCATCAATCTGCATCCTTTTCTGGCACAGAGCTACGGCAATGCCTGTTTCTCCCGGAATATGCCCTACCTTTTGACGGCTGTTACAGAAGAGCAGCCCGATGTGCTGCTGGTGGAACTGGTGGAACGCAACCTGAACTGGCTGCTGGAACGCGCCCCGGAAATGCCTGCTCCGGAACGCACGGCAGTCCCGGCAGCGGATACCGGTACAAGTGCGAAGGCACAACGGAAGGACAGCCAAATGGAGGGGACTTTCTGCCTGACAGGCGATCTGAGCGGGCAGCGTGTGGATGACGACTCTCCAATCTACATTCTGGCAGAGACCGGAACCTACGAAGCTTCCCCCTGCAGAGAGGGAATACAGCCGTTTACAGCGTATCTTCCGCAGAATGTGCGGGAGCAGCAACTAAAAGCAGCATTTCTGTCGGACGGTGAATGGGTCTTTTGCGCCCTGGCCGACTGACTGAAAGAATAGAAAGAAGGAACAAACAAAATGAATGTAAACTATAAGATGATGGGTATAGTGCTCTGCGGTGCGATGCTTCTGGCATCGGGATGCGGGGCAAAAGCAGAAACGACCGCTTCCTCGGCTGTGGAATCCGAATCGGTTTCCGTTGTGGCATTGGAGGCTGCTTCGTCGGAGGCTGTGCCGGAAAGCGAGGCGGTCTCGGAGGCAGTTTCTGAAGCTTCTTCTGCGGTAAGCGAGGCGGCATCGGAGAAACCGGCCGAATCCAAGGCAGAGTCCAAGGAAGAATCCAAGGCCGAGACCGCGGCAAAATCTAAGCCTGCAAAGCAGGAGACGACTGCTTCCTCCAAAGAAGAAAAGACGGAGCCTGTGGAAAGCAAGCCCGTTACAGAGACTGCTCCGGCAGAAACTGCCAGCCTGGAAACTGCCCTGAAGTATGTGGGCAAAGATGTTTCCAAGCTGTATGCCGCTATTGGCAAGCCGAACAGTTCGGAGTATGCTTCCAGCTGCATCGGTGATGGCGAGGATGGCCTGCTGTATTACAACGGCTTTACTGTGACGACCTACCGTGAAAACGGTAAAGAGACGGTACAGGACGCCTATTAAACATGAAATTCGGCCTCTGGCATTCCACCGGGGGCTGAATCTTTATATGGGAAGATGAGAATGAAACGCCAGAAGATCAAACGATATCGGTTTAGCGTGACGCAGAATACGCGCAGAAGAAGGGCGGCAACGCCGCTGAAAGCCGTCGGTGTAGTACTGGTGTGCCTGTGTCTGCTCACAGGGGCCGCTTTTGGAGTTTACAATGCGATCCAGAGTAAGACTACGGGGTGGCACGGCGAAGGACTGCATCGCTACTATATCTCGCCGACTACCGGCACCCGTGCGCAGGGGCTGTATGAGATCAACTATAAGCTCTACTATTTTGGCAGCAACAACTTTTTGAAGACCGGCTGGATCGAAGAGAACGGCTATGTCGGCTATGCCAACGCAGATGGAGCGCTCACCCAGGGCGAAGCGAAGATAGACGGAAAATACTACTATTTCCAACCGGAGACCGGCCAGTTGTACACCGGCTGGATCATGCTGGACGGAGTGCAGTACTGCTTTGACGAAACCGGACATCCGCGCACCGGTACTTATCAGGAGGACGGAAAGGTCTGGGAACTGGATAGCGATGGACGGGTCAAAAACCGACTGAACGGTTGGAAAAAAACGGACGGCGTCCTGAAATACTACAACAACAGCGGCGCACCGGCACAGGGCTGGACAGAGATCGATGGAAAGGATTATTTCTTTGTGGACGGTGTCAGTCAGGCCGGCTGGGTTGAAACGGATGCGGGCACGCGCTATTTGGACGGCAACGGAAATCAGATGACCGGGTGGTGTGTGATCGACGGCCAGCCCTATGCTTTTGGGACAAATGGAGAACCGAAGCAGGGATGGGATCATTCCCATGAAAAAAGCTACTATTTTATCAACGGCGTCAGTCAGTCGGGCACATTCGGGGAGGGTGCACTTAGCAGCAACCTGAACGGCAGCGGCAGTGTTCAGCCGGTTGGGGATCAGGCACCGGAGGACGATCTTGCAGAGGATGCCGAGGGCGAACCGCCGGAGGAAGAACTGCTGGAAGCGCAGCCGACACAGACCGAAACAACGGAAGCGGGGCAGACTGCCCCGGCGGCACAACAGCCGACGCAGTCGCCGGAGGGATCGGCGGCAGAGCAGGAGACCACATCGAAGGCACCGACAGCGCCGGAAACTCCGGCACAGGAACAGCAGGAAGAAGGGACGGAAAATACATGAAAACAACAAGACGTGATTTTCTGTGCCTTTCGGCCATGGCATGCGCATGGCTTCTGACGGGCTGCCAGAACCCCACAGTGGAAGAGCGGGCTGTCAGCTGGCAGCAGCAGGAAGTCAGTGATCCGGTCTCTGAAACCGGACCAATGTGGAATGCAGAACTGGACGACAATGCGGTTCTGCGGGATGGTATCCGCGTTCCCCAGAACTTCGAACTGCCGTTGGAAGGTTCAACAGGCTTTGCGGGGGCGGCTGTGATGCTGCTGTACGAGAGACCGGATGGGACCAGTACAGTACTGCGCAGACTTGCAGCGGGAGATATGTTTTATATCCGGCAGGAGTCTGGCGCATATTGGCAGGTCTGCCTGCTGGACGGCATCGTGGGCTGGTTGGAAAATGAACTGTGTATGATCAATCTGCCCGATGTTCTGCCTTCCATCGTATACGAAAACCCCAATGCCAAGGCATCGATCTTTAAAATCTGCGGAAAGGATATTGAAGGCATTACGGGACAGAAACTGTATGACGGCCTGTTCTACAACCAGCGCCTTGGGCGGGATGAGTATCTAATGCCTATCAATTACGCTATGGCAAAAAAAGTTGGTGCAGCGCAGAAAAATGCTTTGAAGGCGGGCGATTGCCTGAAGATCGTAGAGACATTCCGGCCCTATGAGGTGCAGATGCTGGTAAAGGATGCAGTGTACGCCAAGGCAAGGATGGACAAGGAACTGATGACGGCGCTGAACAAGGGCGCGTGGAATATCGGCTGGTTTATTGCAACGTCTCTTTCCAACCATCAGCGCGGTGTGGCAATGGACACGACCCTGCTGCGCATCACTGAGCAGACAGAGCACAGCATGGCGGGGTGTCCCTTTGTACAGGTGACCGGTGAGGAATACGCCATGCCCTCTGCCATGCACGAGCTGAGCAGTGCGGCGGCCTGCTTTACCGGCCCGGTAACTTCTAATTCGGCCACCGCATGGAAGCGGGCCACTGCATCGGCATCCATGACAGACGGTGCGCGGCGGCTGCAGGGGTACTGTACCAATGCAGGCATGACACCGCTGGCCTCGGAGTGGTGGCACTTTAACGATCTGGATGCACAGAATAAGGTGCGCATGACCTCTGGAAACGGAAAATTCTGGCTGGACGGCTGTGTCAGCTGGAAAATGTTTGAAGCATAACTTTAGGGCTGCACTAAATTGCGCAGCAGGTCATTCGGATCGAGAATGGGCAAACTCTGTTAGGAGGACTGTATTATGAATACCACATTGCGGCGGGATGCGGATGAGATCATCTGTTCCAGCATTCAGGCGGTTCTGCCGGATAAAGCCGTGTGCCGCGCGCTGGAGGACTTTCAGCCCGGAGGCGGCAGAGTGCTGCTGGTGGCGGCAGGCAAGGCCGCTTGGCAGATGGCATACGCCGCCGTGCAGACACTGGGGCGCGTGGACGGCGGCGTGGTGGTGACCAAGTACGGCCATGTAAAAGGCAGAATCCCCGGTGTAAATTGTTATGAGGCAGGTCATCCCGTACCGGATGCCAACGGCTTTGCAGCCACCGAAAAAGCTTTGGCGCTGGTACAGGGGCTGACCGCAGAGGACACGGTGCTGTTTTTGCTTTCCGGCGGCGGCAGCGCCCTGTTTGAAAAGCCGCTTGTCCCCGGCGGAGAATTGCAGGACATTACAAATCAGCTCCTTGCCAGCGGAGCCGATATCGTGGAGATGAATACCATCCGCAAGCGGCTGTCCGGAGTCAAGGGCGGGCGGTTCGCGCAGCACTGCGTGCCTGCAAGGGTGTTCAGCATCGTGCTCAGCGATATTCTGAGCGACCCGCTGGATATGATCGCCAGTGGCCCGGCGGTGCCGGATTCCTCCACCTGTGCGCAGGCTTTTGCCATTGCGGAAAAATACCGCCTGAACCTGTCAGAACAGGCAAAGGCGCTGCTGGCGCAGGAAACGCCGAAAGCTCTTGACAACGTGACCACGCAGATCACCGGCAGCGTCCGAGAGCTGTGCACCGCTGCCGCTAAAGCCTGCCGGGAGCTGGGCTATGAGCCCATCCTCCTCACCGACCGGCTTTGTTGCGAAGCCAAGGAGGCAGGCAGCTTTCTGAGTGCCATCGCCCGCACCCATGCGGGGCAGGGGAAAAAGCTGGCCTTTATCGCGGGCGGGGAAACCGTGGTGCACCTGACCGGCAAAGGGCTGGGCGGACGCAATCAGGAGCTGGCACTGGCGGCTGCCCCGGCGCTGGCCGGACAAAATGCGGCGGTGTTCTCGGTGGGCAGTGACGGTACGGATGGCCCCACCGATGCCGCCGGCGGCTATGCGGATGGCGATACCGCCGCTGCACTGGCAGCAGCGGGCTGGAACTTGTTCGACACCCTGCAAAACAACGATGCCTACCACGCCTTGCAGGCGGTGGAGGGGCTTATCATCACAGGCGCTACTGGTACCAACGTCAATGATGTTGCCGTGGTGCTGATCGGGGGAGAAGCGCAGGCAGACGCCTGAAACTCTGTCTGCCCGGCGCACCCATAATGCTTGACCCCGCTTTGTCCGCAGTATCCGGGCAGGCGGGGATTTTTTGCTGGAAGTACTTGACAATTTTTTTATAAAATGATATGATTTTGATATCACAAAGAAACGCTTCCGCACCCTGTGAAGGAGGGAACTGTTATGGAAGAGAAAATTCTGCAGACCAAAAAGAACGGCATGGTCATGCTGCTGCTCACCCTGCTGGGCTATGCTGTTACCGTCCTGCTGTTTTTCTACAGCATCATTCTGCTGGACGAAAGCCTGTTTCCGGGCATCCTGCTCACGATCCTGTCCATCGCATACTGGGTGGCGGGCATCTTCCTGTTCTGCGGCCTGAAGGTGTTAAAGCCCCAGGAAGCACTGGTGCTCACCCTGTTCGGCGATTACATCGGCACCCTGAAGGGACAGGGGTTTTACTGGGTGAACCCCTTCTGCACCGCGGTGAACCCGGCAGCTGGCACCAAACTGAGCCAGAGCGGCGATGTGAACAGCGGCGAAACCGGCATGGCGGCCCTGCTTAAGGCAGGTAACAGCAGTTCCCAGACCGCAGAATCGACCAGCAAGAAGATCTCGCTCAAAATGATGACCCTCAACAACTCCCGCCAGAAGATCAACGATTGTCTGGGCAACCCGGTGGAGATCGGCATTGCGGTCATCTGGCGCG
>ENA-OUOU01000718-OUOU01000718.1-human-gut-metagenome-genome-assembly--contig:-NODE-718-length-19112-cov-7.144461_pt1 | contig 19112 bp, 3 predicted proteins | sample MGYA00237936_ERZ548765 | MGnify/ENA primary metagenome ERZ548765 (study PRJEB26490, sample SAMN05356889) | human gut metagenome | biome: terrestrial biome; feature: human-associated habitat; material...
CGCACCTCTTAGCCTTCCCCATTGGGGAAGGGGGACCGCGGAGCGGTGGATAGGGTACTCTCATAAACGACGTACTTGAGACGCTCCTTCCCGCTCTCTTTCATACCGCCTGTGCCCTATCCGCCCCTTCGGGGCACCTTCCCCTCGAGGGGAAGGCTGGCGATACGAGAATCCCCTCTTCTAAAAAGACGGCACACCACCCTTGTGAACCTATCCGCTCCCCAAGCACCGTCATCCCGAGCGAAGCCGAGGGATCTTTCTTGCACTGCGGTTGGCATCCCACATGTTCCTGCAGGGAAACAACGCCTTCATCGACGCCTTCATCCTGCGTTTTTCTGGCTTCAAACATACTTCGCCATCGGTCTGCAAGGAAGATTTCTCGACTTCGCTCGAAATGACGATACGAGAGTATCGCTATCCGCACCACCACCCTGAACCCGCCAACCTGAACCATGAACCCAATACAAAAACGAGCCCCTCGAAATGAGAGGCTCGTTTTTAAATGCCAAACTCCTATTTCACGACTTCATACGCTTCCTTGTCATTCGGTGCGCCGAAGGCAAGAGACGGACTCTCCTTTTCCGTTTCTTCTTCCTTCTCCCGTCCATCACGGCCAAGCGTGCGGTCCTCATAGAGGCTCGCATTCATGACGTTTTCCGCCGTCACTGGGAAACGCTCGCCGTTCACGGTGAGGCCGTCTTTGACGCTCGTCATGACATGGTCGGTCGCAATATCATAGCCGCTGAGCGAAAGATTTCCGAAATGCTCCGCCTGGCTGCTGCCCGGATTCTTCTGGATCGTCACACGGATCTTATCCGTCGCGAGGAGGCTGTCTCCGCCGATCGCGGTATTCGAAAGACCGAGAGGCTCCCTGCCGGTGAGTTCCAGATGCTCGACTGCGCTGTCCTTCACAAGAGTGCCGCCTTCCGCTGTGGAGTGAATACCTGCGTAGTGCGCCTGACTCTGTCCATCCTTGCCGTGGATGGTGACATGCTGCGCGCCCGTCCCTGCCAGATCATCGATACCGATGTTGTCCGCAGAGATCGTGAGGTCTGCCGCGTCGCCTTTGCCATTTGCCAGCGTATCGATCTCCACCTTCTTCGCAGAGAGTGTGACCTTTCCGCCCGCAGACGAGAGCAGCGCACTGCCCTTTCCACTCGCATCGAAATCATGCGGCTTCGCCTCGCCCGTGACAAGACTGCCTGCCGCGCCGCTGCCGGTGGTCGACCCTGCCGGCACGCTCGTATCCACGCCATCCAGTTTTCCAACCGGCGAACGATCCGTGATGCGGATGTCTTCTCCCGCCGTCATCTCGATGGTGCTTCCGGAAATCTTCGCATCCGTCCCCTTCACAGAAATGCTGCCGCCTGCGCTCGCCGTCAGCTTGCCGCCTGCCTCTGCCTCATGAAGAACCATATCGCCGCCGCTGGTGAGTTTTGCGTGTTCCTTCGCATTCATCGTAGTCACGTCAAGTTTGCCTTCCGTCGCTTCTATCGTCGCACTGCCAGCTTCTGCCTTCAGCGTGCCGATCGTCGCATCTGTCTTTGCGATGATAGACGCGTCGCCGGTCTTAGCCGTGAGCGTTCCTGCGTTTACACTGCCGCCGGACAAAATAGCAAGCGTGCCTGCTTCTGCTTCGGTGAGCGTGACATCGTGATCTGCATCGACGGTCGCGCTCTTCTTTGCGCTGAGTTTCTTGAGGGCGAGCTGTCCCTTGGCGGTGACCTTCACGTTTCCTTCTTTCGAAGTGAAATCGCTGCCCGAAAGGGACGCATTTTCGCTGTCCGTGTAGGTGAGGTCACCCTTTGCGGTGTACACGCCGCCACTCATCTTGCCCGCATTGGTGATGTCTGCGGTTCCGCCGCTAAAGTTGCCGCCGGAAATGATGCCATCTTTTGCGGTGTGGACGCGGAGGGCATTTTTAGCCTTGTAGCTGCCATCCGAGATGTCTCCGCGGCTGGTGAGGGTGAGATCTCCGGCTTCGATGTCGATCTGATCCGAGGCGGCTTTGCCAAAGAGGGTGATGTCGGCATTGCCTGCGGCCTTCGCCGTGATGACGCCCGGCGTTTCGCTGCCGTCTTTGGCTTTTGTGCCGGTCACTTTCATGCCGAGGGACGCCCCATCGCTTGCGCCTTTGATATTCTCGGCGTTTGTGATGGTAATATTCTTCCCTTCGACGTTCGTATATGTGGTACCGGTTTCGTCGCCGCTCTTATCGTGTCCGTCTTCGGCAAGGAGGCTGTGGCCCTTGAGGTCAAGTACCACGTCCCCATCGGAGGCATAGACGGTATTGATGACGAGGTCGCCGTCTTTCGCATTCGCAAGAGAGACGCCTTTCTTTGCGCGGGCAGTGAGGGTGCCGCCTTCTTGGATGGTGACGCCGGAGATCTTTCCTTCGCCGGATTCAAGAACGATCTGGTCCTTCGCACCCACGGTGACATTTTTGAGATCGCCCGTCCCCTTCATGCGGAGCTCGCCGCCGGAGAGGAGCTCGCTCCCTTCCTTCACGCCGGTATCGCTGGTGAGGTAGATGGCGCCATTCTCTGCTTTCGCGGTGAGTTTCCCGTCCGCATTCGTCTGAATGGAGCGGATGGAGCTGACGGTGACGGTCTTGCCATCTTCATCTACTTTGAAATCCCCGCGCTCTGCGGACGCAAGGGCGATCAGCTGGTCTGCCGTCAGGCTCTCGATCTTCTCTTTCGTCGAGAGGTCGATCACCTGTCCGTTTTCCTTGTGTCCGATGCCGCTCACGTACTTGCCATTTTCCGTTTTACCGCCAAGTGCTGTCAGAATGACATTCTGCCCCGTGACATGCGCGGTTTCCTTCTGCGTGGTCTGGGTATCGGTGATGCCCTCTTTGATGCTGCCGCCGGAGAAGGTGACGAGGAGATCCTGCGCGGACTTTGCCGAGCCGACGAGGACTTCTTTCTTTTCTTCTACGGTGAGGTACTTATCGAGGTACTTATCCGCTGTCAGATCTTTTTCGGTGAGCGCGGCATTGCCGTAGAGCGTCTTGTCCGTGCTGTCCTCGATCCCCTTCACATACGCTTCGACGTCCGTTTTCGTCCAAGTGCCGACACTGCCTTTCAGCTCGTCATAGCGTGCCTGTTTCTCTGCTATATACGCATCGATGTCCGTGATGCCCTTCTCCGCAAGCACCGCCTTCGCGGTGTCGTCCAGCGTGTACTTGCCGTCTTTGACGTAGGCAGAAAGGGTCTGGTACTCATTGTACTTGCCCTGTACTTTGGCGATGAGGAGGGATTTCTGTTTCGAGATCGTCGCCTCGCTGCCTTCCAGGACCCGCGCCTTCGACCAGGCGTCGAGCTTTGCCTTCGCATTTTCATTCGCCACATCGGTGAAATTGTTGTCGATGAAGCTGCCGTCTGTCGTCAGGGTGACATCGCCACGCTTCGAGGTGACGCTGTCGAGATAGAGATCGCCGCCCTTGTTCCTGATCGCGATATCTCCATCCGCGCTGGCTTTGAGACCATAGGCCTCGCCGCTCCCCTGCTTCGTCTGGATCGAGAGTGCGCCGGATGCACCGCTGATGGCGCCGCTGCCTGCATCAAGGTTCACGCGGCTTGCCGAGAGCGTCTCTCCCGCTGCCTGCGCGATGCCGTCCTCGGCAGTGATATCAGCGATCTTGCCCGCCGATACCGCCCCCAGGGTGACATTCCCTTTGACATTGACGGCGAAGTCGCCGCCTGCGCTGCCGGAGACGGTGTCTGCGCTGGTCTTGATCGCCTGCCCCGCGCTGCCGACGCTTCCGGTCGCAGTCATATGAAGGCTTCCGGTATCGACATAGCCGAGGTCGCCCTGCGTGAGGCTGCCGCCCTTGAGCTCCGAAGCGCCGCGGCCATTGGAGAGCGTGCCATTGATCAGGACATCATGGCTGCCGCCATCGACCGTGAGCGTGCCGCCATTTTCCAAACCGCCAAAGCCGATGCCCACATCGTAGTCCGACTGGAGAGAATACTGGGTCACCTTCGTATCATACGTGGTCTCGACCAGTTTGTAATCGAATTTCTTCGCAAGTCCCAGCGTATACCAGAGGCGTTCCTCTTTTTTCGTGAATGTAGAGGTCGGCTCTGCTGACGTGAACTGCTTGTCCGTCGTCACATAGTTGCCGCTCGCCGTCGTCCCATCGACCGTGTTGTAGTCGGAGACGAAGGCACCGCCCTCCAGCGTGCGTTCATCTCCCTTCCAGAAGTCGGTCACGGTGCCGCCCTGCGCCAGCATTTCTGCGCTCGTCGGAGCCTTGTCATCGATTCCCCACCAGTCGAGGCGGGTGTCATGCAGCTCATACGTGGTCGTGGTACTGCTGTCCTGTCCCGTCTGCACGGTGTAGTACGAGCCCTTCGTCGTATGGTATTTCGCGTCTTTGGCATTCGTGAAGGTGGAAATCGCCGGATCCCCTGTCGGATTTCCATTCGCATAGCTCTGGACGCTCTGCTGGATCACCCCATCCTTTCGGGTGTAGGTGGTCTTTCTCGTGACTTTCCCGCTCGAGCGATCCAGATCCGTGATCTCGATCTTGCCTTCGAGCCCGCCGCCCGTGGAGAGGGTCTTGAGCTCGATGTTCTTGTCCGAGTCATTCTTCACCTGAATCGTGCCGTAGCCGTCGAGGGCTTCGATGCGGGCTTTGGATGTGTCATTTGTCGTATTGAGGATGGTCCCGACGATGGAGACATGCCCGCCGTGGACTTCGACATCACTGATGACGAAGCGATCATTCGTCCTGTCATAGGATACCCCCTCGATCTCCTTCCCATCCTTGTCCGCGACGAGGATCTTCGCACCGGATGGCACCGTCGCTGCATTCGTCACATCGACCTTCGTGCTGCCATCCATGTAGAAGAGCTTGTACTCCTTCGGGATGGTGATCGCGTGATCCGGGACGCCGCTCTGGATCTTGGAATTGATGTTCACATAGCGCGCGGAAATGAAGACGTTGCCATTCGCCAGGATGCCGCTGCCGAGCTTGTCATTCGCCTTGCCGTCTTGGGCGACATTGTAGAGACCGCCCGTGTCATCGAGCGGATTCCCGCCGACGCTGGAAATGCCGGACTTCGTCCCCGCGCTGCTCGCATCATAGGTCTGGATGAAATCTCCGTTCGTTGCGGTCATATTCACGCTACCCGCATAAATCGTGCCCTTATTGTACACGTCGCCATTCGCGCTCGTGACGGTGACCGTGCCGCGCGGATTGTAGATGTAGCCCTTGAGAGTGACATTCGGTGCGGCGTAGTAGGGCGCCTTGTCGCCGTCCATATACACCTGCGGGCGGAAATTGTTCTCGATGGTGACAGAAGGCCCGCCTGTCTGGTAGCGCGTCTCGGCGGCAAAGGAAACGGATCTCGTCTTGTCCTTGTTCTCCTTCTGGATCGCCTTCCGGATCGCCTCCGCGCTGTCCCCCTTGATCTCGGTGCTGTTAAAATAAATCGTACCGCCCTGACCGGCGCCTGCCGTGCCCTGGCTGCCGACGACGTGGATATCCCCCATCACCAGATTGTTCGGCGAATCATTCGTGATCTTCACTTCCGCATCGCCGCCTGCTTTGAGCGTGCCTGCGCCGGAGACATTGTCCCCTTCGAAGACGATATCCCCGAGCTGCGCGGTGACATCGCCCACGAGGAAATCATGCGTCATCTGCGGGTAGGTCTTGCTGTGGAGGAGGTAGTACTCCTCGCCGTCCTTCTTGACCTTGCCGCCAGTGACTTTATCGCCATTGGCATAGAAGAACTCGCCGTCCTTCTCGGTACCATTATTCTTGAAGAACTCATCTGTCAGCTTGATCTGGGTATCGAGCTTGTTGTAGTTACCGACGCGGACCTCCTTCGCTGCCTCCTGCTGCTGTTTCTGAGCCGTCAATGCAGTTTGCTTTTGGCTGATGTCCGTCTCGTTGTACTGCGTGGGGTCGGTCGGGATCGTATCGCTGTAGGCGCTGTTGTAGCTGGTGACCGCATTGGTGTATGCCGTTCCCGCGCTAGTTTTCGCAGCATCCGCACTCGTCATTGCAGATCCCGCCGCCTTTGTCTTTTCGATGGCCTGCCGGTATGTGAGAACCTCGCTTTGGTCAGGATTGGCTTTCATATAGTCATCAAGATTAAGCCCCGCTGTCTTCGCCAATTCTTCCACTGCCGTCTTTGCCGTTTCTTCTGCGACCCGGGCGGCAGTAAGCGCACTCTCAGCACCGGCTGCCGATGCGGCCGCACTGTCATACGAGGTCTTGCTCGTTGTGACAGTATTCAGCCCATCGATCTGATCCTGCGTCTTTTTGATTTCCGCCTCATAGGCATCCTTGATCGCAGGCAGTTTCGCATTCGCCTGATCCCGCATAGCCTTCGCGCTGTCCAGCTCCGAGGTCGTTGCCGGCGATGTTTCTACGAAGCGGCCTTTCGTATCGAAATACCCGAGGCCCTCTGCCGCCATCTTCTGTTCAAGGAATGTGATCTCCGCTTCATACGCGGCTTTCGCCGAGGGGGCAGCCGCATAGTCGATGAGCTTTTCCTGCAGCTCGTGGAGCTGGTCATAGAGCTCCGAGCCGGCCGGCTTCGAGCCGCCATAGGTGTAGGAGAGGTCGCCATCACTCTTGACCTGGGTCGTCCATGTCCCATCCTTATTTTCCCCACCGATGGTCATGGATTTCTTGCGATGGATGCCCGTCTCCGCCTCGCCATTCATGGTGACATCGGCGGACTTTGCGATCTCCTTCTTCCCGATCTGGCTGCCGTCCGAGCCGAAAGCATCCCCGATGGCATTCACCCAGTCCTTCACCTCGCCATTGCCAAAGGCGGATACCGCGCCCGCCTTCGCCTTGAGGAGGATGTCACGGTCGCTCTTCATATCCGCGCTATTCGTGACGGTGAGGCTCGCCTGGCTGTCCGCTTTCGCATAGGGATCCTTCTGGATGGAGATCGGGATCGCCGTCGCATTCAGGATGTCGCTGTGCGCACTGACGCTGATCGTGCCTGTCTCGCCTGCGCTGTCACGGCCTGCCGCAAGGGAAATATCCCCCTTCGCCGTTTCCGCGGCCGCGCCGAATGCGGTCTTCGTCTTGCCCGTGTAGGTGACGTCATTTTCCGAGCCCGCATAGCCCGCCAAGCCGAAGACATCGACCAACGTCGTGCTGTAGAGATCCGCATCATTTCTTGTGCCGATGGCGATCGTACCGCCCTTGTACGAGCCATCATACGAGGCGGTTTCCGCTTTTCCTTCCCAAGCCTTGTCTTTCGCATTCGCCTTCTCTGTCTCGCCGGCCTTGAGGCTTGCGCCGTCCGCGACAGTCGCGCTCGTAGTCGCCTTGACATCGAGCGTTTCCTTCACATGCGCCGCACCGACGGCAGCCCCAGTCGACAACGCATTGTTATCATGCGCTTTGACGCGGCTCGCGGCGTCGATGGTGATGGCTTTCTTGTCATGCAGGGTCTTCCCCGCGGCCTTTTCTTCCGCCGTAAGGTCAGAAGCGCTCGCCTGCAGGGTGACTTCCCCGAGATTCGCTTCCGTGATGTGGGTGATCTTCGTCACACTCACGACGCCATTCCCGGAGTCGAGCGCCGCACCACCAGAAGTAGCATTCTCCTTTTCCGAGCCGTCTTTCCTCGCCTTTTCACTCACATTGTCCGCGCGGATGGCCGTCTCCCGGTCCGTCGTCACGGTCGTACCGTCACCGACGGTGACCTTCGAAGTGGAGTCCACGGTGTACCTCGTATCCGCCCCGGTGCCGCTGTATCCGCCAGCCGCGATAGACTCGATCTCATAGTTTCCTCTGTCTTTATGATCTGCGGTGATCTCCGCGCGGTCCGCCTTGATCTTGACATTCTTCCCGATCGCGGTCTCTGTGGTATTCTCCATGCCGATCCCCACGACCGCCACGGATCCGGCGATGACGCCGCCGCTTCCGGCGATGGCATGCGCATAGGCATTGTAGTCATCCGTCGGCATAGACATTGCCGCACGGGCGATGAGCTTATCCGCGGCCGTGAGCGATGCCCCGTCAGCGATGGTGACACGCGAGGTGTCTTTGGAGTCGATCTTTGCCACGGTCGCCCCCACGCCGCCGATGCCGACGCCTGCCGAGGTCGCGAGTGCGGACATTTTCGGCGTATTTTCCGCCGTGAGGGAGATCGTTTTCCCGGAGAGCTTCGCCTTCTTCCCAACCTTGGTCGTGACATCGACAGCGGACGAAAGGTCTGCGCCCGTTCCCGTGCCGCCGAAAATGCCTGCCGCCGCGCCGACTGCATTCGCATCCATCGCGGTCTTGGCATTCGAAGAGACAGTGAGAGCCTCATCCGCCTTCACTTCGCCCGCGTACTTGCCTTCATCATCTCCGATGCCCGCTTCCGAAGAGCCGGTGACATTCGCCGTGACGACAGCACCATTCAGCGCACAGAGAGCCACCGATGCCCCTGCCACATACGCCTTCAGCGTGCGGTCATTGTCCGACGTGATGGAAATATTCTTCGCGCGGACGGCATTCGTATCACCAAGAAGCGCCGAGACGGCACTCTTATCCGTCCATGTCCCGACCGTTCCCTGCCCGGCCACGCCGCCGGAGACGGAAGCCCCCACGATGTATTCATCAAAGTCGTGCGCGGCTTTTGCGGAAATGGCAAGATCCTTTCCTGCCGTCACCGTCGCTGCCTTGTCCACGAGCGCTTTCGTCTGCGTATCCGTATTCAGTACGCTGACGGACGCGCCGGCGCTCGCCGCCGCGCTGCCCGAGAGACTGCCCATGATGTTCTGCACGGAGAGCGTGTCATCCGCATGGACTTTGACATCGCCCGCCGCGTCGATGGCGGTGCCGTTTCCGATCTTTGCGAGCGTGCCTTTCTCGCCCGCACTGCTCGGTGCCTCGGACGCAAAAGTCTTGCCAAGGCTCGATTTCACTTCATTGAGCGACGCCGTATCATATGCTTCGACCGCTTTGCCGGTGCCTTCGTTGATTTTCGCGAGTTCCCCATTCACCCAGCTGTCGAAGCCGACCGTCTCGCCATTCTCACTCGTCTGGCCCGAGAGCGTCGCCTGGTCTTCCGGAGACATCGTGCTGCCGACATTGTAGACAGAGATGCTGCCCGAAAGTCCCACAAAACCAATGGCAGCCGAAATCGCATTCGACATGATGTCATGCATATCATCTTTCGCTTCGACGGTCACGCTGCCGCCCGATGCGACCTTGTTTCCATCGCCGAGGAAGGCATTCGTCTGCGTCTTGATATTTCCCACATCGACGGCTGCGCCCACTGACGCACCGCCGGAGCCGGATGCCGCCGTGACGGTGTTCTTCATTTCCTTGACTTCATGCCCTGCGGTGACAGAGACATCCTTCGAGCCGGTCGTGCCATAGCCTTCCTTCTGGTTGATTTCCGCGCCCGTATCCGTGTACGCTTTCGTGATCGCCGTAAGGTTCATCACATTCGTCGCACCCGCGAGGCCGGCATACGAGCCGCCCGCCGCCTGCAGCGACAGATTGAAAATATCTTCGCTGTTCTGGGCATCCAAAGAAACCCGGCCCTTCGCGTCCAGTTTGGCTGCCTTGCCTGCATAGGCTTCGGTGTCTTTCGTGAGATTCATCACGGAGAGAGCCAGCCCTGCGCCCCCGCCCGCGAAACCGATGGCTGCGCCGCCGTTTCCGCCGTGGAGTTTCGTCTCATCCGATGCCGTGATGGCGATCCCATCCGTATCGGCCGTACCTGTGGCAGTGAGCTCGGTATGGTCTTCCGTATACGCTTTGGTCTTCGTATCCAGCACATTCACGCCGACCGCGCCATTGATGGCCGCAGTGCCCGCGAGGCCGCCCGCGATGGTCGCGTAGGTGAGATCCGTCGTATGAGATGCGCCCACGCGGACATTCTTCCCCGTGACCTTCGCACCGCTATCGACATGCGCCTTCGTATCCGCGTTCATCGAGACGGTCGAGTTTGCCAGCCCGATGCCAGCCGTACCGCTGCCGCTGACACCGCCGGCACCTGCGCCCTGCTTGAAGGAGGAAACCGCCTGTACGTCCGCATCACCCGAGGTGGTGACGCTCGCCGCCTTGCCTACATGAGCGTCCGTCGTATGTGTGACGAACGTCTCAGAAGCCGCGCCTGCGACACCCGCCGTACCGCCGACGCCAAGACCGGCCGCCGCCGTCTTCGAGTCGCTGGTATTCTCTGCCTGTACCGTGAGGCTTTCCCCGCCAATGCTCGCATGGTTGCCTACATAGGCCGCCGCTTTCTTATGTACCACTTCGACCGCCGCGGAGAGGCCTCCGGCTGCCGTCCCGCTCACAGCCCCGCTGCCGCCGGACGTCGTGAGCTTCGTCGTATCCTTCGCCGTCACAGAGACATCGCCTGCATTCACGAGCTCGGCCTTGCCCGCGTCCGTGACGTCTTTGTCGTCTTGATTTCCGATATACGCTTTCGTATCGGTCGAGATCACATGCAGCCCGGCTACCCCGGCGCCGGCAAACGAATCCCCCGTCGCGATCGTCGCCGCGACAGAGGTCAGGTCCTCTTCCGACTCCGCATTCACTTTGACCGAAGAAGCCTTCGAGAGCTTCGCACCGTCTTCGATGGACGCATAGGTATGCCCCTTGTACGTCTGCACATCCACCGCCGCGCCGATACCCGTGCCGCCCAGATTGATCCCCAGACCGCCTGCCAGACCGAAGAGGCGCGCTGTATTCTTCGCTTCTACAGTGACGCCCTGATTTCCTGCCTGATAGTCTCCCTTACCGATCGATGCATCGGCTTTCTGGGAAATGACATTCACCGTAACCGAGCCGGAACCGGCGAATTTCGCTGCCCCCAGTGCGGCACCGACAGCTACGGTTTTTGCGTTCGAATCGCTCTCGCTGTCTTTTGCCGAGCCATTGTACACATTGTCCGCTTTGACAGAGATACCGTCTGCCTCGATGGTCTTTTCTTTCTTCGCATCACCCGAAAGCGATGCCTTGACATCCGAGTCATTCACCATGACCGCGACCGAGGCACCGACAGCCGTATTCGAGATCTCGACCGTGCCGACGCCAAGCGTCGCATTGCTGTGATTTCCGGCATCGATGGTGAGCGCCCCTGTCTTCATCGCTTTGCCGCTATCCACATGGGCATCCGTCGTCGTATGGATCCAGTTTCCGCTCGCAGAGAAGGACGTCGCCGCCTTATCCGCCAGTGCGCCGGACGCGATGATAGATGTGATCTGGCTCGCTTCATCCGAAGTGACGGCGAGCTTGCCCGCCTTTTCTCCTTCCGCTGTCCCAGCCACTTCACTGTTTTCCAGATATGCCTTCGTATCGCCTTCGATGAGGTTCACACCGATGGCTGCGCCGACCGCGGAAGAGCCCGTGGAAACAGACACTGCCCCTGTGTACGAGTCGATTTTTCCCTTGTCCTTCGCTTCGATGGTGGTGGCTTCCTGCGCCTTCACCGTACTGTCCTTCACATGTGCATCCGTCTTGTCATCCACCCAGTTCAGGCTGATCTGCCCTGCACCGGAGAAGCCCTTCGTCGCACCGCTGCCGCTCGCCGCGATGTTCAGGATCGTCGCATCATTCTCTGCGCGGACGGTGAGGGACTCGTCGATGTTTTTCCCGTCCTTGTCTTTTTCATTGCCGCGCAGGGTGAGCGTCGCCCCATCCACATAGGCTTCGTTGTCCGCCGTGATGGAGTTGTACATGAAGCTTCCCGCAAGCGCCGCTCCGGCATTGGCGTGAAGATTGGCTCCGATGGCCGCCGACGTCGCGCGGATCGCACTGTCATTCCGACCGTTCACACGGAGTGCATCCGCCGTCACAGAGGGCGCAGCCCCGCCTTCTTGTTTCGCCACGGACGCCTTCGCCGTATCCGTGATACGGTTCACGGACACATTCGCTGCGGCTGCCAGACCGCCCTTAGCCTCCGCTACATTGTCCTTCATCGCGCCGTCCTGATTTGCAACATTTGCAATATGCTGATCCGCTTCCTGACCAAGGAGCGGTGCATTTTCATCGGCATCATCCATATCATTGACAAAATCTTCCAGCTCGATGCCGTCTTCATCGCCGTCTTCGACCGCATGGAAGCCGGTACTGCCGGCCTTGTTCTTCACATTCGGACTCTTATTGTCATAAGCGACCGCACCCGCGACAGAGGCTGCGATGATCTCGCCGGTGTTCTTCGCGGAGACATTGACATTGTCATCCGCCGTGACATTCCCCGAGATCGCGGCTTCCGTATCACGATCGATGTGGTTGTACGCGATGGACGCACCGATCCCTGTGCCGCCGCTGACGCCGATCGCGCCCGCCGCCTGAATGGTCTTCGAGAGGTCTTCCGCGGTGACAGAGACATCCTTCGCCGTGACCGTCGCGTTTCCGATGCGCGCCTTCGTCGTATTATCGAAACGGTTCACGCCCACGGTCGCATCGACAGCGACCGACTTCGCCGGGCCGCCTGCCGCGGCCATCGCGATATTGAGCGCGCGTGCCTTCGCATTGACATCTGCCGATCCCTTCGCCGTGACCACCGCGCCGTCATCGATATAGGCCTCTGCGTTATTCTTCTGATGCACGGAGAGCGCCGCGCCGCCGACGCCTGCCTTGGATGCGTCGTCCATCGTCCAGCCATTTTTATTGAAAATGTCCTTGAAGCCCAATTTCCAGAGATTCAGCGGTGCCGCGCTCAGAAACGACTGGATCGTGCCGGTAAAGTTCACCGTCGTGATGTCCGTCTCGCCCGTGACATTCACATGGCCAGCGGCATCGACTGCAGGCGTCGTCGTCTGCGTGTCATCTTTCTTGCCAATATACGCTTTGGCGTTGTTGTCATAGTTCACGATGGAGACGGACGCCGCGCCATTCACGTTGTCGCCATTTCCTGCCGCCTGCGTCCAGCTGTCCACCAGATCGGGAAGGACGGGATTCGTATCGATCGAGTTAAAGAAGACATTCAAAAACTGATCCACAGGATCGCTGCTCTGCCAGCTCGTCTGCCAGGGGATGACCGTCTTCGCATGGACGGTCGTATCCCCGGTGGTCTTCGTGTCGCCACTGATGAAAGCCGTTGCGTGATTTCTCTGCTGCAGATAAGAGATCGCCGCCGTGATGGTATTGTCCTTCTTCGTGGTTTCATCCTTGGACGTTGTGTCATTCTGGTACGAACCGACAACCGCGTGGCTGCGGGAGAGCGTCAGCGCATCGACCGTGAGCGATTTCGCACCGATCGTGTCATCCGCATGGCCGTTCGCATCGATGCCGCGCACCTTCCCCGTCACAGACGCCGTCGCGTCATTGGTACTGAAAAGAAGCGCCGTCGACGCATTCGCCCCCATCTTGTTCCATGGTTTCTTCTGGTTCGCTGGCTTGTCCGCTTCATCGAGGTCAAGATCCTTCGCCATCTGGCCCATCTGGTCTTCTTCGGTAAATGCTTTTTTCAGCTTCGAGAAGAGATTCTTAAAGCCTCCCTTGATCGGATCCGTCGTCGGCTTAAGAGCCGTGTCCCCGCCGATGCTCGATGCCGTCACCGTATCCGCCGCATAGACGCCGCCGTTTTCAGAGAGCGTATTCTCCGCTTTGACCGACACATCGCCCTTCGCGTAGACCGTACCCGCCATATCCGCGCTCGCTTTCGTATCAGAGATCCCGAGACCGACCGAGAGCCCCAGCGTTTGCCCGCAGTTCGACGCACTCGAGCCCAGCGAGCGGATGGATTTCGCACTGATATCCACATCCCCCTGACTCACGAGCGTCGCCTTCTCGCCTACCTTCGCCGCGATGTCGCTCTTCACCTGCGCCCAGGAGAAATCCAGCGACAGCCCGCCCATCGGCACGGCGCTGAAATCTATCAGGCTCATCTTGACCGCATTCGTGCCTTCCGCGGAGAGCGTCGTATCCTTCGCGGAGGTGATCGTGCTGTCGTCCACATCGACGTACGACTTCACGTCGCCGATGCCCACGTTAAACCCGATGCCAACAAGATTCACATTGAACGGCGCGATATCCGACTTTGCGTCTGACGTGATCTTCACATCGCCATGCCCCTCGGCGCCCGTGCCATCTCCAAGAGCCGTGATATCCGTCTTGTCGATGTCCACATTCGCCTCGGCATACGTCTTCGTCGCCGAGCCGAACGTGCGGAAATTGCCGCCGTACTCTTCGATGAGGCCCAAGACGGCATTGTGATCTTTTTCCCGCTCGATACCCGCCTTGATCTCCGCATCAGAGAGCTCATGGTCATCGCCGATGACGCCCGACGTCGTGGCACGAGCGGAAATGTCTACGTTATCCCCCTTGATCGTATTTTGATCGCGGCTCTTCTGTCCCATCTTCACCAGCGCATACGCACCGTCGCCAATGTCCCAGGCATAGAGCTTCGTCGCCGCCGTCGCATGGATGGAGACATCCCCCGCCTTATGGCCGCTCTTTCCTTCGGCCGTGATCGTCGCATCATCCACATCGATGCGGGAGACGCCCATGACATTTCTGACCGCCGTGATATCGATCTTGCCGCTGTCCTTCTTTTCCGACGACGAGTCGATGTACGCATCCTTGATGGAAATCATGCCATCACCCGGCTCCTTACCGGGATCCGCCTGCAGCTTCGCATCACTCGAAGACGCCGTCAGCGCGATCGCCCCGCCGCCCGAGGTGATGCGGCTCGCCTTCGCTTCCGTGCCGATGACAGCGAGATTATCCCCCGTCTCTACGGTGACACTCCGCCCATGAGACGCGATCTCGCCCGCCAGCGTGATATCCTTCTTTGCGACCAGCGCGATGCCGTCCTTCGTCGCTACCGCCGTCGTCGCATCCACGATGCCCGCCGTATTTACCAGAGAATTTCTATATGTATCCGCACTCTGACCCGCGGTGTAGTCATGGAATGCCGCGCCCGTCTGGATCATGCCGTCCGTCTGCGAGATCGTACTCTTTGCCGAAGCGATGACCACGCTGTCCTTTGCGTTGATTTTGCCCGCAAAAGAGATCCCGGCATCGCCTGCCGTGTTCCCGCCCCACAGAGAGCTGTCATTCAAAAGGCGCGCCCGCTCCGCCGGCGATTTCTGATAAAAATCCTTGTCACGGTCAAAATTGACCTGAACCGGTCCTGACTGAGAAGGCACAAAGTAGTGGCCGTTATAGAGCGCATCTCCCACCGCCGTATTCGTCCCCAGCGTCAGGCGGCCCACATTGAAGACGCCATGCGAGCCGACCGCAATGCCTGCATTCGAGAAGAAATACACGTCGCCGCCGATCTTGTTATCCTTGATCGCATTCACGACGCCGTCGATGTCGATCTTGTTCTTGACGACATTGATCTGGTGATTCGCCTCCCCCATATGGAGATTCGCCACATCGTGCTGCTTGATGCCGAAATCATCGAACTTGTTCAGCGCATTGCCGGCCTTCACCTGCTGGTTCGTGATATCATACTGCTTGCCGCTGTTTGCGATATCCTTCACGGTGACCGTATTGCCATAGTGCTTCTGATCCGATACCGTCACGTCCGCATAGATGAAATTGCAAGCCGCCCCCCAGCCTGCGATAGCAAGGAGCAGTGCCGTCCCTGCGCGGGAGAGGATGCTCCCGCCCCGGCGCGTACTCTTCTTCCCCTGATGCGTCTTGACAAGCTCCGAAGCGACCACATAGCAGCCGCGCGTGGCATTCCATATGACTTTATATATTTTATTCATAAGACGGTCCTCCTTTGGGTGAGAAGATCATGAAGATCGGTTGAAGGGTTTAAGGGTTCAGGGTTCGGGGTTGTGGTGGCGGCTTCGCCGCGAATATGTATGGGGCGATGCCCGAAAGCAGTATTCAAGTCACCAGTCACTAGTCACTCCTAATCCCCAATCTCTAATCCCTAGCTACTCATCGCTATAGGTTTAAGAGGTTCAAAATGGTGGTGCGGCGCATAACATATAGAAGCGCCGCGGAGTTTTGAAACTAGCGGTTCTCTCGTATCGCAAACCTAATCCCTAGCCACTAATCCCTAGCTACTAGTCACCAGTCACTAGTCCCCAGTCCCTCAAAATCACACATTCCTCTGCAGGTAGAAATGGATTCTCGGCGATGCATCTCCGATATTGCCGGAATCCTTGAGCGGGATGCCGAGGACGGCCTTGCCATACCAGCCGCCCTTGCTGCACTCCAGACCGAAGCCTGCGCTCGTGAGGTAGTCCTTCGTTGTTTTGACGCTGAAATTGTTATACGCGACGCCGTGGTCAAGGAAGACGAAGCCTCGCCAAGTCTGATGGTCACTGCTGATGGGGAAGCCGTACTCCATACCGGCGAACCAGCCTTTATCGCCCGAAAGGATACTTTCCTTGTATCCGCGGACGCTCCCCATACCGCCCAGCGTGAACTGCTCCGTCGAGGGCAGCGAGGTAAAGGCGGTGTACTGGCCGTAGAGGCGGTAGAGCATGTACTGGTCATTTTTGAGATTCTGCCGGCGCATGAGGTAGGCGCTATAGTATGAGCCGTTGTTATCCTTATCATTCACGCGGTCATCGCTCTCATAGCCGGTGACGCTGGTCATGAAGAACCACAGCCCGTTCTCATCGAAGCTCCGCGCTGACAGTCCGGCCTTCACCGTGCGCGTTGCGCTATTCGAGAGCTCCATCCCGGAGTACGTGGTATCCGACCATTTCCGATGGCCTTCCAAGAAGACATCCACACGGGAAAGCGGCGTGATATTCACGGGGTGCGTGATGGAAATCGCCGCGTCATTCGAATTGGCCTTCATGTCATAATCCTTGAAGGCGCCGTCGATGATATCCACCAGATTTCTGCTGTAGGAAATCTGCGCCCGCGTCCCGTGATGCCCCCATGGCGTATCGTACATCACCGAGCCGCCCCAGATGCCTTCCGTCCACACCGGGCTCACCGCAAGGCTCGCATCATGCCCGCCGATCCCGCGGTACTCCGTATACGCACCAATGCGATAGCGGCCGCTCTCTTTCTGGCCCGCATTGTCCGTGAAAATAAAGGATGTCAGCGGATTCTCCTTCTCTCCGAGCAGCAGGTGGAGGTCGGAGGTCCCTTCCTCCTCTCCCGGCACCAGCTCTGCCTGCACCTGATAGGTATTCGTCGAATTATATACGCGGAGCTCATCCTCGAGCCGGTCCACGTCCACCAGCTCGCCCGTCTTTCCATGGATGCGCGAGAGGAGCGACTTCTCGGAGATCCGCTGATTTCCCGTGACGACCGTCTTTCCGAATTTCCCTTCAATGAGACGGATGTAGACCACGCCGTCCTGTACCTTCTGCGGCGGCAGCACGGCCTGCGCCGTCACGATATGCTTCTCCTGATACAGCGCATTCAGGCGGGCCACCATGTCCGTCAGCTCCTTCACCGTGGCAGGTCCTGCACCTTTGAAATGGATGGCCCTCCGGATCTCCTCTGCGGAAAGAAATTTCGACGGTGTCACACGGATCTCCTTCACTTCAAAGACCAGCCCGCCCTCTTCGGCCTTCGCCTCCGAAGAATGCACGGCATCCAGCGTGCGGTAGCGGCTCTTCTGATAATACAACGCCACCTGCTGGTTCGTCTCGCTCATGCGCGACGCCTGATCCGTCACCTTCTGCACCGCCGGATCCGTCGGATCGAGCTGCGGCAGCGCCGGCGCAGCACTCACGCTGCCTGAAAAAAGAAGGGCTGTCAAAAGACTAAGAGATAGTGATTGTATAGTACGTTTCATGGCAAGATCCTCCATCGAAAAAAGGCAACAGGCACAGAAATCCATCTGCTTTTTCTAAAAAAGGATACACGATCCCTATTCTGTATCTATTATACAGGAGATTCTTCCTTCTGACCCTGTCACAAGTGACAGGGTCAAAAAATTTTGAGAAAAGTTTTTTGGGAGGATGAGGGACTAGGGACTGATGGCTGGTGGCTAAGAGACATGCGGACATCGCACGATGGATGCTCCGCAGCGTTTCTGCTCTATGCGCCATGCCGCCATGCCTCATGTTCCCTTGCTCTCCGTGATATAATATGATGTAAATATCCTCACAGCACCCTTGGTGCTTCCATGTTTCAAAGAAAGGACCCACTCATGAACACCCCGTTGGGGGCTGACTACAGAAGCCCCACTTTCTGGCAGCGGCTGTTTTTCATCCTGGCCATCACCGTGGTCGGGACATTTCTCTACTCTGTCGGCATCAATGCCTTCTATGTCCCCCATCACTTTCTCGCAGGCGGGCTCACCGGCATCGCGATGATCCTGAACTACCTGACGGGCTTTCCCATCGGTATCGCAAACCTCATCCTGAACATCCCGATCCTTCTTCTTGCCCTGAAGTTCATGGGAAAATTCTATACCCTGATCACCATCATAGGCACCGTGCTCTGCTCCGTCTTCATCGACCTCACCGCACCGCTTGCTGCTATGTCCTCCGTGAAACAGCCGCTCGTCTCTGCCATCGCAGGCGGCGTCATCCTTGGCCTTGGCATGGGGCTCCTCTACCGCTACAACAGCAACACCGGCGGCCTTGATGTCATCGGCGCGATCCTGAAGAAATACTTCAATCTGGAGATCGGCTACGTCGTCTTTGCGCTGAACTTCCTGATCGTCATGGCCAGTGCCTGGATCTTTGCCTTGGAGCTCGCCATCTGCACCTTGATCGCGATGTACATCAATGCGAATCTGTCAAGCCGTCTCGTCATCGGCTTCGCCCAGCGGAAAGCCGCCTTCATCGTTTCTGACAAGCCTCTTGAGATCGCAGACGCCATCCTCCGCAACATTCACCACGGTGCGACCCTCCTCTACGGGCAGGGCGCCTTCTCCGGCATGGATAAGCGCATCATCTTTGCCATCGTCGATCTGACACAGATCACGAAGCTCCGTCACTACATCGAAGAAATCGACCCGCATGCCTTTCTCTTCATCATGAATACCACAGACGTCATCGGCCGCGGCTTCACAAGCCCGCTCTCCACCGTAAAGACCATGCCGAAGTCCATGCGCTACACCAGCAGCCCCGAGGGCGAAATGGTCCCCACGCGCATGTGGCAGTATGAAATGGACGAAGAAGCCCATCCGAATCAGGGCGAGGCCGAACGTGAAGCTGAGAAGATCGCAAGAAAGCGTATGAGCTACAGAAAATAAAAAAGGGGCTGTGAAGAAATGAATCCTCATTTCTTCACAGCCCCTTTTTAC
>ENA-OUOU01000731-OUOU01000731.1-human-gut-metagenome-genome-assembly--contig:-NODE-731-length-18903-cov-4.699172_pt1 | contig 18903 bp, 18 predicted proteins | sample MGYA00237936_ERZ548765 | MGnify/ENA primary metagenome ERZ548765 (study PRJEB26490, sample SAMN05356889) | human gut metagenome | biome: terrestrial biome; feature: human-associated habitat; material...
GTCAACCAGGAAAACCGCATCAAGCTGATGCTGGCCGTGGCCAAGGAGCGCCTGAATGCCCCGGCCGAGGCAAAGCCCCTGACCGCCGAGGAGATCGCAGGCGGTGCCCCGAAGGTCGGTGCGACCGTATAACCATAAGATAAACAAACCGCCCGCCCGGAAATGCATCCGAGCGGGCGGTTTTTATGCCTTAGAACAGTTCAAAAGGGGAAACCATCACTTCTGCTTCTTCAGGTAGATGTGGTGGGGCAGACCGGCGATGTACAGCGGGGTCAGCTCGGCCTGGATCAGCGGGCGGGCATAAGCCAGGAACTCATCGGTCATCTGGGTGTGGTTGGCGTTCATCCAGCTCAGCGGCACCTTCTTTTCGAGGTTTGCCACCTCGCTGATGGGGTGCAGCTCGGTGGTGCACTGGTACGGGCTGTTGGAGATGCGCTTCAGGGCCACCATCTGGCCGGTAACGCCCTCAAAGGCCGCCTTGGCGGCAGCACCGCCCACCTGATAGGCTTCGGTGATGTCGGTGCGGCTGGTCAGATGGCCTGCGCAGCGCTGCAGGGTGGAAAGCTCGATGCAGCGGGTCTTGGTGTCCAGATTGCGGGCCACCACATTTGCCAGATACCGTGCGGTGCCGGTCAGGGCCTTATGGCCGAAAGCATCCACTGCGTGCACATCGTCGGCCAGCTCACAGACGTAGCGGCCATCTTCCAGCTTCACGCCTTCGGAAACGGCGATCACGATGCTGGGCTTCTTCTCCTGCATCACGCGCACCTTCTCAATGAAGTGTTCCACATTGAAGGGCACTTCGGGCAGGCAGATCATGTCCACACCCTCGCAGTCGTCACTCTTTGCCAGAGCGGCGGCAGCGGTCAGCCAGCCGGCGTTGCGGCCCATGATCTCCACCACGGTGACGTACTTGGTGCCGTACACGGTGGCGTCACGGATGATCTCCTTCATCACCACGCCGATGTACTTGGCAGCAGAGCCGTAGCCGGGGGTGTGGTCGGTGACCATCAGGTCGTTGTCGATGGTCTTGGGCACGCCCATAAAGCGGATGTCGCTGCCGATGTGTGCGCCGTAGTCGGCCAGCTTGCCGATGGTGTCCATCGAGTCGTTGCCGCCGATGTAGAAGAAGTAGCCAATGTCCAGCTCCTTCAAAATCTCGAACAGCCGGATGTAGACTCTCTCGCCCTCGGCGGTGTGCCAGTCGGGCAGCTTATAGCGGCAGGAACCCAGATAGCTAGACGGGGTGCGCTTCAAAAGCTCAATGTCCAGCGCGGTTTTCAGCTTGTCGTCCAGTACGCAGGTGCGGCGCTCCAGCAGACCGGCTACGCCGTGCAGCATGCCGTAAACCTTGCCTGCGCCGCGGCGCTTGCAGCTCTCATACACGCCAGCCAGGCTTGCGTTGATGACCGAGGTGGGGCCGCCGGACTGACCAACGATTGCGTTTTTTGCCATGGTTTTCCTCCTTGCAGGCGGGGCCTGCAGCTTGTGGGTGGGTGCTCCCGGCAGAGGGTAGAGGTACCGCGGAGCAAACGAATTTTGTCATCCTCAGTGTATCATGCCGGAGCAGGTTTGACCATTGCGGCAGTTGCCTAAATAGCGGTGCGGCTATAGCAGATTCCCGATTCCGCAGTGCGGAACGGCCATGCGCGGCACAATTCTGTATATGGAAATCTGTTCCGCGGTATGGAATTTTGCGCTGCAAAAAACTGCAAGAATGATTCCGAAACCTTGCAAAAATTGCGAAACGGCAAAACCTTGTGCAAGTTGACGAAGGTGTTGGATTTTTGACTGCTTGTAGGGGCCGCATATATGCGGCCCGCAACTTTGTGGGGGACACCTGCTTATGAGTAGGCCGCGGGCCGGGCATGCCCGGCCCCTACAGTGGAAGATTGAATTTTTCATGAAAAACATCTTGACACCACCCCTCAACCGTGCTATTCTTTAACCATCAAAAGCGTTGAAGAGGAAAAGTACCGCTCCATATCCGCACAGAGAGCCTGGCGTCTGGTGTAAGCCGGGACGGAGACAGGGCGCGAAAGAACACCTCCGAGCTGCAGCCTGAAATGCAAAAAGTAGGGTGTGCCGCAGGCCGTGCGTTACAGCGGCAGCGTTTCAAAGGTGAACGTGTACGGAAAAAGTGACCGTATGCCGTTATTTCGGCTGCGGTAATTTAGGTGGCACCGCGGATCCAAGACAGCGATTCGTCCTAATGCAGGGCGAATGGGCTGTCTTTTTTTGTTTACCATTCGGAGGGTGTAAGACGTAAACCGAAAAGGAGAAACAAACAATGTGCTGCATCATGGGTTATGCTGGGCATGATCTGCCCAAGGAAACTTTCACCGAATATCTGCTGCGTACCACCAGCCGCGGCCCGGACGACCAGCGTGTGGCCGAGACCGAGTTCGGCCTGCTGGGCTTTGGCCGTCTGGCCATCATGGGCCTGACGCCCGAGGGCATGCAGCCCTTCTTCCGCGGTGCGGACTGCGTGGCCTGCAACGGCGAGCTGTACGGCTTCCGCCCCGTCAAGGCCGAGCTGGAGGCCGAGGGCTACACGTTCGAGTCCGACTCCGACTGCGAGATCATCCTGCCGCTCTACTACAAGTACGGCCTTGACATGTTCAGGCACCTCGACGCCGAGTTCGCCATGATCCTGTACGACAGCCGCAAAAAGCTGCTGATCGCCGCACACGACCCCATCGGTATCCGCCCGCTGTTCTACGGCTACAGTGAGTCGGGGCACATTGCCTTTGCGTCCGAGGCGAAAAACCTCGTGGGCCTGTGTAAAAAAATCTATCCGTTCCCGATTGGCAGCTACTACTGCAACGGTCAGTTTGTGCGCTACTGCGACATTGCCGATACGCCCGCCTACAGCCAGGACGAGCTGCCCGAGATTTTGACGAACATCCGCGAAAAGCTGGTTGCCGGTGTAGACAAGCGCCTTGACGCCGACACGCCGGTTGGCTTCCTGCTGTCGGGCGGTCTTGATTCGAGCCTGGTCTGCGCGATTGCGGCCAAGAAGCTGGGCAAGCCGATCCGCACGTTCGCTATCGGCATGAGTGAGGACGCCATTGACCTGAAATACGCCAAGCAGGTGGCCGACTACCTGCACGCCGACCACACCGAGGTCATCATCAACCGCGACATCGTGCTGGACGCGCTGGAAAAGGTCGTCGCCATGCTCGGCACCTGGGATATTACTACCATCCGCGCGTCGGTGGGCATGTATCTGGTCTGTAAGTACATCCACGAGCACACCGACATCCGCGTGCTGCTGACCGGCGAGATCTCCGATGAGCTGTTCGGCTACAAGTACACCGACTACGCCCCCACCGCCGATGCCTTCCAGCAGGAGAGCCAGAAGCGCATCCGTGAGCTGTACATGTACGATGTGCTGCGCGCCGACCGCTGCATCTCGGTGAACTCTCTGGAGGCGCGGGTGCCCTTCGGCGACCTGGACTTTGTGGAGTACGTCATGAGCATCGATCCGGAGAAGAAGCTGAACAAATACGGCATAGGCAAGTACCTGCTGCGCCACGCCTTCGAGGGCGACTACCTGCCGCATGACATCCTCTACCGGGAAAAGGCCGCCTTCTCCGACGCCGTGGGACACTCCATGGTGGACTATCTGAAGGAGTACGCCCAGAGTCTGTACACAGACGAGGAGTACGAGCGCAAGCGGCTCGCCTACACCCACGCCCAGCCGTTCACCAAGGAGTCCCTGCTGTACCGGGAGATCTTCGAAAAGTACTATCCCGGCCAGAGCGACATGGTCGTGGACTTCTGGATGCCCAACAAGGCCTGGAAGGGCTGCGACGTAAACGACCCCTCCGCGCGCGTGCTGTCCAACTACGGTGCCAGCGGAAAATAAGCGCAAAAAAGCACCGCCTTAGGCCTAAGGCGGTGCTTTTTGTTACTGCCACAGGGAGCACAGCAGGTCGGTGTACGCCGTGGGATCGTCGATGGGCAGGCCGGCGATCAGCTGCGCCTGGTTGTAAAAGATCTCCGCGTACTTTTTCGCCCGCTCCGGGTCGGTGAGCCGCGCCGCTTCGAAGGCCAGGAACGCCGGATGATCCACGTTGATCTCCAGAATGCGCTTGGCCTTCAGCCCCAGCTCCGGCTGCGCCGCCTTGAAATACTTCTCCATCTCGAAGGTCACGCCCTCACCGCTGCTGAGACACACCGGGTGGGTCTTGAGCCGGGCGGAGGCCTTCACCTCGTCCACCTTCCCCGCCAGCGTCTCCTTGAGGAAGGCGAACGCCTCCTTGTACTGCTGCTCGTCCTTTTCCTTCTTCTCCTCCTCGCCGGGCAGCTCCAGATCGCCGTCGGTGGCGGAGCGGAAGGGCTTGTCCTGATACGTCCGCAGCACGTCGGGCAGGAACTCGTCCGCCTTGTCGGTGAAGTACAGGATCTCCATGCCCCGCTCCTTCAGAAGCTCGGTCTGGGGGATGTGATCCACGCCGTCCACCGTATCGCCGGAGGCGAAGTAGATGTACTTCTGCCCCTCCTTCATGCGCTCCACGTACTCCTTCAGCGTCACCAGCTTCTTCTCTGTGGAGGAGTAGAACAGCATCAGATCCTGCAGAAGCTCCTTCTTCTCCCCGTAGTTGTCCATGGCGCTAAGCTTGATCTGCCGCCCGAAGGACTGCCAGAAGGACTCGTATTTCTCCCTGTCATCCCGCAGCAGGCGTTCCAGCTCGCCCTTGACCTTCTTTTCCAGATTGGCGCCGATGAGCTTCAGCTGCCGGTCATGCTGCAAAAGCTCGCGGGAGATGTTCAGGTTCAGATCGGGGGATTCCACCACGCCCCGGACAAAGTTGAAGCACTCCGGCAGCAGCTCCTTGCACTTGTCCATGATCATCACGCCGGCGGAATACAGCTGCAGCCCGCCCTCGAACTCCTCGGAGTAGTAGCGCAGCGGCGCCTTCTCCGGGATGAACAGCAGTGCCTTGTACGTCACCGCGCCCTCGGCGGACACGGTAATGACGCTCAGCGGCGGCTCGGTGTCCGCGAAGCGCTGCTGATAGAACTCGTTGTACTCCTCCTGCGTCACGTCGGTCTTCTTCCGCTGCCACAGGGGCACCATGCTGTTCAGCGTCTCCCACTCGAATACTTCCTCGTACTCCGGCTTGTCCTCCGGGCAGCCCTCCTTCAGCTTGGGATGGGGCATCCGCATACGGATGGGGAACCGGATGTAGTCGGAATACTTCTTCACCAGCTTGTACAGGGGATACTCCCGCAGATACTGGCTGTACTCGTCCTTTTCCTCCTCGGTGTCGGGCTTGATGTGCATGATGACGTCGGTGCCCACCGTCTCCTTATCGCACGGCTCCACGGTGTAGCCCTCCACGCCGGAGGACTGCCACTTCCAGCCCTGCTCCTCACCGTATTTCCGGGTGATGACGGTGATCTCGTCGGCCACCATGAAGGCGGAGTAAAAGCCCACGCCGAACTGCCCGATGATGTCGGTGTCCGCGCTCTCGTCGCCCTCCACCTGCTGGCGGAACTTCAGGCTGCCGGAGGAGGCGATCACGCCCAGATTGTTCTCCAGCTCCTCCTGGCTCATGCCGATGCCGTTGTCGCTGACGGTCAGCAGCCGGTTCTCCTTATCCAGGATCAGCTTGATCTCGAACTCGTCCCGCTTGATGCCCACCTTGTCGTCGGTGAGGCTCAGGTAGCACAGCTTGTCAATGGCGTCCGAGGCGTTGGAGATGATCTCCCGCAGGAAGATCTCCTTGTGGGTGTAGATGGAGTTGATCATCAGATCCAGCAGCCGCTTGCTCTCCGCCTTGAATTCTTTTTTCATCATGTTTGCTCAGATCTCCTTTGTTTGAAGGGAGATGCGCCGGGGCGCATCTCCCTGTGGTATACGTTTTCGCCTTACGCGAACTTCTTCCGGCTGATGAGCCAGCCCACGCAGGACAGCACCGCCACCGCGCCGGACACGATCATCATGACCTTGCAGAAGGGCGGAATGATCTTCTGCACCCTTTTGCCCACGCCGCAGGCCGCCTTGCCCAGCAGCTTCGTCGCCGCCTTGCCCACCGCGGCCGCCGCGGATACCGCAGCCTCCGCCGCCATGTGCGCCAGCTTTTTGGCCAGCTTGACGGCCGCCGCCGTCACCTTCCGGGCGATGCCGCCCGCCTGATGTAAAAACTTCTTCACGCTCAGCCCTCCTTTGCTGTATGCCAGTCGATGACCGCCGCCGGAGGTTTCTCCCGCCCGGCATCAACGGTCATTTTGCCGTTTGCTCTATTATAGTCCCGTCGGGCGCCGCTGTCAACGCGCCGCCCCGCCAATTCGGGCAGTCTGCCGCCGGTGCCTGAGGCTCACCGCATGAAGCGGTCGATGGCGTCGTTCAGGGACTGTATGGCCTCCTGATCTCCCGCCTCCACCGCATCCACGATGCAGTGGCTGATGTGATCCTTCAGGATGGCGCGCCCCGTGCCGTTCAGCGCGGAGATCACCGCGCTGAGCTGCACCAGCACCTGGGAGCAGTCCTCGCCCCGCTCCACCATCTTCCGCACGGCGTCCAGATGCCCCTGCGCCCGGCTCAGCCGGTTCAGCACGGCCTTTGTCTGCTCATGGGAGTGGTGGTGGGTATGGGTGTGGACGTTTCCGTTCTCGTCCACATGGGTATGGGTATGCTCGTTCAAGGGTCTTTCCTCACTTGTTGTACTCGTAGGTGGGTTTGTTCATGTCGTATTTCTGCTTCAGCGGGTCGCGGCGCTCCATGCGGTCATAGTGCCGGCACAGGAACGGCTCCACGCCGTAGAACAGCGCCTTGCCGTCCAGATCGAAGAAAAACACGGCGAACAGCGCGGCGTACACGCCCAGTCCGATCAGCACGATCTTTTTCAGGATTTTGAATACAGTTTTCATTTTCCGCTCCTCCTCTTACCAGCTCATGGAATCGTCGAACTCCAGCAGGGACGGATCCAGCGGCTCCTCCTGCATGACGGTGGTCATGTAGTCGTTGATGATGCTGCGGATCTCGGCGCGGGAGACGTTGCGCTTGTCGGGCAGCGCGTGGGGCATCCAGATGGCATGGATGTTGCGGGCGCGGAACTCGTCCTCGAACAGGCCGTGAACGCCCTGCATTCCCTTGCACAGCAGCTGGTCGTACATCATGACCATGTCGCAGTGGAAGCGCTCCATGTTCTCCCACAGCTCGAAGATGTGGTGCATGCCGCCCACCGCCATGCGGCGCATAGGCGCCCACTCGTGGTAGGTAGCCATGTCCTCCAGCGTGTTCTCGTAGCCGTCGGTGCGCAGCGTCATGTCGAACATCAGGGAGTCCATGTTCATGACGGTGTTCAGACCCCAGCAGTTATACGCCCATGTGCACCAGTTGGAGTAGTACAGCGGCGCGCAGCTCCACGCGATGACACGGTGGCGCGTCAGCGGGAAGTTGTTGATGCGCTGCTCCACACACTTCTCCATGATCCTGCGCACCTTCTTGTCCGTCTCGTGCCAGATGGGAAGGTCGCCGTACTGGGACTGGTAGATGCGGTACAGCGCCTGCGCCACGCCGTTGATGGGATAGTAGCTGGTATTGGCCGCCACGTCCCACTTCTCCCACTCGAAGCGCTGCAGCTCGTTCTGGCTTTCCAGCTTTTTGCACAGCTGTTGGTAGTCGAAGGGCACGCCCGTCTGCTCCTCGATGAATTTCCACGCCTCCTCGATCTCCTTCATACAGTGCTTGTGCACCAGCGGATCGTCGAACTGCATGGGCTGGGGCATGGCGAACAGGGGCTTGTCGATGAGCCAGTCCTGAATGATGGATGTGGCCACGGAGCCGTCGCAGGCCTCGTTGGAGGTGATGACCGCCTTGTAATAATCCGGCACATCGTCCAGCACGAACAGTCCGGCCTCCGCCTGACACATGGGGCACGGATCGCCGGGCAGGCCCAGAGACTGCACCGCGTCGATATAGTTGAGCACCGTGTGGTTGTTCACGTGGCAGGTGACGAAATACGGGATCATCTGCAGGGGGATGTTCTCCACCTCCTTGCTGAAGGGGTAGAAGATGCCGCCCCACACCGTCTCGTCGTGGGCGATGGTCTTGTCGTGTCTGGCCTGCACCTTTTTGCTGCCCTTGTTGGTGTTCAGGTCGTTACGGAACATGCCCATGAACTGATAGATGGTGGCGTTGGTCATGGCGCGGTAGTGCAGCGGACAGGCGCGCAGCGCCTCGCCCCGCAGGCCCTCCATGCCGCGGTCGAACCAGTGCAGCACCGGCAGATAGGTCTGACCCATCCAGCGATAGCGCCAGCAGCCCTTGGCAAACGTCCAGACGCCGCCGTAGCGCATGACGTCGTATACCAGCATGCCGTAGTTATACAGCCACACCTTGTTGAAATAGTAGAACGTGTCCTTCACGCCGCGCCATTCCCGGTGCTTGTACAGGCCGGTCTTGTCGCAGTACAGGTCGCCCAGACGCCGCTCGCCGTGGGGCTTGCCGTACCAGAAATCCCTGGCCAGCTTCTTATAGTCCGTGGCTTTGACCTTGTCCACCACGCTCTTCAGGTCAAACTTCTTCATTTCTTGGCGCCCTCCTGAATTTTCTTGATCTCCACGCTCTCGATAAAGGCCTGGAACCGGGTGCGCAGCTGGCCGCTGGCGGAATTGATGTACTCCTTCTCGATGGAACAGACGGGATAGCCGAAATCTCTCTGGAGCACGACGGTGTCGATAACGCGCTCATAGCTCCAGTACTCACAGAACTTGTTGGAGGCGACGATGATGCCGTCGGCCTTGTATTCCCCTGCCAGATCCGCAATATGCTGCTTGCGGCGGCGCATCTCCTGCTGCTCCATGAAGCGGGTACACTGGCTGGTCAGCAGATAGTGCCGGGCAATGGCGCGCAGGGGCGTTTCGCCCTCCCTGATCTCGATGGGCTGGCGGGACTCCATGGCGCCGTAGCAGTACCGGTCGGCCACCACCAGTGCGCCGCAGCTCTCGATCAGCTTGGTGAAGTCCGGGTCGTCGTTCTCGCTGCCGGCCAGCAGCACCTTGCAGCGGTAGGCGGGCTTGGTGTCCGGCTCGCGGGTACGCAGCTCCTCCAGCGTCTCCCGCAGCTTGTCGATGATGAGGTACTTGGGACAGGTCAGCGTCACCAGATTGATCACATGGAACTCGTACCCGGTGATGGTGGGGTTGTCCAGCTTGCGGTAGTCTCCGATCTCCTGCACGATGCGGCACAGCTCGTTGTGGCTCTCGATGGTCTTGAGAATGGCCTCGTCCGACGTGTCCACGCCGTAGTTATCGTGGAGGAAATCCACCACATGCGCCTTCAGCTGCGCCTCGTAGTGGTCGATGCTGTTGGCGGTCTTTTTGAAGGGCACGTCGGTGAACTCGCACTTGAACTTCTCGTTCTGGATGATATCCATCCGCTGCAGATGCTCCTGGAACCGGCAGGTGACAGTACACGTCTCCGTGGCCAGCTGCGCATCCAGGAAGTTGAAGCCGCCCTCCAGCGCCCGCTCCAGCAAGCTGCGTCCGTAGTGACAGGTACGGGACGACATGTAGTAGGTTGCCATGTCCGGAGAGGTACAGCGGGGAGCGCGCAGACGCACAGAGAAGCAGCCGGGCAGATCCAGCAGCACCTCCGGCATAAAGTAGCAGGTATAGCCCAGCGCCAGCTTTCCGTCACTTTTCCCCTGCTTGACCAGATCGTTGTTGGCCTCCTGAAGCAGGTTCTCGAAGTAAATCAGGTGTTTCAGGTCCCTCATCTCTCGTCCTCCTTGCTGCGCGGTTCGCGCAGTTATATCCAGTAAAATTATACATAATTGCAGAAAATTTGTCAATAAAATTGTGCCGTTTGCACAGATTTTGGACACTTTACCCTCATTTGTCCGTTATCGTCGATTTTTTGACGATTTTCCCGGTAAAATTGACTTTCCCCTGCCGCCGTGGTACAATATTTTCAAAAATCCGGGAGGTACCACCATGAAACGTCTGCACCATCACGATCACGAGCACGCCCACGACCGCCACTCCCCCGAGGAGACGCTGGCGCTGCTGGGCTATATGGCCGACCACAACCGCCAGCACGCACAGGAGCTGCATGAGCTGGCGCACGGCGTGGACGGCGAAGCTGCCCAGCTGCTCCACGAAGCCGTGGTGGATCTCACCGTCAGCAGTGAAAAGCTGGCGGAGGCTCTGCGCATTCTGAAGGGAGAGGAATAACATGTGCCTGTCTACCGTTATGACCCGGCAGGGTCGGACGATCTGCAAAAATGTGGCCTCCGTCACCGAGAAGGACGGCCAGCTGGTGTTCACTGATATCATGGGCATCCCCACCGTGGTTCCCGGCGCTATCGAAAAGATCGACCTGCTGGAAAATATCATCACCATCCGTGAAAAATAGCGGACTGCGGCGGAACCGGCAAATATTCCCTTGTTCTCCCGCGTTGACAGTCCCTGTGAAATGTGTTACAATTTGGTTACAAAACAATCAGGAGGTTTATCATGGCTGATACCAAAAAGGCCGAAGGCCTTGTCTATAAGAACCACCCCCTGCGCCGGGTGGACAATTTCATCTACTACGGCAGCATGGCGGACAAATACATCGTTCTCCTGCAAATCCTCGACACCGTGAAGGAGCAGGACATGGACGTGGCCAAGCGCGTCTCCGTCCAGCTCCAGCTCACCGACCCCGACCTGAAGTCCCGGGATCGCGTGGTGAAGAAGTCCGAGAAGGACAGTCTCTATGCCGCTATGGACGTGGGCTGCATCTGGCTGGAGCGCGCCCTGGCCGGAAAGCTGTAAGGCCATCATGAAGCGACTCTTTTCTGCATTGGCGGTGGTGCTGGCCTCCCTGCTGGTGGTAGGCGGCGATGCGGTGCTCTCCGGCGGCGCCAGCGCCCACGCTGTCAGCGCGCCGCAGGCCATCCCCGTTACGCTGGCCTCCGTCCCCTCCCCGCTGTCGGTTCCCCTTGTCACGCCTGACGCGGCGCGGCTGTCCCTGTTGGCGGGCGCCGCAGTCCCCGCCACGGCGCAGAACGCCGAGACAGCCGAGGACGCCGCCATGAACAACAGCGACCTGTCCGTCAAGGCCGCGGCAGACGATGCCGAAGCGCCCGACGCCGACGACAGCGAGGTCAAGGAGGAGACGCCCGTCTCCACCCCCATTCAGGCGCTGGGCGTGGTGTCCGGCACGGATGTCCGCGTCCGCAGCGGTGCAGGCACCGGCTATGACATTCTCAAGACGCTGGACAAGGGTACACTTGTGGAGCTGACCGTCCAGGAGGGCGACTGGTACCGCATTTCCTACGACGGCGCCCGCGGCTACATCGCCTCCCAGTACGTCACCCGGTATGACTCCGCCACCGGCCTGTCCGGTGCCGGCAAGGTCACGGCGGACGTGCTGAACATCCGTTCCGCTCCTAAAAGCGGCAGCACCTCGCTGGGCACCGCGTCCCACGGTGCGGTGCTCACCGTCACCGGTATCGAGGGCAGCTGGTTCGCCGTCAGCTACAACGGCGTCAGCGGCTATGTGGCCTCCCAGTATGTGCTGATCTGCTCCCCCTCCACGGCGGACACCTCCGCCCCGGAGACACCGGAGGAAACGCCGGCCGAGACGCCCGACGAGACACCGGCGGACAACCCCGCCGCCACCGTTTCCGGCAGCGAGATCGTCTCGCTGGCGCAGCAGTATCTGGGCGTTCCCTATGTGTACGGCGGCTCCTCCCCCAGCGGCTTCGACTGCTCCGGCTTCACCATGTACATCTTCGCGCAGGTGGGCGTCAAGCTGCCCCACGGCGCTACCAGCCAGCTGAGCTACGGCGCTTCGGTGTCCCGCAGCGAGCTGCAGCCCGGCGATCTGGTGTTCTTCCAGGACTATGGCGCGGTGGCCTCCCATGTGGGCATCTACATCGGCGGCGACCAGTTCATCCACGCCTCGTCCTCCTCCGGCAACAGCCGGTGCGTGACCGTCTCCTCGCTGGCGGAGAGCTACTACGCCAACCACTACTACACCGCCCGGCGGCACTAAAGGTACATAAAAATTTCCCGGTACACATCCGGGAAATTTTTTTGCCCCGCCGTGAAACGTTTTGCCCGCCGGCGAGTCTTATAAGCAGGAGGTGAGAAAATGACGGATTTTGAGGAGATCTACGCCACCTACTTCGACAGCGTGTACCAGTACGTCCTGTCCCTGTGCCGGGATGTTCACACCGCCGAGGAGGTCACGCAGGAATCGTTCTGCAAGGCCATGACCCATCTGGATCGATTCGACGGCCGGTGCCGCCTGTATGTGTGGCTGTGTCAGATCGCCAAAAACACCTATCTCACCCATGTCAGAAAGCAGAAACGCCGCGCCGCCCCGCCGGAGGACGAGCCGTCCCATCCGGGCTTTGAGGGCGAGCTGCTGGACAGCGACAGCGCATGGCAGCTGCACAGACTCCTGCACGACCTGAACGAGCCGTACAAGGAGGTGTTCTCCCTGCGGGTGTTCGGAGAGCTGTCATTTTCCCGGATCGGTCAGCTGTTCGGCAAGTCGGACAGCTGGGCGCGGCTGATATTCTATCGGGCAAAAACGGAGTTAAGGAGGCAAGCCGATGAAAACGACCTGTAACGTCATTCAGGATCTTCTGCCGCTGTACTGCGACGACGCGTGCAGCGCGGAGAGCCGCCGGCTGGTGGAGGAGCACCTGAAGGAGTGCGATGACTGCCGGGAGACATACCAGCTGATGCAGGCAGCGCTGCCCGCCAAGGCCGCCCACACCCAGCAGCAGGCCACGGCGCAGGCAGCACAGGCGTGGAAAAAGCAGGGCAGCACCTCATTTTTCAAGGGCTGTCTGGTGGTGCTGGCGAGCGTGATCCTGCTGTTTCTGGGCATCGCCCTACAGCACTGGTGTACCACCGCGCCGCTGGTATTCCCCCATCTGGCGAAGAATGCGGAAGCCTATTTCGAGGCACAGGGCAGGGCGCTGAGCTTTTCCTATGAGGCCGATCATGTCCGGGGCGGCTATATGGCCTCGCTGCTATATGACTACAACAGCGAGACGTACTATATAGGGCTTTTCGAGCGGGACAGCCTGTTCCATGGCCGCTGGCGCTGCTGCGGCGGCGTGGTGGGCTTTGAAGCCGGGCAAATGACCAGCTATAATTACAGCGACCCGGAGGGCAACGCCATCCTGATCTTCGCCGGGGTCATGCTGCCCAAGGAGGCCAAGTGGTACACCTTTACCAACGGCGGTATCGTCTACACCTGCCCCATTGAGGGCGAGGGCTTTACGGATCTGTTCGTTATCGCCGATGGGCGGGGCGACATCAACGGCTATCCCACCCTGCTGGATGAAAACATGCAGCCCATCGCATAAAAAACCGGCGCTCAGTGAGCGCCGGTTTTTTTATGCGCCTTCGGCGGGCGTCTCGCCCTTTGTCTCCGCGGCGGCCTTTTTCGCCGCCGCCATGTTCACATACAGCTCCTCCGGCTTGTGGGGGTGCAGCCTGATGTTGTAAAACAGCATGAACGCCGCCACCAGCACCATCACCAGGCTCAGCGCCTGGCTGACCCGAATCGGCTCGCCGCCGATGGTCCAGTTGAACAGGTACAGGCTGTCCGTCCGCAGTCCCTCGATCCAGAACCGGCCGATGCCGTACCACAGGAAGTAGAACCATGTGTTCTCGCCGTCAAAGCGGCGTCCCTTCGCCACGATAAAGACGATCAGCAGCAGTCCGATCACGTTCCACAGGCTCTCGTACAGGAACGTAGGATGCACCTCCACCAGCGTCCCCGCGGTGGTGGTCAGCTGCATCCGCCACGGCAGCGTCGTCTCCGCGCCGAAGGCCTCCCGGTTCATGAAGTTGCCCCAGCGCCCAACGGCCTGCCCGATCAGCAGCCCCATCACCACCAGATCGGTCAGCGCCCCCAGCTTGAAGCCCCGCTTTTTGCTGAGCACAAGGCACACCAGCACCGCCGCGATCACGCCGCCGTAGATGGCCAGCCCGCCGTCCCATATTGCCACGGACTCCGCCCAGTCAAAGGAGCCGTCCTCTTTTTTGAATCTGTCCAGATAGAACAGCACATAGTACAGCCGCGCGCCCACGATGGCCAGCGGCACGCCCCACAGCACACCGTCCATGAGGTCGTCCTCTTTGATGCCGTACCTCTCCTTCTGCTTCACGCAGAAGGCCAGCGCCGCCAGCACTCCCAGTGCAATGAGGATACCGTACCAGTAGATGGCCTTGCCGCCGATATGGAACGCCGTGGACGAGGCGGTAAACGCCCAGTCCCCGAAAAGCCCCGGAAACCGAATGGGGCTGTCTGTCATGATGCTCATGCTTCCTCCTCCTTGGGCGCGATCACCGAAAGCGCCATGTGGCTCCGCGTCACGTTCTCCCGCAGGAACGCCAGCACGTCCGCCGCCGTGATACTGTCATAGATCTCCGGGAACCGGTAGGGATCGTACCCCTGGAACCGTCCCTCCGCCATGGACACGGCGATGGACTCGAAGGAGTTCAGCTCCCGCAGCGCCGCGCCGAAGTTGGCATTGACGATGCGCTTGTAGTAGTCCTCGTCCACGCCCTCGCGCACCAGCCGCTGCGCCTCGGCCAGTATCGCCTCCGCCACGGCCTTGGGATCCTTGCTGTCGCCGCCGGCGTAGGCGTAGGCCGCGCCGGGCAGGATGTCAAACGCCGCGCCGAAGGAGCCGTTGATCAGTCCCTGGCTGTACAGCCGGGCGTACAGCGGGCTGGACTCGCCCATGAGCACGTCGCAGGCCAGCTCACCGATGGCGGCGAACCGGTGCTGCTCCTCGCCTCCGTGCTGGGGCGGGCACTTGAAGCCCACCAAAAACGAGGGCATGGACACCTCCATGCGCTCCTCCGCATAGGCTCGCGCCGCCTCGGTAGGCTCCTCCGCGCCGTAGTCCCGCTCGATCAGCTCGCCGCTGTCCCCGGGCAGCACCCGCCGGGCAATGTCCAGCACCTGCTGCGGCTCCACATCGCCCACCACCACAAGGCACATGTTGGCCGGGGTGTAGAACGCCTTGTGGCAGTCATACAGCGTCTGCGCCGTGATCTCGCGGATGCTCTCCACGCTGCCGGCCACCGGCGTCCGGGCAGGGCTGGTGTGGTACAGGGACTGCATCAGCTGCTTGTACACCTGCCACTCCGGGTTGTCCTCGATCATGCCGATCTCCTGCCCGATGATGCCCTGCTCCTTCTCCACGCTCTCGTCGGTAAAATAGGGCACCGACACGAAGGACAGCAGGATCTCCAGATTCTCGTAAAACTTCTCCGTGGAGTCGAAATAATAGCACGTGATGGCGTTGGACGTAAAGGCGTTTGGCTCCGCGCCGTTCATGGCCAGCTCCTGCAGGGCGTTGCCGTCCTCCGTGTCGAACATTTTATGCTCCAGATAGTGGGCGATGCCCGCCGGCGTATCCAGCCACTGGCCGTTCAGCCGGAAGCGCATGTCCATGCCGCCGTACCGGGTGGCAAACAGCGCGTACTTCCGGGAAAAGCCCTTCTTGGGCACGATGCACACCGGCAGTCCGTTGTCCAGCGTCACCCAGATCACTTCCTCCCCGATGCGGGGGTACAGCTTCTTGTCCATTTACGCCTCCTCCTTTCCGCTCAGGAAGTACACCGTATCCGGCTTCACCGTCTGTGCCGCCGCCATGATGCGCTCCTTCGTCACCTGCTCCAGCGCGGCAGCCAGCTCCTCCGGCGTCTCCTCCACTCCGGAGGCGATCTGTCCCAGATAGAAATTCTCCAGCGCGCCCTGGGAATCCGACAGGGACAGCAGCGACGCGCGGATGGCCTGCAATGCGCCCTCCTGCTCCCAGTCCTCCCAGTCGCCCTGCTGCACGGCTGCCAGCTGGCAGCCGATCTCCTCCTCCGCCCGGCGGAAGTCCTTCGTCTCCACGCCGCTGGACACCGTGAGGATGCCCTTGCTGCGGGCATAGCTGCTGGAGGCGTAGTAGCACAGGCTCAGCTTTTCCCGCACGTTCAGGAACAGCTTGGAATTGCTGGTGCCGCCGAAGATCAGGTTGGCCAGTACCATGGCGGGATAGTCGTCGCTGCCGCAGCGGTAGCCCATGGCCAGCTTGCCCTGCGTCACGTCCATGGTCTCCGTCACCAGCCGGGGCTGGGCGGGCGCCTGTACGCGCTCCACCGGCGGCAGCTCCGTCTGCGCCCCTCTGGGCAGCGCCGCCAGTGCCGCCAGCAACGCGTCCTCCACCCGCTTCTCCTCCGCGCTGCCGCAGTAGATCAGCTCCACACGGCTGCCGGACAGCAGCGCCTGCCCGTGGGTATACAGCGTTTGGTTGTGCAGCCGCGATGCCGTCTCCTCGTCGCCCAGCCGCAGCACGCTGTACGGTTCACCGGCGCACATCTCCTGCATCAGCCGGATGTCCGCCCAGTCCCGCTTGTCGTTCTTCAGTCCGCGGATGGCATCGATCAGGTTGGCCTTCTCGCTGTCCACATACTCGCTGAGGAACCGTCCCCGCTGGGTCACAGGCTCCAGCAGCAGCTCGCCCAGCAGCTCTGCCACCGGCTCCAGCAGCTTCTCGCCATGGGGCGTGAAGGCGTCGTCGATGAATCCGGCCGCAAAGCCCACGCACTGGCGCTCGCCCTTCTTGCGCACGGTATAGTCGATATTGGCGCCATACAGCGTGTCCAGCGCCGCGGACAGACTCTCCATATCCGGGTACCGGACGGTGCCCCGCCGCATAACGGCGGGCAGCAGCGCGTTGGCCGATGCCGTCTCCCGGCGCAGCGGCGCGATGAGATTCAGCGTCAGACGGCTCGTCTTGAAATGTTGTGCGGGCAGATACGTCAGGAACATGTCCTGCATGATCTCCCGGCGGTTTTCAAACATAGTCCTACCTCCTGGTGCATACAAATATCAATTCACCGTATAGTATACACCATCACGCCCCAAAAGAAAAGAGGGCGAATAAAAGCAGCGTTTTATTTTAGGCAGCACCGCATAATGGGACAAAAGCAATTGTGCGGCGCTGCCTTTACTATTGCCCCTCTTTTGTGGTATGCTTGCAGAAGAAAGCGCCGGCACGCGGCGCAGCAGAGAACGCACACAGGCAGGTGACAGATATGTATTTTGCGTACGGAGAAAAAGAGCTGGCCTATCTGCGGCGGAAGGACAAGCGGCTGTGCGAGGTCATCGACCGCATCGGTCACATCGACCGCGCGGTGGATACGGACTTGTTTTCGTCCGTTGTCCACCACATCATCGGCCAGCAGATCTCCACCAAGGCGCAGGCCACCATCTGGCAGCGGATGCAGGACGCATTGGGTCAGGTGAACGCCGAAACCATTCTGGCGGCGGGCGTCCCCCGGCTGCAGGCTCTGGGCATAAGCTTCCGCAAGGCGGAGTACATCACGGATCTTGCTGAAAAAGTCCGCACCGGCGCATTTGATCTGGACGCCGTGGCGCACATGAGCGATGAGGACGCGATCCGGGCGCTAAGCAGTCTGAAGGGGATCGGCGTCTGGACAGCGGAGATGATCCTGCTGTTCTGCCTGCAGCGGCCGGATGTTTTCAGCTACGACGATCTGGCCATCCAGCGTGGGCTGCGCATGGTCTATCACCACCGCCGCATCGACCGCAAGCTGTTTGACCGGTACCGCCGCCGCTTCAGCCCCTATTGCAGCGTGGCAAGCCTGTATCTGTGGGCGGTGGCCGGCGGCGCGATCCCGGAGCTGCGGGAGATATAGGTCTCACCAGCAAAAGAAGAAATACTCCTGTGAGCAGATGATTTATTCACAGTGATTTCTTCTTTGCGATAGGCAGACGGATTGACTTTCCACCTGCTTTTTGATACAATCCGGTTAGATGGCGCTAACCGCGATTTATAATATAAAAAGCCCCGAGCAAATGCAGCGGATTGCTCTTTGCTTTGGCTGATTGCTGCATAAAAAAGGCTAATCGCTTCAAGGAGCAACCATGAACAGCGAGATACTTAAAATACAATACGCTCTAAACAGAAGGTAGTTTTACTCCGTTTTCGGCGCAGTGTCAACCTGTACATCCATGGGCGAAGAATAAGTCAGGCGAAGCATCTGCTCATCAATACCGATTTCACCATGGGACAGATTGCCCGGAAGGGACTATAATCGAACGCGGTGCCGCGCATTGGAAGGCAGCCTATGCGCAAGCGACGGTTAGCCGCGTCTAACTGTGCGATCTGCATATATGCGTTAGATAAATCTAACGCTCAAAGGAGTGATGACAATGCGCGAACGCAAGGATTTTTGGGACAGGAATGCCGGCCTATATGACCGCTTTATGCGAAAAGACGGGGCAGCATACGAAATGATGTATGAGATGATCCAGCCAGTCGTGCGGCACAAGACGGTACTGGAGCTGGCCACCGGCACGGGGCTGATCGCCAAGCACATCGTGAACGCGGCGGCTCTTGTTGAGGCGACGGACGCCTCTGCGGAGATGATCGCTGAGGCGAAACGGGACAATCACTCGGCGAAACTGCACTTTTCCGTGCAGGATATGTTCCGCCTGCCCTATGCGGACCAGTCCTTTGATGTAGTGATCGTGTCCAACGCGCTGCACATCGTGCCGCAGCCGGAAAAAGCCCTGCAAGAGATAAAACGGGTACTGAAAGACGACGGCACGCTCATCGCGCCGACCTTCACCCACGCGGGAAACTCGTTTTCCGGCAAGGTCAGGGCATTTTTTATGAGGATGGCAGGCTTCCCTCTCCGCAGCAAGTGGACGAGTGAGGAATACCTGCGCTTCCTACGGCAAAACGGCTGGGCGGTGCGGAAAAGCGCTGTTCTAAAGGCGTCCTTCCCGCTGACCTATGCGGAATGTGTGAAATCGGAGGTGTGATAAGATGTCATTTTTTGAGAACACCAGAAAGCCTGTGGGGCTTGGCGGGAAAATCATGGTCGCCATGATGAACCTGGGGC
>ENA-OUOU01000737-OUOU01000737.1-human-gut-metagenome-genome-assembly--contig:-NODE-737-length-18837-cov-7.640667_pt1 | contig 18837 bp, 18 predicted proteins | sample MGYA00237936_ERZ548765 | MGnify/ENA primary metagenome ERZ548765 (study PRJEB26490, sample SAMN05356889) | human gut metagenome | biome: terrestrial biome; feature: human-associated habitat; material...
ATTCTCTCTCGAGAGGATCTCCCCCTTTGCCCCGTGCAGCGCCATCGGCGCTGCCTTTTCCCTTCGGTTTAGCCGAACAAAACCGGCTTAGTAACCTCCTTGAGCCACTCCAGCTCATCCCCACTCAGATACGGCGAGATCGCCGCAAAGACCTTAGCGTGATAAGCATTCAAAAGCTCCACATCGCGCGACGAGAGCAGCGACAGATCGATCGCATCGCGGTCATACGGCACGAGCGTCAGCGGTTCAAGCGCAAGGAAGCGGCCGTACTCATTGACCTCAGCCTCGCGTACAACGACGAGGTTCTCAATGCGCACGCCGAACTTGCCGGCAAGGTAAATGCCCGGCTCGTTCGAGAAGATCATGCCCTCTTCAATGACGCAGTGGCGCTTCTGGCGCTTCACATCCCAGTGTACGCGCTCAGGGCCCTCATGCACGCCGAGGACGAAGCCCACGCCGTGGCCTGTGCCGTGGTTGAAGTCGAGGCCCGCTTCCCACAGCGGCGTGCGGGCCAGCATGTCAAGGTTTTCGCCCATGCAGCCGTGCAGGAACTTGGCCGCGCCCAGCTGTATGTGTCCGCGCAGGACAAGGGTGTAGATGCGCTTTTCCTCGTCCGTGAGCGGCCCCAGCGCGATGGTGCGGGTGATGTCGGTCGTGCCCTCCAAATACTGCGCGCCCGTGTCGGCGAGGCAGAGGCCGCGCGGCTCCATGGGAATGTCGGTCTCCTTGGTCGGCTCGTAGTGGACGATCGCGCCGTGCGCGCCGTAGGCGAGGATGGGGTCGAAGCTCTGCTCAAGATAGTGCTCACCCTCGGCGCGAAGAGATTCGAGCTTTTTCGACGCGCTGAGCTCGGTGATCGGCTCTTTGCCGATCGTGTGCTTGAGCCAGTAGATGAAGCGCGTGACGGCCACGCCGTCCTTGATGTGGGCAAGGCGCTCGTTCTCCTGCTCCGCGGGTGTCTTCACCGCTTTCATCAGCTGAATGGGGCTCGTGCGGTCGAGGACTTCAGCGCTCTCCGGCACGCTTTGCAGAATGCGGTAGTTGGCGCGCTCGCCGTCGAGCAGTATGCGGGTGCCCGTGGGCAGCGCCGCGACGAGGCGGTAGATGTCGTCATAGGGGGCGAGCGTTACACCGTCAGATTTCAAATGTGCTTCGATCTCTGCGCTCACGGCCTCTCTCTGCACGCAGAGCGTGGCCGTGTCCTGCTCAAGCAGCAGATACGAGAGGAACACAGGTGTGAAGAGCACGTCGTTGCCGCGCAGGTTCAAAAGCCACGCGACTTCGTCGAGAGAGGGGATGACGAACACGCTTGCGCCCATCTCCTTCATCTTGCCGCGCACCATTGCGAGCTTTTCCCTGCGCGTCAGGCCTGCATACTTTACGTCCAGCTCCCACACCGGCTCGCACGAGAGCGCGGGGCGGTCCGCCCACACGAGGTCGACAAGGTCCTCGCCGCCCGCAAAGCGGATGTGCTTCTCGCGCGTCTTTTCGCCGATCGAACGGGCGAAGTCGTTGCTGATCGTGCGCGAGTCGAAGCCGATCCAGCCGTTTTCAGGAACGTGGTCGCGCAGGAACGCGGGGATCTCAGGCACGCCGGGCTGGCCCATGCGCATGAGCTCAATACCGCTGCCCTCTAACTGCTGCGAGGCCTGCAAAAAGTAGCGGCCATCCGTCCACAGTGCGGCGGCGTCCGGCAGCACGACGAGCGTACCGGCAGAGCCGGTGAAGCCGGAGAGAAATTCGCGCGCCTTGAAGTGCGCGCCGACATATTCCGAGGTGTGGAAGTCATCGGTCACGACGACGTAGGCGTCCAAGTGGCGCTTTTTCATCTCCACGCGCAAAAGTGCGAGCTTTTCGACAGGATTCATCACAAAATCACTCCAATTCTTTGTTACGATAACGATTGCCTCATTCGGCAAAGCTCTCCGTCAGCGTGACGAGCACGTTCGTCATGGCCTCAAGGCTGTCCGCGGGGATCCACTCGCGCACGCCGTGGTAATTGTAGCCGCCGGTGGAGAGGTTGGGGCAGGGCAGCCCGTCCCAGGACAGGCGCGCGCCGTCCGTGCCGCCGCGGATGGGCACGCACTGCGGTTCGACGCCGTTGGCGCGGAAGGCGTTTTCCGCGCGCTCGATGAGGTGGAAGTGGGGGAGAACTTTCTCCTTCATGTTGTAGTAGCTGTCATTGATCTGGGCCTCGGCTGTGCCGTTGCCGTAAATTTCGTCGAGGCGCGCGGCGCAGTCGGCGAAGAGCGCCTTTTTCTCTTCAAAGCGCTCGCGGTCGTGGTCGCGGATGATATAGCGGAGCGTCGCCTCGGTCACGCTGCCGCTCATCTCGGTCAGGTGGAAAAAGCCCTCGTAGCCGTCGGTTTTCTCCGGCACTTCGTCCTCGGGCAGCATCGCGTGGAAGGCCATCGCTGCGGTCGCGGCGTTGATCATGACATTTTTGGCGCTGCCGGGGTGGACGCCGACGCCGTGCACCGTCAGAATGGCGGAGGCGGCGTTGAAGTTTTCAAATTCGATCTCACCGAGCGGGCCGCCGTCCACGGTGTAGCCGTAGTCACAGCCGAGCTCCTGCACGTCGAGCCCGTCCACGCCGTTGCCGATCTCCTCGTCGGTCGTGAAGATGACGCGCACTTCGCCGTGTTTGACGTTTTTCTCAATCATCGTCTCGACCGCGGCCATGATCTCGGCGACGCCGGCCTTGTCGTCCGCGCCGAGGAGCGTCGTGCCGTCGGTGACGATGAGCTCTTCGCCCACATGGCTTTCAAGGCCGGGGCAGAGCGCCTCGGTGAGGGAGACAGTGTTGTTGAGCTTCAGCTCGCCGCCCTCGTAGCGCACGAGGCGGGGCTTGACGTTTTCGCCCGAAGCGTCGGGAGCGGTGTCCATGTGCGCGATGAGCGCGATGACGGGCGCGTCCACGCCCTCGCTCGCGGGGAGCGTTGCAAGCACATTGCCGCAGTCGTCCATGTGGACGTCCTCGAGCTTCAGCGCTTCAAGCTCCTGCATCAGCGCGCGGCCGAGGTCCTTCTGCCGTTCCGTAGAGGGCGAGGTGCCGGTGAATTCATCCGAGGTGGTGTAATAGGTCACATAGCGCAGAAAACGCGATTTGGCAGATTCCATTTTGGGGTACCTCCTTGCAGTCATGCTGCGTGATATTTCACGCTCAGTGTACCACAAAAGGGGGCGAGCTGTAAAGCCGCGGCGCACCGATCCGCGCAAAAGTGAAACGGTGCAAAAGATTCTTTTGCTTGACAAAGGGCGGCAGTTGATAATATAGTGTGATACATATTAAATAAAAAACTGGGAGGGAAGAGGAAAAATGAACGTGGAAACCATCACGAGCCGGCAGAATCCGCTGATGACGCACCTGCGCAAGCTCGCTTCCTCCCGGTCTTACCGCAAAAAGAGCGGCGAATATCTCTGCGACGGGACAAAGCTCTTGGACGAAGCGCTCAAGTGGGGCGCGCCGGTCCAAACGGCGGTGTTCTCTGACGGCGTGGACATTCCAGCGCTTCCCGATACCGTGCGCGCCGTGCGCGTGAGCGAAGACCTGATGCGCTCGGTGAGCCCGATGGAGACGCCGCAGGGCGCACTGTTTACAGTCGCGCTTCCCGAGACGAAGCTGCCCGAAACGCTTGCGGGTAAGCACTATCTCGTGCTGGACGGCGTGCAGGACCCCGGGAACGTGGGGACCATCCTGCGCACGGCGGACGCGTTTGAGTGCGACGGCGTGTTCTTAGTCAACGCCTGCGCCGACCTCTTCAATCCCAAGACGGCGCGCGCCACGATGGGCGCGATCTTCCGCCGCGAGGCGTACAGCGTCACGCCGGAGGAGCTTTTCGCGCTGCTCAGTAAAAGCGGCGTCCCGCTCTACGGCACGGCGCTGCGTGAGGACACCGTGCCGCTGTCTGACGCGAACCTGTCCAAAGCCGCTGTCGCCATCGGCAGCGAGGGGCGCGGACTGTCGCAGCAAATGCTGGATGAGTGCGCCAAAACGCTCAAAATTCCCATGAGCCCGCGCTGCGAGTCGCTCAACGCGGCCATCGCGGCGACGGTCGTTCTGTGGGAGATGTATCGCTGAAACAAACAAGGAGGTGCTCTTCATGGCGGGCCTTAAATACTGGGTGTGGCTCTCGGAGGTCAAGGGACTGACAAACCGCTCAAAGCTTCTGCTGCTCGACTATTTCGGCACGCCGGAGAACGTCTACTATGCCGACGAGGACGAGTACCGCCTCGTCGAGGGCATCGAGCCGCGGCAGATCGCACTGCTCGCGGAAAAATCGTTGGAAAACGCCGACCGTATCCTCGGCGCGTGTTCGCGGCTGGGGCTGCGGCTTCTCACGATGCAGGACGCGGACTATCCGATGCGCCTGCGCAATATCTTTGAGCCGCCGTGCCTGCTTTATGTCAAAGGCCAGCTCCCCGTTATCGACGAGGAGGTCGCTGTCGCCATGGTCGGCACGCGCAAGGCCTCGCCCTACGGCATCGAAGCGGCGGAGAAGATCGCCTACGGCCTGTGCAAGCAGGGCGCGGTCGTGATCTCCGGCGCGGCGGCGGGCGTGGACAGCGCATCTCACCGCGGCGCGCTGCGCGCGGGCGGAAAGACCATCGCCGTGCTCGGCAACGGGCTCGACGTCGTCTATCCGGCGGAGAATGCGTGGCTGTACCGCGATATCGCGGCCTCGGGCGCGCTCATCAGCGAGTATCCGCCCGGGACGGCGGCCGAGGCGTGGCATTTTCCCGTGCGAAACCGCATCATCAGCGGCTTGAGTCTCGCGACCATCGTGGTCGAAGCGCCGGAAAAGAGCGGCGCGCTCATCACGGCGAATACCGCGCTTGAGCAGGGACGCGATGTTTTCGCCGTTCCCGGTCCGATCGACGCGCCACTCAGCCGCGGCTGCAACCGTTTGATCGCGGACGGCGCGGCGGGCCTCATCACCGACAGCTGGGATGTGCTGCGCGAGTACGAGGCCATCTATCCGCATAAAATACTCGGCGAGCGCGTGGAGCTTCCGCGTACGCTCGGCTATCAGGCGCGCGAGGAGCAAGCGCGCGCCAAGCAGGCCGCGGCGGAGGAAATACTGTCGCTGCCGACACTGAATTTGAAAACCAACGACGCGGGGCTGACCGACGACCAGATCGCCATTCTGCGCACGCTGAAAGACGGCGCGCTGCAGGTGGATGACCTGATCGAAAAGACGCAGATCCCCACGCGCCGTGTTCTTTCCGCGCTCACGATGATGGAGCTTGAGGGCTACGTCGAGCAGGGCAGCGGCAAGCATTTTTCTTTGACCGTCACACTACTGGAGGAATAACATTCATGGCAAAAAAGCATCTGGTGATCGTCGAGTCTCCGGCAAAGGCGAAAACCATTGGAAAATATCTCGGCAAAGACTACGAGGTCAAGGCCAGCATGGGCCATTTGCGCGACCTGCCGAAAAGCAAGCTGGGCGTTGATATCGAGCACGACTTCGAGCCTGTCTATCAGCCCATCCGCGGAAAAGAGGAGCTCATCAGCGAGCTCAAAAAGGCCGCCAAGAGCAGCGACACCGTGTATCTTGCAACGGACCCGGATCGCGAGGGCGAAGCCATCTCGTGGCACTTAAAAGCGCTTTTGAATCTGGACGATGAAAAGGCCAAGCGCGTGACCTTCAACGAGATCACGAAAAAGGTCGTCTCCGAGAGCATCAAGGAGCCGCGCGCCATCGACCAGGACCTGGTCGACGCGCAGCAGGCGCGCCGCGTGCTCGACCGCATCGTGGGCTATCAGCTGAGCCCGCTTCTGTGGAAGAAGGTCCGCCGCGGCCTCTCCGCGGGCCGCGTGCAGTCCGTCGCTGTGCGCATGGTTGACGACCGCGAAAAGGAAATTCAGGCCTTCGAGGCGCAGGAATACTGGACACTTGACGCCGACCTCACCGACGAGGCGACGCACAAGACCTTTGAGGCGCACTATTACGGCAAGGACGGTAAAAAGGTCGAGCCGGCCTCCGGCGAGCAGGTGGACGGCATTATTGCCGACATCGGCGACAAGTCCTTTACTGTGACGAACATCAAGCGCACGGACAAGCAGCGCTCCCCGTCGCTGCCGTTCACCACTTCCACCTTACAGCAGGAGGCCTCGCGCAAGCTCAACATGACGCCGCGCCGCACCATGGCCATCGCCCAGCAGCTCTATGAGGGCGTGGACATCACGGGCGAGGGCACGGTGGGTCTCATCACCTACATGCGTACCGACTCGCTGCGCATCTCCGAAGAGGCCATCGCCGCAGCGAAGACGTTTATTTTAGGACGCTACGGGCAGAGCTACTATCCCAAGACCGCCCGCCACTACAAGGCCAAGGCCGGCGCGCAGGACGCGCACGAGGCCATCCGCCCCTCGAACGTTAACCTGACGCCCGAGCAGATCAAGGGCGATCTGACGGGCGAGCAATATCGTCTGTACCGCTTGATCTGGAGCCGCTTTTTGGCCTCCCAGATGGCGAACGCCGTGTATGACAGCGTGAGCGCGCAGATCATGGCGGGCAGACACGAGTTCCACGCGAGCGCCAGCAACTTGAAATTCTCCGGCTACACCGCCGTTTACGAGGAATCCCGCGATGACGACAGCAAGGAGGAAAAGGAGGGCACGCTGCCGCCGCTTGTCGAGGGGCAGGGCTTGACGCTCGAGGCATATACGCCGCTCCAGCACTTCACTCAGCCGCCCGCGCGCTACACGGACGCGACGCTCATCCGCGCGATGGAGCAGAACGGCATCGGCCGCCCGTCGACCTACGCGCCGACGGTCTCGACGATCTTAGACCGCGAATACGTCATCAAGGACGGAAAATACCTGCGTCCCACGCCGCTCGGCGAGGTGGTGACGGGCCTGATGGAAGAGCGCTTCCCCGACATCGTGGACATGAAGTTCACCGCCCGCATGGAGGAAAAGCTCGATACCGTCGAAGAGGGCAAGACCGCGTGGAAGGACGTCATCCGCGACTTTTACGGCGGCTTTGAGCGCGACCTTGAAAACGCCGAGAAGGCGCTTGAGGGCGTGAGACTCAAGGTCCCCGATGAGGTCAGCGAGGAGAAGTGCGACGTCTGCGGCCGCAACATGGTCATCAAGAGCGGGCGCTTTGGCCGCTTTCTGGCCTGCCCAGGCTACCCTGAGTGCACGTTCACCAAGCCCCTTGTCATCGAAATGCCGGGCCGCTGCCCCAAGTGCGGCGGGCGCATGATGAAGCGCACCGGCGTGAGCAAGAAGACGAACAAGCAGTACACGTACTACGCCTGCGAATTCTCCACCAGCAGCGATCCCGAGAAGAAGTGCGACTTCATGACTTGGGATGTGCCGACGAAGGACGACTGTCCCGAGTGCGGCCAGACGATGTTCAAAAAGGCGGGCAAGGGCTTTAAGCGCCCGTACTGCATCAACCCCGCGTGTTCGCGCTTTGTGCCGGAAGACCAGCGCGGCTATGTGAAAAAGAAGACCACCGAGACCGCGGAAGAGGGCACGGAGAGCGCCGAAGCCGCCGATGCGGCGGAGACCGCGGCAAAGAAGACGACCGCCAGGAAGACGACGGCTAAGAAGAGCACCACCGCAAAGAAAACGAGCACAAAAGCGGCGAGCACCAAGAAGACCGCGACGAAGACCGCCGCAGCGAAGAAAACGACAAAGAAGGCCGCAGCCGAGGATGGTGCAGAAAAGCCCGCAAAAAAGACGGCGGCAAAGAAGACCGCGACCACGAAAAAGGCGGCCGCTAAGAAGACGACCGCCAAGTCCGCGGCCAAAAAGACCGCGGAGAAAGAAGAGAACTGATGCAAGTAACTGTGATCGGCGCCGGCCTTGCCGGCTGCGAGGCTGCCTGGCAGCTTGCGCAGCGCGGCATCGCCGTGACGCTGCATGAAATGAAACCCGAAAAGACCACCCCCGCGCACCACACGGCGGATTTTGCCGAGCTTTGCTGCTCGAATTCGCTGCGCTCGGACCAGATCGAAAACGCGGTCGGCCTTCTCAAAGAGGAGCTGCGCCGCCTCGATTCGCTGATCCTTGCCTGCGCGGACGCGACGCGCGTGGAGGCGGGCGGCGCGCTGGCGGTCGACCGCTACGGCTTTTCAAAGCTCGTGACAGAGAAGATCCGTTCGCATCCCAATATCACGGTTGTCCCCGGCGAGGTGACGGCCATCCCCGAGGGGAACGTCATCATCGCCTCGGGCCCCTTGACGAGCGACGCGCTCGCCGCCGCCATCGCCGAAAAGATCGGCGACGGGCACACGCTGAACTTTTTCGATGCCGCCGCGCCGCTCGTGACGTTTGAGAGCGTCGACATGGATTCGGCGTTTTTCGCCTCGCGCTACGACAAGGGTACGGCGGACTACATCAACTGCCCGATGACGGAGGAGGAGTACGATGCCTTCTGGCAGGCGCTCACGACCGCCGAGGAAGCGAGCGTACACGGCTTTGAGGATAAAAACGTCTTCGAGGGCTGCATGCCCGTCGAGGTCATGGCGCGCCGCGGACACGATACGCTCTGCTACGGCCCCCTCAAGCCGCGCGGTCTGCGAGACCCGAAGACGGGGCAGGAACCCTATGCCGTCGTCCAGCTGCGGCGCGACAACGCGCAGGGCAGCGTCTATAACCTTGTCGGCTTCCAGACGCATCTGCGCTTTCCCGAGCAGAAGCGCGTGTTTTCGATGATCCCCGCGCTGCATGATGCGGAGTTTGTGCGCTACGGCGTGATGCACCGCAACACCTATCTCCGCTCGCCGGGGATGCTGGACCGCTACTATCGCCTGATTGCGGATGACCGCATCGCCTTTGCCGGGCAGATGACCGGCGTGGAGGGCTATATCGAGTCCGCGGCTTCGGGCTTTCTGGCGGGCATCGAGATGGCAAGAAGACTCGAAGGCAAACCGCCCGTCGATTTCCCACGCGAGACGGCCATCGGGGCGCTGGGGCTTTACATCAGCGATACGACGGTCTCGGACTTTCAGCCGATGAACGTGAACTTTGGTATCATGCCGCCGCTGGGCTACCGCATCAAGGGCGGCAAGCGCGTGAAAAATGCGCAGCTCGCCGCGCGCTCGCTTGAAAAGATCGACGCGATGCGCGAGGACGTGCTGAGTGACAGGAAAGGAGAGTGACCCCGTGAAGATCATCGTCGACGCCATGGGCGGCGATTTCGCCCCGCTCGCGCCCGTCAAGGGCGCGCTGATGGCGCAGGAGAAGTACGGCGTGGACATCGTCCTGACCGGAAAAACGGAAGAGATTTTGAAGGCCCTGCAGCAGTGCGGCTGCAAGGAGCTCCCCAAGGGCATGGAGATCGCCAACGCGACCGAGGTGGTCGAGATCTGCGACGATCCGGCGACGGCCTTTAAGCACAAGAAGGATTCGTCCCTCACCGTGGGGCTCAATATGCTCCATGCCGGCGACGCGGACGGCTTTGTCAGCGCGGGCAGCACGGGCGCGCTCCTTGCGGGCGCGACGCTCGTTGTCAAGCGCATCCGCGGCCTGCGCCGCGCGGCGCTCGCGCCGACCATCCCGACGGCCAAGGGCAAGGCGGTACTCATCGACTGCGGCGCGAACGCCGAGTGCACGGTCGAATACCTGCTGCAATTTGCGTATCTTGGCAGCTACTACGCGCAGAAAGTGCTCGGCGTCGAAAATCCGCGCATCGGTCTTTTGAACATCGGCGCGGAGGAGAGCAAGGGCGACACGCTGCGCCGCGAAACGTATCAGAAGCTCAAGGAAGCGGGCGAGGCGGGGCATCTCAACTTCACCGGCAACATTGAGGCCAAGGAAGCGATGCTCGGTGAGTGCGACGTCATCGTCGCCGACGGCTACAGCGGCAACATCATGCTCAAGAGCATCGAGGGCACGGGCAAGCTTCTTTCCATCAAATTGAAGGATATGCTGATGCACAGCACCGGCACGAAGCTGGCGGCGCTGCTGCTCAAGGGACAGCTCGGCGATTTCAAGAAAATGCTCGACGCGAACGAGGTCGGCGGTACGGCGCTGCTCGGCATCTCGAAGCCGGTCGTCAAGGCGCACGGCAGCGCGAGTGAGGTCGGTATCTGCAATGCGGTCCGTCAGGCGATGGAGGTCGCGCGCAGCGGTATCATCGACGACATCGCGCAAAATATCGACAAGATGCGTATTGAACAGAAGGCAGAATAACGCGAATGCCAAAAAGCGGCAAAATGGGTATTGACAGTACAGTGCCTTTGCCGTATCATTTGGAAGAACCAAAACCGTGAGAGGAAGTATAAGACTTATGAGCCCCGAAGAAATTTTCAAAACGATGCAGAAGCTGATCGTCGAGCAGTTCGCGCTCGACCCCGATGAGGTCACGATGGACAGCTCTTTTGAGGAAGATCTTGGCGCCGACTCCGTGGATCTTGTCGAACTGGTGATGGCCATGGAGGAAGAGTTTGAGCTCGATGAGATCCCCGAGGAGGAGCTCACCTCGCTCAAGACGGTGGGCGACTGCGTGCGCTACCTGAGCACGAAGCTCGGTTAAGAAGAAAAAAGCCGCCCCGCTTTGCGCGGGGCGTCCTTTTATCAGGAGGAAAAACCATGCAGGCCTTGGAAGAAAAGCTGCAATATCATTTCAAAAATCCGGCGCTGCTCGAAGAGGCACTGCGCCACAGCTCGTATGCCAACGAGCACCGCGGCGCAAACTTTTTCAGCAACGAGCGCCTGGAATTCCTGGGTGACAGCGTGCTCGGCTTTGTGACGGCGGAGTATCTGTTTGCCAAGCATCCTACCGCGCCGGAGGGGGAGCTGACGCGCATCCGCGCGCTGCTCGTGTGCGAGGACAGCCTGCACGAGGTCGCGCAGCGCCTGGAGCTTGGAAAATACTTAAAGCTCGGCAACGGCGAGGAGAGCTGCGGCGGCCGCACGCGTCCGTCTATCCTGGCCGACGCGACCGAGGCGGTGTTTGCCGCGGTGTATCTTGACGGCGGCATCAGCGCGGCCAGCGCGCTCATCCACCGAGTGTTGCTCGATACCGAGCGCGAGGAGGTCGCCGAGGAAAAGCGCCGCGACTATAAGACCATTTTACAGGAATTCGTGCAGCGCACGCCGAACCAGGCGCTTTCCTACCGCCTGTTTGGCGAGAGCGGCCCCGACCACGACAAGACGTTCTACTTCGAAGTGCTGCTCAACGGCGGCGCCGTGGGCAAGGGCGCGGGCCGCAGCAAGAAGGAAGCTGAGCAGATGGCCGCAAAAGACGCGCTCGAAAAACTGACGGATCAGCGCTGAAAAGATGATCACCGACTGCTTTGACGATAAGACTGAACCCGTCATCAGCCTGCGGGACTTTTACGGCGAGCAGAAGCACCTTATCGAAACGTGCCTGATCCTGTTTTCGCAGAAGATCTATCAGCATCTGCTGGACACCTTTCCCAGTGAAAAGATCGGCCTGATCGGTGCGTGCAACGGGAATATCCCCATTTACCGCATGAATTACAAGGGAAAGGACATCGCGTTTTACCTCTCGGGCATCGGCTCGGCGATTGCCGCATCGGAGTGCTATGAGGCGAGCTGGATCGTCGGTGCGTCGAAGTTCGTGATGTTCGGTTCCTGCGGGAGCTTGAATCGGGAGGCGACGAGGGGCAAATTCATCGTCCCGACGGAGAGTTACCGCGGCGAGGGCTGCTCGTATTATTTCGCCGCGCCGTCTGACTACATCACGGTCGAGAATGCGCAGAAGCTCTCGGACATCTTTACCGAGCTGGGCGTCCCACACGTGACGGGGCTGGTTTGGACGACGGACGCCATGATCCGCGAGACCGCGGGCCTCGTCGCGCAGCGAAGAAGCGAGGGCTGTCTCGCCGTGGAGATGGAGCTCGCCGGCGTGCAGGCGGTGTGCAGTTTTTACGGCTTATCGCTCTATAACTTCCTCGAGGCGGGGGACGTGCTGGAGGAGAGCGGCTACGATGTCGCCAATCTTCGCGGCGCGAACCACGACCTCGGCAAGCTTTATATCGCGCTGGAAACGGCGCTGCGCATCTGAATAGAATCGAAAACGCCATGACGAAAGTCACGGCGTTTCTTTTTTGCTGTTTTCCTTCTTTTCAAAGAGGATCGACAGCCCCGCGTAGAGCAGGAACAGCCCGAACGGCTTGCGGAAGACGCTGCTGTCGACCATTGTCGTCAAAAACGCGGCGGCGAGCGCACAGAGCGTGCCGGTCGGGATGGCCGCGCGCAGGACGGCTTTGTTGAGATATCCGTTTTTGCGATGCGCGAAGAGCGAGATGCCCGCGGTTGGCAGAAAATAGAGCAGGTTGATGGCCTGCGCTGTGCGCTGCTCCACGCCGAAAAAGAGCGTCATGCATAAAAGAAGCAGTGTCCCGCCGCCGACGCCCCAGGACGAGAGGATTCCCGTCAAAAGCCCGCAGAGCGCGGGAAAGAGCCAGTCCGTCACAGAAGGTACCTCACCGCGCCATAGAGCAGAAACAGCGCGAAAATGCGCTTGAGCCATGTGTTCGGCACGTCCTTGAAGAGCCTGCCGCCGATCCATCCGCCTGCAAGCCCGCCGACAAGGTAGGGGAGCGCCTCTCCGAGCGGCAGCGCGCCGCGGAATGCGTACACGAGTACCGACACAAGGCAGAACGGGAAGATGACAGCCACGCAGGTCGCAAGCGCCGTCTTGTCGGAGAGCTTTGCCCACGAGCGCAGCAAAAACGCGAGCGGGATGCCGCCGCCCCCGCCGAATAAGCCGTTCACCGTGCCTGCGAGCGCGCCGCAGACGCGGTATTTGCCCTTTTCCGTCATGCTGTCACCACCTTTTTGATGCTATGTAGCGGCCGCCTGAGGGGCGGCTGCAAAAATTACTGCTTCTTGAAGCTCTGGCAGTCGGTGCACTGGTCCATGGTGGGGTTGGCCTCGTGCGTACCGACCTGGATGGCGTTCAGACCGCAGTACTGGGCGTCCTTACAGTGGTTGGCGCAGTTGGTCACGGCGCAGCGAATAGAGGTGTTGGGCGTGCAGGAGCAGCCGTTATTGGTATGATCGGTCATGGATTTGTCCTCCCAAAAAATTGTTTTGGCGTTTGCCGCGCTTAGTTTGCGCGCATTTTTGCCCGCTATGCAAAAGGAAGAACATTCCAATAAAAAACGTCCGGCTGATATTCAGCCGGACGTTTTTTCACTTGTCATTTTAGAAGCTCGTCGATCGCGCGGTAAAGCTCGGAGAGCGTCTCCTCGTCATTTTGCTGGATGGCGGCGGTGACGCAGGTCTCCATGTGGTTGCACAAAATCTGACGGCTGGTCGAGCGGATGGCGGACTCCACCGCGGCGAGCTGGATCAGCACCTCGGAGCAGTCGCGGTCGTCCTCCACCATCTTTTTGATGGATTCGAGGTGCCCGATGGCGCGCGCAAGGCGGTTGCTGATCTTTTTCGTCTGCTCGGGGTCATGGACATGCCCGTGCACATGGGGGTGCTCGTGGCCGTGCTCATGGACGTGTTCGTGCTCGCTCATGGCATTCTCCTTTAGAACTTCAACTCGCCGACGCTTGCTTCCACGGTGCGGATATACGCGCGGTCGATGATCTGCTGGGCGACGGCCTCGAGATATGGCGTGAGGGGCATGTCGTTGTCCATCTCGGGCACCTTGCTGCGGAGCAGGTCGTAGATAGCCTGCGTGCCCTTGGCGCAGCGCTTATCGTCATAGCAGTCGAGCGCCTGACCGTCGCAGATGAGCTCGGCGGCGAGGATATACTTGGCGAGGTGCATCGAGTCATAGGCCTTCTTGGCGGCGTTGTAGCCCATGTTGACATAGTCCTCCTGGTTGGCGCAGGTGGTCAGATTGTCGACCACGGCGGGGTGCGCGAGGATACGCAGCTCGCCCTGAAGACCCGCGGAGGCGTACTGAATCATCATGAGACCGTTGTTGAAGTCGGCGTTCTTGTTGAGGAACGCCGGCAGCTCGCTCACCAAGCTGTTGAGCAGGCGGTCGATGCGGCTGTTGCTCATTTTGCACAGATCCGTGATCGCGATGCAGAGGCTGTCGGACGCCATACCGGCATAGGTGCCGTCGGCGTTGCAGCCCATCAGCGCGACCGCACCGCCGTCCTCTTCATCGAAGATGAGCGGGTTGTCGACGGACGAGTTGAGCTCGATAGCGAGCGTCGTCTGCGCGTCATAGATCGCAAGCGACGCGAACGCGGTGACGGACGTGGTGCCGGAGAGCAGGATAAGGCCTTCTTTGGAAGAAAGCACGACGGGCTTGAGGCCCGCGCGCTTGAGCACCTCTGCGCCGTCAAGCGTTTCGCCCTGATAGGTGGCCCTGCCCTCGCCGATCATCACCATGCCGATGTGGCCCTCGAGCGTCAGATAGCCGACAGAGCCGTGGCTGGGGACGACGGGGCTGATGCCCGCGTTGAGCATGTCGCGGATCAGCGCGAGCGTTTCAAGACGGATGCCCGTGTGGCCGGAGCCGAAGTGGCAGAGCATGACGAACATCATCGCGCGCGTGCACTCCTCGGCGATGGGCTCGCCGACGGCGCAGGTGTGGGCGTAGATGTTGTTGCGCTGGATCGTCTCGCGGTCCTTTTCGGGGATGAACTTCTTCCAGTTGTCACCAAGGCCCGTGGTCAGACCATAGATGGCCTTGCCCTCGTGACTGAAGCGGTCGACATGGGCGCGGCAGTGGTTGACGCGCTCTTCATATTCTTTGGAAAACGCGACCTTCGCGCCAAAGCGCGCGACACTGACGAGGTCGTTGATGGTGGCGGTGCCGCCAAGCGTAACAGTGTTCATATCGGATCGTACCTCTTGAAATGTGGGGCTCGCTCTCTTACAGGGAGCTGTCGGTCTTGTAGCCGTCGGCCTTGATGGCGATGTAGCGCACCTTTTTGCCCATCTTCATCTCGCCGTAGAACGCGACGTAGTACGGGCGGTAGAAGGGACGGTATAAGGCCGGCTCCCGTCTCGTCTATCCCGAATCCAACTGGAAGATCGACTGGCACGAGGACGAGTGCGTCAACTGCGGCAAGTGCACGAAGATTTGCAACTTCGGCGCGTTTTACAAGGATGAAAACCGCAAGGTGCACTACGATGTGGACAAGTGCTGGGGCTGCACCATCTGCGCGCCCAATTGCCCGAAGCACGCTATTCACCTGCTGCCGAGAGAGCAGAAGTCCTGAGAGAAGCACTAAGGCACTACGCAATAGCATTTTGGCCGGACGGTACCCTAAAAGTGGCCGCCCGGCCTTTTTCTTGCTTTGCGCGAGAAATGGAGAGAGGAAGTCAGCACCATGGCACTTATCAAAGTTCTGATCATCTTTGTGGTGATCCTCGCCCTGCTCAACAAAAGCCTGCCCCTTTATCTTGCGATGATTTTTGGTTCACTCCTGATGATCGTGATGTTCCACCTGCCGCTCGCCACGGCGGGGCAGACGGCGCTGCACACGCTCACGGGCTGGGACGTCTGGTCGGTGAACCTTGCGATGTACGTGATCTCGGTGCTTGTCTACGAGCTTGACCTGCGCCATCGGTTCGAGGATGCACAGCGGGCGATGAATGGGCTAATGCGCGACCCGAGGCGCAGCACGTCGCTTGCCTGCATGTTGATGCAGGGCCCCGCCACCGTGACGATCTGCGGCGGCATGGTGGACATGATGGCGGGCGACCACCTCAAAAACGATGAAAAGGCGGCGGTCGCCACGTACCTCCGCCACATTCCCGAGGCTATGGTGCCGACGTTCACGGGCGTCATCGTGGCGTGCAGCATCAGCGGCATTTCAATCTCATCGTTTTTCGTATGGATGCTCCCGATGGCGCTGCTGACGCTTCTGGCGATTTATCTTGTCTATCTGCGCCGCGTGCCGCGCACAGTCGGCGAGACGGGACGCAGCAAGAAAGAGTGCGTACGCCTGCTCTTGCGGAGCTTGTGGTCGCTGCTGCTGGCAATCGCGGTGATCATCGTGTTTTCGCTGCCGACATGGGCAGTTGTAGCCGTCGTCGCGGCTGTCAACGCGCTGGTCGAAAAATTCTCCGCGCAGGAGGTGCGTGACGCGGTCGTCAAGGGCTTTGGCCTGAAATCGCTGCTTGGCATCACGATGACGTATGTCTTCAAGGACCTTTTGGTCCTCAGCGGCGTGATCGATGTGCTGCCGACGTATTTTGAGCATTTACCCATTCCGGTATTTCTGGTGCTTGTGATTCTGTACGCGTTCGGCACGCTGGTCGCGGGCTCAAGCGCCGCGGCAGCGGCCTTTATCCCGCTGGCCTACACCATGATTCCTGACGGCGGCGCATTTCTGCTGGCGCTGCTGATGAACGTCAGCTTCGCCTCGAGCCAGCTGAGTCCCACGCACATCTGCACGGCAATCATCTCAGACTATTTCGGCGTCACATTTTTCGCCACGGTCAAAAAGCTCCTGCCGCTGTTTCTGCTCACCGTCCTCATCGCCTGCGGCTACTACATGCTGCTGACGGCGGTATTCTGAAGAAAACAAACAAGGCCTGTGCCAAGCAGCACAGGCCTTGATCGATTTGCTGTAAAGGGAAAATCAAAGGGAAAACAGAGCAAAAAATGCAGACCCTTTCCCCTAAACGGAGATTTCGGGCGATTTTCAGAGAAAACCGGGATTTGAAAAACACAAAAATGCGACTAATTTAATATAAAAAGTTAGGATTCCAAACATTTCTGTTTGAAATCCTAACTTCTGTCAGGCGGCTTCCATTCGGATATTTTTCTAAATCAATCCTTGATAATCGTATCAGTCGTCCAGCTCCGCTTCGTGCTTGAGGATCGTGCCGGAGGCCGCATCGATCTCGTAGTCATATTCCATATTGCCGGACTTGAACTCGACTTCGTAGACGAGCGTTCCGTCCTCGTCGTCCAGCTCGATGTCCATGTCATACGCCTGATTTTCACTCAAGCCCGCATGGTTCAGGGCGATGGACTTTGCCTTGGCGTAGCCGATATCCTGCACCGTTCCGGACGGCGCGGGCTTTTGACCAGAGGGCTTCGTCGTTTCATTCGATGCGGAAACGGCAGCCAATAAATCTTTCTGCCCGCTGAGCACCTTGCCGGTATAGGCGTCCACCAGATATTCAAACTCGCCCCATGCCGTTTGCAGCTCTACTTCGTAGTGCGCGGGGGATTCGTCGAGCTCGGAATCGACCTCCGCCGTGACGGAGTCGAGCGCTGTTGTCCCGGCATACTGCTCCGCAGCGTAGGCGGCGGCATCCTTGCCGATGGGCATGGCGGGCGCGCCCGCTTCCGCAAGATCCTTCAGTTCCTCGACCGAGAGCTTTGCCAGCACATCAAACTTGAGCGACGGATTGATGGTGAGAACGCGGTTCACCAGCGCCGCCTTTCCGGTGGAAATGCTGTTTTCCCGCGCCTGCTGCTCCAGGACCGCGTCCTGCGTCAGCGTCTGCGTCAGGACGGACGCCCTCGATTCGCTTGTCTGCAAAACACCGTCCACGGTGCTCGTCAGCTCGCGCTGGAGTTTTTCCGCGCGAGCGGTATCCTTGTCCTCCACCGAGATCATGATGGCGGAGGAAATGCTGTCGAGATAGCCGTTTCGCACAAGGCTGCCCACGATGGCATTCACCGCCACATCGAGCTTCGCGCCCTTGAGATCCGCGCCGCTGCCCATATCCGCAAGGATAGCTTTCGCGTCCTCGTTGAGCGGCGTGCAGACGAGGACCTTTTCACTTCGATTCACCTTCAGCTCAATGCTCGGGTTCACGTCCAGCGACACCACGGAGGCCACCGCGTTTGCCCGCTGGTAGAACAGCCCTCCGCCGAGCAGCATCACCGCAAGGCAGGCGGCAATGAGTGATGTCCATCTTCTCTTCGTCGTTTTCTTTGTTGTCATGGGAATTACCGTTCCTTTCCGCTCTTCGCAGCGGGAGAGAACGCCGTTCACATCATCCGGCGCGGTCTTTTCGACCGCCGAGGCCAGATGGCGCTCCATTTGCTCGTTGGTCATCGGGCGTCATCTCCTTCCAGAAAGCTGTGCATCTTTTTCAATGCTCTGTGATATTTCGACAGGACGGTGGGAAGCGGCAGTTCCAGCAGTGCCGCGATCTCCCGGTGCTTCATGCCCGTGACCGCGTGAAGCAGCACAATGCGCCGCTCCTCGTCAGCAAGGTTTGCCAGCGCGCCTTGCAGCAGCGCACGCTCGTCGGCATCCAAACCGCATTCCTGCGCGGGAATGGCATCCCATTCCTCCTCGCTGAGCGCGGCATGGCGTTCTTCGCGCCGCAGGCGCATTAGACAGAGGTTGCGGCATACGGTCAGAAGCCACCCCATCGGCGAGCCGGTGGAACGGTACTGCGCTGCGCAGTCCCACACCTGCACATAGACATCCTGTGTGAGATCCTGCGCATCATGCGCATTTTTGAGGTAGGAAAGCGCTAAGCCGTACACCGCCGTGCGCGTGCGCTGATACAGCGCCGCCAAAGCGTCACGGTCACCACCGGCAACGCGGAGGAGCAGTCGCTGCAGCTCGTGTCGATCCTCTGCCGGAGCGTATTCGGTTGTCATCAGCAAGCTGAGCATAGGCTTCCGTCTCCTGTCATCCATGTAATGCACGGAAAGGATAATTTATTGCAGGGCAATTGCATTTTCTTTAAAATGTGAAAATCTGTCGTTATTCGGTTCTCCATTGTGAGGCTCCCCTACATAGCGTTTCACCTATACCCAGGTTCTCTGCGGTGTCGTGTAGTACCCCGCATCTTGCTCCACCTCTGCTTTGGCTGCACGGATAGCTTTCTGTGCGGAGAGCCACCGACCATAGGCTCCGACGTACAAATCTTTTTTTAATTTTCGCAGCGCGGCCTTATACGCTTTCTCCGCACCGCTGGGACCGTTGTAGTTGAGACGGATGGCCAAC
>ENA-OUOU01000754-OUOU01000754.1-human-gut-metagenome-genome-assembly--contig:-NODE-754-length-18478-cov-9.848667_pt1 | contig 18478 bp, 14 predicted proteins | sample MGYA00237936_ERZ548765 | MGnify/ENA primary metagenome ERZ548765 (study PRJEB26490, sample SAMN05356889) | human gut metagenome | biome: terrestrial biome; feature: human-associated habitat; material...
GTACAGCCTCTAAGGGCAAGACCGTAGTAGGCAGCAACAACCTCCTGATGGAGACTGTTCACGTGGCTCACGACTGCGAGTTGGGCAGCGGCCTGATTATCGGTAACTCTACCAAGTTTGCCGGCGAGGTGGTTGTAGATGACAACGCCATCGTCAGTGCCAACGTTCTCGTTCATCAGTTCTGCCACATCGCAGGCTACGTGATGATCCAGGGCGGTTGCCGTTTCTCTCAGGATATTCCTCCTTATATCATTGCCGGCAAGGAGCCTACCCGCTATTGCAGCATCAACCTCATCGGTTTGCGTCGCCGTGGTTTCAGCAACGAGACCATCCAGAACATCCACGAGGCTTATCGCCTGCTCTACAGCAAGGGCATCCTGAAGGAAGGTATCGAGGAAATCAAGAAGAATCTCGAGGTGACTAAGGAAATCCAGTACATCATCGACTTCGTAGAGAGTTCTCAGCGAGGCATCATCCGATAATGAAAACTTTAATTGTAGTGCTCGGTCCTACCGGTGTAGGTAAGACCGAGCTCTGCCTTTCTCTGGCAGAGCATCTCTCTATACCTATTATTAATGCCGACTCCCGCCAGATCTTCGCCGAACTCCCTATCGGAACCGCTGCCCCTACTGCCGAACAGCAGCAGCGGGTGAAGCATTATTTCGTAGGCAACCACCACATCGAAGATTATTACAGCGCAGCCCAATACGAGGCCGATGTGATGAATCTCCTGGAAGAAGAAATCTTCAAGAATCACGATGTGGCGCTGCTTACAGGCGGCAGCATGATGTATATCGATGCCGTATGCAAGGGTATCGACGATATTCCTACCGTGCGGGATGACATCCGTACCTGGATGAAACAGCGCCTGGAAGACGAAGGCTTGGAAGCGCTGGTAGAAGAACTCCACAAGATGGACCCGGAGCATTGGGCGATAGTAGATAAGAAGAATCCACGCCGCGTGGTGCATGCCCTGGAAATCTGTCACCAGACTGGCAAGACCTATACTTCTTTCCGTGTAGCCGAAAAGAAGCAGCGTCCTTTCCGCATCATCAAGATAGGCCTGAACCGCGACCGTGCCGAACTGTACGACCGAATCAACCAGCGTGTGCTGATGATGATGGAGGATGGTCTGGAGGCAGAAGCCCGCAGCGTATATCCACACAAGGGTCTCACCGCCTTGAGAACCGTGGGCTACAAGGAAATGTTTGCCTATTTCGATGGCGAGATAGATAAGGAAGAAGCCATCCGACAGATACAGTCGCATAGCCGTGAATACATGCGCAAGCAGCTCACCTGGTTTAAGCGAGATGCCGAAATCCACTGGTATCATCCCGACCAGCAGGATGAAATCATCCGATTCATTGATGAAGAGATATAGACGTAAATCGCCCGATAGCATATTCTTTGATGCTATCGGGCGATTTTCATATCATAAATTCCTACATTTCTACCTGATTCACAATCTCACCATCAAACATATTGATGATTCTATCGGCATAATTGGCATCATGCAGCGAGTGGGTTACCATTACGATGGTGGTGCCTTCCTTGTGCAACTCAGAAAGCAGTTCCATCACCTCCTTGCCATTCTTGGAATCCAGGTTTCCCGTAGGCTCATCGGCAAGAATCAGCTTAGGATGCGGAAGGATGGCACGGGCGATGGCGGTACGCTGCTGCTGACCGCCCGAAAGCTGAGATGGGAAATGCTTGGCACGATGGGATATCGCTACTCGTTCCATCACATCCTCGGCACGCTTACGGCGCTCCTTGCCCGATACGCCCATATACAGAAGCGGCAACTCGACGTTCTCCACTACATTCAATTCATCTATCAGGTTGAAACTCTGGAACACGAAACCTATCATACCTCTTCTTATCAGGGTACGCTCGCTCTCCTTCAGCGTGCTCACATCCTTGCCGTTGAGCAGATAGCTGCCGCTTGTTGGATTGTTGAGCAAACCTATTATATTAAGTAATGTGGATTTACCACATCCCGAAGGTCCCATGATGGCAACAAACTCGCCTTCCTTCACCTGCAAACTGATATTACGCAAAGCCCAAGTCTCCACCTCTTCAGTCTGAAATACTTTCTTGATATTATCTAATTGAATCATAATCTTTATCGTTTCTTTAAATTCATATTATACTTTTATACTTTCAAATGACGCATTTTATTCCTTAGCCAGAATCTCCGAAGGATCCACCTTCATGATCTTACGTACCTGGCAGGCGATGATAGCAGCAATGAAGCCAATCACTATCACTATACTCAGGATGATAGGGAAGACAGGATTGATTTCTACCATATCGAACATCTTACTCAGAACAATATGGAACAGCAACATGGCTACCACCGCAAACACCATGGCTATGAGCGTGATCACCAGATAGGTTCGTCCGAAGAGTTTGGTAATATCCCTTGTCAGGGCACCATTCACCTTGCGGATAGCCACCTCTTTCTTGCGAGTCTGCGTATCCAGCATCACCGTACTGAAGATGCTTATCAGGCAGATAGCCAGACTCACGATAGCCAAAATCCACGCAATATTTTGCAGTATTTCCAATGCTGACATTTCCAACGCCATATAGTCACGCAGATTGGATGACATCGGCTTTACCACCGCAGGCTCCAATTTCTGTATCATTCTATCTACGGCAACCTGCATCTCCTTATATTCACCCGGCTTTGCCACAAGAATATAATGTGTGGCACCATAAGCCTCTTTGGGGTCAATGACAATGAATGAGTATATATCATATTTCATACTCCCCTCATAAGGTATCGACTGGAACGTTCCGGCTATCTGATAGGAATCCATCTCATCTACGGTCAATATATCATTAGGAGCAATATGATATTGTCGCATATGATTATACAGCTCCTCATTTACCAGGATACATTTCTTCCGGTTTGCCTTCGGCTTCCAATTCACCTTGATCTTGAAGAAATCGAGATAGGAGGTATCTGATGTAATCCTAAAGCAATAATTCGTCACATTACCATGGCTAACAAAAAGATCATCTTTCCAAACAGCCTTACTGAACTCCTCGTTCTCTGCCAGTTCGTTAACTTTCCAAAATCCCCAGCTGTAAGGAATCCATCGTTCTACCTGCGGTAAATGGATGAGCTTGTCTCTGAGGCGCTGGCCATTTTCTGCCGCATTTGTCTGTAGAAACAGACTCTGCTTGTATGCACGCTCGTCATCAGGTATATGGTTGAAATCAGCCATCTTGCCCACCCAGCACAGGAGGCAGAAAGTGACACCCAGGAAGAACATACTGATCATCACCTGGACACCCAGCATCGTATTGCGGAACCAATGGTTATGGCTTCTTCTCATTCCTGATTCGAGTGCTTGCGTATGCTTACAAATGCGACTCAGTACAATCCAGATGATGGCGAGACACAACATCATCACTACCAGACCAATCACCAGACTATAGAGATACAGATGACTGATGGTTCCTAACTCAGAGGTGATTTCTGCAAACTGAGGCTTTGCCAGATAATCACAAATCCAGGCTCCCATCAATACTGCCACAAGATAAGCCACCAGCACGATCATCACCACCTCGGTAGCAAACATAGAGAAGAGTTGGAGACGTGTGGCACCATTGGTAATTCGGAGCGAAATTTCACGTCTGCGCATCCAGAACAGCTGCGTCTGCATCCTCAGAAAACCGATGATGGCAGCCAGCAGAATCAACGAGCCTATCAGATAAGTGATGGAACAAGCAATAGCAACAGTTGAATACTCTTCGCTCAACCGATCTTTCAGCTTTTCTGTTTTTACCTTCAGCCCCAATGGTTTCAACCTGCCGTTCACCTCTGCTTTCAACTGTTGTGGCGTACATCCCTCTTTCAATACCACATACAAATTCCCAGCATTAAATTGATCAGAATCCATATCTTCCAACTCACATGGCGAGTAAAAGAGAGCAGAACTGCTCATGTCTAGCTCAGTCAATGATAAGTCTTGATAGACATCCACCAATCTCAACTGATAATTCCCATAGTTCTTAGTCAAACGAATGCTTGCACCCACAGGATTCTTGTCACCAAAGATTTGCTTTGCCTGCTTTTCGTTGATAATGGCATCATGAGGCCCCAGCACCTTAATCTTTTCGCCCGTAATGGCAGAACGGATACCTACAAAGTTGGGATAATGACGGTCAAGGGGAACGGCATCCAACGGCATCTTTCGCTTTGTCTTGCCGTTTAGGGTAAACTCAGCCCAGCCGCCAGTAAGCATACCATTAGGAGCATAAGGTCCCTGCTCTATGCAACGAGGTCCTCCATTCGCCTTCACCGCCCTTACAATATCACCATTGATACGAATTGAATGATCCGATTGACGTTTTTGGATGGAATCGAATCTGAGGTTATAAACCCTGTCATAATAAGGTTCATGGTTAATGGAAGCCATGCGGAAATTCTGCAGAAACGAATGCACCGTGGCAAGCGTCACCATACCGATGGCAAGCGACAGGATGCTGCCCAGAGTCTGCACCTTGTACTTGAGAATGTTGCGCAGGGCAACCTTTAGGTTGTGTAATAACATGTTCATATTTACGAGTCTTTATATAATTATTTACGTGAAAGATTGAATTTTATTATCTATGATGGATGATGATTTTTGATAATCCAAGATAAAAGTCTATCTCAAATCTATCTCTTTTTCACTGGCGATTTGGTTATATCCGCTTACGATAACCTTGTCGCCCGGCTTCAATCCGGAAGTGATTTCGAATTGCTGCGGATTCTGTCTGCCTACATTGATATTCACCCGCTGCGCCTTCTTTCCATCGCCAGATACCCGGAATATCCAATATCCGTTGGTCGTTTGGAAGAAATCACCATTCGGAATCACCAAGGCTTGTTCCGGCTTACCCAATTCCAACAGCACCCGATAGCTCTTGCCCAAACGGATATTGGCGGGAGTCTTGCCGCTGAAAGTTAATTCGCAGACAAACTGATGGTCTTTCACCTCAGGAATCACCCGCGATACACGAAGCGGAAACTGATGACCATCGTACTCGATATGGGCAGGAAGTCCGGCGATAACGCGGTCGATGTAATACTCTGCCAGCGAAACCTGCAGTTTAAACAGGCTCATCACCTTGATCTGTCCGATACTCGCTCCGGCCGAAACCTGCTGACCTTGGGTTACCCCCAAATAACTCAGTTGTCCGCTTACGGGAGCCCGAACCACCAACTGCCGGGTGCGGCCCTTCATTCTCGATAATTTCTTGTTGGCTTCCATCCTGTTGGCAGCAATCATTTCGCGCTTCAATCGGGTAGATACGGAATCATGCTTCAGGTTTTGCATCTGCAAGAGCACCTTCTGCCGCTGATATTCGTAATCTTCCTCAGCCACTTCCAGTTCCGCCTTACTCTTGATGCCCATACGATATTCCTCCCGGCTCTGCTTGAGCGATTTCTTCAAGCTCGCCATCTGATGCTGAGCATCCAAGGCTTGCTGGCGAAGGTTGATGGTCTTCTGCGTCATCTCAATCTCCTGTTCCTGACAGTTGCGAAGCTTACTGCTCCATGCATCCTGCTCATCATCGATAGAATGATAGAGTTCCGGATTCTGAAGCACCAGGATGGTATCGCCCTGCCGTAGCATGGCTCCTTCCTCAGCCACCACCCGCTCTACGAATCCATTCTCCATCGCATTTACCTGGATGGTCTTGTAGGGATGAACCAGTCCTTCTACATCCACATACTCCCAGAAAGGAGCCTTCTTCACTTCGGCTATCACCACACTATCCGGATCCACCCTTCGGGTTCCCGAAGTAACTATCAGGAAAAGGGCATAGACCAGGATGGCGATGCCTGCTGCACCCGACAGGATTGAATATCGGTAGCGGATATACCACGGTTTCGGTTGTTTCTTTATATCCATATTGTTCTGTTTTTATTCATTTCTTTATTCTATAGGAAGTTCTTCCTTCAATTCTTTATTGTGCTCGAAATCGAATCCCGTCATACTTCGGAGCGTATAGTAAAGACTCCAATAGGTCTGCATGGTCGAGATGTAATTACGCCGGGCAGCATCTTTCTCGCTGATGGCAGCATTCAGATCGAGTATCGAGTTGCGGCCCATGATGTAGAGTCGGCGCGCCACCACATGCCGCTTCTCGGCACGCTGGTCGGTAAGCGATGCCACATGCACCTTTCGGGCTTGCATGTTAAACTGCAACACCAGTTTTTCTACGTTCTGGTAGAAATCCCTCATGCCTTGCTCCACCTGCGTCTGGGTAAGCGCCAGCTGCGATTTGGCTTCTCTTATCCTACCCTTTCCCCGTCCCCAATCCAATATTGGAAGGGCGATGGTGATGCTTGCCGATTGCTGACTCATCGGACTGCGATAGGCGGCACCGATATCTGCTCCCGTCTGCGAGAGTCCAAACTGCATATAGAGATCCGCCTTCAATCCGGCATTGGCACGAGCCTGCGCCAACCGGCTTTCGCTCTCCTTCTGGATGCGACGGTAATAATCGGGATCCGGACTGTTCAGCAAAGCCCAATCTATCGCCCGTTGCAAAGGAACCTCAAAGGCAGGCACCTTATCCGGCATCACCAGACAGATGTCCTGCGATTGTTCCAACCCCAGAAACGAGCGGATGGTCTGCATCTTCTCTCGCAGTGCCACCTGAGCATCCATCACATTGGTCTCCTCGTTCAAACGGTTGATTTCCAGCTGTAGCATCTCGTTTTCCGAAATTGTTCCATTCTCATATCGCCCCTTTGCCATCTGATAAAGCGTATCGGCAGAAGCAAAGTTCTGCTTTGCCATCTCCCATTCTGCTTGCGCCGAAGCCAGACCGAAGAAATGCTCACAGGCTTTTGCCGAAACAATCTCCAGCGTTTCGGCATATCGCTTCTTGGATTCCCGGAACCGGATAGGTTCTATCCGGCGATCCCATTTCAGCGAGTTATAGCCAAAAAGACTCTGCTCGTAACCCACGATAAAGGGCTGACTACTATAGGCTGTTATCTTGTTGTGCAACTCATCCAAGCGGTTGAGCGAACTCTTCACAAAAAGACTACCACCCGTCAGGGAGATATTCTGGTTGATTTTCAGAGTAAGGTCGGCACTCAACTGATCTTGCTTCAGAAAGAGTGCCGTACCATCCGACTGGGTTATCTTGTTCACCTCCTTATTAATATAAGGTGAAGACGAGAGGGAAAGCGAAGGCAGATAGTTGGCCTGATGATACCGATAAGCCCAGTAAGCAGACAGAAAGGTATTGCGGGCACTCTGCACCGATGGCGACTGCCGCTGCGCCATCGCAATGGTAGCCTTCAGGTCGAGCTGCAGCGTGTCGGCTTGAACATTCAGGGCTGCAAGCGCCCATACTATGAATAGGTAATTCTTTATCTTCATAATGATTTCTTTTGCAAAAACTAACACAAAAGCTATGCCACAAAGATAAAGATATGATTATCAAGAAGATAAGAAATTTCGAATATAAAAAAAGCGTGCGAAACCGTGCGAAACCGCACGAAATGTGTGCGATTTCGCACGGTGCGCACATCCTCAATATGATAGGCATCCGTCTCTATCAGGCAGGAAGCACCACGCTAAAGGTGGTTTTATCGCCTGGTTTCGAAGAGGCGGTGATGGTTCCACCATGCAGGGTTACTATCTGCTTGCAGATACTCAACCCGATGCCCGAACCGTTCGTCTTGGTAGTAAAGAACGGCACAAAAATACGCTCCATCACCTCCGGAAGGATTCCCTTACCATTATCAGTAATGGAAATGATGAAATCGCGCTTGTTGCTCAAAAGATGAGTGGTAAGACGGACATAAGGAGCCTGACTTTGAGCAGATTCAGCCTCATCGGAAAGATCTGCAGCCTCCTCCTTCATCCGAATCTCCACGGCTTCCTGCGCATTCTTCAGCAGATTAATCAGCACCTGTTCTATCTGCGAACGATCCATCAGCAACCTCTGGTCTTCATTTTCTATCTCATAATGGAATATCGAATCCGGATAAAGATGCTGCAAATCAGCCACCAGATCACCAATCCTTACATCCTCAAACTGAGGTTTCGATATGCGTTGCAACTTTCGATAGTTCTCCACAAACTGCAGCAAGCCATTGCTCCTCCGGTTGATAGCCTGCAATGCCATCAGCAGATCATCATGCTCCAGCGTATCCTGCTCCACCCCTTCACATAGTGTATCAGCCAAAGAGATGATAGGAGTCAGCGAGTTCATGATTTCGTGGGTCAATACCCTCACCAGCTGCTGCTGCGCATCCGTCTCATTCTTCTGAATCACCGGTTGCACATTCTGCAAGGTATAAAGACGATAGGCAAAGCCCTTATTAAAGAAGTTGACCACGCTCAATACAAAGTCAGCCTTCCCCGCATGCTGATTTCCGGCATCCAAAGCCTTCTTGCCAGCAGCCCCCTCGCTGGTCTTGGTCTCCAACTGTACCAGTTTCTGCAATCCCGGCTTCAGCTGCTTCATCAATTCCGGCAGCGTCTCATCCAGCACCTGCAAATCCTGCAAGTGCTGAATCGAAAAACCGCAGAGTCCATCCACGGCAGCCCGATTCATCCAATGCACCTTTCCCTGTTCATCCGCCACAATGAGAAAGGCATTGATGGTATCGAGCATCGTTCCGAAATACTGGTATTTCGCTTCCTGCAGCAAAGTGGTTTCCCGAAATTCATTCACCACTTCGTTAATCTGCTCAGCAAGATTCCGCTCTTCTCCCCTCAGATGATTCAACGAATATTGAAGCGAGAAGTCACGGGTGCGGATAGCCTCAATCAGTTGGCGCATCCGCTCATTGCTCTTATGATTGAATAAGTTATTGACGATTGACATAGTTTCAAAAATTTCCGTTTTTTCTATCAAAAAAACTGCTTAAATCCCCACACGCCCTGTAAGGGCAGAAGCTCCTAGCCCAGGGCAACACCCTGGGTTTTAACAAGATATATCCCTACGCCCTGAAAGGGCAAAAGCTTTAAACCCCGAGCTTATCGATTTTTCTGTAAAGAGCGAAACGGGTGATACCCAGCAACTCAGCGGCCTGGGTAAGATTTCCATTGCTCAAGGAGATGGCGCGCTTGATGGCTTCACGCTCCAAGGTCTGAAGATTGAGCGAATCAACCTTTATGGAACCTGAAGAAGTCCTCGATGCCACCACAGAATCCTCCAATCTGATATCCTCGGCAGCCAGTTCCGTCTTATCCCCCAACACAATCGCCCTCTCAATGCAATGCTGCAATTCTCTTACATTACCCGGCCAGGTATGTTTCAACAGCTTCTGTTTGGCAGATGCACTCAGCACCACATCGCCTACACTATATTTTCCCGAATAAATCTTCAGAAAATATTCTGCCAGCAGAACGATATCCTCTCCACGCTCACGCAGCGGCGGAAGATGCAACTCAATGGTATTCAGTCGATAGAAGAGATCCTGTCGGAATGTTCCCTCGCCCACCTTCTCACGCAAATTAGCATTCGTAGCCGCCAGAATCCTCACATCCACATGGCTCACCTTATTGGAACCAATGCGCTGAGTCTCCCGCTTCTCAATCACCGTCAGGAGTTTCTGCTGCATCGGCAGGTTCAGATTTCCAATCTCATCCAGAAAGAGAGTACCGCCATCCGCCGTCTCAATTCGTCCTTCCTTCGCATTCCTGGCATCCGTAAACGCCCCCTTCTCGTATCCGAAAAGTTCGCTCTCGAAAAGATTCTCAGGGATACACCCCAGGTCGATATTTACAAACGGCTTCCTTGCTCTGTCAGAAAGCTGATGCAAGGCATGCGCCACCACATCCTTTCCCGTACCATTCTCTCCAGTAATCAATACATTGGCATCCGTAGCCGCCACACGCATCATCTGCGCTTTCAGTTCCTTCATGGCAGGGCATTCGCCAATCATTCTCGCAAACACATCTTCAGAAGATACAATAGACTTGGACTCAGAACTTTGATTCATATTCTGATTCTGCTCCGACTCCTTTTCGTGCCAATCCGAAGAATCCAGATTCCTTTCCCTGCTCAATTCCACGGCACTCTTCACCGTATCGAGCAGTTTATTCCTATCCCATGGTTTCGGAATAAAGTCGATGGCTCCCGCCTTGATAGCCCTCACCGCCTTCTCCGTGTCCACGTAAGCCGTGATAAACAGCACCACGCTCTTAGGGTTATGCGCCAGAATCTTCTTCAGCCATTCATACCCCTCTTCGCCACTGATGGCATCCCGATGGAAGTTCATATCGAGCATGATGACATCAGGCATGAACGAATCCATCATTCCGATGATTCGTTCAGGCGTATTGATAACTCTAATACCCTCCACGTATGGTTTCAAAAGCATATTGAGCGACAAGAGAACATCCTCATTGTCATCCACTATCAGTATCTTTCCTTTTTTCTCCATTGCCATCATTTTTAATTATTTTGCCCACAAAGTTACTGCAAAAAAACGAGATAGCTTCGAAAAAAACATCATTTCTTCCAAAATTCTAAACAAAAGCGGTCTCCCAACCGCTATATTCCGATATTTTAAAGAAATAACGAAGAAATTTCCGAAAATATTTGGTGATTTCAAAATTTCGCTTTATCTTTGCATCCTAGTTATCAAGAAATCTCGGGGTTGACTGGATTTGACGGCGAGATGAAATGGTACGTAAGCATGCGGAGGCTCGTTGGCTACCTCCTAAATCCTAGTGAACAAAAAATTAATTGGCGAAAATAACTACGCTCTCGCTGCTTAATCGAAGTACAGTAGATTAGCTTTATTCCGGCACAAGGTGCTGGAACGGGACATCGCTCAACGGATGTAGTTCCGAATCTTGTTGATCAAGCGGTGCAGGCAAATCGGAAATAGTTCATGTACGCCTCGTTGCATGGATGAAATTTTAGAGGATAAGGGTATGATTGGTGGTCCAGGTCCTGTCATGCCTCGAAAACCGAAGGCTGGAATAAGCATGTAGAAAGCGTATGGTTTCCTTGTGCGGACGAGGGTTCGATTCCCTCCAGCTCCACCCTATTATTATAGAAGTCGCTGATTTTCAGCGACTTCTATTGTTTTAATCAGCACTTCTATGGACATGGTAAGCGAAACAAGCCACTTTACGCATCGTCAGTACTATCATGGCGACCTCTCAGTAACGTCTTTGCGCCTTGTAAGTACTATCGTTATTGCTTGTAAGTGCTATCGCTGTTACTTGCAAGTACTATCGCAGTTACTTGTAAGTACTATCATTGTTGCATCGGTTTTACGTAAGAAGTCTTCGGAGTAACCTTTACTTGTTGCCGGAAGAATTAATGTTATAAGCCGGGGAAACCTATGTCTTCGGCCGCACAACAGGTGTTGTGCGCTTGCATATCAGCTGTTATGCGCTCGCCCAACGCCTGTTATGCAAGCGCATATCAGCTGGTGGGCGATGAATTGTTGGATATAAGTTCTGTGTATGTATATGAACGAGCTGAATCTTTGGTTTTTAACACTGATAATTGCGATTATTAACAGTGCCTACTCCGCCCCCATGCGGTAATTCTTTGGCGATAAACCAGTATGCTTCTTGAAGAAGGTGCCGAAGGATGAGGCATTAGGGAAGCTGAGATCACTGGCTATCTGCTGAATCGTCATGTTCGTATTCTTCATCAGATAAATGCTGCGACGGATAATCGCCTTGAAAATCAACTGCTGAACCGTCTTGCCACATACCGACTTCACTATCACCGAAAGATACTTCGGAGTGAGACAAAGCTGGTCGGCATAAAAAGCTACCGTACGCTCACGCATGAAGTTCTCCTCTATCAGCTTCACCAACATCTCGAAAGTCTCTATCTTACGTCGCATCTCCTTACCTTCCTTCTGGAACGAAGCAGAAAAAATGCTGCAAAGACGATAGGTTACCGCCATCAGAAGCAACTTCTGCTCATGCAAACTGTAAGTGTCATGCTTCTCCTTCTGCTCTAAATCCAAAAGCATCCGGGCATAAGAGGTCAGCATCTCCTCATATTCCGTATGAGCCACCGTGCACGACTGGGGATAGAGCGTAGAATAAAGCCGCATGCTGACTACGGTATTTCCCAGCATGTGGAGAATCTGTTCCACACGATAAAAAAGCAACGTGTATCGGAAGTCTGCAGAGACTTCCTGCACATGAAACAGGATTCCGGGAGAGAGAAAAACGGTCTCTCCCATAGACGCAACAAAGGATGTTCCATCTACACAGAAACGGAACATCCCTTGATGGCAAATCACTATTCCCACATAGTCGGAATAGAAAGGTTGCATCAGAAAATGAGGAAATTCATTTGCCTCACATATGATTATATTATCTGTTATCTCCATTTTTTCAAATTGCTTGAATTGCGAAGATAACAAAAATATCAATTCCATCTGATAACAATCCCGATTATTTATGATATTTTAGCAGATTCCCAGCGCTTCCGGATCAAAGACCATGAACTTATAATTTTTAAAAAAAAGAACATTATATTGCACCTTTTCTTGCGTAATCTAGAAATATTTATTACCTTTGCAGGAAATGTACAATATAATGCACTACTCAATCGTATCTGACTGAATAAAAACAACATAAAATGTTGATTTTCAAATAAGAAAATAAAAAAGACAAAAAACAAAAGAAATGAACATCAAGTCAATAGGCAGTAAAATCAAGGGAAATCCTAAGATGGTAGAGGGTACGGTATATTCCATGCTCATCATCTGTAGCATTTCCCATTTCTTGAATGATATGATTCAGTCGATTATCCCTTCCATCTATCCGATTGTGAAGGATAAGTTCGACTTCTCGTTTGCACAGATAGGTATCATCACGCTGGTCTTCCAGATGACATCTTCCATCCTGCAACCTTTCACAGGACTTTATGCCGATAAGCATCCCCGTCCCTATGCCCTCTCCATCGGCATGTGCTTCACATTGGTGGGCCTGCTCCTGCTGGCTTTCGCCGAGAATTATTTCCTGATTCTCCTGGCAGTGAGCGTTGTCGGCCTGGGTTCGTCCGTGTTTCATCCCACAGCATCGAGAGTGGCCCAGATGGCATCGGGAGGCAAGAAGAGTCTGGCACAATCCATCTTCCAGGTGGGTGGCAATGGAGGATCTGCAATAGGACCTTTGCTTGCAGCCATCATCATCCTGCCTTTCGGCCAGCATGCCATCTCCTGGTTTGCCCTTGCAGCCCTGCTTGCCGCCATCATCATGGTAAGATTGGGAGTCTGGTATAAGGCACGACTGACTTACGTGGTGAACCATCCCCAGAAACAGCCCCTTCTTAATACCCATATCTCTAAAAGGGTGAAGTATTGGGCTCTGTTCATCCTCATCATGCTCGTGTTCTCCAAGTATTTCTATACGGCATGCATTACGAGTTACTTCACCTTCTTCCTGATGGATAAGTTCGACGTATCGGTACAGACCTCGCAGCTGTGCCTCTTCGTATTCCTTGCCGCCTTTGCCATAGGTACGGTGGCAGGAGGAATGCTGGGTGACAAGTTTGGCAGAAAGTATGTCATCTGGTTCTCCATTCTGGGAGCAGCACCCTTTGCCATCACCATGCCTTTTGTGAACTTCACATGGACAATCATCTGTACCTTCCTTTCTGGCTTAATCATCGCCTCGGCATTCTCTTCCATCGTGGTATATGCCACCGACCTGATGCCAGATAAAGTGGGATTGATAGCAGGCATTTTCTTCGGCCTGATGTTCGGACTGGGAGGACTTGGCTCAGCGTTCTTCGGCTGGTTAGCCGACAAGACCAGTATTGAGTTTATCTTCCAGGTGAGTGCCTTCCTGCCATTGCTCGGCATCATAGCAGGATTCTTGCCGAATACCCAGAAGAGTTGATGGCTTTCTTGCCTTTACCTCCTTCCCAGGTTTTTCTCATTCACATTCTTCAGCAGATACTCGCGGGTCAACTCCTTGATGTTGCGCTTGCGCCAAGGTATCACGAGCATCAGTCCGGCACATACCAGACAGCCATAGAAGGTCCAGCCTGCCATCTCCTTGATGGATACCAGCGTGGCCTGAACCTGTACCTTTCCCTTCACACTCATGGCAGCCATGTTCTGCGCCTCGGTCTCCGTCTTGCCCTGATACTGCATGCCTCTTACCGTCTGGTCATAGGTCTTTGCCGTCTCCAAACTGGTGCGGTCGTAATCCTGCGCAAAGCGGGTTACGTAATACTGCTGGCGATGCTGAAGTACATTGGTGTAGAGTGCCGAACCGATGCAAGGGGCGATGACCATACGGACGGTGAGCATGATGCAGACCCAGGTGGACATGAAGCGGTAAGGCATGCGCTGGTTGGCTATCGTGGAGATGAGCGAATAGAGCAGCATCATTCCCGTAGAACGGATGATGATAGGCCATTTCATACGCTCATACATGCCGTCGTTCTGTACCTCGAAGTACATAAAGAGGGCGTAGCCTCCGATAAAGAGGAAGCCCAGACAGTACATCCACTTCAGATGAACATTCTTGGCTCTGGCGATGACCGCGAAAATCAAGCCCACGGTATATCCCACCATCACCCAGTTGCCCAGGGTGGCATTCTGCCAGTTGTCTATCTTCATTCCCACATTGGTGAATACATTCACAAACATGGCACTGGAGTTGCAGACCATCAGGAGGAAGAACAGCATGATGCCGTAATTGATAACCCTGAGCTGGAACACCTCCATGATAAAATAAGGTGAGCGGCGGGTCTTCTCCAGATAGATAAAGAGGGCGGTGAAGATGAGACAAACCACCGTAGAATAACGGATGGTAGGATCATCAAACCAGTCCAGCGTCTTGCCGAACACCATCACATAGGCAAACGAGCAGAGCATGATGCTGAACACCGTGACATTGCCAAACTTCGACATCGTAATCGGGAACTTCGGCATCGGATACTTATGGTAAGGCATGGTGAAGAACACGATGATGATGCCCGCCAGCATGAATGCCATCATGAAATGATACACATACTGCCACTCGTAAGCATAGGCAAGCCAAGCCGTAAGCCAGGTGCCCAACTGTCCGATGATCATGAAGAAAAGATAGATGACCGGCTGGGAAACCATTTTTTCTGAATCCACCGCATCCCAAGCCTCCTCGGTGGTAGGCTCGCAACCCGGCGTGATATTCCTCGTTGCCTCAATGCCGAAACCATACCGGATGAGTACAAAGAGATGCGCCATCAGAAGCGTCTGGCGAACAAAGCCCATCAGCAGACTGCACAGTCCGAGGATGAACAGCGAATCGGTCTGGGCGCAGACAAAACTGAGCAAAAAGAGAATGGAGAATCCCACGATACACATCATCTTCTCTCTCCGGATGCACACCAGTTCGTAGAAGAACGGCGAGAAAGCCGCCATTCCTATCGACGTGCAGAAGCCCGCAAAGGCGATGTATTCCGACTGGATGCCCAGTCCGCTCATCATCTCTCCGCTGTTGGCGGAATAGACACCACTCATCGTAATCATCGGCACGAAGAGGATGATCATGAAGATGATGCCCAGCGGTTTCGGCACCCAGTCATAGAACGGATAATTCTTATATTCTTCTTCCATATATTACTTCATTTCCTTCTAGCTACTTTTTATTTCTCTCAGCCTTCACAATCACCATCATACCTGCAGCCAGACGAGCATTATCTTCCTTGCTGAGGTTAGTGAAGTCGATTCTTACAGGTACACGCTGCTGAATCTTCACGAAGTTGCCGGCTGAGTTATCGGTAGGAACAAGAGAATACTTGGAACCGGTTGCTCCGGAGATAGCGGTAACGGTGCCCTCAAACTCCTTGTTGCTGATGGCATCCACCGTCATGCGTACCTTCTGCCCCACATAGAGATTCTCTACCTGAGTTTCCTTATAGTTGGCGATGACCCACTTTTGGGCATTAGGAAGGATATAGGTGATGGTGGTTCCGGCGCTTACCATCTGTCCCTCTTCCAGGGTGCGGCGCCCCAACTTGCCATCGCATGGTGCTACCACCACGCAATAAGAGAGGTTCAGCTTCGCCATCTCCACCGCAGCCTCGGCCCGCTGGATGGCAGCAGCCACATTCTGCTTGCGGGTAACCACCTCGTTCACGCCCTTATAGGCAGCAGCCTGCTGTCGCTTTACCGACTCCAGCTTCTTCTTGGTAGCCGCATATTCCACTTCCAGCTGCTCCAGCTGGATAGGTGTAGCCGCCTTCTTCTCTACCAGGTTGCGATAGCGCTCGCAGTCTTTGGCAAGTTTGGCAAGGCGCACCTCTATCTCATCGATAGATGCCGAATAGACGGAAGCCGAAGTCTGGGTGGTCTGCTGGGTAGCATCAATCACGTTGGCTCCCGCCTTAGCATCCTTCAAGGCAGCCTCAGCCTCCATCAGTCGGATGCGATACTCACGGTCATCAAGAACCAGGAGCGTATCACCCTTGTGCACCTCCTCGTGCTCCTTGAAGCAAACCTTGGCTACATAGCCCGATGCACGCAGGTTTACTGGGGAGATATACTGCTCTATCTGCGCATCATTGCTGGTTTCATGGGCATTATAATCCAGGAAGAGGCAGACGATCTTCCAGAGTCCGAAGGCGAGAATGGCTACGCCGATAAGGCTGGCGATGATCTGACGGATACGCTGCTTCTTCAATTTCTTCTGCATTTCCTCATGAGAAGTTTCTATCTTGTTGTTTTCGTTCTGTTCCATTGTTATATTCTGATTGATTATTACTTGATGATTCCTTTGCTATTTTACCTGATCCAACTGTCCGGTGAGTTTTAGGAGCGAGAGGTTTGCCACCTTATATTTATAATAGGCGGTGAGATAATTGTTCATGGCTTCGCTCATGCGCATCTCATCCTGGAGAACAGCGGTCATCGTCCCTACACCTTCTTTATACTGATCGGCTGTTACGCTATATACATCCTGCGCCAGGGTGTAGTTGTCAAACTGCTTCTTGTAGTTGCGCTGACTGTTGTTCACCTCGCTCACGGCGTTCATATAGTTCGCCTGCATGCCTTTCAAGGCATCCTCGTATCCGATGCGGGCATTCTCCTCCTCTACCTTGGCACGTCTTATCTTGGAACGCTTCTCGAAACCATCAAAGACTGGCACTCTCAGCTGGATGCCGATGCCGTTGGAACCATACCAGTGGTTTGATTCGCCCGAATGAATCCAATGTTCAATCTTATCGGTAAAGGCAGAATACATCAGGCTTCCGGTAAGGCTCACCGATGGTAGGTAGCCATCCTTGGCAAGTTTGGTCTGCTTCTGGGCAAGTTCCTTTCTCTTCTCCAGGAGCTGGAGTTCGTAGAGTCCCGTATTCAGTCCGTTGGCTTTCACGGTCTCTATCTCTCCCGGATTTACCTCCGTTACCTTGATCTGCTTATCCGCAGGATAATCTATCACATACTTGAGCATGGTATATTGCTGGTCGAGCATGGCGATGGCGTTGTCGCGCTGCACGGTGAGATTCTCGATGTTGAGTTTCACACGCTTCACATCCACCTCCAGAGTCATCTGGTTATCGTAGAAAGCCTGGGTGATGCCATAGAGTTCTTCCAGGCGCTTGATGTTGTCGTTCACCAGACGGATCTGCTCAGCCGTATTCTGCGCCATATAATACATCTTGGCGGTCTGTACGATGAGGTCTTCGCGTGCCTTCTCGTAAGAGAGCTGGTTGAGATGGTCTGCAATCTTGGCAATGTCGATGGCAGTATTCACCATCTGGTTGTAGAGCGGCATCTGGAGCTGCAAGCCTGCCGAAGCATTATACTGCAGGGTTTTGGTTACATTGTAAGGTTTGCCGTAGGCAGAACCATCCGTCACGGAAACGGGAGGGGTGAAGTTGTCGTTCAACTGTGCCACGGCATTAATCTGCGGCAACAGCTTCGCCTGGTTCTCGCTGATGGAATACTTTCCCTTTGCAATCTCATTCCTGCTTTTCTGCAGCGACAGGTTATTCTCCACCGCCATCTGCAGGCACTGGCTCAGCGACAGAGTTTCCTGCGCCATCATTGCAGAAAAAGCCCCGAGAGCCAGACAAAAACACAATATCTTTTTCTTGTTCATTTTTAATATGTTTCTTATGATATACAATATGATTGATGTCTGGTGCAAAGATACTGCTTTTCTGTCGATTATCACTATTCACAAAATATCACAAAATGTTCAAAATTGCCGTTTCTTTTAGCGGCGGGGTTCTTAGAAAACAAAAAGGCGATTGCTATCCCCTTTGGGGAAAAGCAATCGCCTTCATTATTTCATATAATTTTTATCTTACTTCCAAGGATTCTCGGTTGGATAAGGCAGGCTAGCTGGCTGGTTGTAAGCGATATCCTTGATGCCAAGATACTTGAATACCTCGAACAGGGTCTTGCCTACATGAGAGAAGGCTACTGCACCATGGTGTGGATAGCCCTTCTGAACCAAGACGTGGCGATAGAAGCGGCCCATCTCGTTGATGGCGAAGATACCGATACCACCGAATGAAC
>ENA-OUOU01000757-OUOU01000757.1-human-gut-metagenome-genome-assembly--contig:-NODE-757-length-18450-cov-4.112802_pt1 | contig 18450 bp, 19 predicted proteins | sample MGYA00237936_ERZ548765 | MGnify/ENA primary metagenome ERZ548765 (study PRJEB26490, sample SAMN05356889) | human gut metagenome | biome: terrestrial biome; feature: human-associated habitat; material...
GCAGAAGTGGAAGAGACGAAGGATCGGGTGACAATCACGATTCCGCATTGCACAGTCGATGAAGATTCGATCAAGATTAAATCCGACGACATCACACTATATGATACGAATTTTGCAATGTTAAATGTAGAACCGGAAGATCTTCTGGAGGTGTTGGACGAGGCAGAGACACGGGCAAAGAAGTTAGCAGAATCTGATGAATACGGATTTATCGCGGCAGCAGATGCGAATGCAGAAAATGTAGTACACAGCCTGTATGATAACATTGTAGATGGAAGAAAAGTTGTGGTAGAGTTTAAGTAAAAAAACAAAAAAATCCCCTTGTTTTGTGGTAAAATTACGATATATGATGTCAGCACGAAGCACAAAGTAATTTGCAGGCATTGTAATGTAAAATTGAGCTACAAAATAAAGGGATTTTTTTCGTGAATAAATTTTTCAATCATTACTGGATTATGGCTACTGGATTAGAGATTGATGAAAAAAGGAGATTAAAATATGCCAAGAGTAAGAATTATTAAGAAAAATGATGAGTATTCTTCCGAGTACGACTTGGGAGATATTTTTGAAATCACAGGAACCTGGTACGGCGGCGTGCACATTGAGGGAAAATCCGGGGTTCCGGTTTCGTTGGACAAGGATGAATATATGGAACTGGACACAGAACCACAGGAGCAAAAAAATCCGGCAGTAGGAGAAGTGCCGGAGCGGGACATTCTTGTAGGAGATATTGTGCAACATTTTAAACGGGAGTGGGTGTCTTCTGAAACTTCGGAATACTTATACAAGGTTCTGGCATTTGCGCAGCATACGGAGACGGGAGAGAAGCTGGTCGTTTATCAGGGGATGTATCCGCCGTTCAAGATATGTGCCAGACCGTATGATATGTTTATGAGTGAGGTGGATCGGGAAAAATATCCAAAGATCCGGCAAAAATACCGATTTGAAAAAATAAAATTGTAGGAGAGTAGCGCCAGAGAAGCGTGGATATTCAGATGCCGGTCATGGATGGCTACATGGCAACGAAAAAGATCCGAAGTCTGGAAGATTCGGATCTTGCAAATATTCCAATTATTGCACTTTCTGCAAATGCATTTGAGGAAGACAGAAAAGCATCGACCGATGCCGGAATGAATGGACATCTGGCAAAACCGGTCAATGTATCAGAATTATTGAAAATGCTTTGTAAGTTGTTTTAGGAGAAATTTGATTTCTGCAAAATATTCCCGGAACATATTGTTCGGCAGATATACTTTCGTGGAGCCGCAGGAAATACCGTACGCGTTTGGTATCTTCTGCGCCCGCGCAATCTGCATAGCGCGGAACATATGAAAATCATTGGTCAAAATTCCAACGGTATTCGTTGTGTTGCTATCCAGTGCGTGATTTATCGTATCTGCAGAAATCAGTTTCATGCTGTTAGTCAGATTCTGGGCAGTGGTGGTTGATTTATCCTCCAGAATAATGCGCCCGGAATCAATTCCGCGCTTCACCAGATAATCTGCCATGCAGCTTGCCTCTGTAAAGGGTTCGTTTGATCCCTGGCCGCCGGTGACAATGCATCGGGTTTCCGGATTTGCAGACAGATATTCATAAGCCTTGTCCAGTCGAAATTTTAGAACCGGGCTTGGACCATTTTTATAGACTTGTGCACCTAACACGATAAGATAGTCCAGATTATCAGGACCCGCTACATGCATCTGGCTTATGATTAGTCCTTCAATAATAAGGAAAGATGCCAGACAACCGGCAAATATAATCACAATTCCTTTTTTTAGAATATCAGGGAACATTTTCCATAGATTAAAATGAATTCCAATAGCAACGCATATAAAAAAGACAGACAGAACGAGCCAGACTGCGAAAAATGCTGTACCAGAGCCAATAGCGCGGACTGCAATGCCGTATGTGCCACATACTAAAGCCAGTATAATGCATAAAAGAAATAAAAAAGTGTGCATGTAAATGATAAACCTTTCTACAAATTTATTTACATTCTATCATAGATTGGTAAGAAATCCTACCTTTTTACATTGTATCGAAAATAGGAAAGCTTTATAATGGAACGATAGAAATTCGAATGATAAATGTTGATAAAAAGGGGATAAGCAGATGGATTATAACCGGATCGTGCAGGAAATATTAAATATTGGAGAAGAGCTGTTGAAAAGCGGGGCAGAAATATTTCGTGTGGAGGACAGTCTGTATCGCATGTGCAGAAGTTATGGATTTGTGCGAAGTGATGTCTATGCTTCGCAGATCAATATTCAAATGACGGTGGAGACGCCCGAAGGAGAGATTATCACACAGATCCGTTATATTGAAATGACAAGTCCTCATTATGATAAACTGGATCAGCTTAATAACTTGTCCAGATATGTTTGTGCCAATACTCCGAAACAGGCAGAGATTCATGAACGTTATGAAAAAATTGCAAAAAGTAAAGTACTTGCATTTCCACTTATGGTGCTGGCACAGATTGTAAGTGGAACTTCATTTGCAATTTTTTTCGGAGGAGGACGAAATGATGCGATTGTAGCCGTTTTTGCTTCAGCTGCAATGGCACTTACCGGATACTGGATTGGAAAACAGGAAAAGAATCCGATGATCTATAATCTAGTTCTCGCATTTGTAACAGAGATGGTGATACTTTTAGCAGAAAAAATGGGAATTGCAATTCATTCAGATCGTATTATGATCGGGATTGTCATGGTGCTGATCAGTACTCTTGGCGTGATCAATGGACTGCGTGACGTTGTTCAGAGAAACTTTACTTCCGGAGCTCTGGAGATTATGAATTCTGTGCTTGGAGCCCTCGGAATTGCATTTGGAATTGCTTTAGCAATGAAAATGTTGCATGGCGGTGGAAATGCAGGAGGAGCAGTGCTGAACTCCAATATATTTGTGCAGGCGGTTTCGGTGTCAGTCGGAAGTATCGGACTGGCTGGAATTTATCAGATACGCGGCAAAAAAGTTATTTATTCAGGGATCGGAGCATTTCTGACATGGACAGTCTATCTGATCGTGAGACAATTCGGCGGCAGTTATTTGTTTGGAATGCTTCTGGCATCTGTATTTGTGGGAATGTATGCATTTGTAATGGCCAGAATAAATAAAGCGCCGTCCACAATCTTTCTGACAGCATCCGTATTTCCGCTGATGCCGGGAGCCAATCTTTATTATATGATGTACGGCTGTGTGAAGCAGAACATGACGCTTGCCATAGAACATATGATTCTCCTGGTGGAGACCTGTCTGATGATCGTATTTGGATTTTTACTTGTGGATATTGTATCGGGAATCGTGATGCGGATTTTGGGACAGGAATATCATATTGGAAAGATTCAGTAATGGAGAAAAAATAATCGGATCAGGGGAATATTTTGTCAGAAAAAGAAACATACTACTTGTATTCTTTGAAAAAGAAAAGGGAGTTGGAATACATGAAATTAGTAAAAGGAGCGCAGAGTATAGCATATGACCGGGCGCCTTATCTTATCAGCAGTGCATCTGTTGTCGGGAAAAAAGAAGGAGCAGGGCCGATTGGAGAAATGTTTGACCTGGTCGGAGAAAGTGATTTGTTTGGAGAAAATACGTGGGAGGAAGCGGAGAGCACGATGCAAAGGGAAGCCTGTCTGCTTGCCATGGGGAAGGCACATGTCAGCCAGAATCAGGTACGGTATCTGTTTGGCGGGGATCTTCTAAGACAGGGAATTGCAACGAGCATGGGAGTGGAAAAACTGCAGATTCCGATGTTCGGGCTTTACGGGGCGTGTTCAACATCGGGAGAAGCATTGGCATTGGCATCTATGAGTGTGGCAGCAGGATATGGCGAATATATACTTGCAGTGACCTCCAGTCATTTTGGAAGTGCGGAAAAAGAATTTCGCTTTCCACTAAGTTATGCGAATCAAAGACCATTGTCTGCCCACTGGACTGTGACTGGAAGTGGAGCGTTTCTTGTGGGGAAAAAGGAGAGCCATGTGAGGATAAGTGGTCTGACAGTGGGAAAAATTGTGGATTACGGTCTGAAAGATTCGCAGAACATGGGAGCGTGTATGGCGCCGGCGGCCTGTGATACGATTTGGCAGAATTTACAGGATTTTGGAAGATCGCCGGAAGATTATTCCCGGATTATTACAGGAGATCTTGGATATGTGGGACAGAGCATTCTTTTTGATCTGCTGCTTGAAAAAGGTTATGATATCCGCGGAAAACACCTGGACTGTGGTATGACGATCTTTGATCAGCAGACCCAGGACACCCATGCGGGAGGCAGCGGATGCGGGTGCGCGGCAACGGTACTTTCAGCATATATTCTTCCCAAAATCGAACGGGGAGAATGGGAACGTGTGTTGTTTGTGCCTACAGGAGCACTCATGTCTACGGTCAGCTACAACGAAGGTGCAAGTGTGCCGGGGATTGCCCACGCGATTGTGTTGGAGCATGAAGCTTAGAATATAAGTAGATCTTTGGTTTTCGAAATGGAGAGGAGACAGATATGGATTATATAAAAGCATTTATTATAGGCGGAATCATCTGTGCTCTGACGCAGATCCTGCTGGATAGGACAAAACTAATGCCAGGGCGTATCATGGTACTTCTAGTGTGTAGCGGGGCAGTTCTTGGAGCGATTGGAATCTATCAGCCATTCCAGGATTTTGCCGGAGCTGGTGCGAGCGTACCATTGTGTGGGTTCGGGAACCTTCTTTGGAAAGGGGTCCAAGATGCTGTAGATCAGGAAGGATTCATCGGAGTGTTCCTGGGAGGATTCAAAGCCAGTGCAGTCGGTATAAGCGCAGCATTAATATTCGGATATCTCGCATCATTGATATTCAGTCCTAAAATGAAAAGATGACTTTTTATATCGCTCAGATTAGACAGGATTTTCTATGCCTGCTGCGTCATATATTACAGTTTTCTCCGCAAACTCGCCAAAAGGCAGGCTCAGACAGTGCTCCGAAAACTGAATTATACTCGCAGGCATAACGAAAATCCTGCCATTAATCCTCGCAATGTAGAAAGTTCAGGCGGAAGTTGTGTGCGGGGACTTGGTGTGCTCGTTCCTGCGAAAGCCTCACTATAGTCACCAAGAAATTAAACATGAAACATAAAAATTAAGAAATACTTCATAATTTCTACCGGAAGTATTTCTTTTTTTATGTTTTAATGAACGTATGTAATATATAATTGAGAAAATAGATTTTTCAATTCTTCAAGAATGAAAAATCTGTATAACAATGTATATAAAGGAATAAAACATAAAAAAGAGGGAGGGTATATGGAAAAAGTCATAGAGGTAAAGAATCTGTATAAACTCTACCGCGTGGGTGATGAAGTCGTGCGTGCCTTAGATGGCGTAGACTTTAATATTTATAAGGGTGAGTTCTGCGCGATTGTCGGAACATCAGGATCTGGTAAATCGACCCTTCTGAATATGCTGGCAGGGCTTGAAAAACCGACAAAAGGTGAGGTCATCATTAGCGGCGAGCATATTGAAAAGAAGAATGAAGAAGAGCTGGTAAAGTTCCGGCGGGACAATGTAGGATTTATTTTTCAGTCTTTCCACCTGCTGGGGACTATGAATGCAGTGGAAAATGTAGCGTTACCGTTGAGCTTTCGCGGAGTCCCGAAAGAGGTAAGATTAAAAAAAGCGGATAAGATGCTGGACCTTGTAAATCTTGGAAAGCATAAGAAACATATGCCCAATCAGATGTCCGGTGGACAACAACAGCGAGTCGGTGTAGCGAGAGCGCTTGTGGTAGATCCGAAGATTATTTTTGCGGATGAACCAACGGGAAATCTGGATTCCCATACATCGGAAGAGGTCATGGAACTGATGCAGCAGGTAGTAAGGCAGCAGAAGAAAACATTAGTTATGGTAACGCACGATAATCATCTCGCGACCTATGCTGACAGAGTGTTCCATATCAGTGACGGTAAGATCATCAAGATAGAAGATCACCGGTCAGGAACTGAACATACAGAAGATAGAGATAAAGCGATTTCGGGAAATATGAATCCACAAGATACAGAGTATTTAAAAAGATAGAAAGAATGGGAGTAGTAAGGAGGAACAGGAAAATGACAAAATCAAGGAGAGTAATGGCGGTCATTGTAGCGGCACTACTGATTGTAGCAATGATCCTGCCGGGGCTGGCGGTGAAGGCAGAGGCGGCAGAAGGAACCGGAGAAACTGGCCGTGTGACCACGAAGGTGACGATTGAGTCCAAGGAGAATAAAACACTGCAATATAAACCGGGAGAATCCCAGAAGTGGACACTGGTGATTACCAATAAGACAGGACAGGATTTGAGTAATTTATCTGTATCTCCGGATATGGGTGGTGAAAATGCAGATGCATGGCCATTCAAGACAGATTATCAGAAATATGAGCAGAAAATTGATACACTGGAAAATGGAGAGCATAAAGAGATTTCTTTTGATTTTTTGCAGAGAGACGACGCCGGAACACGTAGATATGCCATTCCGTTTTCTGTGTATAAAGGTGATAATGATGAGCCAATCGCAACCCATAAATTATATGTAAACACGACAGAGAAACCACAAGCAGATAATTCCCAGAATCAAGGTGACAATGGAAATGGTGGTGGTTCGGGAAGTGGTTCTGCTGATGGCGATGCTATGACAGCTTCTGTTGGCAATGATGAGCCGGCAGTCCACAGTGGTGGCGGAAGTGGCAGCGGCAGCAGTTCCGATGGATCTGTACCACGAGTTATCGTAACAGGGTTTGATACCAATCCGGCAGAGGTGCATGCAGGAAGTGATTTTACACTGACGATTCATTTGAAAAATACATCGAAGAAAACAAAAGTCCAGAATATGTTGTTTGAGCTGGAAGCTCCGACGGAAGGTACTGATGAGCAGACAAGTGCGCCGGCATTTCTGCCAACTTCCGGTTCGAATTCTATTTATCTTGATGGAATTAAAGCTGACGGTACCGCAGATATTTCTATTACATTGAATGCGAAAGCGGATCTGCTGCAAAAGCCTTACAGCATTAATTTGAGCATGAAGTACGAAGATTCACAGGCAACCCAGATTGATTCTTCTTCATCACTCTCTATTCCGGTAAAACAGGACGCAAGGTTCGAATTCAGCGAATTTGAAATCAGTCCTCAGACCATCGAGGTCGGTGGTGAGACAAATGTTATGTGCAGTCTTTATAATCTGGGAAGAATTAAACTGTATAATGCAAAAGCCAGATTTGAAGGCAATGGAATCAAAAAACAGGAGATTTTCATCGGAAATGTGGAAGCAGGTGCAACCGGTTCTATTGATGCCATGTTGCAAGGTGAAAAAGTGACGAATGGAAATTCTAAGATCACGATGACTCTTTCTTATGAAGATGAATCGGGAAATATATCTGAAACTACGAAGGATTTTGAACTGGAAGTCACTGAAGCAGTAGATGACTCTGATATGTATATGAATACAGACGGTGATGCAGAGGCAGGCAGCAACGGATTTCCGGTTGTTCCGGTCGTAGTAGTGATCGTGATCATAGCCGGTGCAGTGGCAGCAGTAGTAATTGTAAAGAAAAAGAAGAAAAAGCAGATGTTAAATGAAGAGGAGGAGCTGCTGGATGAGTTGGATAGATCTTCTGAGGATGAGCGCGAGCAACCTTAAGAGACGAAAGCTTCGTACATTTCTTACGGTGCTCGGAGTCGTCATCGGAACAGCATCTATCGTAGTTATGGTGTCTCTTGGACTTGGGCTTCAGAAATCAGTATATGATGAGATGGAGCAGTCAGGGGGGCTTACGACTATAAACGTAACGGGCAGCGGATCTGTCGGAGATGGGATGATGTATTCATCGAACTCTGAGAATTCCGATGAGGCAAGCAAATATATTGATGACAATTGTGTGAAAAAATTCGGTGAGCTGGAACATGTAAAAGCAGCAGCACCAATCTATGAAACATCCGCAATTTGTCTGAAAGGGAAATATGAAGGATATATTTCCCTGTACGCAAGTACACCGGAGGGCTTGAGAATGAGAGATATCAAGCTGGCAGATGGAGGAACTCTTCCAAAATCCGGGACTGGAAAGCTGGAGCTGGTTTATGGTAACAATGTTCTGGCCAATTTCAGTGAGAGAGGAAATAATTCATCAGGATATTGGGAGACAGGAGAACTTCCGGACATTGATCTGATGAAGGATTCTATGTTTATGATCCTGGATCAGGATGCTTATTACAACAGGCAGAGTTCCGGTGGGCTTCAGGCCGATGCAGGAACTGACGGAAATGGAACATCCAATGTTCCGCAGTCAGCCAAGAAACATATTGTAACTGCCAGTGGCGTTGTGGCAGGAGGTGTTGACGATTATAATATGAATTCCTACTATGTATTCTGTGATCTGGATACATTAAAGCAGATTATGAAAAAGGAATTCAAAGGAAGAGTGATTCCGGGGCAGCCGTCTACAAAGTCAGGGAAAGCCTACAAAGAATTCTATTATTCTTCAGCGCAGGTCAAAGTAGATGATATGAGTAATGTCAATGATGTGGCAAAACAGATCCGCGAGATGGGGTATAATGTAGAGACAAATGTTGAATATATGGACAGCATGAAAAAGCAGATGGCAGTGATCCAGGCAGTACTTGGTGGAATCGGAGCCATTTCCCTGATTGTTGCAGCAATCGGAATTGCAAATACGATGATGATGTCCATATATGAGAGAACAAAAGAGATCGGAGTCATCAAAGTACTTGGCTGCAGCCTGAAAAACATTAAGCAAATGTTTCTGATTGAAGCAGCATTTATCGGACTCCTCGGTGGAATAGTCGGAAATATGGTGAGCTTTGCAATGTCTGGTGCAATCAATATGGTAACAGCACAAAGCTCGGCACTGGGAGTAGAAGGAAATATTTCTTATATTCCGGTATGGCTGGTGCTTATTTCTCTTGGATTTGCGATGCTGGTCGGAATGGCGGCGGGATATTTCCCGGCGCTTCGGGCAATGAGACTGAGTCCGCTTGCGGCAATCCGCAGTGAATAAAGTAAGCAAGAACAGGTGAAAAGGGGACAGGTGAAAAAATCACCTGTCCCAAAGTCTTTTATTCTTCTATTATATGAATTTCCAGATAGTCAAATTCAATAGAATCTACGAAGTTATCCTGATGAAATCTTGTTTTTGCATGTCTTTTGAATTCATCAATATTGGAATCCAGCCAGATTGGATTGCTCAGATCAAATTCATGGCAGACTTCGTCAATCGCATGAAAAATTTTGTGTGTGCGGGTGTCATCGTTATCAACTTCTATGACAGTATCCCGCAACATTCTATTATCTTTAAATTCTTTTGCCCATAATCGGAACATAGAAAATCCTCCTTACAGCGGTTACATTTTTTTGATAGTAATTAGACAGCAATTACATATCGATTACATTTCCGTCTAGATCTTTCCAGATGAATTCCTGGTCATAGATCATATATCCGTGTGCGGAATTCTCTTTTGGAATAGACACAGAACCTGGATTCATGTAAATGAAATCAGCCATATCCTGATTTGCAGGAATGTGTGTGTGTCCATTCAGGAGAATATCTCCCTTCTTTAACATAGGCGGATTTGCAGGATTATGGTGGTGACCGTGAGTTGCAAAAATAGTATGACCGTCCAGCTCAATAAAACAGTAATCGGCAAGAATTGGGAATTCCAGTACCATCTGGTCTACTTCGGTGTCGCAGTTGCCGCGGACACATAGCAGATCCTCTTTCATAGCATTTAACATAGCAATGACAGCCTTTGGGTTGTAGTCTTTTGGCAGATCATTTCTTGGCCCATGATAAAGAAGGTCACCTAATAATAATAGTTTGTCAGCTTTTTCCCTTTTGTATGCTTCAATCATTTTCTCACAATAATATGCAGAACCATGTATATCAGATGCAATCATTAATTTCATAAATTTTATTTCCTCCAGAATTCGTAAATATATTTAGTTACAACTTTTCTACGACGGATTATAGCACAAAAGAAAGCAGACGTGTATAATTATGATAAATTCAAGTGGATTTTATACAAGAAAGGAAATACGATTATGGAAGATGAAATTATTGAAATATATGAATATAATAATCAGACACTTGAGCTATCACTTGTGACAGAAGAGGAAATCCCGGAGGCTCTTGAAGTTGTCAGAGATACATTTGAAAGGACAAAGAATAAAAAGTGCAAGGCCTTTCGCCTGGAATCTGATGAAAAAATGCGTTCTTATATGACAGACAAAGGATTTGCAGTAAAAGCGATGCGTTATGGTGAGATGGTGGCAGTGTTTGTTGTCCAGACGGAAGGCGTGGACAAAATTCTTGCGGAAACCGGACTTGAACTTAGCGAGGAAGAAAGGAAAAGTGCTGCATTGATCTATTCCTGGTATCCTATGACTTATATAAGAAATGGGGAGGGGGTACCGGTACGATTGATTAATAAGATGATGCGTGCAGCAGAAAAAGTGATGTGGGACAGAGGTATCCATTATGCGGCAGGAATTATAGATTATGGAGTTACACGGGCAATGGGAACATTTGGGCGCAGCAGATATGAGGAAAGAGGAGATTTTCAGAAAGAAAACGGAAAAATGCAGACGCTCTTCTGGAAGGATCTGAAGAAAGTAGAGAGTCATTTGATGAATGGCGATGATGATTGTCCTTGGTTCCGTATTGAACAGGCCCAGGAGCAGGAAGGACCGGAAATTTATAATTTTATGCAGAGAATTTATGAGGGCATTCCGGATAAGAGCTGGTTCAGTATGGATAAAGAGGAGAAGATTCTTCGCTATGTGGCGACAGCAGGATTTGCAGTAAAAGCAGAGGCTCCGGTGGGAGGACATGAATACGAACTGGCAGGAATTTTTATAGCCCGGACATCAGAACTTGGGGAGGAGAATCTGGGAAAATATCTGAATTTAAACGAGGAAGAGCTTACCCGTGTCGCGCATATGGAAATTGCGATGGTAGATGAAGAATTCCGGGGAAGAGGTCTGCAAAAAGAACTGATGAAAACAGCGGAAGAACATTTGAAATTCTTAGGGTATCACTGGCTTATGGGGACTGCTCATCCGGAAAATGTGTACAGTGTGAATAATTTCCGAAAACTCGGGTATGAGATTGTGGCCAAGGACCTGAAATACGGCGGACTTCCGAGATATGTTTTCTGCAAGAAAATATAAGGATGTCATGATAATAAAAGACTGCAGAAAATAAATGTTTTTAATCTACATCTATTTCTGCAGCCTTTTCATGTAATTGCACACTTTTTTAATATATTTCCTGAATTGGTAATTCGGACAGCTTAAGTGTATTAAGATAATTAATGATCTGCTTCCCAGCGTCCCGAAGCTCCACATGGAAGGATTAGTCCGGAGCTTGTGACCGGAAGACCGATTTCCTGAGAGTCTACATGTCCATGGAAGGATTTTAACTCTGTTCCGAGCATGTAAGTTAATACGGCAGGAGCAAGCCCTGTTGTATAGGAGTTGATCAGGAAGAAAAGTGGATCCTCAGAAAGAATCTGAGTACACAGCTTAATAAGTGGATGAATGGCATCCTCGATCTTCCAAATCTCACCTTTTGGTCCGCGGCCGTAAGACGGCGGATCCATAATGATAGCATCGTAATGATTGCCGCGGCGGATTTCTCGTTCTACAAATTTTACACAGTCATCTACAAGCCAGCGGATTGGTTTATCGGACAATCCGGATGATGCGGCATTCTCCTTCGCCCAGGCTACCATACCTTTGGAAGCGTCCACGTGAGTGACATGTGCGCCGGCAGCGGCTGCTGCAAGTGTAGCTCCGCCGGTGTAGGCAAACAGGTTCAGAACTTTGACCGGGCGTCCGGCATTGCGGATCTTATCACCAAACCAGTGCCAGTTTGTTGCCTGCTCCGGAAAAAGTCCAGTGTGTTTGAAACTGAATGGTTTTAAATTGAATGTCAGCTCACCATAGTGAATTTGCCACTGTTCTGGTAAATCAAAAAACTCCCATTCACCGCCGCCTTTTTTGCTGCGGTGGTAGTGACCGTTCATATGCTTCCAGCCTTTTTCTTTTTTTGGGGTATCCCAGATGACCTGCGGGTCCGGGCGTACCAGTGTGTAATCACCCCAGCGTTCCAGCTTCTCGCCACCGCTGCAGTCGATGACTTCATAATCTTTCCATTTATCTGCAATCCACATAATAAAACTCCTTTAAAATTTATATAGAAAATCATTGGATATTTTACGGATTTTACCGTTCAGACTGAAGTACAGTGCTATTTTGCACAAAAACTCAGTATCATAAGTGTAGCATAGGCACAGCACATTTTCAATTATAGATATTTTCTATATAAACGGACAATTATTATAAAAGTCAATTTGAAGATGTGCGAGAATCCTCTTATAATATAAAGAGGAGGGAGAAATTATGTTTATTGACACACACATGCACGAAATGACATATTCACCAGACAGCTTCCTGAAGCTGGAAGAGATGGTTCGGATCGGTAAGGAGAAAGGGCTTGGAGCGCTTTGCATTACGGATCATGACAGTATGGGGCTTAAGGACTATGCAGCAGAATATACAGCGAGGACAGGCTTCCCGATTTTTGTTGGGATTGAGTTTTATTCTCTTCAGGGAGACATTGTCGCATTTGGAATTGAAGATTACCCGAAAGAGCGGATCCCGGCACAGGATTTTATAGATCTTGTAAAAGCACAGGGAGGCGTTTGTTTTGCAGCGCATCCATTCCGCAATAATAACCGTGGCCTGGAGGAGAATCTGGCTTTGGTACACGGCCTGGACGGTGTGGAAGTACTCAATGGAAGTACATCTTTTGCAGCATGTATGAAAACAGCGGCATATGCAAGGCAGTATGGATATTTTACACTTGGTTCCAGTGACTGTCATGTGCCGGAAAAAGTCGGTGTGTGTGCGACATATTTTCCAAATGAGGTCAGAACGATGGATGAATTCCTGACAGAGTTCAAAAAGGGACAGATGAAGCCGGCATATTATGTTCAGGGTGGCTATCGTGTCCTGGAAGTCCAGAATAACGACAAAAAAGTCCCCGATAGTATAAAAATACCATTTACCTTTCCAGCTAGAAGTGATAGTATGTATCTATAGTGCGCGTAAGAAGTGGTATATTTAAATAAAAGAAAGGTGGAAATATACAATGATTACAGTTGACGCAATGGGAGATAACTGCCCGATTCCGGTTATCAAGACAAAAAAAGCAATGGATGCACTTACAGGACCGGAGACAATCGAAGTATTAGTTGATAACGAGATTGCCGTACAGAATGTGACAAAGATGGCTACAAGTGCCGGAGGAAAAGTTACATCTGAGCAGAAAGCTGAGAAAGAGTATGTTGTTACGATTGAGATGGAAGGAGCACCGGCAGCAGAGGATGATGCGCAGGACGACAATACAGTTGTTGTAATAAGCTCTGACCGCATGGGTACAGGTAACGATGAACTTGGTAAAGTCCTGATCAAAGGATTTATTTTTGCTGTAACTCAACTTGATAAATTACCAAAGACTATGCTTTTCTATAATGGAGGAGCAACACTTACAACTGAAGGATCTGATTCATTAGAAGATCTGAAATCTCTGGAAGCACAGGGAGTAGAGATTATGACATGTGGAACATGTCTTGATTACTATGGATTAAAAGACAAGCTTGCAGTAGGTTCTGTGACTAATATGTACAGCATTGTTGAGACACAGGCAAAAGCAACTAAGATCATTAACCCATAAGATGAGCACGCGAAGGGCGTGCCAGATGCTGTCTTGGGGGACAGCTCTGGAATTACCGGATTGAGATGAAAAGAGGAGCCTTCTGTTGTGACTGAATGGAAAGCTCCTTTTATTCATATATAATTATTTATTCAACATTGAGGAGGAATTAAGAAAAATGAAAACAAATGTCAAGTTGACTAGCTTAAGCAAGACTTCGGGGTGAGCGGCCAAAATAGGTCCGGAGACCCTTGCTCAGGTACTGAGTAAGCTGCCAAAATTTCAGGATGATAAGTTAATAGTAGGGATTGAGACATCCGATGATGCAGCCATCTATAAAGTCACTGACGATATCGCGATGATTCAAACGGTAGATTTTTTCACTCCGATTGTTGATGATCCTTATATGTTCGGACAAATCGCCGCAGCCAATTCATTGAGTGATGTATGGGCTATGGGTGGGGAACCGGCGGTTGCACTGAATATTGTTGGATTCCCGAATTGTCTGGATCCGGCAATCCTTGGTGATATACTGGCTGGTGGTGCAGATAAAGTAAAAGAAGCAGGAGCAGTGCTGGTAGGCGGACATTCTGTACAGGACGATGAGCCGAAGTATGGATTGTGCGTGTCTGGTTTTGTACATCCTGACAAGATATTCAAGAACTATGGATGCAGACCGGGAGATATTCTTGTATTGACAAAACAGATTGGAAGCGGTGTGGTAAATACAGCAATCAAAGCTGATATGGCATCACCTTCCGCAATCCGTGAAGCGGAGACGGTCATGGCGTCATTGAATAAACTTGGAAAACAAGTAGTTGAGAAATTCGACGTATCTGCATGTACAGATATTACAGGATTTGGACTTTTAGGACACTGTGTAGAGATGGCATCTGCCAGTGAAGTAACCTTCGAGATCAATGTCCGTGATATCGAATATTTTGCAGATGCAATTGACTATGCGAAGATGGGACTTGTTCCGGCGGGGGCATACAAGAACCGCGGATATTCTATCGATCAGGTCGAGGTTGGACATGTGGAAGATTTCTATCTGGATCTTCTGTATGATCCACAGACATCAGGTGGATTGTTGATGAGTGTGGCACCGGAGAATCTTCAGGAGATGCTTGCAGATTTTCGCGCGGCACATATGGATACTAAGGTTTCTATTATTGGAAAAGTGGCAGAGAAGAGCGATAAGCTGATTCGTTTGTATTAGTCAGACGAACAAAAGAATAAGAAGGGGAACAAAGAAGTCATGAATAAGAATATGTTATACCGCAGCATTCCGAAAGTGGATGTATTGCTGGAAGACCCGGAGATTCAGGGTCTGATTGAAACATACAGCCGGGATACGGTAGTGGAATCGATTCATTTGGAGATGGATGCACTTAGAAAATATATCGGAACATGCGAGGATGAGGAAAAGGCAAAAGAACAGATTGGGAATCTGAATATGAATGTTCGAAGAACAGTAACTGCCATGCATACACCGAATATGCGTTCAGTCATCAATGGTACAGGAACGATTCTTCATACGAACCTTGGACGAGCACCGATCAGCCAGAAACACATGAATCGGATCGCTCAGATTGCAACGGGATATTCTAATCTGGAATACAATCTGGAAGCCGGAAGACGCGGAGAGAGATATTCACATTTTGAAAAACTGCTCTGTAAGATTACAGGTGCAGAGGCTGCAATGGCGGTAAATAATAACGCGGCAGCTGTTATGCTTATTTTAAGTTCCCTTGCAAAAGGAGGCGAAGTCGTTGTATCCCGCGGTGAGCTTGTTGAAATCGGTGGAAAATTCCGAGTTCCGGATGTTATGGAACAAAGTGGAGCAACACTGGTAGAAGTCGGAACGACTAACAAGACACATTATGATGATTATGAGAGCGCAATTACAGAAGAGACAAAGGCGCTTCTGAAAGTTCATACAAGTAATTATCGAATCGTAGGATTTACAGATACAGTAGGAATTGATGAATTGATTCCGATTGCGAAAGAACATGATATCCCGGTCGTTGAAGATCTGGGAAGCGGTGTTCTGATCGATCTTAGCAAATATGGGATCACTTATGAACCTACTGTTCAGGATTCCATCAGAAAAGGAGCAGATGTGGTGTGCTTCAGCGGCGATAAGCTGCTTGGGGGTCCGCAGGCTGGAATTATTATCGGTAAGAAAAAATATATCGATATGATGAAAAAGAACCAGCTTACCCGTGCTCTTCGAATTGACAAATTTACAGCAACAGCATTGGAACTGGTACTTCAGGAATACCTGTCTGAGGAAAATGCGATCCAGAATATTCCGGTACTTAAGATGATTACAAAGTCTTATGACGAGACGGTTGCAGAAGCAAAGACATTTAAGCGTATGCTTCAGAGAGCAAAGCTGCCTGCAGCTTATGAAGTTGTGGATTGTGAATCTCAGATTGGCGGAGGATCTCTTCCGCTGGAACGAATTCCAAGTGCTGCAGTTGCAATCCATCCGGAAAAGATCAGTGTTCCGGAACTGGAAGAACGTATGAGACATTTGCCTGTTCCGATTATTCCAAGAACGGTAAATGATACGATTCTTTTGGATGTGAGAACATTGGATAAAGATGCAATGACACTTGCTGTAAAGCAGTTAAAAGAGATGAATATATTAGAAGAAACAAGTCTTTTATAGAGACAATTAGGAGTATAGAGACAGATGAAGAATATTATCATTGGTACAGCCGGACATATCGATCATGGAAAGACAACTTTGATCAAAGCTCTTACAGGAAGAAATACAGACCGCTGGGAAGAAGAACAGAAGAGAGGAATCACCATAGATCTTGGATTTACATATTTTGATCTTCCAAGTGGAGACCGTGCGGGAATTATCGATGTTCCTGGACATGAGAGATTTATCAACAATATGGTGGCCGGAGTTGTAGGAATGGATCTGGTGCTTCTTGTTATTGCGGCAGATGAAGGAATTATGCCGCAGACAAGGGAACATATGGATATCTTACATCTTCTGGGAATTGAAAAGAGTATTATTGTCCTGAATAAATGCGATATCGTAGATGAAGAATGGCTGGAACTGGTGGAAGAGGAAGTGCGTGAAGAATTAAAAGGCACATTTCTGGAAAAAGCACCGGTATGTAAGGTGTCTGCTGCAACCGGTCAGGGACTGGAAGAACTGATTCAGGTGATCGAGCATATGACAAGTGATGAAGTTGTAGCTAAAGATGTGAATACAATTCCGAGACTTCCGATTGACCGCGCATTTACCTTGTCCGGGTTTGGCACGATCATTACCGGAACCCTTGTGTCTGGTACGATTCGTAAAGAAGATACTCTGGAAATGTATCCGATTGGCAAAGAGTGCAAGATCCGCAGTATTCAGGTACATGGTCAGGATAAAAAAGAGTGTTATGCGGGACAACGTGTGGCAATTAATCTGTCTAATGTTAAGAAAAAAGAAATTCAGCGAGGCTGTGTGCTGGCACCGCCGGCAAGTATGAAAAATACAGACTTGCTGGATGTGAAGATGAATATACTGGATTCTTCTATGCGGGTATTGACGAATCATACGAGATTACATCTGTTTACAGGAACGAGTGAAATTTTATGTCGTGCAGTCCTTCTTGATAAAGAAGAGATTGGACCAGGTGAGAGTGGATATGTTCAACTTCGCCTGGAAGATGAAATTGCAGTACGCAGAGGCGATAAGTTTGTAGTCCGTTTTTATTCTCCGATGGAGACGATTGGGGGAGGCGTGATTCTTGAACCAAATCCGGGTGTGAAGAGACGTTTTCAACAAGATGTGATTGAAGAACTTAAGAGAAAAGAATCCGGTTCTTCAGCGGATGTAATTGAACTTCATATAAAAGAACATGGAGACACAATGATCACTTCTGCAGAACTTGCAAAGCTGACGGCATTGTCCATGGATGAGGTGAACCAGGATATAGAAGAATTAAAAGAGAATGGTCAGATTTTTGTATTCCCGATGAAAAAAGATACATTTACATGGCATGCGGATTCAAAACGTGGAGCAGTACAGGCGATTGTGAAGAGTCTGGAATCCTATGAAAAAGAGAATCCGTATCGTTATGGAATGAAGAAAGCGGAAGTGCAGATGACACATTTTAAGGGAATGAAACCGAATGTGTTTGATAAAGTCATTGAGCTGTTGGAAACTGAGGGATATGTGAAACGTGTCGGAGAATTTTTGTGCACACCTCAGTTTGAAATAAAGAAAGATGAGACGTATAACAAGATAGCAAAGACCGTTCTTGGTACATTTGAAAGTGCGAAATATGACTTTGCAAAATATTCAGAGATTGACTTTGGAAAGACTCCAAGAGCAACGGCTGATGATATCCTGAATGTATTGCTGGTCGAGGGTAAAGTAGTAAAAATCGCAGAAGATATGTATACACTGACGGAATATATGGAAGAAGCAAAGAATATCATTCGGGAGAAATTAGCGGAAGATCCGGTGATTACGATTGCTCAGGTACGAGATATATTTGCGACCAGCCGAAAGAGTGCGAAACCAATTTTGGAATATATGGACAGTATCAAAGTTACCAAGAAAGTCGGAGCGGAAAGTGAAAGGGTAGCATACTAATGAACTTGAAACAATTAGAGGCTTTTGTACAGGTATCTGAAAGCGGCAGCTTTTCGAAGGCTGCCAAAGAACTTTTCCTGACACAGCCGACCAT
>ENA-OUOU01000779-OUOU01000779.1-human-gut-metagenome-genome-assembly--contig:-NODE-779-length-18241-cov-5.550918_pt1 | contig 18241 bp, 12 predicted proteins | sample MGYA00237936_ERZ548765 | MGnify/ENA primary metagenome ERZ548765 (study PRJEB26490, sample SAMN05356889) | human gut metagenome | biome: terrestrial biome; feature: human-associated habitat; material...
TCTAGGGGAAGGTGCCCCGCAGGGGCGGATAGGGTGACTATGGCATGAAAGACAGTTGGTAGTACAGGAGAAAGAGAGGCGCATTTGTTCTGCATACGAAAGCACCCGAGCGCCGATGACACGGTCTCCCTTCCCCATGCGGGGAAGGCTTGTATGGTAGCGGCTTTGCCGCTTTTTTTATTAGGCGATGCCCGAAGTGTTTTTTCATAAGTCACTCTTGCAAGATGATTCTTCTCTATATTATTTCTCATAGCACCTATGCATATTTAGTATAGATATATAGAAATTTGACAATATGAACGGGGGGTAAACTTTAAGCAGGTTTTTAGGTTGCTAAATAATAGTTGTTTTAGATTCTTCGTGGTGTGGCGAGCGTGTCTCGCAGAAAAGAGGAATGCAAATGAAAAGCAAAAAGATGTTAGCACAGATTGCCGCCTTTTCGCTGGTCTTCGGAATGACGGGTGTGGTTTCATCATGGGCATATAACACGGCGGATGAGGTCGTAGTTAAAGGCACGACGGTGGAGCAGTACGATCCTATTAAGTGCGTGAAAGTAGATAATACATTGGTGGATACTGCTGCGGATGGCAGCCTGTCCATTACCGGCAAAGATGTAAGAGGTATTCAGCTGACGAATGGAGCAATATTAACGGCGAATAACGTTAATTTCAATGATAAAGGAACTTCGAATGAAGTGACTACGGAGACGGGCAGTACGCTCATCGTAAATGGTGGCAGTATCACGGCACCCATGAGACATTTCAGCGCGGATAGCGGAAGCACGATCTCAACTAATGGGACCACGATTACTACTGGCGCTTGGGCAAATAATGCTGCCATCAAGCTGAAGAACAGTACGACATCGGGAAATTGGCTGTATGCGGGAAATGCATTTCCTGAAAATGAGGATGATAAAGGTGATGTAGCAGAAGGACTGCCTGTCGGATCTATCACTATTGATGGCGGTACGGCCAGCGTGAAAAATGTATTGGTGCAGAACAAAGGGCAGTTTAACGTTACAAATGGTGCCGTACTGGATGTGACGAAGGATACGTCGGCAACAGATTCGGCATGGGAACAGCCTGCTACCGGTATTATGAAGGGCGGAGAAATCGTTGTCAGAGCTTGGGGACCGAATACCGCGCAGGCAGAAAAGGGAAACAGCGACAGCGATCCGATCAATAAGCTGGATCAAGTATCGACTTTGGCAGTGAACGGTGCGACGGTCAAGGCAAATAAGCTTACCGTAGAGGGGAAAGAAGCTAAAGAATTAAACTATTCTGAGAGCGCTGCCTTTACGGCGAAGAATAGCAAGGTCGAATTAGGTTCAGCAACATTAAACAGTGCGAAGTTTTATGCAGAAAACAGTCAGATTTCCATCGGTGATTTGCACGCAGAAAATAGCCAGATGTCCGTAAAGGGAGATTTGAATGTCAGCGGAAGAATGGAATTCTATGGTGGAACTTTTTCGGCGGATGCTTTACAACTAAAAGCAGACAAACCAGCCTTTCAAATTATTCGATTCTGCGATGGTGCCAAAGCTGAAATTAAAGAGTTTTCTAGTGATGGCGTCATTTTAGATATTAACACTTCTGATTATGATATCAGCAAAGGGCAAGGTGCTGATGTTACCATCCAGCAAATAGCGTTGTCTAATGAGAGCGAAATCCAGCTTGAAAAAGGATCGCTTCATTCTGATACAGTAAAATTAGATAAAAAAGCACAGCTTTTTGCCAATAACGGTACAAAAGCTGAAATTCAGAAGATGACAATGGACAACGGCAGTCGTCTGGATGTCGGTTCTTATGATGAAGATGATATGGTAGTCAAAGAAGCTGCTGATGTCACTGTTCATCAGTTGGACTTGAAGTGTAACAGCACCATTACCATCGAGAATGGTAAACTGAATTCCGACCAGATTACCATGGACAAGTCGACCATCGACATCGCGGGCGTCGGCACGCTGATCGCGAACAAGATGACGCTGAATAATACCACGCTGTCCTTGAGCGGCATTCAGAATGAGGTGACTACGCTGGCCCTCGATGCGGATGAGGATATCCAGCCGCTGGATGTCACGCAGAATGGAGTGCATGTCGAGGTCCATGATACGCTCGAAATGAATGGCGGCACGCTTAAGGTCAATGATGGCTCGAAGCTCACCACGAACCAGATGAAGCTCGCCAATGGCAGCACGGTCACAGTCGACGGGACAAATTCTTCTTACACGATTAAAGGCACCGATAATACCGTAAGCGGCGACGCGAAGATTGACGTCATCAATGGCGGCAGCGTCACGCTGGCAGAGGGCGCTGGCATCAAGGCGGAAGCAGATGCCAACAACAAGGTGAAGACCATCATCACGGCGGATGCGGGCAGCACGGTCGACGTGAGGAAGGGCAGCCTGTATATTGCGCATGCGAAGAGGGATGGCACGGTCTATGATGTTTCTACCGCTATCAAGAGCGGGACGGAAAACAAAGGAAATGATTTCGATAAGATTTATGGTGACAGCCGCCGTACGAAAGCCGTCGAAAAGGATGCAAACGGCAACTACACCTTCAAGTCAAATATCGATGAGATTTCGAAGGATTCCCCGATTTCTAACATCTTGAAAGAAGCGGATGAGAATGAAGGAAAACTGACGGACTTCTTGGACAAGGCATTTGGCGAAGGCACGACGGATGCACAGGCGAATAATGCGCTTGAACATGCAGCGGCGATTGCGGAAATGGCTGGCGTGACCCACGGTACATATGGATTTGCACAGGATTTCTCCGGCATGATTGCTGACCACAAGGGAGAAGGAAGCGGCATCTGGGCAAACTACCTCCGTCAGGATAAGAAGGTGGACGGTTTCCAGGTCGCTGGACGAAAGGCGAAGTATGATGTGAAGTACAATGGCTTCCTCATCGGCAGTGATCTGATTTCCGATGAAAACTCCCGCACGGGCATCGCTTTTGCGTATGCGGATGGCAGCCATACAGAGAAGGATGGTGTGACCGGGAAGAATGATACCAAGTACTATGGCGGTGATGTGTACCATCACTTCACCGCTGGCGGTATCCAGTATAAAGCGGATATCGGTTTCATCAAGAGCGATAATGATCTGGAGCAGACCCAGCTGGGAACGACCATCAAGGGTTCTGTGGATGGCAATGCCTTCTTCGCCGGCATTCGTGCTGAGAAGGAAATTGCGCTTGGCGCGTCTTCCCTGACTCCGTATGCAGGACTTCGCTACTACCGCATTCATACCGGAGACTTCACAGACAGCCTTGGCATGAAGCATGAAACGGAAAATGCCAACCTCTGGAATCTGCCGGTCGGCGTGGAATTCCGTCATGAGGTCAAGAATGGCAACTGGAGCCTCACCCCGGTCGCAGAAATCGGGTACAATTTCGCGATGGGAGATAAGGACACGAAGGAAACCGTCAGCCTCGGCAATGCAGCGGATACCTTCTCCTTCGACATTGGTGAAAGTGCTTTCCTCGCTCGCCTCGGCGTAGAAGCAGAAAACAGCACATGGACTTTGGGCGGCGGCTATCGCTATCAGAAGGGCAGTGATACCCAGTCGAACCAGTGGTACATCCAGGCCGGTTATCGTTTCTAATTGTTTTTGAAATTCTACTATGGCAAGCAAAAGCACCAGTCTTTATGGCTGGTGTTTTTTGCTTTGCGTGAATTGGTTCAAGGTTAACCCTGGGGGCGTGCCGCCCCCTTGATTGGATGAAAGAGGGAAAGCGGGTTCTATGGGTTTTATGGGGGCAGTGGTAGGGCGGTGGCGGTGCATAAGAATATAGAAGCTCCGCACCAAAGGCGCAGGATAGAGTGCCTCGAAGAGGCACAACTCTACGCAGCGGTATGAAAAACGATATAAGACGATCCGTCTTTCTCGCGTGTCATGATGGCCGAAGTGGAGGGATATTTCTTGCAGACCGGTAAAACGTGGGTGAGGGAAAGGCGAAAAAGGAAGCACCAAGGTGTCGTTTGAGTGAGGGGGCATGTGTGCATATGGCGGCAGTGCAATAAAGATCCCTCGGCTGCGCTCGGGATGACGGTGCTTGGGGAGCGGATAGGTTCACAAGGGTGGTGTGCCACCTTTTTAGAGGATGGTATTCTCGTATCGCAGCCTTCCCCATGCGGGGAAGGCTTATATGGAGGCGCCTTCGCCGCCTTTTTTATTGGAGCGATGCCAGAAAGCGGCTTTTTAGTCACCAGTCACTCCTAGGATAAGAAGGTGCGTAAAATGCAAGAGGGGTTCTTGCTAAAAATGAGCGATCGGGCTCTCTTAGGGCGTTTTTTGTCATCATACCTGTGCTATACTAAAGAAAAGCTGATCCGCAGAGGGTGCATATGGGATGCGATCTATTCTTAGTTATAGAATAACTTTATATCATTTTTGCTCATGTAGTTATATTTTGTTCTTATTGTCTGATAAAATAAAAGAAAATGATCAGCATTTCCCTAGGTTTCATTAGCAGACGTACAGGTGGTCCTATGAAAAACACGATGGAAAAGTCTGAATACAAGGCCATTCTTCATTCGAAGCGGGCCAATATTTATTATCTTTCGAAATGCCGTGTGATGCAGAAGGATGGACGGGTCCTCTATTTGACGGAGACAGAGAAAGGAAATGCATATTGGAATATCCCGATCGCGAATACGACCGTGATCCTTTTGGGAAATGGTACCTCCATTACGCAGGCGGCGATGCGCCTGCTCTCCGGGGCGGGGGTACTTGTTGGATTTTGCGGTGGTGGTGCGACGCCGCTCTTGGCCGGGACAGAGATCGAGTGGCTGAATCCACAAAATGAATATCGCCCGACGGAATATGTGCAAGGATGGCTGTCTTTCTGGTTTGATGAGAAGAAACGGCTGTCTGCTGCCAAAGAATTTCAAAGAAAGCGCTGCGCTTTTATCGAACGAGTTTGGGAAAAGGATGAGGATCTGCAGGATGCGGGTTTCTATGTGGATGATATGGAAATCGAAATGGCGATCCAGGAATATCGACGCATGATCGAGCAGGCGCAAAGCGTGACGGAGCTTTTAAGCAGCGAGGCGCGTTTCACGAAAGAGCTTTACAAGTATGGGGCACAGGCCGTGGGTCTTTCCGGATTTACAAGAGATCACTCAGGAGAAGATCAGGCGAATGCTTTCCTGAATCATGGAAACTATCTGGCGTATGGTCTATCTGCTGTGACATTGTGGGTGCTTGGCATTCCACATGGCTTTGCCGTGATGCACGGAAAGACGAGGCGGGGAGCGCTGGTCTTTGATGTGGCAGATCTGATCAAGGATGCTGTGGTTCTTCCATGGTCATTTATCTGCTCTTCGCAAAATGATACGGAGCAGCAGTTTCGTCAGCAGCTGCTGCAAAAATTCACGGAGCATCAAGTGCTTGATTTCATGTTTGGTGAAGTCAAAAGCGTCAGCAGGCATTTCGGAGAGAGAAGGTGATGCCGCATGATGGTCATCTTTATCAGCCAAAGTGAGAAGAAGGCGATTCTTACCGTACGGAAAATCCTGGACTCGTTTGCCGATCGCATCGGGGATGATGCCTGGCAGACGGTGATCACGGAGGCCGGACTTCTCGCTGTCAAAACGGCACTGCGAAGGAATGCGACGAAGAGCATGGCTGTATCCTGCCGATGGATCCGATCGCGCTCGCGGAGCGACCTTCTGTGGATCGTGGGAAATCGGAATAAGTTCAATGCAGAGGGGATTGTACCCGTCAATTGGACGCAGAAAAATGTATCTCACTTTGAATGGGAGAATCAGTGGCAGTACCTGCCTCTTATTAAGGCTTTGGCAGCTGTGGCTGCGCTTTTCCATGACTGGGGAAAGACAAATGACTATTTTCAGGATAAGTTAAGAAGGCATGGCGGGAAAAATCGGATGGATCCATTTCGGCACGAGTGGATCTCCTGCAAGCTGCTGGAGGCGCTGGTCGTAGTCACTGGTGCAGAAGAGACGGATGAAAAATGGATGCAGGCTCTCATCTCCGGAACGCTTGATGAAGCGGAGCTTCTGAAAAAGGTCGGAGAAGATCTGACGGAAGAAAGACAGTGTCATCTGGGAAGGCTGCCGCCGCTGGCCTCTGTCATTGCCTGGCTCATCCTGTCACATCACAGGATGGCAGATAAAAAAGGCGATGCCAGAGCAGGATATGAAAATGTGTGCAGGGCGTCTTTCCAAAGTATATGGTCGCATCTGACAGCGGACTGGGGGTATCAAAATCAAAGGACGGAGGAGATATCTGCCGCTCTCCGGGCGAAATGTTTCTGCTTTTCGGAAGGACTTCTTTGGGAGAAATCTCCTGCGTGGAAGAAAGCGGTGCGCAAATGGGTGAGCCGTCTGCAGGAGGCTTATGGGACATTGCCGTCCGTGGCGATGGCTGGGCAGGCACTTTGTGAAAGGCCGGCCTTTCGGCTGATCCTTGCGTACGCCAGACTCTGCCTGATGATCGGAGATCATTATGCGTCTTCGCTGGAAAAAGAGCCGTCTGCGAGATCGGTCTGGAAAGTGACTCGCCTGTGGGCGAATATCGATGGACGCGGTGCATGCAGGCAGTATCTGGAAGAGCACCTGCTGAAGGTGTGCGATCAGTCGCTCAGGGCGGCACACAGGCTTCCTTTTTTCGCAGAGAAGATGGAAAGAGCCTATGATGTACGCGGACTCAAGAAGCAGGGAACGGGCGCGTATGCATGGCAGGAAAAAGCGGCAGCTAAGATCCATGCATTCAGAAAGGAACAGGCCGGAGATGCATCCTGGTTCATTGTCAATATGGCAAGTACCGGGTGCGGGAAAACGATAGCGAATGCGAAAATCATGAATGCCATTTCTCCGGATCGGAAATCTCTTCGCTATATCTTGGCACTGGGGCTTCGTTCCCTGACGCTGCAGACGGGAGACTCTTACCGTAGGCAGCTGGGCATGGATGGGAGCGAGCTGGCTGTGCTCATTGGATCAGATGCCGTTCGGGCGCTCCATGAAAAATCGCAGGAAGGAAGCGACTGCGGCGCAGAGTCGGCGGAGCCATGGATGGAGGAAAATGTAGAATATCTGGATACCTTCGATGGCGGAGAGATGCAGTTCATGGATCTCTTTCTGGGGGATACGAACCGGCGCGCGGATAAAAACAAGGCATTGCTGCTGAAGCCTATCCTGGCAGTGACCATCGATCACATGATGGGAGCCGTCCAGACCATCAAAGGCGGGCGGTACATGCTCCCCTTTCTGCGGCTCATGTCATCTGACCTGGTCATCGATGAGATCGATGACTTTACGACAAAGGATCTCTATGCGATCGCCAGACTGGTACACCTTGCCGGTATGCTGGGACGGAATGTAGGGCTTTCTTCCGCGACGATTCCGCCTGACCTGGCGGAGGGCATGTATCGCGCCTATCAGGTAGGACTTTCCGTGTACAATGATTTCTTTGCAGCAAAGAAGCATTGTGCCGTACTCTGGTGTGACGAATATAAGGCTGTCGTAAAGGACATGCAGGTGGGAAAGGAAGGAGACTTTGCTCTTTTGCATCAGAAATTCGTCGACAGCCGCTGCCGGAAGCTGAAAACACAGATCGTCCGAAGGAAGGGTGAACTGATCGAGTGCAGCTCCCGGGACGGGGATGCCCCTCCGGAACTCCATTACTTTGAGGAGATACGGAAGGCTGCAGAAAAAATGCACGAGCAAAATCATATCATCGACCGAAAGACAGGAAAGCATGTGTCCTTCGGCGTGGTACGCATGGCGAATATCAATCCCTGCGTGGAGCTTTCAGAGTACCTGCTCCGATGTACATGGAGCCAGGACGTAGCGGTGCGGCTGATGACCTACCACAGCCGGCAGATCCTTCTCCTGCGTCATGAACAGGAAAAATATCTGGACAGCGTATTGTCTCGCAAGGGGGAAGAAGGGCAGAGCGCGGAGCTGACAGACCCGGTCATTCGCCGTCATATCGATGAGAGCCGGGAGGGAAATATCCTTTTCCTCGTCGTGGCTACGCCGGTCGAAGAAACCGGTAGAGACCATGACTTTGACTGGGCGGTGATCGAGCCCTCCTCCTATCGCTCGATCATCCAGCTTTCCGGACGCGTGATGCGTCATCGCACTCTTGCAAAAGATCAGGCAGCGTCGAATGTGGCTGTCATGGAGTACAATCTTCGCGGACTGAAAGGAGAACCGAAAGCCTTCAAATGGCCCGGCTATGAAGTCGGGAAGTACCAGCTGGAAAGTCATGACATGAGACAGCTGATCGATGTCAATGATCTGGCAAGCCGCATCGATGCCGCGCCGAGGATCCGGAAGCCGGAGGAACTCCATCCAGAAAGCCGGCTCATCGATCTCGAACACCAGACGATGATGGATTTCAACAGCCGCTCAGATGTAGGCCCACAATCTATGCATGGCTGGCTCGATGAATACTGGTGGCTGACTGGACTTCCCATGGAATTCAGGCGTTTCCGTGAAAATGCGATAGAAGACGTAAAGCTCACTGTGAGATATACTGATGGAGAAGAAACATTCTGTGAACTTGATGACCACGGCAGCCTTGTCGATCGAAAGGCCATCCTGCATATCGATGACTATGAAGGCATGACAGAAGAAATGGAACGTCGCCTGTGGATCCGGCGAAGCTATGCAAAGTCTGTGAGACAGATGATCGATATGGAAGATCCCCGGTCAGAAGAGGAACAGATCGAGCAGGCTGAAAGGAAGTATGGTGAAATCACCATGCCGAAAACGTCTGGGGATACCCACTGGCTGTATTCGGATCAGCTGGGATTATTTAAGGAAAGGAAGGGATAAGCGTGGCAAAAGAAAAGAAAGAAGTGACATCGCTGCACGAATATATCATAGAAAGTGCGGCAAAAAAGGGGAAAACACCAGCCGACTGGTTTGACGCGATGGTCATGCATATGAATGAATGTCATCTGGCCAGTCATGTCGGAAAATTTACGAATCCGGACATCAAGACCACCGTATGCAGCCATTCGAAAAAAGTGGCAGGCTATGTGACGACCGGAGGGAGCACCTGCAGTCTGGATATTCTGACACCGGCGCAGTATCTGGGAAGTGCCAGTCTGCTGCTCAGTCCAGTGACTCCCGATAAAAATGTGCTGGAGGCAGTCATTACACGAGACAAGGAACTTGAGAAAGAACTGGAACTGCTGTCACTTCCCATAGAAAAGCTGCAAAAGAAAGTCCAAGAGATGCTGGAAGACAGCCAAAAGGAACCGGAAGCGACAGATACGCATCTTAGACAGGTCTACTTCCCGATCGCGGAGGGAGAATATCATCTGCTGTCGGTCATGCCATCCTCCTGCCTTGCGCTGGAAATGTATCAGAGGATCCGAGCGATCAATGGCCATAAAATAGACTGCCGCAATAAGAAATCAGAGAACTACGGAAAGCCCTGTGAAGAAGTCACGGGACTCACCATGATAGGCTTTGGAGGGACCAAGCCGCAGAATATCAGCGCATTGAATTCCCGGTGCGGAGGGAAGGCCTATCTTCTCTCTTCCCTGCCGCCATCTCTGCGTGAGGTGAAGGTCAGGGTGCCGAGATCGGACTTCTTCAAAGAGTCCATCTGGTATAAATCACAAAGCAGCGCCCTGTATCGGCTGCACGCCTATATGAAACAAGAGCGGAATACCATGGAAATACGAAAGGCCATCCACGATCTGGTGGATGAAATGATCGACGCCGTCCTTTTGGTCGCCTATCAGATCCGAGCAGGCGCTGCCGGATGGAGCGAAGAGGAGACGTATACAGCACTTCCGAGATCACAGAAGATCTGGCTGGACGATGCTTGCATGGAAGAGCGCCTGGAGCCCTCCTGGACAGGTGAGATCGCAGCTGCTTTTGCCAGATGGGTAGTTTTCTCCTATGAAAAACTCTTGGGAGAAGAAGCCGTCTCCTTGGGAGACGCGGAATGGCGCAACTTTAAGGACCAAATGGAGATCGTACTGAAAGATGAGGTGAGATACGAATCATGACATACCTCCTGTTACCTGAGATACAAATACAAAATGCCAATGCACTAAGCAGCCTTTGCACCATCGGATTTCCTGCCATGACAGCGTGGATGGGAGCCGTGCATGCATTGGAGCGAAAAGTGCGGCTGACAGAATCCTTGCGTGAAGTCCGTTTCATCAGCCTTGGCGTGATCAGCCATGAAAGCCGCCTGCAGGTCTATAAGAATCCTGGGGATTACCATTACTCTATAGCCATCTCATCCAATCCGCTTAGAAAAAAGGGAGGAAATACATTTGAACGTCCGCCCTTTATCGAAGACCCTCGGATCCATCTCAAAGTATCCCTGCTGGTCAAATGCAGCGGCCTTTCTGCCGATAACAAAGAGGAACTGCTGCAGGCAGTCGGAGAGACACTTCCCTCTCTCAAAATAGCAGGAGGCGATATACTTTCCTTCAAAACGCCCGTTGTATACTTTATCAGCGAGGAACACCCGGAGGAAGAAAAGAAGATCCTCCATCGACTGATGCCCGGCTTCGCGGTGGTCGAGAGAGGCAGACTGCTGAAAGAAGCAGGAAATGAAGAGGGAGATACATTGGACACACTTCTCTCTTTTATGACGATCCACCATGAAGCAGAGATCAATGAAGAAAATGAAGTACGCGCCTGGACCTCGAAGCGAAGAGAAGCTGGCTGGCTCATCCCCCTTGTTGTCGGCTTCCAAGGCTTGACCCGCTTGGGAAAGGTGAAAGCGCAGAGAAATCCGAATGTCTCGCATCGCTTTGCAGAGCCTGTGATCACATTGGGCGAATTCAAAATGCCCTTTCGATTCTCTTCTGTCGAAGACCTGATGTGGCACTACGAATATGATGAAGGCAATGATCTGTATATTTGTAAAAACGAAAAATAAAAAGGAGAACAATCATGGCAAACAAGAAAATTGCATTAGCAAGCGTACTGGCATTTGAGAAGAAACTGGTCCCATCCGATGGTTTCCTCTATGGTACAAGCTGGGAAAAAAGACAGACAGAAGAAGAGCCGATCGCGCTGATCGAGAAGTCGGTGCGCGGGACCATCTCCAATCGCTTAAAAGCAGCTGTCAAGAATGATCCGATGAAGCTCAATGCAGAAGTAGAAAAGGCCAATCTGCAGACCGTAGACAGCGCCTCTTTGAAACTGGATCAGGATACATTAAAGCTTCGCTTTACACTGAAAGTCCTGTCTGGGGTACAGCATCCATCCGTATGCAATGAAGAGGAACACGGCCGAGGCATTTCAAAAATGGTCGAAGACTACATCGAGGAAAGCGGGTTCTCGGAATTGGCACATCGCTATGCCACCAATATCGCCAGTGGACGATTCTTCTGGAGAAATCGCGTGGGCGCAGAAAAAGTCGAAGTCATTGTACGTGTCAAGCCATCCGGGGAGACCATGACATTTGACGGATATGACTACAGCCTGAAGAACTTCGATAAGCATAGCCCTGATCTGGATCAGCTCTCTGCCAGGATCGCTGATGCACTGTGCGGCAGGATCAGCTATCTGCTGCTTGAGATCGAAGCCTGCGTTTTGATGGGACATGGACAGGAAGTATACCCGAGTGAAGAACTGATCCTTGACAAAGGGAACGGGAAAAAGAGCAAGGTGCTGTATCAGGTCAATGGCATGGCAGCCATGCACTCTCAGAAGATCGGAAATGCACTGCGTACCATCGATACATGGTATCCGGAGTATGGCGTGTCTGGCCTTGGCCCGATCGCGGTAGAACCCTACGGCGCTGTGACCACACTCGGGAAAGCCTTCCGCTCTCCGAAAGAGAAAGTGGATTTCTATACACTCTTTGATGACTGGTCGACCGGAACGGCACCTGAAAACGAAACGGACAAAGACTATGTCATGGCAGTCCTTGTTCGTGGCGGTGTGTTTGGAGCAAGCGGAAAGGAATAATATGAACTACTATCAGGATATCACCCTCATTCCAGATGGTGAAGTCTCGCTATCCTTTCTTTGGACGAAGGTATTCACCCAGCTGCATCTGGCACTGGCTGAAGAACAACGAAGAGAAGGGATGGTGAAGACCGCGCTGGCCTTCCCGGCGTATCAGGACAAAGGGCTGGGAAATAAGATCCGTATCCTCGCTCCCTCGGCAGAACAATTGGAAAGATTGCACCTAGAACAGGGGCTGGAACGACTTTCTGACTATGTACACCAGACAACAATCCGAAAAATAATAGAACAACGCATCACCGGCTATAGCATTTACAGCCGATATCAGCCGGATGAATCCGTGGAGAGAAAAGCGCGCCGCTACGTCCGGCGGCACGAAGGCGTCTCTTATGAGGACGCGCTCGGCCTGCTTGGCCGGAGAAAAGAGACATACGATCTGCCATTCATCCAGATGAAAAGCTTATCTACCGCGCAGACCTTTTCCCTCTTCATCAAGAAGACACCCTGTCAGATAGAGCAGTCCGGAACACTGAGCACCTATGGCTTGAGCGATAGTGCCTCTGTCCCTGAATTTTGACCAAAATTTTTGACCAATGCAAGAAAAGCCGATTCTATCGGCTTTTCTTGCACCTTGTTGAAACTTTGGGTAAAATAGATGGAGATGGGTTTTCCCTCGATGGCGCCGAAGCTCTTTCACTTTCTTCTGCAGTTGACTGCCGCATAGGCAGCTTAGAAAATTATCCGCTGGGGCAGTTGTTTGAGGTACGAGTTGACTGCCGCATAGGCAGCTTAGAAAGTCAACGGCTAAGATCTCCCCATTCATCCGTTGTTGACTGCCGCATAGGCAGCTTAGAAATCAACGCGGGCATGGCGCTGGCTTACCTGAGCGTTGACTGCCGCATAGGCAGCTTAGAAAGGTACTAACAAGCTTGCGCAGGGTACCGGTTCGTTGACTGCCGCATAGGCAGCTTAGAAACAGTGCTTCCACAATAAACGGTAAGGCACGAAGTTGACTGCCGCATAGGCAGCTTAGAAATTCGAGCGGTCGGACAAGTTTCTTGGCAACCTGTTGACTGCCGCATAGGCAGCTTAGAAATCAGACTTCCGCTCCTGCTGATGGCGGGTTCCGTTGACTGCCGCATAGGCAGCTTAGAAAAAGATTAACGGCTTCCACATACTCGTCACTTCGTTGACTGCCGCATAGGCAGCTTAGAAATTGTGGATGAAGTTCTTCCCGGTGATAGTTATGTTGACTGCCGCATAGGCAGCTTAGAAATTTTCATGAGAAGCTTTTCGGAGTATTATGATAGTTGACTGCCGCATAGGCAGCTTAGAAATAAATATTCTGCCCCTTCTTTTTTTCTCATTGGTTGACTGCCGCATAGGCAGCTTAGAAAAATACCCAGCCGGAAGCGGCATCGGTTGCAATGTTGACTGCCGCATAGGCAGCTTAGAAATCCTTCAGGCGCACCGGAGGGGGCCATTACGTGTTGACTGCCGCATAGGCAGCTTAGAAATCCACGTCGCTTATATGGGCGTAAACAATAGATGTTGACTGCCGCATAGGCAGCTTAGAAATTCTAGGCGCGCTATTCTCTAAATTTTGGAGTGTTGACTGCCGCATAGGCAGCTTAGAAAGCATTGCGAAAGAAAACAGAAGACAGAAAAATGTTGACTGCCGCATAGGCAGCTTAGAAACACAAGAATATCCGTCAGCTCCGGAAATGTATGTTGACTGCCGCATAGGCAGCTTAGAAATCGATCGGCAACCATGGTCTCACCGTAATTACGTTGACTGCCGCATAGGCAGCTTAGAAACGGAGGCGACATTCATCAATCCGCTCGATAACGTTGACTGCCGCATAGGCAGCTTAGAAAATAGCCAGCAGCGGGAAGTGAACCCGCCGGATGTTGACTGCCGTATAGGCAGCTTAGAAACATCGTCCAGAAGCAGGCATTGGAATATCGGTCGTTGACTGCCGCATAGGCAGCTTAGAAAATCAGGGCGAGCCGGTATTCGCAAAGAAACCGGTTGACTGCCGCATAGGCAGCTTAGAAAATGCAGCGCATTGGATGGATGCGGGAAAGTACGTTGACTGCCGCATAGGCAGCTTAGAAAAAATGGACGTATAGCCTTCTCCTCGATCGAATGTTGACTGCCGTATAGGCAGCTTAGAAAGTATCCATTTGGTTTACGCATAATAAAAACCTGTTGACTGCCGTATAGGCAGCTTAGAAAATCAAGCATAACCTGCGCCGCCTTTACCTCTTGTTGACTGCCGTATAGGCAGCTTAGAAATTGCTGGATGACACCGTGCCGCCGCTATTAGCGTTGACTGCCGTATAGGCAGCTTAGAAAGGATTCTGAATAAGAGAGATCTTCGTCTTTATTGTTGACTGCCGCATAGGAGGGAGGATCGGGACACCGGCTGGCATGCAGGAGGGTAAGATGAAAAAAGCCCCTTTGGCAGGGGCTTTTTTTGATGGCTTGTTTTCTCCTTTGGTGTGTTCCCTTTGGTCGGGGCTTTGTGGGCGGTGAGGTTTACCGGCGGTGGGCACTCACAGGGCGAGGCGGTAGATCTCTTCGAGGTCTTTGGCGGAGAGGCTGACGAAGCCGTGGAGGAGGCCGTCTTTGGCGCCCTTCCATGCGATGGTCTTTTCGGCCATTTCGACAAAGCGGGTGTCGTCGATGCCGATCTCTGTGAGGGTGGTCGGGAGGCGGAGCTGTTTCTTGAAGTATTTCCGCAGGCGTTTGATGCCTTTATCTTTTTTGATCTGCCTACGGGCACGCCCCGTGAGCGGAAGGCGTATATGCAGTTTCGTAAATATCTGCTCCATGCCGGTTATGATATGCTCCAGTATTCTGTCTATGTCCGTATCGCCGGCAGCCGTGATGATGCCCAGCACATGCTGGGCATCGTGAAACGGCACCTGCCCGGCAAAGGGCAGGTGCGTGCCCTCATGGTGACGGAAAAGCAGTATGCTGCCATGCAGATCCTTCTCGGAAAGCCGACCATCGCAGAGAAAGAGGCCGGTTGTCAGGAAATGCTGGTCTTATAGAGAAAAATGAGGTAGAATGAGTTTAAGGTTTTAGCTCAATGTTGGATATAGGTAAACTGATACCTTCAACTACTCCGGCGGAATACATCGGACTTGTTTTAGCTCAATGTTGGATATAGGTAAGCTGATACGAAAATACCCTATAGGGTACTGGCTAGATTCTGGTGGCGATGCATAGAATTTGCGGTCATAAAGAACAAGGACTCTTTTGGTGTGGCTCACAAGAATGTAATACAGCGTGTGATACAATAAAGAAAATGAGATAAGGAGGAGATACGATGGATTTAGCTAAGGTGAAGAGGGCATTTCAGAGAAATCGCTATCAGTGCAGGGTCTTTGAGACGAAGGAAGAGGCGGCAGTGTATCTGGATCGGGAGATCGATGGGATGACCGTGGGATTCGGTGACTCGCTGACGCTTCAGACAATGGGGATGTATGAGAAGCTGTCAACGCATAATACGGTGTGGGATGTGCATCAGATCGATCGGGAGAAGAATGGATTTGCGAAAAGCAATGCAGCTTTTTTGGATATGGCACGGAAGGCGATGACAGCGGATGTATTTCTTCTTTCTGTGAATGGTGCGACGGAGACGGGGGTCATGGTGAATCTGGATGGGACGGGCAATCGCGTCTCTGGTTCGCTCTTTGGGCATCGTAAGGTGTACTTTGTCTTCGGAGTAAATAAGATCGCACCGACGCTGGAGGAGGCGATTTCTCGGGCGCGGAATGTGGCGGCACCGAAGAATGTGGCGCGGCATCATTACCTTTGCGGCTGTAGTGCGCATGGCGGTGATCGCTGTTATGACTGCGGAGCGCCAGACCGCATCTGCAATGTGCTGGCTGTGTATTACAAGAAGATGCGAAATGTGGAGATGGAGGTCATCATCATTAATGAGAAGCTGGGGTATTGAATATCTGCCGATGCTTCAAGCCATCAAAAAAGCCCCTTTGGCAGGGGCTTTTTTGATGGCTTGTTTTCTCCTTTGATGGGATCCCTTTTGCCGGGGCTTGAGGGGCGGTGTGGTTTATCGGCGGCGGGATCTCACAGCGCGAGGCGGTAGATCTCTTCGAGGTCTTTGGCGGAGAGGCTGACGAAGCCGTGGAGGAGGCCGTCTTTGGCGCCCTTCCATGCGATGGTCTTTTCGGCCATTTCGACAAAGCGGGTGTCGTCGATGCCGATCTCTGTGAGGGTGGTCGGGAGGCGGAGCTGTTTCTTGAAGTATTTCCGCAGGCGTTTGATGCCTTTCTGTGCGATCTTGATGGTGTCCTTGCCTTTGGGGGAGACGCCCATGACGCCTACGGCGAAGCGGGCGATGCGGGGGGCGGTGGTTTCGTCCAGGACGTAGGTGAGGAAGGCGGGGGTGAGAATGGCGAGGCCGAGGCCGTGGGTGATGTCGTAGTGGGCGGAGAGTTCGTGCTCGATGCCGTGGCAGGTCCAGGAGACGGAATGGCCGCTGTCGATGAAGTCGTTGATGGCCCAGGAGGCGGTCCAGAGGAGGTTCGCGCGGGCGTCTTCATTGGCAGGGTCGGCCATGGCGATGGGGGCGTCTTTCATGATGGAGCGCATCATGGCTTCCATGTAGGCTTCGGTGGCGGGGAAGGTCTCTTCTTTCTGGAAGTAGACTTCCATGATGTGGGAGAGGATGTCGGCGGAGCCGCAGGCGGTCTGATAGGCGGGGACGGTGTAGGTGTTTTCGGGGCAGAGGAAGGAGACGGAGGGACGGAAGGCCTGGGCGGTCCATCCGTATTTTTCTTCGGTCTCGGGGTTGGTGATGACGGCGCTGGCATTCATTTCGGAGCCGGTCGCGGCGATGGTGGGGATGGTGATAAGGGGGAGGGCGGTGTCGATGGTGGCGCGGCTTCGGATGAGGTCCCAGGGGTCGGCGTCGTAGGGGGCGCTGCCTGCGATGACTTTGGCGGTGTCGAGGACGGAGCCTCCGCCGAGGGCGAGGATGAGGTCCAGGCGTTTTTCGCGCACGAGGCGGATGCCTTCGCGGACGAGGCCGATCTCGGGATTTGGCTTGACGCCGGAGAGGCCGTAGCAGTCGACATTGGCTTTACTGATTTCTGCGAGGACTTTGTCGAAGAGGCCGCTCTTTTTGGCGGAGCTACCGCCGGTGATGAGGAGGACGCGGTTGCCGAGGCGGCTGATCTCTTCGGGAAGGTGGGCGAGCATGCCGTTTCCGAAGTAGACTTTGGTGGGGTTATGGTAGATGAAATCGTGGGTCATGGGGATGCCTTTCTTGTCATGGGTGACTAGGGAAATGCTGATTGAATCATTTTTCCTTAAACGGGGTTGGTGGGTTTTATGGGTTCAACGGGGGAGGAGCGGCGCAAAATAGTAAAGCGCCGCGGAATTTTTGAATATATTATTTTCCGGGGATGGGAAACCTGTGAATCTTTTGAATCTGTCTATTCATTATTCGATTTTGCTCTTGGATTTTATACAGGTGTTTCTTTCACCTTTTCGGCAGACTTGGATTCCTTGTCTCGGCGATCCATTTTGTGAAATCTTCGGGGGAGATGCCGAGGCGTGCTTCTGCCCAGGGTTTCCATTTTTCGGATTTTTTACGCGCGGCAAGGATGTCTTCCATGGAGGTGCCGGTGTGTTGCTCTAAGAGGTAGGCGAGGCGGAGCCAGTGGTTCGGGTAGCCGTCTTGCAGCAGGGGGATGGCGCGGTCTTCGGGGATGCCGTAGAAGCGGTGAAGGCGGCGGGCGCGATGGCGCAGGAGGCGTTCTTCGTAGAGCGCAGCGGTGAGACCTAGCTTTTTTTGGATGCATCCCCATGGGTCATCTTTCCGCATGTCGAGGATGGTATCGATGGGGACTTCGGCGAGGATGGAGAGAAGGGCGGCTTTGTCGATTTCAAGGAAACGGAGGCCGCTTGCGAGAAGGGCTTCTGCTTTGTCTTGGGGGATTTCGTACTTGTAGTGGATGCTTCGGATCTGGTCGTCTAATGTGGGTTCGCTGCGTTTCATAGGGGGTTCCTTTCGTGCAATGCATGGTTTTCTCTATTGTAACATAGATGAGGGGTTCGGGGGCGTGTTGCTCTTTGATTGAGCGAAAGAGGGGGAGCAGGTTCTATAGGTTCAATAGGTTCGACGGGGGTGGTGCGGCGCATAAAAATTGGGAAGCGCCGCGGAGTTTTAGAATATAGGGTATTCTCGTATCGCCAGCCCCCCTCTAGGGAAACACTGATTCAATCGTTGTCAGATTTTACTCTTGAATTTTTATGCATAGCGAGGAATAACCTGAC
>ENA-OUOU01000786-OUOU01000786.1-human-gut-metagenome-genome-assembly--contig:-NODE-786-length-18149-cov-9.439041_pt1 | contig 18149 bp, 14 predicted proteins | sample MGYA00237936_ERZ548765 | MGnify/ENA primary metagenome ERZ548765 (study PRJEB26490, sample SAMN05356889) | human gut metagenome | biome: terrestrial biome; feature: human-associated habitat; material...
GTAAAGCTCGTTTCCAGATGACTTTCCCTGTGGATACTCCTAACGAGGAAATCCAAAAGCAGGTATTGGCAGACGAGAAGAGCCAGAAGTACCTGGAGGGATTCAACGTGTTGAAGGTGATCATCGTACCGAAGAAGATCGTCAACGTTGTGTTGAAAAAGTAATTTATAGATAACAGGAAATTAAGGAGTTAAGGAGTAAAAGGAGTTAAGACAATTGTATGTCCTATCAATAGAAGATATACAAATACTAAAGCTATTGTCTTAACTTCTTAACTCCCTTTAACTCCTTAACTACTTTTAAAATACGAGGAAAATATTATGCAAATAGCAATCAGTCAAACAATTAAGAATGAGTGCAAGGATTATTTCTACATTACCCTTGGACTCTTGCTTTACACATTTGGATGGACCATTTTTCTGCTTCCATACCAGATAGTAACGGGTGGCGTAACGGGTATCGCAGCCGTGATTTACTACGGCACGGGGATACCTATCTATTTGTCTTATTTTCTCATCAATGCAGCCTTGCTGCTTGCCGCGCTGAAGATACTGGGATTCAAATTCATGGTGAAGACCATCTATGCCATCATCATGCTCTCCCTATTTCTGGCTCTGGCGCAAGACTGGATGATAGGTGAAGATGGCAAGATGGTACAGATATTGGGAGAGGGACAGGACTTCATGTCGCTCATCATCGGCTGTCTGTTTACGGGTTTATCACTCGCCATCGTCTTTCTGCATAATGGAAGTACAGGTGGAACGGATATCATTGCTGCCATCGTCAACAAATATCACAACATCTCGCTGGGCCGTGTGCTTATCTTCGTGGATCTCCTTATCGTGGGCAGTTCATTCTTCGTCTTCAATGCAAAACCAGAGTTTACCGCGATAGACGCCGTTAGAAAGGTAGTATTCGGTCTCTGTACGATGGTGATAGAAAACCTGGTACTCGACTATGTGATGAATGCCAAGCGAGAAAGTGTGCAGTTTATGATATTCAGCAAGAAATATCAGGAGATAGCCAATGCCATCGGTATGCAGATGGATCATGGCGTAACCATTCTCGATGGCCATGGCTGGTACACGGGCAACGAGATGAAGGTGCTCTGTATCCTAGCAAAGAAGAACGAGAGCGTTACCATCTTCCGTATCGTCAAGATCATCGACCCAAATGCCTTTGTAAGTCAGAGTTCCGTCATCGGTGTGTATGGCGAGGGATTTGATGAGATGAAGGTGAAAATCAAAGATAAAGACATTAAAACAATTAAAAGTTAAAAGTTTATAGCGGCTTCGCCGTATAGCAAGAAGCACTATTGCAAGAATGCCCTATAAAATATTAACTATAAATTATAAACTTATGAAAAGGATAGTTTTTGCAACAAATAACCAGCATAAACTCCAGGAGATTCGCGACATCCTGGGCAGCGGCTACGAGGTAGTATCGCTGAAGGAGATAGGATGCGATGTGGATATTCCTGAAACAGGCAACACATTGGAAGAGAATGCCTTGCAGAAGGCGCAGTATGTTTATGACCATTACCACGTAAGTTGCTTTGCCGATGATACCGGTCTGGAGGTAGAGGCACTTGATGGTGCCCCTGGCGTTCACAGTGCCCGCTATGCTGAGGGTACCGACCACGACAGTGAGGCTAACATGGCTAAGCTGTTGAGAGAACTGGATGGTAAAGAAAACCGCCAGGCCCGCTTCCGCACTGTTATCTGCTACATCGAGAAGCAGGATGTATGTCCTTGCGGCTGCACCAGCATCAAGAAAATCCACCAGTTCGAGGGTATCGTAAACGGCCATATCGCCACCGAGAAACATGGTACCGAAGGCTTCGGCTACGACCCAATCTTCGTTCCGGAAGGCTATGACCAGAGTTTTGCTGAGCTGGGTGAGGAAATCAAGAACGGCATCAGCCACAGAGCAAGAGCCGTGGCTAAATTGGTAGAGTATTTGAAAAAGAAATAAGATTCATTCTTGTTCAATACAGAATAGAATAACATTATAACAAAGAAAAGGCATCATGATCAGGACACTCAATTCCCTGCGATTCATTCTTATCCTAATGATTGTGATTTCGCATTCCACCCTACCCATATCCCAAGATTTAATCAATTACTTGGGCGAGTTTCCTGTTGCCATTTTCTTTGTTATCAGTGGTTTTGTACTCTCTTTAAGCAAAGGAGAAAAACTACAGAAAGAAGAATTGGGAAACAGCCAGTTTTTCCTTTCCCGTATCATCAAACTCTATCCTCTTCATATTCTGATTCTCGCCATTCTCATATTAATGGATTGGCGATTAGGGCATATATTACCATGGTATCAGATTCTATCCCATTCGCTGTTGATACAAACCTGGTATCCGGCACATGACTTTACGGCTCATCTCAATGAAGCTACATGGTTTATTTCTGATCTTATCTTCTTCTATCTTATATTTAAGTATTTATACGCTTGGATTATGCGACATTCCTGGTTATACTTATTAGCAACAATAAGTATATATATGGCAGTTTATATCAGTATCTCGCTCTGTGCACAAGCAGATTATTCAGCCGGCTACATTTATACCCACCCATTATTCAGAATGATAGATTTCATGATAGGTATCCTTTTATATAAAGTATGCAGATCAGAAAAAGGTAAAAAAATAGCAGATAAGATAACAAACTCAACTTCTTTCTGGCAAGTAAACCTATCGGATATGGGAGTGGTATTGCTGTTTATCGCAATGTATTTCCTATCAATCCATTGCAATCCGAACATTCGCTGTGCCATTATTTATTGGATACCATCAGCCATAACCGTGTTCTATTTTACAGCAAGAGATCAAGGTAAAGGTTGTTTTATTAGGATATTCCATAATAAACTCTTGCTATGGCTAGGCAGCATCAGTTTTGAAATATTTCTCTGTCATAATCTCTGCTTTCGCATCATGCAGAGTATATTTCTTAAACGATATGGAGAAGGAAATCCACATCAAGAATTCCAATTCATCCTATCCCTCGCTTTTATTATCCTCACAGCATGGATAGCAAAGAAAGCCATCGTTTTACCCATCCAGCATCAACTTCAAAAATATCTATAAGTATCTGTTTATAAAAACAATAAATATATGAAAAAGATCAATCAATTTAGCATCTTATTAATAGCTTGCTTAACAGCAAGTATGACGTCTTATGCACAATTCAAAATCAATGGTAAGTCTGTTGTATATGATAAATTATCCAATAGCTATATGACTAGTATTCCAGAAGAAACGTTTGGAAAGGATTATACTGCCATCATCACACTGGATACAGACTCAGCATGGAATAATCTGAGTATAGAGAATACAAAAATAGAAAACACTTTTGTATTCAAAGAGATAGAAGGTAACAAGGAATATACCCTGAAAGCAAAAAAAGGACAACAAGATATTAATACTAAAATTACCTTTACATTCTTGCCTATTATCGACTTAAAGGGAACATTTGATTATAACTATTCAAATGGAAAACTCTCTTTGTTAGCCCCAGAAGAAACTGAACCTGTAAAAACATTTCTCAAGGCCAAATGGAGAGGAGGCTCTACCAATACTGCTGATAAACATAAGAGAAACTATAAAATTAAAACCCTTAATGAAAAGGGGAAAAAACAGGAAATTTCTTTATTAGGAATGCGAGAAGATAACAACTGGATATTAGACGCAGGACAAGTGGATTTGTTTCGCTTAAGAAATCGTATCGCTACTGAAATTTGGAATGAGTTTGCCAGTAAACCATACTATACATCAAAAGAACCAAAAGCCAAGAGTGGAGTAGCAGGAAAAGTTGTAGAAGTAATTCTTAACAACGAATACCGAGGAATTTATTCATTGACAGAAACAATGGATAGAAAGGAACTTAAGTTAAAGAAATATGATGATATCAATCAGGAGTTTCATGGTCAGCTATGGAAGGTAAGCAGTTGGGATAAAGCGCAATTTTGGAATATAGATAAAGACTATGACAATACAAAAGAAACTTGGCATGCTTTCGAAACCAAATATCCAGATTTTGAAGATGTCAATCCTACAGATTATACTCATCTTTATAATGCTATCAACTTTGTAGCAAACAGCAATGACGAAATATTTAAAAAAGAAGTGTCAGAATACTTTGATATTCCAGTACTCATTGATTATCAGATATTTCTTGAGGTTCTTAAGCCTATAGACAATTGTGGAAAAAATATGTACTGGGGGATATATGATGTAGCGAGAGACAAAAAGTTAACACTTGCCATCTGGGACTTAGATGCTAGTGTTGGACAAGATTGGCATTGCTCTACCCCACTCCATCCTGACTATGTTTCACCTGATACTGAACTAGGAATAAAAGAAGCTTTCAACTTATATACAAGGCTTTCCACACTAAATGTGGATAACTATAACCAGAAAGTAGCTGACAGATACCACGAATTAAGAAAAACTTATTTCAGCGAGGAAAATCTTATAGCCAAATATCAGAATCATTATGATATGTTGGCAAAATGTGGTGCTGCCAACAGAGAAGAGAGAAAATGGTCAGAAGATTCAGACATAGGAGGTTATCCGCTTAATTTTAAAAAAGAAATAGAATATATAAAAAATTGGATTATCCAAAGACTCAATTATCTTGATACAACTCAATTTCCGAGTACAAATGGAATTCAAAAAGTCCTATCTTTCAAAAAAACAAAGAGCACAGAAACCTATAATATGCTAGGTTTGAAGGTAAATACTTCGTATAAAGGGATAAAAATTATTAATGGAAAGAAATATTATATTTCACAATAAATAGTTATATTTGCAGTTAATATAGTATTAGGCTTTAAAATAACAGAAAATGAAGACAATAACATTATTAATTACAATACTATTCATGACACTTCCCTTATCGGCCATAGATAAGGGAAGTTGGGAAATATACACCAGTTATAACGATATAACAGAAATCGAACCAGCAGGAAACCAAGTGTTTGCCTTAGCGTCTAACGGACTTTTCTCTTATCATATAAAAAATGGTTCAGTTACTACATACGACAAAGCAAACACTCTTTCTGACTTTGATATTAATCATATTGCTTGGAATAAAAATACAAAAAAATTGGTAATCACATATACCAATGGAAATATTGACTTATTGGATGCCAATGGAAATGTAGTTAATGTGCCTGATTTGTATCTGAAAAGTATGACAGATAATAAACAGATAAACCATATAAATATAAGTGGGACAAATGCTTATTTATCTCTCCCTTTTGGAATTATTAAATTAGATACAAAAGAAGGAAAAATACTCGATACATACAAGTTGGGCTTTAATGTTAACTATAGTTATATAGAAGACAACTGCCTTTATGCTGCTTCGAAAGAAGCTGGCTTATACAGAGGAGTTTTAAAGAATAACTTGATAGATAAGAATAATTGGGAAAAAACTGGAAATTTCAAAGAACAAACAAAAAATTCAACTACCGTATATGATACAACTAATAAGTATTGGTGGACGGTAAAAGAAGGTAAATTGACTTACTATACCCTGAATACAGATAAGGAAAAAATATATCAAACAGAAGGTATTATTCCTGATGGTCCTGCATCTAACAAATTCTATCGTCTATATATTAATAAAAATAAATTATATGCAGTAGCAGGTGCTTGGTCACAAGAAAAAGACTGTAATAATATGGGAGAAGTACATGTTTGGAATGGAGAAAAATGGGAAGAATTTGAGCAACCTTCAGATGCTTCATTAGGACATCGGTACAGAGATTTGCTTAGCCTTGACTTTGATCCATCAAAAGAAGGACATGTCATGGTAGGTTCAAAGGCAGGTCTATATGAATTTCAAGATGGAAAATTCATTAAGTGCTATAATAAAGACAATACAAGCGTAATTACATCACCTTTGAGTAAAAGCTATACCATTATTTCATCTGTAAAATATGATGAAACAGGTAAATTATGGCTTTTAAATAGCTTAGGAGATAATTCTATTCTTTCATTTGACCAATCTACCCAAGAATGGAAAAACTATCCACATACAGAAATAGGTTCTAATGACAGATATAATCTTACAGGATTAATTATCGGTGAGAATAATGGGAATTTGTGGTTTGCAAACAATTCTTATGAAAAGAATAGACTATATAAATATAACTATAATACAGATGAATTAACAATGTATGGACCTACATTTACCAATGAGGATGGAAAAAACATTACTCCTATTTACGTACATTGTTTAACTGAAGATAGAAATGGTAATATTTGGATAGGAACAACATCAGGTCCTCTTTATCTTTCACTGTCTGACATAAATAATGGTACTGATATATTTACACAACATAAAGTACCTCGTAATGATAATACTAATTATGCAGACTATCTATTAGATAATAGTAATATACGTTGTATAGCAGTAGACGGAGCAAACCAGAAATGGTTTGGTACCGATAATGGAGTATATTTGGTTAGTGATGATTGCAATAAACAAATTTATCATTTCAACACAGAAAATTCTCCATTAATATCGAATATAGTATATAATATTGCTATCAATAATAATACAGGAAAAGTATATTTTGCTACAGACAAGGGACTTTGCTCTTTTAATAACGAAATTATCAGTCCTAATATAGAAATGACTGAAGATAATGTATACGCATATCCTAATCCTGTAAAATCTAATTATACAGGAAGAATAAATATTGTAGGACTATCTTTCAATGCAGATGTTAAAATTGTATCTACAAACGGAACTTTAATAAAAGAAGGCAGAAGTACAGGAGGAAGTTATTCCTGGGACGGTTGTGACCAAAACGGTAAAAAAGTAGCAAGCGGTATCTACATGGTAGAAACAGCTACTGAAAGTGGCGAAAAAGGAGTGGTTTGCAAAATAGCAATTATTCGATAAATACAAACAATGACAGAAAATAATATATTATCACGTCAAAATACTTTATGGATGCAAGGTGTATCAGCATTGTTAATCATGTTGATGCATTTTGTTATGCAGTTAGAGGGCTATCCTCGCTTTTTCAATATTTTTGGTAGCGTTGCTGTTGCTGTATTTCTATTTATTTCAGGATTTGGCATCAATGAAAGCTATAAGATAAATGGTATCAATAGTTTTTGGAAAAAGAGATTTCTTCGTGTAATCATCCCATGTTGGACTATCTTTTTATTTCAACTACCATTCGTAGAACATTTTGATTCAGTACAACTTCTAAAGAATTTGACTTTTTACGCTTCAGATCTCTGGTTCGTCGATTATATCATACGATGGTATCTTGTATATTGGATAAGCAGAAGATTTTTTACGAAAAATACGAAATACATTCTTTTTGTCTTTGGAATATATAATGTATTCCAGCAACAACTATATAGTGAACAAGCTTTCTCCTTTTTCTGTGGATACTTAGCATCAGAATATGTTGGGAAGCTGAACAAACTAAACAAAAAGCATGTATTGAAGTATACTTGCCTAAGCGCAATATACGGAATTATATTCCTGTTAATCAAAGAAATACCCACTATTCAACAAATAAAAGGATCGTTACTGTTTAATGTTATACTGCTTAACATTAAACTGCCGTTGGCTATGTCTATCATAGCCGCACCTTTCCTTTTTCCACTATTAAAAAAGATTGGTATATTCAATAAATTAGGTAAAATCAGTTACGAATTATATATAGTTCATTACTACTTTATACCAGCCATCACTGGCATAATATCCATATTCATCTATTTTGCATATTCTATTATCATAAGTACAATTTTCAGAAGAATCACTCAGCTTCTAAGTAAAAAAAGCTATTTCATTTATAGCTTAACCGGCATTCTCTATATAGGAATATGCTATACGCTCATGTGCAAATATAGCATGAGAGTTACCGAACACTATGGATATATCTGCATTGGATACGCTTTAGTTTTGGCTTTAGGAATTCTCTTCTTTGCACCAAAAGAAGAAAAGAAAAAAATAAACAGATATTTACCTTATCTGTTAGGAATAACAACTATAGTTCTTATGATAGGACTATTGATTACACAATACCATTTTGACCCATTAACCAACAAAGTTGATCGATGGTCAGCCTTAGCCTATCCTATCCAAAATCTTTTCAATGGACAATTTCCGTATTCCGCCAAGACACATCTAGGCGGAAATGCATCACCATTTCCTATATGGCTGATATTCCATATACCATTTTATCTATTACAGAACGTAGGATTATCAGAAATATTCACTTGCATGATATTTATCTACAGTATTAAGTTATTATCAGGTTACAAAGCAGCCATTAAGGCTACAGTTTTATTGTTTCTTTCTATAAATCTTTGGTATGAAGTAGCTGTAAGAAGCGACCTCATCTCAAACTTCTTCCTGCTAGCAGCTTTTATCAATATACTGCAAGTCTATCAAATTAATTTCAAGCAACACTCATGGTTTCTATCTGTGTGTGTAGGGTTATGGTTATCTACCAGACTGAGCGTAGCATTTCCACTATTCATTCTATTTTTCCCATACTATATAAAATTGAAAGTAAAGAAACAGATTCTTATCCCACTTCTTGTTATGGGAGTATTTGCAATGACATTTCTACCATTAATATTATGGGATGCCAAGGAATTATTTGGAGCAGAAAACAATCCTTTTTCCTTACAGTTTAGACAAGGTAGTCCTATTGCAACAATATTCCTTGTTACAATAGCCCTTACCATGTCTCTAACTTGGAAAGATAGCTACCAATTACAGGTTCTATATTCTGGTATAATATTACTGCTCATCCCAATAGTCTCCTATGGATATTCTATGTATATTTATGGGAATTGGACAGATATATTTAATTCCAGCTACGACATAACCTATATAGACGCAGCCATTCCATTTGCAATAACAATTCTATCTCTTCCTAAACTTAAAGACTGACGTAATAGCCTAACTTATAGAGCTTAAATATGAAAAGAGAAGGCTTGTTGCTACAAAGATTCATAAGCTCCCATCCTTTACAGAGAGCATGAAACTTTCGGAAAGGCCCCAGAAGATGCAACTTTCTCAAGATATTTCTTGCATGCAATAATGGAGAATAATTATTTAACTCTCCTTCAAATGCATGCAAAGTACTTAATGCCTCTTCTATTTTTCGAAGATAAACCTTATTTTGTTCAAACTTAGTATAGGCAACTGGATTATCAATATGGTTTACTTTTATCTTCTTTTCTCTTAATGCTTTTCCCAGCAATACATCCTCATAACCGTATCCCTTAACCTGTTCATTGTAAGGAACTTGTTCTAAGACAGACTTATAATAAAAGAAATTGGTTGTACGGAAAGCCTTATAAGGTTCAGACTTTCTTACTATATATGAATGTTTGGATTCTTCATGCTTTTCATATCTAAAGCGCAAATTCTCACTATATAATTGAGCTGTAAGAAGACCACCATCCACACAAACTCCTCCACAAGCAACTTCTCCTACTTGCACACCACAACAAAGATAACGCATTAGGAAGTCATCATTCATCAATGTTAACCTAGCATCTATCATTAAATGCCAGTCATACTTTGCCTGTTTAAACATATCATTCCGCATAGCAGCACGACAATCATGATGTTCTACATTTACATATCGACAATGAGGCAAAAGAGTTAAAGTTTTATTGATTTCAACAGAAGTTACATCGGTACTTCCATCATCAAAAACAATAATCTCATAACACAAACCTGAAATGGCTTGTGCTTGTTTACTAAGAGACTTTACCAGTAAAGTAGCATCATCATTATAAACAGGAATGAGTATAGATAGTTCTTGTATAATCATATTATTTAAACGATAATAATCCCGTTTTATTATTAATAGCATGGAGAATTTGATAAGAATTATTAAATATAACAAGTAATTTTGGTAGATAAATTGAAAAATCGTAATTTTGTGAGATTAACAAATCTCATATATTTTTTTTATAAAATGGAAATAGTATACGTTATAGAAGATTTTTCAATGAAAGGTGGAGCAGAACGAATTATTGCTGAAAAGGCAAATTATTTAGCCGTAAGATTTCAGCATCATGTTACTATTGTTTCCATATATCATGATGAACGTCCTATAAGCTATCATCTAGAAGAAGGCGTGGATTTTATCTCTCTTAATATTCAATTCACTCCACAAACTAGTTCTATTCTGTTAAAAACTCTTTTTAGAATAATAACAATAGGAAAAGTTATCTTCAAATTTCAAAAAATTATCAATCGTATCCAACCTAAACTCATATTCTATACTATGAGTTTGGGAGCTATCTTATTACCCTTAATCAAAACAAAAGCAAAAAAAGTATATGAGTCTCATTCTGCTCGTTCATTTACTCCTTATCATAAATTATTTTTTCCAATGGAAAAGGCTGCTGATCAAGTAGTTTGTTTAACTAAAGGTGACGCTAAAGAATATAAACATACAAAAAGAATAAGTATTATACCCAATTTTATCAACACACCCCATAAACTAGTGGAAAACTATGGCATTAAAAGAGTGATAGCTGTTGGCAGATTAGAATATGCTAAAGGATTTGATATTCTTATAGAATGTTGGAAAAAAGTTGCCATAAAACATCCAAACTGGCAACTTCATATTTATGGAGAAGGTAGTTGTTATGAACAATTACAGCTACAAATCAATGTTCTTAATCTAAATAAACAAATTATACTTTGTGGTAGAACAGATAATATATGGGATATCTATCCTAATTATAGTATTCAGGTTATACCATCAAGATATGAAGGGCAACCCATGACTCTTATTGAAGGACAAGCCTGTGGAATACCAACTGTTGCATTCGACTTTAAATACGGTGCAAAAGATATTATAACCAATGGATATAATGGTATTTTAGTATCACAAGGGGATAAAAATAAGTTTTCTGAAGCTATCATACAGATGATAAGTTCAGAAAACCTAAGACAAGAATTTGGAATCCATGCTATAAAAGTAGGAACACAATACTATCGTGAACAGATATTTCCTAAATGGATAAAACTTATAGAACAATTATATTAAACTTATGTATCGTCACAATACATGAGTGAAATAAATAATTGTTCATACTCATTTGCCACCTTCCGATAATCGTGGTATTTCTTAACGAAAGCAATGCTTTGACGCGAAAGAAATGATAAATGTCCAGGAGCAAAGAAAGCCTGCTCGATGATTGCCACATTCTGAGATTCAGAATACTCAGGACTCACATTGATGATAGGACGTAATTTCGGTTCGCCAATGAACTTATAATATTCTTCCTCACCTCCACCTATAACCACCGTACCGCGCGCCATGGCAGCCAACGAATTCATGGATGGAGTATAACTGTAAAACTGATCTATCAGAACATCTGCTTCATCCAGCATCTGGCAATATTCATCATAGGCTACTCCTTCTACATATTTGAGTTCTATCTTACCAGGATATTTCTTTGCCAAGATTTCCACAAAATGAGCTATCTTTAAAGCACCTTTCAGATACTCGCGCTTAGGTTGTAAACCTACAAGCACTTTGATAACCTCACCATTCCCTTTCTGCCTGTTTTCATCTATAGCAGGAATTATCATCGGGAGAGGAATATAGTAGAGTTTTTTATGAAATTCAGAAACATCGTAACAGAGGTAATATTCATAAAGACAGGCTATCAAAGCATCAGAATGATAAGATACAGTATGCCAGCACTTATCAAACTGAGGCATGAAATGAAAAGCCATACGCTCTTTATTCTCCTCGATATTCTGTAATTTACCATTCCAATAAGTATCAGAATAGGCAGGAATACCCTTGGCCTGTTGTCTGAACAGATGTGGGTCATCGGCAAAACAGCCTTTAATGATTCGCTTATTGGTAAGCTTGAGAAACCAGAATATCAGCATGTTCCACCAACCCATCAAAGGCACAAATTGATAGTTATGTACCTGAACAATATCATTTCCACATATCTTATGAAGATTGCAGACTATTTTCCACAACACCATAAGCCCGCTCCATCTTCCATAACGCTCCATATTACGGCGCAAGTCGATGTCACGAGGAGAGTTGTGCCAATCATTGCCGTCGGACATCAGCGTTACCTGATGTCCGAGTTCTACTAATCCCTTTTTGAGAGTATTATGTAGCAAACTAGACTCACCTACCAACAGAATCTTCATAACTTTATATGATACTTATTTATAAGATACTTGAATATAAGAAACTTAAGACAATTCAATATACCTATTTTCTACAATATAATCAGATTTGCGCAGTCCCATGCTTACCACCAGTTTTATGGCCATTTTCTCCAGGCAGAACTTCAATGGCATCCAGCGCTTTTCTTTTTCATCACGCCAAGGACTCATCGCTTTATACTTATCAAATTCCTTTTTCCATGGATGCTTGCAGTTCTTATACCATGGTTTAGGAATACCCGTAAAATGGATGATGGCCGGATGAGCCTGAGCTTCCAATATCTGTTCATCAAATTCCCAGGAGATAAGAGAATAACGCAAATCAAACCAATACTCATTCAGTACATTATATCTGATAGGCAATACAAACTTAGAATCCTTGAACAGATAGTTCAGTACATCCTGATCATGACATCTCAACCTTTCCGTATTAGATTTCACATAATCAAAGAATTTGAGAAGCACCTGCTTTTCACGCCAATATTTCAGATTGACAACTAACATACCTGCATTAAAATATCCCAAAGTTTGGGGATAACGCAAGCGATTATAGTGTTCTATCTTATTATTATAACTATCTGGAACAGCAGCAATTGCATAGTTTTCAACAGAAGTATTCCACAATTTAACAAGTTTATCCACAACCAGAATATCGCCATCCAGATAGATAACTTTATCAATATCAGCAGGCAGAATTTCCGTAAGATACAAACGATAATAAGTAGCAAACGAAGTTCCTACATGATCTAGTTGGAAATCCAAACCTATAGGAAAATGTTCGAAGATATCATCATTAATTAGATAGAAATGGATATTTTGCTGATAACTGGCAGCTATGGCTCTGATAGGATCCAATAATGCAGCAGAATCATGATCATGCAGGAGATGTACATTGACAACTTCTCCTCTGTTGCTCTCAAACAAAGAGAGCAACATGATACCGGTCGGCATGATATATTTACTATCTGTAGAACAAACTATTTCCATTTTTATGTTTTTTGTACTACTATTAATACGTAAATTAAATCTTTTTATTATCTTTGCAGTCATAAAAAAGAATAACTTATGCAGAAAGAATTAATATCAGAGATATCTTCACCATTGGTGAGTTTCATCATTACTACAAGCAACCATCAGAAGGAACATCTTGTAGAATGCATCAATAGTATCCTTCAGCTTTCGCTCAATGCCAAAGAGAGGGAAATAATTCTCATTGATGATGGTAGCGAAGAATTGGTAGCCAGCCAGATAAAAGAGTTACTGGATAACCTGCTCTATTTAAGATTACCAGGCTTAGGCAGCAGTATGGCACGCAACTATGGCATATACTTAGCCAAAGGAAAATACATCCAGTTTATAGAAGGAGATGATTATCTTCTTCAGCCAACCTATGAACATTGCCTTGACATCGTGAGATTCCATAATCCAGATATCGTTACATTCTGTTTCAGCAAGGATGATACAGGAGAACCATCTTACGAACTCCCTACCCCAATCAGCGGCACAGAATATCTCAACAACAATACCCTTTTAGGCTCAGCCTGTTCCTATATATTCCGCCGCGCCATTGTGGGTAGCCTGCTGTTCTCACCAAACATCAGTTTTGGTGAGGACGAGGAATTTACACCACAACTCTTCTTACGGGCAGAACGAATATTCAAGACTCAGACCTCACCTTATTATAATAGAGTGGATAAATACGCGCCTGGCGAATTAGAAAATAAGGATAAGATAGATATCCACATGGACAATAAACTGGAGGTGATTCTACATCTTCAGAAGTTGCTCGATACGGTTCCTGTAGCAGAGCGCCAGGCACTCAACCGCCGTATAGCCCAGCTCTCGATGGATTATCTGGTTAACAATATCCGTTTGAAGCATTCATTGATATCCTTGAATCATGCCATCAGAGAATTAAGGAAACACGGATTATATCCTCTTCCGAACAAAGAATATACCAAGAAATATATGATGTTCAGAAAGATGATAGGTACATACGTAGGACGAATTGCACTTCTCTTTCTTATCAAGAAATAAATGAATGAAAGCATAAAGATTTCTCCCATCCGGATAAGCATACAGAGGAATAAGAGAAAATCCTATATAAACAAAAATAGAGCATTCAAATCACTTGAACGCTCTATCTTTATAATTAGATTAAATTTTCTAATATTATTTGTATAAGTAAAAGATGATGAAATGACGTTTCACAACGTCCGTTTGTTTTAACTGATGCAAAGATACGACGATTTTTGTCTATAAAGTCGTAAATTATACATTTTATGGTAGCGAAATATGATTTTTTCACCCATAAAAAACAATTTTTACCACCAATCTTATAATTTTCACCACATTATTCTACGATAGTGACAACATCTTTTCTATTGGTTTGACCGCTTTTTTCGCTATTTCAGGAGCCACTTCAACTGTTGGCCAACCAAATTTCAATGCATTGTATATCTTCTTGAGCGTATTCATCTTCATATACTCACACTCGTTGCAGCTGCAACCTACTCCACCCTCGCTTACCTCTGGAGGTACGGGATAGAAAATTACGTTAGGACAATTACGCTCTAGCTCATGCAGGATACCAGCTTCTGTAGCGATAATATACTCCTTGATTTCAGGATGCTCTTGGGCATAATGCAACATGGTGGCTGTAGAGCCCTTTACATCGGCTACAGCAAGTACTGGTGCCTTACACTCCAGGTGAGCCATCACAACAGCCTCAGGATGCTTCTGCTTCAGTTTAACTATAGCCTCTACAGAGAATTTTTCATGTACATGGCAACCACCGTTCCAAAGCAACATATTGCGGCCTGTAACGCTGTTTATATAGTTACCGAGATTATAGTCTGGACCAAAGATGATTTTTTCGTCCTGTGGGAAACTGTCAATCACCTTCTTGGCATTACCGCTTGTCACTACACAATCAGTCAGCGCCTTCACTGCAGCCGTGGTGTTTACATAACTCACAACCTTATATCCTGGATGCTCTTCCTTGTACTTTTTCAAATCCTCAGCCTTACAGCTGTCAGCAAGCGAGCAACCAGCATTCAAGTCAGGACAGATCACGGTTTTGTCAGGACTCAAGAGTTTGCATGTCTCAGCCATGAAGTGCACGCCACACATAACCATTACCTGGGCATCGGTTTCAGCTGCTTTACGAGCCAAAGCCAGAGAGTCGCCAACAAAGTCGGCGATGTCCTGAATCTCACCTACCGTATAGTAGTGGGCGAGGATAATAGCATCTTTCTCCTTGCAAAGCTTTCTTATTTCAGCTTTCAAGTCCAAGGCTTCGTCAACGGGTTCGTCAACGTATCCTTTCTCAATCCATTCTTTTTTCACCATAACATTCATATTATATTTCTTATTTTTTATTTTTTTTAAAAAGAATATAGAGATGATGATATGCCGTGGATAAGTGGATAACATTCTGCATAAAAACTTGCGTATTTCGTTATCCAAGTCTTATTTCAGTTTATCCGCAGAGGCCTTTGAAATCTTTTTCTTGTCTCTTAATGCATTAACCGGTTTATCAACATTTCCCCAATTCGGTGCAAAGTTAATAAGTTTATATCTTTTTTCGGTCAAAAACTGCGAAAAAGTTTCTAAAAACTTAATAATATCTATGTGGATATCCTCTTTTCGTTGGTTTGAGATAGGTATGTGTGGATATTTACAAACTTATTAAAAAGTTATTATTGGGGTTTTCCGTACACTTATCCACGCTTTTGTGGAAAACAAAAAAGAGCAGAAATCCATCAGGATATTCTGCTCTCTGGTCTGAGTTATTTATATGGTAGTTTTTGGTTATAGGATTTCCATCTGTTTCTTTCTATTCAATACCTATTTATATATAGGTTTCTGATATATTATTATATATAGAAGTTCTGATTCCCTATCTTTTGTTCAAAACAGAATCAATTTTTTCTGTTACCAGTTCAGGAGAGATATTCTTCATACATGCGAAGTCTCCCCTAGCGCAAGGCTTGTTACCATAGATACTGCAAGGGCGGCAAGGTAAATCAAGCTGTACGGCATTGGCAGGATCCTGATGCCAGCCCATGAAACCTGCGTATGGATGAGTAGCTCCCCAGATGCTTACTACAGGAGTGTTAACAAGCGATGCCAAGTGCATATTGGCACTATCCATGCTCACCATAACGTGCAGATGACTAATCAGGATGAGTTCCTGTTTCAATCCGTTAAGATGAGAAGAAGCGTTAATGAGTTGTGGATACTTCTCAGCCCAGTCGTTCATCACTGGTGTTTCGTCTTTGCCTCCACCGAAAAGGAAGATATGAGCGTGTGGATGATTGTGGATAAGTCGCTGGATAACTTTTTCCATCAGTTGTATCGGATATATTTTTCCCTCGTGTGCAGCGAAGGGAGCAATACCAATCCACGGCTCTGTTATGTGCTTGTTTTCTAGTGAGATAGCATTCTCTCCTACTCCGAATACCTCCTGTGGTAAGATACTTAAATCTCCTTGTTTTCCATCCCCATAGATAGATGTGAAATCCATGTGGATAGGATATCCAAGTTGTGCAAAAACATCAGCATAGTTTTGGAACGATGTAGGTTGCTGCACAAGTTTTTTACCATTAGAAGCTACCAGCTTGCGTTTTCCCTTGCGATGTTTGTCAATATGTGCAACCTTGAAGTTATCCAGGTTGAAGCGCATACGCAGATAATCGGAACGCAGCACGCTATGTAAATCGGCAATTGCTGTAAACTGTTTGGCTATCAATCGGCGATAGAGTGCGTTGAGTCCTTTCACCCCTTTGTATTCCTCCTTGATATCAGCTTCCATAAAGCCAACGTTAGGAGCCAAGTCTTCAAAGAAAGGACGGGCAAAGGGACGACTGAGCACAGTAATTCTTACTTTCGGGTATTGTTTGGCCAAAGATTGAATTACAGGTACGGTCATGGCTACATCGCCCATGGCTGAAAATCTAATTACCAGGATATGCTCAGTTTTCATCGTTTTTTCTTCTATATATAATATAAGGTGAAAAAAGAGAGCCATACCTCTTATTATATAATAAGGTATATGCGCTCTCCTATTCTGTTTTTTTATTTCTTGTAGAGTACAGGATTGGTTGAAGGATCGTTGTACATCTTCATCTGTCGGTAAACCTTCATGTATTTGCGTCCAGCCTCGATATCTTCCAAGAGTTGGTCGATAGCTGTAGAAAGGTCTACCTGCTGTTCCAGGAGTACATCCAGTTTGGCTTGGCATTTCGCTTTGTGCTCAGCCGAAGCTTCCGGGCGTTCCACCTGCTCCTTCATGTGATAAATCTTGAGGGCAAGAATACTCAAGCGGTCAACAGCCCATGCAGGACTCTCAGTATTGATGCGTGCATCATCCTGAACCTTCACGTCTTTGTATGTTTCGCGGAAGTAAGTATCGATTTGTTCAACGAGGTCTGTTCTGTCCTGGTTGCTCTTGTCGATTCTGCGCTTCAATACGAGTGCTTCAGCCGGGTCTATCTGAGGATCACGGATAATATCCTCGAAATGCCACTGTACTGTGTCAATCCAACACTTCAGATAAAGGCAGTTCTCGATGCTACCTTCCTGGTATGGATTATTGATTGGTGTATCAATGTTGTCTTTGATATGATAATCGGCTATCGCCTGATTAAATATCTTATTGGCTTTTTCTGTAAATGTCATAATGGATTTAAATGTTTAATTAATACCGTACAAAAGTAACAAAATAATCTGAAACGACCAACAAAAAAGGAAAAAAATGCCAAAAATATGCACAATTAGGGGGTGTTTGTGCACAATAATGCACTTTTTTCGCCAAAATATTTGTTTATCTCAAAAAAAAAGTGTTCCTTTGCACCCAGATTTTTAATTAGAAATTGATTTATAAACATTTTAAAAGTTACAATTATGTCAGAAATTGAAAGCAAAGTAAAG